>Ga0105251_10000130_pt1 | contig 75530 bp, 60 predicted proteins | sample KBSS64metaG_FD_80424 | JGI IMG/M metagenome (GOLD analysis project Ga0105251, IMG submission 80424) | Switchgrass rhizosphere microbial communities from Kellogg Biological Station, Michigan, USA - KBS S6-4 metaG | ecosystem: Host-associated > Plants > Roots > Rhizosphere > Soil | place...
TCGCCGCTTTCTGCACGGTCAACGTCTGAAGCTGTCGGAGTTGGCGATCACCGGCGACGCGGTGAATGCGCCGCGCGTGCGTGTGTATGACGCGGAAGGCCGCCTGCTCGGTGTCGCGAAACAGGGCGAAGGCGTGCTCGCACCGGAACGGCTGGTGGTGACGACGGCGAGCCAGGCCGCGTTAAAGCGCTAGAAGCCGAAGCCCAAGCCCAAGCCAAAGCAAGGAAAAAAGGCGGGACCGCTCGAAAGCGGCCCCGCCTTTTTCCATTCCACTTCGCCGCGCCCGGAAAGACGCAACAACTTCAATGCGCGGCCGCCGCCGCCGCGCCGGCGTCACCGCCTGCACGCTCCGGCCTGGTGATCCAGATCAGCGCGATCAGCGCGACAAAAATGCCGGCCGACACGAAGAACAGATCGTTCACGCCCAATTGCGCGGCCTGTTGCGTGGCCATCGTGTTGAACAGTCCATAAGCTTGCGGCTGACTGAAACCGGCCGCACCCATTTGCCGGATCGACTGATCGAACACCGGGTTGTACGCGCTAGCCTGTTCGGCCAGTTGCGCGTGATGCATGATGGTGCGGTGATCCCACGCCGTCTGGAAGATCGAGGTGCCGATGCCGCCGCACATGATCCGCACGAAATTCGACAAGCCCGACGCGGCCGGAATCCGGTTGCCGGGCAAGCCCGAAAGCGTGATCGACACCAGCGGAATGAAGAACCCGGCCATGCCGATGCCTTGAATCAACGTGGGCAGCAGCAGCGAATACGTATCGACGCCGGTCGTATAACGCGAGCGCATCCAGAAACACAGCGCGAATACGAGGAACGACAGCGTCGCGATATAGCGCGGATCGGTACGCGGCAAGATCTTGCCTGTGATCGGCGACAGCAGCACGGCGAACAGGCCGACCGGCGCCATGACCAGCCCCGCCTCGGTTGCCGTGTAACCGATATCGGTTTGCAGCCACAACGGCAGCAGCACGAGATTGCCGAAGTACAGGCCATAGCCGACCGACAGCGCAACCGTGCCGCCCGTGAAATTACGCTTGCTGAAGAGCGACAGATCGACCACCGGATGCTCGGCCGTCAGCTCCCACACCACGAAGAACGCGAGCGCGATCACCGCGACCAGCGTCAGCACGACGATGGTGGTCGACGAAAACCAGTCGAGGTCCTTGCCTTTGTCGAGCATGATCTGCAACGCGCCGACCCAAAGAATCAGCAGGCCGAGACCGACGCCGTCGATCGGCGCTTTTTTAATGACCGAATCGCGATTGCGGAAGATCATCCACGTGGCCGCGGCGGCAATCGCGCCGACCGGAATGTTGACGTAGAAAATCCACGGCCAGGAGATGTTGTCCGAGATCCAGCCGCCGAGAATCGGCCCGGCCACCGGCGCGATCAACGTGGTCATCGCCCACATCGACAACGCCATCGGCGCCTTGGCGCGCGGATAGCTGGCGAGCAGCAGCGTTTGCGACAGCGGAATCATCGGGCCGGCCACGGCGCCTTGCAGCACGCGCGAGGCCAGCAGAAATGGCAGCGTGGGCGCGAGGCCGCACAGCCACGACGAGATCACGAACAGTACGATCGACGCCATGAACAGGCGCACCTGACCGATGCGGTCGGTGAGCCAGCCGGTGAGCGGCACGGAGATCGCGTTCGCCACCGCGAACGAGGTGATTACCCACGTGCCCTGGTCGGACGACACGCCGAGGTCGCCCGAAATGGACGGAATCGAGACGTTCGCAATCGACGTGTCGAGCACGTTCATAAAGACGGCGAGCGACACCGCAATGGTGCCGATCACCAGTTGCGCGCCCTCGAGCGGCGGATGAGGAACTTGCGCCTGAGCCTGAGCCATGAAGCGAAAAACCTTGTAGGAATCGTTGCGCGGCTTACATCAATTTCGCGGCCGCGGCGGTAGCGGCGGCGGCGGGCTTCGCGCCGCCGGCTTGCGCCGACTTCTGCGTGCCGCCGTTCGGGCCCGCGTTTTCCGCGATGATGCGGGCGATTTCCGCGTCGGCTTCGTCGCCGTACTTCTCGAACACGGTGGTCTGATAGACCGTGTTCGGCGCCTGGCCGAGCTGGCCGCCCTGGTCGTCCTTGATGGTCACGTCGGCTTGCATCGACAGGCCGATGCGCAGCGGATGCTGTTCGAGCTCCTTCGGGTCGAGCGCGATCCGTACCGGCAGGCGCTGCACCACCTTGATCCAGTTGCCGGTCGCGTTCTGCGCGGGCAGCAGCGAGAAGGCCGAGCCCGTGCCCGCCGAGAAGCCGACCACCTTGCCGTGATACACCACCGACGAACCGTACACGTCGGCCGTCAGTTCGACCGGCTGGCCGATGCGCATGTGCTTCAACTGCACTTCCTTGAAGTTCGCGTCGACCCACACGCTGCCGAGCGGCACGATGGCCATCAGCGGCGTGCCCGGAGAGACGCGCTGGCCGACCTGCACCGAGCGCTTGGCGACATAGCCCGTGACCGGCGCCGGCAGGTTGTTGCGCGCGTTGTTCAGGTACGCGTCGCGGACCTTCGCGGCGGCGGACAGCACGTTCGGGTGATTCGCGATCGAGGTGTTGGCGGTCAGCGCGCGGTTCGAGGCCAACTGCTGCTGGGCGGCGTCGACGGCGGCTTGCGCGCTCTTCACGGCGTCGCGCGCGTGCGAGATTTCCTCGAGCGACACAGCGCCGGTTTGCGCGACCGTCAGACGGCGCTTCAGGTCGTCCTGAGCGCGCGACAGATCGGCCTGGCGGACGGCGACTTGCGCCTGGTATTGGTTGTCGTCGGCGAACAGGCCGCGCACCTGGCGCACCGTTTGCGCGAGATTCGCTTCGGCCTGTTCCAGTGCGACGCGCGCGTCCGCCGGATCGAGCACGACGAGCGGGTCGCCGGCCCTTACGGTTTGCGTGTCGTCCGCATTCACGGCGACGACGGTGCCGGTGACTTGCGGCGTGATTTGCACGACATTGCCGTTCACGTACGCGTCGTCGGTGTCTTCGTGGAAGCGCGCGACGAGGAAGTAGTACAGGCCGTAGGCGATCGCGGCGATCAGGATCACGATGACGAGCAGCGTCATCATGCGCTTGCGTTTGCCGTTGATGGCCGGTTGTGCGGGGGCAGCGGGCTGCTGGGGGGTGCTCATTGATGTGCTCCGGGTTCTCTCAAGCGTCGTCGTTTATTCGGGTGTGCGTGCGGGTCTGGTGCCGATGCCGTGTCAGTTCGCGGCGGCGGTCGCGGCGGTGGCCGACGCCGGGGCATCGGTCGGCACCACGAGGCCGGTCTGCGTCGCGTCAAAACCGCCGCCGAGCGCCTTGACGAGACCGATCTGCATATCGCGGCGGCGCATCTTCAGGCTCGTTACCGTCTGTTCGGCGGCAAGGCGGTTCTGGTCGGCGGTCAGCACCTGCAACTGCGGCGACAAACCGGCCTTGTAGCGGATCACGGCCAGCTGATACGCCTTGGTGGACGCGTCGAGCGCGCGCTGCGCGTCGCCCGATTGCTGGTCGATCGAACGGATCGACGACACTTGCGTCGCGACGTCCGAGAGGGCGTTGATCAGCGTCTGGTTGTAGTTCGCCACATCCAGATCGAAATCGGCGTAGCGTCCCTTCAACTGCGAGCGCAGCGCGCCGGCGTCGAAGATCGGCAGGTGGATGGCGGGGCCGAATTGCATCTGGCGGCTGCCCGCCTTGAGGAAGCGGCCCCAGCCGAACGCGTCGAAACCGAAGCCGGCGGCGAGGTTGACGTCCGGAAAGAATTCCGCTTTCGCTTCCTTCACGTCGTGCATCGCGGCTTCGACCTGCCAGCGCGCGGCGACGATGTCCGCGCGGCGCGCCACGAGATCGGCCGGCAGGTTGTTCGGCAGCGCCACGGTGTCGCCGGTGGTCAGGACCGGCTGGGCGATCTGCAGGCCGCGGTCGGGACCCTTGCCCAGCAGCGCGCCCAACTGATAGCGCACCACGGTGATCTGGCCGTCGAGGTCGGTCAGCGTCGACTGGCTGGTTGCGATGTTGCCGTTCGCGGTTTGCCGCTCGACGTTGGTGTCGAGACCGGCGGCGACGCGCCCGTTCGTAATTCGGCCGATTTCCTGACGGTTGGCGATTTCACGCGCGGCGATGTCGCGCAGCGCGTATAGCTGCGCGAGCTGGTTGTACGTGCTCGCCACCGACGCGGCGAGCGTCACGCGCGCCTGCTGCATGTCGGCTTCAGCGGCTTTTTCCTGCGACACCGCCTGGCCGAGGCGCTGGCGGTTCTTGCCCCACAGGTCGAGATCCCATGACGCGCTCGCGAGCACGTTGTTTTCGCTATACCAGGTGCCGCCGTACGGAGGCGGGTAGAGCGCGTTGCCCGAGAACAGCTCGCGGGTCCACGAATAGCTGCCGGTGACCTTCGGATACAGCGCCGAGCGCGAGCTCTCGATATACGACGAAGCCTTGGCCACGCGCGCCTGCGCCTGGGCGATCGACGGACTGCCTTCGAGCGCCTCCGCGATCAGCTTGGGCAGTTGCGGGTCGCCGAACTGGTTGGCCCAGTCGAGCGACGGCCATTGGCCGCTCTCGCTGGGCAGACTCCGAGCGGACTCGTACTGAGCCGGCGACGACATCTGCTTGTCGCTTTTCATACCGAAGTAGTTCGCGCACCCCGTGAGGGCGAGCGCCGTCACAGCGGCGGCGACAGCGGCCCGGCTCGAAAGTGCGGGCACGGACAGGGAAAGGGATTTCATTCGCTCGACTCTTTGAGTGAAGATAATGATGGACACTGCAAGCAAATTCTTACGATTTGCTGTCGGGTTTGCTTGCTGCATCACGGGTAACTCCCGTTTGTTCGCCGGCGTTGACCAGCACGCGGCGCAGCATGCTTTTCAGAAAGCCCACTTCTTCGGGAGTGAAACCGCCCAGCAGGCTGTTCAGCACGCCAGTGAAAATCGCGGGCATCCTGGCGGCGATCGCCTGGCCTTCGGGCGTCAGCGCGAGACGAACCACGCGTCGGTCTTCGTTGCTGCGCACTCTCGTCAGCAGGCCGCGTTTTTCCAACCGGTCGACCAGACGCGTGACGGCGCTTGCGTCAATGCCGTATTCACGGGCCAGTTCGGCCGCCAGCAGGCATTTGCCGCTGGCCACCATGAACAGGATGCTGCCTTGCTGGCTGGTGATGCCCAGTTCGGCCATGCTGCGCTGCGTGACCAGATTCGACATGGTCGATCTCACTCGCGTGATCAGGTAGCCGACGCTTTCGCCGACCTGGTATTCGCTGATCTCGGGCGGCGGGGTGGGGGACGGCTTCGTCATGACTCTCGTGCGAATGCAATGGTTGACTAGGCAGGATTATAAGACGGGGTTGATTGACGCGGCAAGCGTTACCACAGCTTAGGCAAGGAACTTTTGCTGCTCAAGGTTATACGTTGACCGGTTTTGCGTGGGATTTTCCCGGCGAAAGTCGCATGGTTTCCTACGCTTCGCTGCGCCGAAGATGCTCGGTCTGTCAGGGAATACCAGAAAGCTTCATTCGTGCGTGCTATAATGTTGGGTTCCCAAAAGTGCGCTTTGGGCTTGTCGTGGTTCATGAGAAGTAACCAAGTAACCGGCATGAGCATTCGGCGCACTCCAACTGTCCCCAGGTTTCCTATGACCCGCGCCCTACGCAACATCGCCATCATTGCCCACGTCGACCACGGCAAGACCACGCTCGTCGACCAGCTCCTCCGCCAGACCGCCACGTTCCGCGAGAACCAGCAGGTCGTCGAACGCGTGATGGACTCGAACGACATCGAAAAAGAACGTGGCATCACGATTCTGTCGAAGAACTGCGCGGTCGAATACGAAGGCACGCACATCAATATCGTCGACACGCCGGGCCACGCCGACTTCGGCGGTGAAGTGGAGCGCGTGCTGTCGATGGTCGACTCGGTGCTGCTGCTGGTGGATGCCGTCGAAGGCCCGATGCCGCAAACGCGTTTCGTGACCAAGAAAGCGCTGGCGCTCGGCCTGAAGCCGATCGTCGTGATCAACAAGGTGGATCGTCCGGGCGCGCGCATCGACTGGGTGATCAACCAGACCTTCGACCTGTTCGACAAGCTGGGCGCGTCGGACGAGCAGCTCGACTTCCCGATCGTCTACGCATCGGGCTTGAACGGCTACGCCGGCCTGACGCCGGACGTGCGTGAAGGCGACATGCGTCCGCTGTTCGACGCCGTGCTGGAACACGTGCCGGTTCGCCCGGCCGATCCGGAAGCGCCGCTGCAACTGCAGATCACGTCGCTCGACTATTCGTCGTATGTTGGCCGTATCGGCGTGGGCCGCATCACGCGCGGCCGCATCAAGCCGGGCATGGCCGTAGCCGTGCGTTCGGGCCCCGACGGCGCGATCCTGAACCGCAAGATCAACCAGGTGCTGTCGTTCAAGGGCCTGGAGCGCGTGCAGGTCGAATCGGCCGAGGCCGGCGACATCGTGCTGATCAACGGTATCGAGGAAATCGGCATCGGCGTGACCATCTGCTCGCCGGAACAGCCGGAAGCGCTGCCGATGATCACCGTCGACGAACCCACGCTGACCATGAACTTCCTCGTCAACTCGTCGCCGCTCGCTGGCCGCGAAGGCAAGTTCGTCACGAGCCGTCAGATCCGCGACCGTCTGATGAAGGAGCTGAACCACAACGTCGCACTGCGCGTGAAGGAAACCGGCGACGAAACCACGTTCGAAGTGGCCGGCCGCGGTGAATTGCACCTGACCATTCTCGTGGAAAACATGCGCCGTGAAGGCTACGAACTAGCCGTGTCGCGTCCGCGCGTGGTGATGCAGGAAATCGACGGTGTGAAGCACGAGCCGTACGAAAACCTGACCGTCGACATGGAAGACGCCCACCAGGGCGGCGTGATGGAAGAACTCGGCCGCCGCAAGGGCGAAATGCTCGACATGGCGTCGGACGGCCGTGGCCGCACGCGTCTCGAGTACCGCATTTCGGCACGTGGCCTGATCGGCTTCCAGTCGGAATTCCTCACGCTCACGCGCGGCACGGGCCTGATGAGCCACACGTTCGACTCGTATCAGCCGGTCAGGGAAGGCGCGGTCGGCGAGCGTCGCAACGGCGTGCTGATTTCGCAGGACGACGGCGCGGCAGTCGCTTACGCGCTGTGGAAATTGCAGGATCGCGGCCGCATGTTCGTGTCGCCGGGCGAGCCGCTGTACGAAGGCATGATCATCGGCATTCACAGCCGGGACAACGACCTGGTCGTGAACCCGATCAAGGGCAAGCAATTGACCAACGTGCGTTCGTCGGGTACCGACGAAGCGGTGCGCCTCGTGCCGCCGATCCAGATGTCGCTGGAATACGCGGTTGAATTCATCGACGACGACGAACTGGTCGAAGTCACGCCGCAATCGATCCGTCTGCGCAAGCGCTATCTGAAGGAACACGAGCGCCGCAGCGCAAGCCGTAAGGGCGCCGTGGACTGATTGACCGCGCCTTGCGCGGCATGATGGCAAGGTAAGACAGGCAAAAGCCACCTCCGGGTGGCTTTTGCCGTTTCTGCTGGCGCGCGAATCGCGTTGTGCGTAGTTGCTAGTGGTTGGCAAACCGTTGATGCGCGTTTGTCCACGTTTATCGCAGAAAGACCGTTGCGCGCACTGGATACAGGCCGCAAAGCCCGTCGCGGCGGGCTTGAGCGGCAAACCGTCGGCTATCTGGACTATTTGATCTGTGCTATGCTCCCCGGGTGCAAAGTTTTAGGTCCTTCCAAGCAAGACTTGATTCGCGCAATCCGCTAAACGGTCAGGCCGTGTCGCGGAAGGTTCTGTAACCCGCTATTTCTCGAGAAACTCGAAGAAAGGTGAGCGTAAAAATGATGAAGCAATTCCAGTCGAACTCTTATCTGTTCGGCGGCAATGCTCCGTACGTTGAAGAAATGTACGAAGCATATCTCGACAATCCGGCGTCAGTGCCCGAGAACTGGCGCAGCTATTTCGACGCGTTGCAGAACGTCCCTGCATCGGATGGCACCAGTGCCAACGACGTGGCCCACGGCCCGATCGTCGAATCGTTTGCTCAACGGGCCAAGGCCAATGCCTTCATCCCGCGCACGGCAACCGGTGGCGAAGATCTCGCCACTGCGCGAAAGCAAGTCTATGTGCAGTCCCTCATCGGCGCATATCGCTTCCTCGGCTCGCAATGGGCCAATCTCGATCCTCTGAAGCGCCGCGAACGTCCCGCGATCCCCGAACTTGAACCCGCGTTCTACGACTTCACCGAAGCCGACATGGACCAGGAGTTCAGCGCAACGAATCTGTATTTCGGATTCGAGCGCGCTTCGCTGCGCGAGATCGTCAAGGCATTGCGCGACACGTACTGCGGCACGATCGGCGCCGAGTACATGTACCTCAGCGATCCGGAACAGAAACGCTGGTGGAAGGAGAAGCTCGAGTCGATTCGCTCGACGCCAAACTTCTCCAACGAAAAGAAAAAGCACATCCTGAATCGCCTGACGGCGGCCGAAGGCCTCGAGCGCTTCCTGCACACCAAGTACGTCGGCCAGAAACGCTTCTCGCTCGAAGGCGGCGAAAGCTTCATCGCGTCGATGGACGAAGTCGTGCGTCATGGCGGCGCCCGCGGCGTGCAGGAAATCGTCATCGGCATGGCTCACCGTGGCCGTCTGAACGTGCTGGTCAATACGCTCGGCAAGATGCCGGCCGATCTGTTCGCCGAATTCGAAGGCAAGCATGTCGACGACCTGCCGGCCGGCGACGTGAAATACCACAAGGGTTTCTCGTCGGATATCTCGACCGACGGCGGCCCGGTTCACCTGTCGCTCGCGTTCAATCCGTCGCACCTCGAAATCGTCAACCCGGTGGTCGAAGGTTCGGCGAAGGCGCGCATGGACCGTCGCGGCGACGACAACGGCCTGCAAGTGCTGCCGGTGCAGATCCACGGCGACGCGGCCTTCGCGGGCCAGGGCGTCGTGATGGAAACGCTGAACCTCGCGCAAACGCGTGGTTACGGCACGCACGGCACGCTGCATATCGTCATCAACAACCAGATCGGTTTCACGACGTCGGACCCGCGCGATTCGCGCTCCACGTTGTACTGCTCGGACGTCGTCAAGATGATCGAGGCGCCGGTGCTGCACGTGAACGGCGACGATCCGGAAGCGGTCGTGCTGGCCACGCAGCTGGCCATCGACTTCCGGATGCAGTTCCACAAGGACGTCGTCGTCGACATCGTCTGCTTCCGCAAGCTCGGCCACAACGAGCAGGACACGCCGGCTGTCACGCAGCCGCTGATGTACAAGACGATCGCCAAGCATCCGGGCACGCGCGCGCTGTACGCTGAAAAGCTGACGCAGCAAGGCGTGATCACGGCGACCGACGCGGACGAATACGTCAAGGCTTACCGCAAGGCGATGGACGAAGGCCATCACACCGTCGACCCGGTGCTCTCGAACTACAAGAGCAAGTACGCGGTGGATTGGGTGCCGTTTCTGAACCGCAAATGGACCGACGCAGCCGACACGGCCGTGCCGCTCGCCGAATTGAAGCGCCTCGCCGAGCGCATCACTACGATTCCCGAAAACTTCAAGGTTCACCCGCTGGTCGAGCGCGTCATCAATGACCGTCGCGCAATGGGCCGTGGCGAAGCGAAGCTCGACTGGGGCATGGGCGAACACCTCGCGTTCGCGTCGCTGGTCGCGTCGGGCTACGCAGTGCGCCTGACCGGTCAGGACTCGGGCCGCGGCACGTTCACGCACCGTCACGCGGTGCTGCACGATCAGAATCGCGAACGCTGGAACGACGGCACCTACGTGCCGCTGCAGAACATCGCCGAAGGTCAGGCGAAGTTCACGGTGATCGACTCGGTGTTGTCGGAAGAAGCGGTGCTCGGCTTCGAATACGGCTACTCGACCGCTGAGCCGAATACGTTCGTCGCATGGGAAGCGCAGTTCGGCGACTTCGTGAACGGCGCGCAAGTCGTGATCGACCAGTTCATCTCGTCGGGCGAAGTGAAGTGGGGCCGTGTGTCGGGCCTTACCATGCTGCTGCCGCACGGCTACGAAGGCCAGGGCCCTGAGCACTCGTCGGCGCGTATCGAACGTTTCCTGCAACTGTGCGCGGACCACAACATGCAGGTCGTTCAGCCGACCACGCCGGCGCAGATTTTCCACCTGCTGCGCCGTCAGATGATCCGCCTGTTCCGCAAGCCGCTGATCGTCGCCACGCCGAAGTCGCTGCTGCGTCACAAGGAAGCCGTGTCGGATCTGTCGGAACTGGCCAACGGTTCGTTCCAGCCGGTAATCGGTGAGATCGATCAGGCCATCGACGCGAAGAAGGTCAAGCGCGTCGTGATTTGCTCGGGCCGCGTCTATTACGACCTGCTCGCGCATCGCCGTGAATCGAAGTCGAACGACGTCGCGATCATCCGTATCGAACAGCTCTATCCGTTCGCGCATAAGCAGTTCGAAGCGGAAATGAAGAAGTACGACAACGCGACCGAAGTGGTGTGGGTGCAGGACGAGCCGCAGAATCAGGGCCCGTGGTTCTACATCGAGCACCACCTGAAGGAAGGCATGAAGGACGGGCAGAAGCTGGCATACAGCGGTCGTCCGGCTTCGGCTTCGCCGGCAGTCGGCTACTACGCGAAGCACTACGAGCAGCAGAAGGCGCTGGTCGAAGGCGCTTTCGGCCGCCTCAAGAGCGCGTCAATCGCTAAATAACGAAAACAGACGAACCGGGAAAGCGCCACGCGCTTTCCCGTGCCGCATCCAGTGACCATTGAGGGTTCATTCGCGGCAGACATGGTTCGCAGGCGGTCGTCGAGTCCATGGATCGCGCGCCGTCACCCGATACGTATTCAGGATATTCATAATGGCTATTGTTGAAGTCAAGGTTCCCCAGCTTTCCGAGTCGGTTTCGGAAGCCACGATGCTGCAGTGGAAGAAGAAGCCCGGCGAGGCTGTGGCTCAAGACGAAATTCTCATCGAAATCGAGACCGACAAGGTCGTGCTCGAAGTGCCGGCACCCTCGGCCGGCGTGCTCGCGCAAGTCATCGCGAACGACGGCGACACCGTCACCGCCGATCAGGTCATCGCCAAGATCGACACCGAAGGCACGGCCGGCGCCGCTGCTGTCGAAGCCGAAGTCAAGCCGGCGCCTGTCGCCGCACCGGCTGCCGCACCCGCGGCTCAGGCCGCATCCGCAACGGGTGCGAACACCGCTGCTTCGCCGGCTGCCGGCAAGCTGATGGCCGAGAAGGGTCTGTCGTCCGGCGACGTCGCCGGCACGGGCCGCGACGGCCGCATCACCAAGGGCGACGTGCTGACCGCGGGCGCTCCCGCCGCCAAGGCCGCGGCACCGGCACCGGCCGCCGCACCGAAGGCTGCCAAGCCGTCGCTGCCGGACGTCAAGGCGCCGGCGTCGGCTGATCAATGGCTGAAAGACCGCCCGGAACAACGCGTGCCGATGTCGCGTCTGCGCGCGCGTATCGCCGAGCGTCTGCTCGAGTCGCAGCAAACCAACGCCATCCTCACCACGTTCAACGAAGTGAACATGGCGCCGGTGATGGACCTGCGCAACAAGTACAAGGACAAGTTCGAGAAGGAACATGGCGTGAAGCTCGGCTTCATGTCGTTCTTCGTGAAGGCGGCCGTTCACGCGCTGAAGAAGTTCCCGCTGGTGAATGCGTCGATCGACGGTAACGACATCGTCTATCACGGCTATTTCGACATCGGTATCGCTGTCGGTTCGCCGCGCGGTCTGGTGGTGCCGATCCTGCGCAACGCGGATCAGTTGAGCCTCGCGGAAATCGAGAAGAAGATCGCCGAATTCGGCCAGAAGGCGAAAGACGGCAAGCTGTCGATCGACGAAATGACCGGCGGTACGTTCTCGATCTCGAACGGCGGTGTGTTCGGTTCGATGCTGTCGACCCCGATCATCAACCCGCCGCAATCCGCGATTCTCGGCGTGCACGCCACCAAGGAACGCGCCGTGGTCGAAAACGGCCAGATCGTGATCCGTCCGATGAACTATCTGGCGCTGTCATACGACCACCGGATCATCGACGGCCGCGAAGCGGTGCTGTCGCTGGTCGCCATGAAGGACGCGCTGGAAGACCCGGCGCGCCTGCTGCTCGACCTGTAAAAGCCGCTCCGGCCGGCGCCGGTTGCCATTGCGCAAACTGGCGCCCTATAAGCATCACGTCTTTCGCATTCCGCAGTACAGGAACAGGGCGCGCCACGAAACGTGGCCGCGCGCCGTTCCGTCATAAAAAGGATTGTCATGTCCAAAGAATTTGACGTCGTCGTGATCGGCGCAGGCCCCGGCGGCTATATCGCTGCAATTCGCGCCGCACAGCTCGGCAAGACGGTTGCATGTATCGAAAAATGGAAGAACCCGGCCGGCGCGCTGAAGCTCGGCGGCACGTGTCTGAACGTGGGCTGCATTCCGTCGAAGGCGCTGCTCGCCTCGTCGGAGGAATTTGAAAACGCGCAGCACCATCTCGCCGATCACGGCATCAACGTGTCGGACGTGAAGATCGACATCACGAAGATGCTGGCCCGCAAGGAAGGCATCGTCGAGAAGATGACGAAGGGTATCGAATTCCTGTTCCGCAAGAACAAGATCACGTGGCTCAAAGGTCACGGCAAGTTCACCGGCAGGACGGACGCCGGCGTGCAGATCGAAGTGAGCGGCGAAGGCGAAACCGAAGTGGTTACGGCGAAGAACGTGATCATCGCGACGGGCTCGAAGGCGCGTCATCTGCCGAATGTGCCGGTCGACAACAAGATCGTGTCGGACAACGAAGGCGCCTTGAGCTTCGACACGGCACCGAAGAAGCTGGCCGTGATCGGCGCGGGCGTGATCGGTCTGGAACTGGGCTCGGTGTGGCGCCGTCTCGGCGCGGAAGTGACCGTGCTCGAAGCGCTGCCGGAATTCCTCGGCGCCGCCGACCAGGCGCTCGCGAAAGAAGCCGCCAAGCAGTTCAAGAAGCAGGGTCTCGACATTCACGTCGGCGTGAAGGTCGGCGAAGTGAAGACCACCGCGAACAGCGTCACGATCGCTTACACGGACAAGGACGGCAACGCGCAAACGCTCGAAGCCGACCGCCTGATCGTGTCGATCGGCCGCGTGCCGAACACCGACAACCTCGGTCTCGAAGCCATCGGCCTGAAGGCCAACGAACGCGGCTTCATCGACGTCGACGATCACTGCGCGACCGCGGTGCCGAACGTGTACGCAATCGGCGACGTGGTGCGTGGCCCGATGCTCGCGCACAAGGCCGAGGACGAAGGCGTGCTGGTCGCGGAAATCATCGACGGTCAGAAGCCGCACATCGACTACAACTGCGTTCCGTGGGTCATCTACACCGAACCGGAAATCGCATGGGTCGGCAAGACGGAGCAGCAACTGAAGGCGGAAGGCCGCGAGATCAAGACGGGCCAGTTCCCGTTCATGGCGAACGGCCGCGCGCTCGGCATCAACAAGGCGGATGGTTTCGTCAAGATGATCGCCGACGCGAAGACCGACGAACTGCTCGGCGTGCACATCATTTCGGCGAATGCATCGGACCTGATCGCGGAAGCCGTCGTGGCGATGGAGTTCAAGGCGGCGTCGGAAGATCTCGGCCGTATTTGCCATCCGCACCCGTCGCTGTCGGAAGTCATGCGCGAGGCGGCGCTGGCCGTCGACAAGCGCGCGCTGAACATGTAATGACGCGCACGCCTGACTGATCGCAGCACTTTCGCATCACCACAAAGGCGGGCGGGTTCAATCCCTCCCGCCTTTCTTTTTGCAGCAACACAATGAACGTCACCGAATACTACGAAAAAGAACTGCAGACGCGGGGTTATCAATCGGACCCGGCGCAGCGCGCGGCGGTCGACCGTCTGCAACGGTGCTATGAAGAGTGGGTCGAATACAAATCGCGCCGCTCCAATGCGTTCAAGAAACTGATCATCCACCCGGACCGGCCGCGCGGCGTGTACATGTGGGGCGGCGTGGGGCGGGGCAAGAGCTTCCTGATGGACAGCTTCTACATGATCGTGCCGGTGCAGCGCAAAACGCGGCTGCATTTCCACGAGTTCATGCGCGAGGTGCATCGCGAACTGGAAGAACTGAAGGGTCGGGCCGATCCGCTCGACGAACTCGCGCTTCGTATCGCCAAACGCTACCGGCTGATCTGTTTCGACGAATTCCACGTGTCCGACATTGCCGATGCGATGATCCTGTACCGTCTGCTCGACAAGCTGTTCGAGAACGGCGTGCAGTTCGTGATGACGTCCAATTACGCGCCGGACACGTTGTATCCGGATGGCCTGCACCGTGATCGCATGCTGCCGGCGATCGAACTGATCAAGGAGAAGGTCGACGTGATCAACGTCGACGCCGGCGTCGACTACCGGCAACGCACGCTGGCTCAGGTCGAGGTGTATCACACGCCGCTCGGCGCGGCCGCCGACAAGGCGTTGCGCGACGCCTTCGCGCGTCTCGCCGCCGTGCCTGACGAGAGCCCGATCCTGCACATCGAAAAACGCGAGCTGAAAGCGCTGCGCCGCGCGGACGGCGTCGTGTGGTTCGATTTCGCCACGCTATGCGGCGGGCCGCGCTCGCAGAACGATTACCTCGAATTGGCGAGCCGCTTTCACGCGGTGATTCTCTCCGGCGTGCCGCAGATGTCGGCGCGCATGGCCTCGGAGGCGCGCCGTTTCACCTGGCTGATCGACGTGTTCTACGACCACAAGGTCAAGCTGTTGATGTCCGCCGCGGTGCCGGCCGAGCAGTTGTACGTCGACGGACCGATGGCTAACGAATTTACGCGCACGGTGTCGCGCATCGTCGAAATGCAGTCGAAGGAGTATCTCGACGCGCCGCGCCGGATCGTCGATACGTCGTTGACCTGAAGCGCTGCCGGGAGCGGGCCGTGATGCTTTCGCGATAGATCACGATCCGCTACGCGAATACACGCGGTCCGGCGGCGTATTTTCAAGATTCGGACTCGTCTTATATTCCCTCACCGGACGACTGGATATCTTTTGTCGTGATTCTGACAAAGGAGAAACCATGAATCCGTACCGTGACATCAATGACGAAGAATGGCAACGCGTCGCACCGTTGTTGCCCGAACTGCGTCCGCGTTCCGAACTGCGCGGCCGGCCGCTTGCCAATACCCGTTCCGTGCTCAATGGCGTACTGTGGGTGATGTACAGCGGCGCTACCTGGTCCGCCATGCCGCGCAAATACCCGTCCTACCAAACCTGCCATCGTCGCTTCAAGGCGTCTGCAATCGGTGAGGCCATTGTACAGCAAGGGTTTGCGGGCAAAGAGGAGGCCGCTTGTGGCTCAGTGTTGGTACAAAATTGGTACAGTGGCTCGCATCACGACAGACTGGCAAGCCGCTGTTGCGATAGTTAGAACTTGAAAGTGACGTGAGAGCCTCCGATCCGCGCGAGGCCTTCGAGCGTCTGTGGCAGACAGTTGGCCGCGTTAATCGTCACATGACCGCCGCTACCGACTGCTAGCCGCACTAGATTCTCCAAGGTTTGCGGCAAATAGCTGTGAGCAGAGAGGTCAAGGTGGACACCGAGCCGAGCGAGAGTTTCGAGCGTTTGAGGTAATGCCATCATTTTTTGGTCCCCTTGATAACGTTGCACATGGTTATTTCTTACTCTTTGGCGGCGGCGGAGGTGGCAGGTTCCCTGTCGGCGGCTGGTAGCCTGCGCCCGGACTCGGTTTGCTCGTCGGTTGATAGCCCTTGTGCATCGGCTGAAACCCGTCGTTCGTCGGTGTCCCCGGTCTCGTCGTTCCCTTCTTCGTCGTCATCGTATGGTCCTATGAACTCGATTGACTCAATGGCACTGCTCGCAATGAGCAAGCCGCGTGTTTTGACGTGCCGCCGAACAAAACCTTCGGCTTCGTCTACATCCCAAGCTTCCTCTACGTAAATCTCAGGGTCGGCGGGATAGCTGGAGGCGAATGAGTTATTGCCGTACGTTGCGCCTATTCGCTTACCCGAAGTCAACGTGATTATCAGGTAAAACGGCTCACGTTTGCCGAATACATAGTCCCACGCGCGGTCTACCGGGTGCGGCAACCAGCGGCCCATCCACTTTGCACGGCGTAGTGCAAAGACTCCAACCGCCAACAAGAGCGGACCTATCAACAGAACGCCGACCCACGCGACCGCATAAACTACAGGTTGACGCGCAGCCAATCCCGCATAGCGCATCCAATAGATCGGGAAAGCGAACACAGCATAGTTGCAACAGCTAAAGGCAACGGCGTCAATCACCGCCTTAGACGCGTCCAGCCGTGGGCCGGAACTGAGTATCGAGTACACCTTCATCGCAACAAAGCCGGGGATAACGAAAAGCACGACTAGAAGTAGCTTATCTGTTGTGGTGATGTCCATCGAAGCGATAGCAAGAGTTTTAGTTCACACGTAGACCGATCGTGTAGCGTCAGATTTCTCAGCCGAAAGCGGTACCTGCCATGTTGCAACTCATGCGGCACCCTTTGCTGCGACCGCAAGTGCGTCTTTGTCGATGTCAACGGCACCGGTGTCGAGTTCGTACGGGTCGCCCTGGATTACTTTTCGGAATAGATCAACTGCGGCGTCCGTGTAGCGATGTGTCAGTTGAGGTGACTTATGGCCGAGTTTCAGCGCGATGTGGTACTTGTTGTCCGTCGCAGTAACGTCAAAACCCTTCTCTTCTTTGATGTGGTTAATGATCTTCCGCACCTCGTGCCATGTGTCGTAGCCGAGCAGTTGACCGACGCCCGTCGCGGCGTACTTGTAGTCAAGATTGACCTTCGAGGGATCAGCGAGCGACGTGACGCCAAACAACTTCGCGAAGCTTTCACCGGACTCCACAGCGTGCTCCAACTGCTGGAAGTTGATTTCCACGTTCTTCTTTGGAATGTCCGAACGAATCAGTTCGACCGAGCGGGCCATTAGCGCGCGCAGGAGCTTAGTGTTGATCTTCTCTAAATTGCCCGCTTGGCCGAACGCCTTGAACACCCACTCGAAAGTATTCGAGGTAATGCTCTTAATCCGAATGTTGACGTCCTGCGCGACCGAGATCACGTATTCGCGAGCGGGGTTTGACGCCTCATTGATCGTCTCGTCCCACTGAAGGATGTAAATGTTCGGGACGACATCAGTCGTCGTGGCGCGCACCATGCGGTACACGTCGTACAGGATCGCCTTGATGTTCGGGTCGTCTGCCCGATAGCCGATGAAAACGAGAGGGTGTTCGATGAAGTACGTTAGTAGCTTCGCGCTCAGGTATTTGTGATCTTCCTCGAAACGGTCATAGTCGGCTTCGTTGACGACTATCGACTGGGGAATTGTCCGGCATCCATGAATCTTGAAAATTTCTCCAATCGCAAGGTAGCCCTTCCGCATGATCTGCTGCCCGATGACGATCTCATACTCAGGGAACAGTGGTTCGATCACCTCGTCATAGTTGGTCGTGATGATGGCATGCGCGCTAATGTTTTTCAGTGACTCTATCTCGGCGTCTAGCTCCTCCGACCCGTACGAACCTTTGGCGTCCGGGCCGAGACCCTTCAACAACTGCGCAATCGCGTGCTTTATGAAGATGTCGGCAGGCGCGCTCGCACGGAAGTATTCGTCGGGAAAGTCGTGTCTGCCCTTGCCCCACGCCCATTCACGGTAGAGATCGGTAAAGACCGAACCGATCTTCTTGAGGTCCGCGTTGTAGGTCTGTTTGTAGTAAGCGAAGTCCTTGTCAATCAGCGGGCAATTTTTTGCCAGAGCCGTCAGCAACTCCTCCCAGTTCGGCCCTCGCGCGTATCGTTTCGAGAATCCGGAACCGACGAACAAAATGGGCTGGCACTCGGCGTCCGCCAGCACCTTCGCAACATCGTTCGTGACCTCTTCTTGGTATTGCTTGTAATCAGTTGGCATTGGCTGGACCTTTTTGTTGCATGCTGCTCAGTATGCCGAAGTGGCGTTTGCTGTGCCAGTCCCAGTCCTGCCGCGCGCCCAGACCAGTTTTGTTGCTCTTATTCGCGGGCGCTTACGCCGCCCATGCGCATGCAGGCTCCCCCGTAGGCACCTTGCCGCACTAGCGATTGCATAATCCTGCGAGCCAGCCATGTAACTTCTCGTTTTTATTGGCCTGTGGGTGGTAAGCATTCAGTGTCAATCGGCCATAGAACGCGCCGTTGTCATCAACAATAACAGGCGGGTCGTTCGCGTATCGATTGCATGGGCTGTCATTTGAGTACGGCGATCCGTATTGACCGTAGCGATTAAAGATGCTGTCGGTCGCGTATTGCGAGCCGTGGCCGCCGTACTCATTGTGAACTGAATCCGTCGCGTATGCGGAGCAGTTTATGCATCCCAAGTACGTCTTATGATCTTCACCGCCGAAGAGCATTAGCTTGGTCGTTTGCGCACTCACTTGCGACGCGCATGCGACGGAACAAGCCGCGATCATCGCCGCGATCCATTTTGTCATTTTGGTCCCCCGAGCTTTCGTTGATTAAACCATGTCTGTTGAAAGAACGCGACGTGCGCAACGATTAGGTCGCGTTCAATAAAGGACCGAATGATGCACATACGCAACATTGCTTTCTGAGTGTGCAAAAAGACCATTGACAGGTTTGTTGCACACATGCAGTATGTGAACACCTTTGTTGAACACGGGACGCGCACATGAGCCGCACCTTCCTTTACGCCCGAGTCTCGACGGGCGAGCAGACCACGACCAATCAGCTACACGAGGCGAAAGCCAAGGGCTTCACAGTGGAAGCGAAGCGTGCGGTCGAGGAGACTATCAGCGGCAGCGTAGCCGCGATGGAACGACCGAAGTTCCGGGCATTGGTCGAGCACAAGCTAGACGACGGGGACACGCTGATCGTCACCAAGCTGGACCGACTGGGCCGCAATACGAGCGACGTGCTGGCTACGGTTGAGCGGCTGGCGTCAATGGGTGTGCGCCTGCATTGCTTGGCGCTAGAGGGCGTTGACCTGACCAGCGCAGCGGGAAAGCTACACATGACAGTGCTCGCTGCTGTCGCACAGTTCGAGCGCGATCTGTTGATTGAGCGGACGCATGCGGGTTTGGCAAGAGCGCGAGCAGAGGGGCGCACGGGCGGTAGGCCGGATGCGCTGACGGACGCGCAGAAGGCTGAGATTCGAGCGGCGCTGAAGGTGGGCGACACGAGCGCTAGGGCACTGGCGAAGCAATACGGCGTAGCGCCGAACACCATCTTGAAGGCGGTGAAGGAGGGAGCAGCAGAGTAAGGCGCTGGCACCGCACACCGTAGCAACCCGGACAGTCTTGGCGGATAGACCGGGCAACCAACTCACACGCGGGCCAGCGCGCCTGCACATTATGGCAGACCATCATGAACCAGAACATTGCACGGAACATCGAAGCCGATCACGCCGCTACTGACAGCGACGGCGGCCACCTCCAGGGCGAGGCGTACAACGAGGGCGCGTTCTACGCCGAGACGGACTGGCAACACTGCCGGAAGCGTCCGGGCTTTCTGTGGGGACCGAATAGCATGGCCGAACACTGCGCCGTGGTATGGGCCGACATCGTTGCGAACATCTGCCCGGAGTGGAACAACGAGAACGCACAGACCTCGTTCTTCATCGGCTACGAGGATCGCGCCACTGAGCTTGCGAACGCTGGTGACGCCGGATACGAGGCGCTGGCAGAGGCCGGAACCGTGGCCGATACCGAAGGCTGGATGCTCCAGTGCGAGCCGTGGCCTGAGAAGGCCAGCGACGGTGAGAAGGCGCTGCGCGCGGTGCGGGCGGCATGGGCGGGTGCTGCGGCATGGCAGGCACGGGCTGACTCGACGGGAGCCGAGGGTGACAGGCACCGCGCCGAGGAAGCGCTGGTCCGGGCTGAAGCGTCGGGCGAGTACATGCTCGATAGCCGGTACGTGGCCGGAACCGTGACGCACGCGCATTGATCCGGCTGCGAGCAACCACCGAACGGTACGAGGCGAGGCCCGCCGCCTGTGCGGGCTTTCCTTTGCTCCTGTTCGGGCTGAACGGATCAGGAGCGACGGCGAATGCACTCCGCTGTTTCGACCACTGCCACAGTCGTTGCCGTTGCGCCCTTGTACCGGGGATTGTCTAGCACTGCCTGTTGCTCGCTCATAGTTTTGTAGTACCACTGCTTACTGATCGTACGGTCGATGCCCTCGTTAAGCTGCTCCAATGTCATGTGCTTCTCGTGGACAGCCTGCCACGTCATCCCCATGCTTGAGCCGTAAATTTCGCACCCGTTCACGACATCTTCGGTGACGCGCGCATGAGCCGACGCTGCCATGAGCATTCCCGCAACCGCGACTATGTGCATTGCTTTCATTCTTGTTCTCCGAATTGGGCTCGCACGGATTATAGGCATGCCCGGTAGCGTTCGCGCATGTGAGCGCAGGCACACGCTACCCGCAGGTCATTAAACGGCAGATGTGGGCCTTATCTCATAAGTGCCGCGCGTTCGGCATAGCGAACTCTGGACTGAACTGGCGAACACATTTCCAACATACCGCTTGACACACTGATCGATCATCGGCAGAATGAAACCTAAGCAGTACCGGAATGGGCGACCTTAAATCCCCGAACCGCAACGGTACTGATGGCCGCCTGAGACATCCATCTCTCATAGCGGCGGAGAGGGCGGGTTCTATGACTGATCGAGATTGCCGAAGGGCGTCCCGGAAGGTCTCAGAACCCGCCCTTTTGCGTTTACCGCGCCGGATTCTCGCTATGGCCTGTTGGGCTGGTGTCGAGATGATGGCAGCGATGCGGGCGGAGCAGGACGGTCAACGGATCGTGACAGTACAGCAGGCCGGGCAGATTGAGAGTGATCGACGGCTGGCGTCTGCGGCAGCGGCAGACGCAAGCAGATGGCCTTCGGGTTGTCTGCTGGATCGAGCGGCGAACGATGATGGCAGCACCGGACACGTCATTGGGCAACCGACTCGCAGAGTGCTTGCAAGGGAATCTGGAACGGCCAATACGTGACCCCAGTCACCCGAGCAAGATTCCAGATGCTCTGAAGACCAGCAGGCGAAACGCAGGTTGCAGAAGCCCGCGAAGTAGAGCAGTGCAATTCGGTTCCTGCTGACAGGCCGATACATCATCTCTTTTTCGAGTGTCTTGCAGCACGCAGGGCATTCGAGCAAGGGGAATTTAGTTGCAGTGTTCCCTTATAAAGACTTCCCTTCTTGGGACGGACTACCACTAATTCGGAGGTGTATGAAGGAATTGCAGGATCGCGCCACTGCTCTGGCAGAACTGGCGCACAGTAAGCTGCTTCGTCGGTTGGAGGATGCCGGGAACGAACTGTCACCGGGGCACCGTGAAGCGACGCGCCTTATGCTGGCAGGCATGGCGAGGCAGGCGCTCGGCGTCGAGCCGGGACGCTTCGCGTACGGTCTGCCGTGTGGCGGCGGCAAGACGCAGGGAGTGGCAGCATTGATTCTGGCGGCAGCGGAGATCGAACCGGGGCTCACTTTCGCAGTAGCGACCTCACAGGTCGAAGCGCTATGCCAGTTGAAACGGCAGTTGATCGGAGCGGGCATGTCGGCGGATTGCATCGGCCTATGGCACTCGCTGAAGGTGGACAAGCGGTTAGCCGGTGCCGGCACAGGCTACGCGTCCGAGCGTACAACAGATGAAAACGCTGCGCCGCGCGTGCTGCTGTTGTCGCAGGAAAAGGTAAGACGGCTTGGTGAGCGCATGCTGCCGCGCTCGCTGCTGGTGTGGGATGAATCGCTGATCGCGACTGAGGCGCAGTCGCTGGCCGTGGCTGACATTAACGATGCAAACGTCGTGGCTTCGCGCCATGCGCCGCTGCTGACGCCGCATCTCGCCAAAGTTGCGGTGACCGTGCGGGCAGAGCTAGATGCACTGAGGGCCGACCCTGCGCGTGCGCCGCGCGTCTTGGACGGCATCCTGAACGCGGAAGAGTTGGACACGATGCGGGGCGTTCTGGCGGACATCGGGATTCGAGGCAATAACTACGCCTATGCCCTGAAGGACACGGTTCAGCAGTTGCTCAGGCTGCTGGCCTTACCGGTGTCTGTCGTACTGACTGGGGCGGGTGACACGGATGGCGTGCTGCGGTACGAGGTGACGGTGGACCCTGCGCTGTCGAACATCGCCATTCTGGACGCGTCGCACACAGTCCGGCTGCTGGTGCAGGCAGATAGCAGCATCAAGCAGGTGGAGTTACCGGACTACAAGCGATACAGCCGTGTCTCGGTGCGCCAGATCGAGATGCGGACCGGCAGGCAACACTTGACCCGCAATGAGGCGGCGTCGCGACCGGTAGCGCGGCAGGTGGCACAGGTGATCGAGTCGCTGCCCGACGGCAAGGTGCTGCTATTCACGTTCAAGGATGCCCGCGACTTTCTGCGCAGGAATCTTGCCGCCGAGGGTGTCAGGCTGGATCGCATCGAGTTCGCAACGTGGGGGCAAGAGACCAGCCGAAACGAATGGGTGCATTGCCAGCACGTCATCATGGTTGGCGTGCTTCGACGGAATCCATTGGATCTGTCTGCATCGCTGCTGGCACAGCAAGGCGACATGACGCGGCGGAATAGCGCCAAGGCGTTACGCGATGTCACGCTGTCGGAGATGGCGCATTGCGCCTTGCAAGCGATGAATCGCGGCGCGTGCCGGTTGACCGATGCAAACGGCGAAGCGCACGCCATGACTTGCACTATCCTCGTGGCGAAAGCAGATGAACTACGCGGCGTCCTATCAGAGTCGCTTCCGGGTGTCGTATGGCCCGTCGCAGAAAAACCAAGACGAGCGGCGACAAAAGCCGATAAGGCAGCGGAGCAGATCAGAGTCCATCTCGGCGGGCTCACGGTCGATAGGGTGTCGTTGGTGAGCATTGGGAAAGCGCTACCGGAACTGTCGCAGATGAATCCCCGCACTGTTTCCGAAGCCGTTGACATTGCTTTGATTGGACTCGGATGGGAACGCAAGGTCCGGTCGCTAGTTCGGTCTTTTTGTTCGGGCAGAGTTTAGTAGTCCTTTTAATTAAAGGAGAAGGTTGAGCTATGCCAAGCAGACCGAATACGCCCCATCAGTGGAAACAATGGGTGAAGGACCGAGAACATCAAGGCCGATGCCTCACGCCAGCAATGATTCGTGACGAGCAGCATGCCGAGCGTCTGCGTGAGGCGCGAGAGGCGGAAGCTAGCTTCACCCTTGCCGTCGATGCCGAGAGCGGAGGCGGCGAATAAATCGCTCGGCACGTTACGCGAGCGGATCACCAGTTAGGCCCCGTCGCACGCCCGCGAGTGCGACATTCACATGAGGAGTTGGATTATGGTTTCCAGCAGCACCAATAGGGAATCGAAGTGAGCGCTGCATCTCGCATCGACCCGGAACTGAAGCAGGAACTTCTTGCCGAAGCGCGCTTGATCCGCAACATCCGGCGTGGCGTCAACGCCGAATTGAACCGGATTAGTCGCGCCGTCTCGAAGCGAACCATGTCGGCCGAATCCGCGATGGCGTACACAAAGCAACAGATGGCGGATTACTTCAGCGCGGAACTCGGCGCGCGCAAGGTCTCGGAATGAGGACTTCGCGATGAAACCGTCCGGTAGTCGCAATAGCGTTCCAGCGGCGCTGCGCCACTATCAGGTGCCGCCTTATGCCTCCAAGCTAACCCGGCGACATCGAGATTTCGCTCGTGCAGACGAGGCATACGCGAACCATTTGAGAGCGCAGACCGCTTACCCTGCGCGCGTCGATGCGCTGATCGCTGGCCGAACGTGGTTTGAGGGCAGAGAGTGTGCAACGTGTGGCGGCACGCGGCGTCGTGTCTACAACGTGGGCTGCTATGACTGTCAGCAGCTAGGACGAGGTTTTCAGACGGATGCCAAAGGCCGGTGCGTCGCCCTTCCTCCTGCAAAGTTATCCCGCGATGGCTGGCTGTCTCGCAACGATGAACGCAGGCGTGAGATGGCTGGCGAATACATCGAGTATCGCAGCGGCGAATGGTCGGCGCGGCAGTACCCGACAGGACGCCTTAGCGTGCGGTGTCTCGGCCACCACATCGATAACGCGGACTTTCGCACGGTCCCCGGCTCGCGCATCTTTCAATTGTGCGAACAGCACCCCGATCTCCTGACCCTGTTGCGGCGGGCGGGATGGTCTATCTAACTAACGGACGACAGGAACACGGACATGGGTATCAATTTCAGCCTCGACAGTGACGGCGGCGTAGTCATCCAGCAGGGCCAAGCAGCGGGCGGAAGCTCCACCTCCTTTAATGGCGGTGTGAGCGGCGGCTCGCAGTCCAGCGGCAACATCGCGCAGGGTGGGACGGACATCAACGCGTTCGCCAACGCGGAGCGCGCTCAAGGCGTATTCGGATCGGGCATCAGCCTCGACAGCTTCAACAAGCTGACGCAGGGAATGATCCAGCCGTACATCGACCGCGCGAAGAAGGAGCAGTACGCCAACGGCATGGCGCAGGCAGCACAGGGCAAGTCGCTCATCGACATTGAGAACGACCAGCCGTGGTACACGAAGATTTACGGCCCGGATGCTACGACGCAGGGCGCACAGACGTTCAACGTGAACGCCGCGATGAACGACGCGCAGACCAGCTTCATGCGGGCCATGCCGCAGTTGCGCGAGCGCTCGCCGGATCAGGTGCGCCAGTACCTCGTGGATAAGATGTCGCAGGTGCAGTCGTCGGGCGATCAGTTCACCGACGCGATGGTGCAGCAGAAGCTCGCAGAGCAGCTTCCGCAGATGCTCGACCATCACATGCAGCAGTACGTGCAGTACACGCAGGAGCAGAACTACCTCGGCTTCACGAACATGGGAACGAGCGCGGCGCGGGCGATGCAGGCCACGCTCGCGGCAAGCCCCAACAACACGGACGAGGACATCGGCAAGGCGCACGCAGCGTACACGGCGAACCTAGTGCGGCCCGATAACATGACCACCGAATCGTACCAGCGCGCGCTCAAGGACATCACCGTGTCCAACGCGATGAATGGTAACTGGCAGGCCGTGCGGGCCATCAAGACGATGCCTGAGTTCGGCCAGCTTGATCCGCAGATTCGCGCGGAGTTGGACGACAAGATTCCGCTCCTCGAAGCGCAGGCAGCAGCGAAGAACCCGGCGAACGCCCAGTCGCTCGACAACGCGGCTACGCTGGAGTTCGCGTTGACGAGGGGCGGTGGCATGTACCCGACGACGCCAGCAGGCCATGCGGCGGCGATGCAGGCAATGGAGAGTGTCAACGCAGCCTACCGCGCGCAATGGGGCGACGCCACCGTGCCGTTCACGTCCGAAAAGCAGAAGCAGGTACTTGAGCAAATGGACGCGAACAACCGCCGTCAGTACCTCGCTGGCGTCAAGGCGCAACTGAAGCAGTTGAACTTCAACGAGGCAGCGACGATGGTGGCGACCAAGTGGGCGGCAGATCGTCCCGAAGACCTCAAGGGCATTCCAATCCCTGAAGGTGCACAGGTGACGCAACTTAATGCGATCTACCAAGACGCGGTAAAGTCCGGGCCTGATAGCACGCAGGCGCAGACCTTCTGGCAGCACGCGTCGTCCAATGCACGCGATCCGCAGATGCACCCGCCGATGTTAGATGGCTACATCAAGTCTACGCTCGGCAACTTCTTCGACGGTGCAGGACCGGCCACTCCGCAGCAGATGAGTGTGGTTGACATGGCTCAGAAGCTCCGCAGCGGACCCGGTGGCGTCGATGCCGTGAAGTCCTACTTCGGGGATCACGCGGAGGCGATGCTGGCCGTTCTGGATAGCGGCGCTGACCTGTCCAATCCGCAGCAGTTCGACATGATCCGCACGCAGTGGCAGCGCGGGCGGCTCGCGGCTCCTTCCGCGCAGGACAAGAAGGACGCGCTCGACTATGTGACTCGGCAGGACACGGCGTGGTGGAACCCGTTCAGGAAGGGCGACCTCTCGGGATGGGACATCAGCGACGGTGCTAAGCGGCAGCTTGCGCAGCAGGTGGCCCCGCTCATGGCGCAGAAGATGCGCGCGTTCGGGCTGTCACAGGACGACGCAGCACGCGCCGCGTACACACAGGTGATGGGCAATGCAGACCTCGTACCCGGAACGATCGTGCCTGAAGACAAGGGCAAATGGGGCAAGGGGCAGGGCTGGATGGACTACGTGGGCAAGGTGCCCGGTGCGGTGTCGAGCCAGAACTCGGCGCTGTATCAGGACACGATGCGCTCGTACATCAACGACCTCGCCACTGAGTCTGTCAAGGCAGCAGGCGGCGACATGTCGAACTTCAAGCCCGACGATTACAAGGTGCAGTACGGCACGTACCTTGGCGGCGGCTTGATGCACCTGTACCTCACTAAGGACGACGGCGCATTCCTGCCTGTCACCATGAAGGCCGACGAGTTCGGCAAGCGTATCGCCACGGCGGTGCAATCACACAGCTACGGGGCCAACGGCTCCAAGGCTCCTCAAGGTATGCCAGAGAAGAACGCATTCGGTTGGGGATACTAAGCAGAGTGCGGTAGCGGCTTTACACGAGGCTGCTACCTCAACTGCGTTTGGCATAGCGCCCTAGCCTAGTTTGCGGGCTAGATCGCGCACTTGCAAGTGCGTGTATCTGCGAAGCATTCGTACATCTTGGTGTCCGGTAATACTGGCTACCTCCATGACCGAAAGGCCTTTCTCGAATAGCCTCGACGTTGCCTCATGGCGAAGATCGTGGAAGTGAAGATCAGGAATTCCGGCGCGCTCGACGGCGCGGCGAAATGCCAGCTTGAACGCATTGGGAGTGAGGCCGGGGAATACGCTTCCTTTAGGTTCGCCGCCGGTCGCAGGACGTAGTGCAGAAAGGGTTGCCACTGCGCGGCTTGACAGCGGGACGCCTCGTGGTCTCCCTGTCTTGGTTCTAGTCAGTTGCAGCGACGGCTCTTTGAGATGTACCCGCTCCCACTCAAGTCCGACTATCTCGCTTCGCCGCATCGCGGTTTCTAGAGCAAGGGTAATGATCGGGCGGACGTACGGGTTCTTTGTTGCCTCGCATGCGAGCATCAGCGCAGATTCTTCGGCGGGCGACAAGCGACGTTCGCGGGGCTGCCCTTGTGGTGGGCGGCGGACGCGTTGAAAAGGGTTTACCTCGAAGTCTGCCTCCCACTCGCGCCGCGCAATTTCGAGCACATGCCCGAGCAGGTTCATGTCACGGTTGACCGTCGCGCCGCTTACTTGCTTCAATCTTTCGTTGCGCCATTCAGCTATGCGGGCAGCAGTCAGCCCTTCGAGAGGACATGCCGCTATGGGCTGTTTAAGAAGCCCGCGTAGGCGTATGCCTTCTTCGAGAGCAGCCCGCTTCTGTGGGCTGACTTCTTCAACGTACCGCCGCATCAAATCGCCAAACACGCGGAATTGCGGGGCGCACTGGGACGCTATGCGCTTTTGTTCTTCTAGTTGGCGGGCGGCGGAGACTCGGGCTGCAATGGCTGCCTCTTGCTCCTTCATCCACGCTTCTGCATCTTCGCGTTTTGGGAATGTGCGCGAGAGAGAAGGGAAGCCCTTACGGCGGATTTTCGCCGTGTACCCGCCGTTCGGTCGCTTCTGCAACGTTCCCATGCCTGCCTCCGATGAATGGATTTATGCAGGTGCAGGCCGGTCATTGCCGCCGCCACTCGGCGGGGACAGTATTGCACGATCTGGCAAGACGGCAGCGTACAATACTTGCACGATCCACCTCATGGAAGGCGCGACATGGACGTCCTCAAAGCTCAGGCAGACCTAGCGAAGCTCCAAGCTGAGACGATGCGGCTGTTCGCCGACATTCAGAAGACTAGGCAATTGGAGCAGCGGTGGTTGACGCCGCTCCTAACCGCAAGCTCCCTGACGGCTATTGTCGCCGGTGTGGCCGGTGTCGGCGCGGAGTTCGCCAGACTGTTCCTGCGCTGATTCACGAACATGATCGCCTGAGAGCGCGCGGCACCCGAGAGATAAGGCGCGTCCCGTTAGGTCGTTCTGTTTAGTCGAGTTTGGCGAGTAGGTGTTCCATTGAGAGGTGTGAGTACCGGCGCAGCATGGTAAGCGTTTTGTGGCCGGTGATCGAAGCCACCTCCATCGTATTCAGTCCCTTCTCGAATAGCCGCGACGTTGCCTCATGGCGCAGATCGTGGAACCGAAGATCAGGCATACCCGCCTTGTCTCTGGCTCGCATGAAAGCATGACGTATCACAGTGGCCCCGACCCAACGGAACGGGCCGTCTGTGGTGCGCTTCGTCCATTCGTACACCCGTACCTGCTTCATGGCCTCTAGGGCGGCGGCGGCTCGGCGGGTCAGCGGTACTGCGCGAGCGTCCCCATTCTTCGTGTCCGCGAGCCGCGCCACGCGCTTCTCGAAGTCGATCCTCTCCCACGTCAGCGCCAGCATCTCGGACTGCCGCATGCCCGTCTCGATGGCGACGATGACGGCGTGTTCCAGATAGGGCGCTCTGGCGGCGCGACACTCTGTTAGCAGGATGGCTTCTTCGCCGGGATGCAGCCGCCTCTCGCGGGCCGCGTTCTCCTTCGGTAGCCGCACCATGCGTAGCGGATTCTCTGCGAGATAGACGCCCCAATCACGGCGAGCGTGGTCGATCACCCGCGCCATGACCTGCATTTCCAATCGGGCCGTCGATCCAGAGACGGTACGTAGGCGTTGCTCGCGGTATTCGGTGACGGCGGCGCGAGTCAGGTTCGCCAGTGAGTAGGCGCAGACGGGATGCTTTAATAGCTGCCGTATGCGGTAGCCCTCCGTCTTAGCGCCCTTGTGTAACGGCGTGACCTCGTCTAGATAGCGACGCAGTGCGCTACCTAGCGTCATCTCTCGGGCGTCCCGCTGGTCAATGGCGTGACCCTTGTCGTACTCGGCCTCCACATCGCGCGCCCACGCTTCGGCTTCTGCCTTGGTCGGGAATGATTTGGTCTGTGTCGGGAATCCGGTGCGCCGCACTCGGGCCTGCCAGCGGCGTTCTGCGCGCTGTTCGTCTCGCTTCGTGATGGTTGCCATTCGATCTCCAGTTGGTACAGGATTGGTACAGAGACCGATTGCAGGGCTTTTCAACCGCATGTGCTGTGGGTGATAGAGGAGGGCGCGGGAGGCTGTAACCCGCGCCCGACGCAGCGGCGCTACCTGGTCGGCCATGCCGCGCAAGTACCCGTCGTATCAAACCTGTCATCGCCGCTTCAAGGCCTGGCACGAATCCGGCGTGCTCAAGCGTGTAATGGAGCAACTGTTCGGCGCGGCAAGCGAAGAACTCTGCAATTTGATGGAAGCCCGCATGCGTACCCACGCGAGCGCGGAACAGAAGAGCGTTGAAGCACAAGAGGCTACGACCCAGATTGCGGCCCCCGCGGGGTACAGTCCGGCACCGTCCAAACCACAGCCGTCCTCGCCGTTCGCGTATGCGTCGCCCTTCAAGCACGCTGCATGACAACTACACCTAGCCGATTTCAGGCACAAAAAACGGCCGAACGATAATGATCGTCGGCCGTTTTCTTTTCTATCGGGGCTGCGGCACGTAGGCGGCTCCAACGTCCAACTGGCTGCCAATCCGTCTTAACAGGCGATCAGGCGTCGGCGCCTGGATTGTCCGTGGGCTATTGCTGACGTACCCAGGTCTGCGAGCGGCCCAGCAGCGAAACGCCGATATAGCCGCGCACCACCAACTTGTTCCCGCCATCTTCCAGGTGCATCTTGCACTTGTAGACCTTGCCGTTTTCCGGATCGAGAATCTGGCCGTGGTCCCAGCCGTCGCCGTCCTTTTTCATATCGTTGATGATCGTCATGCCGAGAATCGGCTGATCCTTGCGCGCGTCCGTGCATGCGGTGCACCGGCGACCCGGCTGGTCGTTCGGGCCTAGTCCCTTGATCACCTTGCCGTTGAGCGAACCGTCGCCGTCCTGAGCGATCTGCACGAGCGCTTTGGGCTGACCGGTGTGATCGTCGATGGTTTGCCAGGTGCCGACCGGGCTGTCGGTCTGCGCCATTGCCGTGACGGCGCCGGCGAGCAGTACGCCGGCGAGCGCTGCATGCCTGGCTGCGCGAAGCGCGATTGCACGGGTGCGTTGGGTGAACTGCGTCATTGTCTTCCTCCTTGATAAAAGACGGCGCGATCATGAGCGCGCGGCGTGATTGGCATCTCGGGCGGACTTGAGTCACTCGCCGCCGTGATGCCTGATATGGCGCTTGGGTTTTTGCTTCAGGGGTATTGATTTGCCACTTGCAACTCTCGACTCGCGGCTTGCTCGCCGCCGGTCGAGAGTGTTTGCGCAGAATACGTGAAAGCGCGTGCGTCGTTTGATAGTGGAACCTCTAATCAGCACGCCGCGCCGTGCGCATCGATTCAGCTGGTACGAGAAGGTCGCGTTGATGCGCGGGCTGCGCGATGCGCCTTCCAAAGACGCGTCGCCGATCGCTTTGGCCACTGCAAGATCCAGGCTGTACAACGCAAGCCTCGACGGCGAAGTGGTACTCGCATGCACACCGACACGCGCCTTGTCGAACGAAACATAGGGCGTGAATGTGCACCGATACGTGAAGCTCGGCGTGAACGAACGGTTGCCTGCGAACATCGCTCCCAATCGGAATCGCCTGACGCTTCGCCCGGTTGATGGCCTTGCGCAAAACCCTGCGCGCCGAACGACATCCGTTCAAAGGTCGCGAGCGAGACCGCGCTGTATTGACCGGTGAGTGCGATGGTGGTGCCGATTTTCAGCGGCCACTCGTTGGTTAGCGAAAAGCTTGCACCTGTACGCACGAAGTTGATCGACGCCGGATTGATGACCCGGCAAGTCCGGAACGTTCCAGTCGTCGGATTTCGACGCCCTCGGAATATCGAGCGCCTTCGCCACATTGAAACTCGCACGGCGCACTTGACCCGTTCGCACGCTGATGTAGTCGGCCTGCAATTGCATCGCCCGCACTTGCGAGCGCAAGCCAGCCGGTGCCGGCCGAAAGCGCCGCGCAAGCGTGGGTGGATCGCGGCAAATGGGACATGGCGAAGCCCAACCGCGTGCTCGCGCCGCTCGACGCAACGGCTGGCGCCGCCAGGATGCAGCGCTCAATCTGGGCATCAGCCGCAAGATGTTGTGGGGAAAAATGCGCAAGTACCAAATTTTTGACGAAGAGCCCGAAACACGCGAAACTGAGTAATAATGAGACGGTTGTACTAAAACAAAAACTGTTTAAGCAGGATTTACATGGACCACAAGTCGAAACTACGACAGATTGCCTTGGCCGCACTGGTCACGATGGGGGCCGTGCAAGGCGTCGCCGCGCAGGCGATGACGGATAGCGGCGCGAGCGCTGGCGTCGTTTCCCAGCCGGGCGCCGCGCAGGGTGACCAGCCCGCTCAGTCTGGACAAGCGCAGACCACCGCGCTGACGCCGGACGAAGCGAAGCAATCCGCCGCGGGGAACGTTGCGGAATTGCAGCAGATGATCCGCGGGTCGGACGTGAGCGAATTGCGCACGACATACAACGGCAGTTACGGCGCGAGCTTGCTGTTTTACGGCAAGGAGATGACGTACTACGTAGCCTTGTTCCAGCAGAAGAATTTCTGGCGCGTCATCAAGACGCAGGACGCGACGCGCGCCGACATGATCTACAAGGATTTCGTGCGTCAGACGCTGCAACTGTCGGACGTCGAGATTCGCCGCACGCAACTCGAGGCGCAGAAGGCGTTCACGGACCGGATGATCGCATTGTCGCAAGACCGCGCGAACCGCCTGCAAGCCGACCTCGACGTGGCGCATCGGCAGCAGACCATCGTCGCGAGCCAGCAGCAGCAGACCCGCGCCGAAGCAACGGCGCTCGCGCAGCAAAAGGCCGCCGCGCAGGAGCAACTGCGCGCCGCGCAACGCCAGGTGCGCGATCTGCAGCGTCAATTGGAAAGCGGCTTGCCCTCGCACTGAGCGCGATGGTTTGAAGGCTGCCAGAGGTAAGGCGGCGGCATCGATCGCCGCCGCTCGAGTCACCGCGGGGCACCTCGCGCGGGCTGTTTCTAGCCGCGCTCGAATCGCGGGTCCATAAGCGGCTACCGCCGCTGTTTTCCGCGGCACACATCCCACAACGAATCGGCGCGGCAGGTTTGCCGGATGAACGATAGCGCGTGAGCGTGAGCCGCTGGTTTTCCGCTGCGGCTCGGAATAATTCCCCTCAAATTACGGCGGACTGTCTTCCGGGTTCGTGCTCGTCTCGGCAGCGCACACACGCCGTGCGCGAGAGGCGGCGACTCGCCGACTCGCCGACTCTAATGCCGCTTCTTGCCCGCCGACGACACCTCTTTCACCGACACGTGATGCGGATCCGTCATATCGACGGCGATCGGATCGCTGGCGGGAAAGCTTTCCTCGAGTGCTTCGTCGAGCCGGCTCTCGGCGGACTGAACCGGCTCGGCGGACGGCCGCGCTTTCATGGGATTGCGGGGTACGGGCTGTTTCTGCCTGGTCATGACATGCTCCGTTGGACGCGAGTCAACGATTTCAGCATAACGCAAAGCGAGTCGCGGCGAGTTAAAAGCATGCTGCATTGACTCGTTCTCCGAGTGTCGCGGGAAAGCAGAGCGGGAACACCTACACATCCGCCGCATGCCGTGAACCCGGGGTTGTCCAGTCGGGAAGGGAGCAGGAAAGGACCAGCGAACGACAAGGCAGCGAACAGCATGAATCGAAAAGACCCCGCACGCGCGCGGCGCTTTAACGCGTCACACGTCGTGGAAGCTGAGTTGGAACACCTGGAGTGGGCAACGAGACAACCGGCGCTGCGCATGCTGAGCGCCGGTTACTGGCGGCGCCGCGTGCTGGCGGTTAAAAGCGGATTTGAGTTGACGGAACGACAGGTGATGCGTCTGGAGAAGATCTTGCAGCGGCTCGGTCACCCGGCGGACTAGCGGGCCGCCGCGGCGGCCGCTTATTCGTTGGCGCCGTTACCGCCGTTCCCACCATTGCCGCCGTTACCACCATGATTGCCGCCGCCGTGATTACCGTCGCCGCCGGTGCCGAACAGACGCCGACGGCGCGTGACGACCACGGGGCCGTCGGACGTGCTGTTGCCGCGCTCGGACGACGAACGCTCCGAAGACGGCGCGCCATACGACTCGCGCGGTTCACGCGGTTCGCGCGGCTCACGATGATCGCGTGGTTCGCGCGATCCATGCGGACCACGCGTGGTGTGCTCGCCGTGCGAAGGCCGCCCCGCGCGCGGTGCCGGACGCGTGCCGGTGTCGAGCTGGATCGTCGAGATCGCGCGCTTGTAGATGCCTTGCAGGCCGACAGGCGTGCGCAGCATCACCAGATACTGATCGAACGACTCGATGCACCCGGTCAGGCGAATGCCGTTGACCAGATAGATCTCGACGCGCTTTCGTTCTTTGCGCGCAGCGTTCATGAAGTCGTTTTGCGGATGCGATTCTGCGGAAGCCATGGACAATTCAGGTTAGAAAGACGGTTGTTCGCCGCGATTCTACCCTGTATGAGGGTGGAACGCGTCGGCGGGCGAACTGCGACCACTATAACGGCTTGTGCGCAGGGAAGCACCTGATAACTATTGACTGTAACGTTGAGTTACGAATCTGCCGACGAATCGCGCTTTCTTCCGCCATGCGCGGGCCGGCGGAATAGGTGTGGCGGAAAAAGATAGCCGGCGTGACGTTCGCGCGGAATAAATCACCACGTGCCAGCGTTAAATCAGGCATGGCGGCGTTACATCGCACATAACGCATAACGCATAACGCATTTCGCATCCCGCACGCAATCGGACGGATTGGTGCCGGTCCACACACTCCCTTCACGCGCCCGCCTCGAGCCGGGCGCTCATCAGGAGACTCATATGAACGCATCCCGCATTTTTTCCATCCTCTTCGTGATGATGGCGCTCGCACTCGGCACGCTCGCGACGAGCGCGTGCACGACGGCGGACAACAGCGCGTCGAGCACCAGCGGCGGCAGCAGTAGCGGCGGCTACTGAGCGTTTGCGCGCCGGGTGAGCTTCGAAGCGGAAGTGGTTGCGTGGCTCCCGCAGTTGCGCCGCTATGCGCGCGCACTGACGGGCGACCGCGCGTGGGCCGACGACCTCGTGCAGGACACGGCGGAGCGCGCGCTCGCGCGCTGGTCGGCGTTCCGGCCCGACAGCAATCTGCGCGCCTGGCTTCTGACGATCCTGCGGCATCTGTACATCGATCAGTTGCGCGGCCGCCGCGAGATCGCCGTCGACGACGAAAGCGCGCCGTGGCGCAATCTCGAAGCGCCGCATGGCGAAGTCGACGGTCTGGTGCTGCGCGATCTGCAGCGCGCGCTGTATTGCCTGCCGGTCGAGCAGCGTGAAGTGCTGTTGCTGGTGTGCGTGGAGGAACTGTCTTATGACGAAGCGTCGAAGGCGCTCGGCGTGCCGATCGGCACGGTGATGTCGCGTCTTTCGCGCGCGCGCGAGCACATGCGCGTGTTGCTGACGGTGGGGCCGGCCGACGGGGCGGCCGCGGGAACGGCGCGTAAGAGCGCGCCGTTAAAAGTAGTGAGAAATCCGTGATGAATAACGACGACCACGATTCCAGCTTGCCCGGCGGGCTCGATCTGCGAGCGCTGTCGGCGTTTATCGACGGCGAATTGCCGGACGCGGAGCGTGCCGCGGTCGAGGCGCAACTGCGGGAGCATCCGCAGGCCGCCGCGCGCGTGGCCGCGTGGCGCGCGCAGAAAGCCGCGTTGCGGGCGCTGTGCGGCGCGCCGCGGCACAGCGAAGCCGACGCGCGCCAAGAGCGCAACGAGGCCGACGAGCCGGCCTTCATCGTGGTGCGCCGGCCTGCGCCGTGGTGGCAGCGCGCCGGCATCGCGGCATGCTGGCTCGTGGCCGGCGCGGGGCTCGCGCTTGCCTTGGGGCCGCTCGCGCCGCGCCTGACGGGCGGCGCGTGGAGCGGCTTGGGCGGGCAGCCGCCGAGCTTCGCCGAGCGCGCCGATATCGCCTACGCGGTGTACACGCCGGAGCGGCGTCATCCGGTGGAAGTGGCCGCGAGCGAGGAAGAGCATCTGATCAGCTGGCTGTCCAAACGCCTGAACCGGCCGCTCTCGGTGCCGTCGTTGCAGGAGTACGGCTATTCGCTGGTGGGCGGGCGTCTGTTGCCCGGCGAAGCGGGGCCGGCCGCGCAATTCATGTACGAGAATCAGAGCGGCGCGCGGCTCACGCTGTACGTGACCGGCAGCGCGCGCGACGAAACCGCGTTCCGCCTGTTGCGCGACGGCAACCGGCGCACCTTCTACTGGGTCAGCGACGGCATGGGCTACGCGTTGTCCGGGCCGATCGCGGAAGGCAAGCTGCGCTCGATCGCCGTCGAGGTATGCAGCGCGCTCGGCGGCAAGCCGGAGGCGTGGCAGTGAGGCGCACGCCAATGCATCGTCGACATCTCACGAGGGACACACCTTGACCCGCAGCCTGCCGCCAAACGTCTCCGCCGCCCAGTTCGACCGCGCGCTCGCCGGCTGGCGCGCGATCGTCGGCGAAGCGCAGGTGGTGAGCTCCGCGGCCGGACTTGCCGCGTATCTCGATCCGTTCGCGCCTGGCGAGCCCGCCGCGTTTTCGGCGAGCGCCGCGGTGTTGCCCGCCTCCGTCGACGAGATTCGCGCGGTGCTACGGATCGCCAACGAATTCCGCATTCCGTTGTGGACGGTCTCGACCGGACGCAACTTCGCCTATGGCGGCGCCGCGCCACGGCTGCCGGGTTCGGTGGTGCTCGATCTGCAGCGGATGAACCGCATCATCGAGGTGAACGAGACGCTGGCCTACGTGCTGGTGGAGCCGGGCGTCAGCTACTTCGAGCTGCACGCGCATCTGCGCGAGAAGGGCTACAGGCTGTGGGTCGATCCGCCGGCGGCGGGTTGGGGCAGCGTGGTCGGCAATACGCTCGAGCGCGGCTTCGGTTACACCGCTTACGGCGATCACGCGGCGACGCAATGCGGCATGGAAGTGGTGCTCGCCAACGGCGACGTGTTGCGCACCGGCATGGGCGGGATCGACATCGGCACGGCATGGCAGTTGTATCAGCCGGGCTATGGGCCGTCGTTCGACGCGATGTTCATGCAGTCGAACTACGGCATCGTCACCAAGCTGGGCGTCTGGCTGATGCCCGCGCCGCCCGCGTATCTGCTCGGCGAGATCCAGTTTCGCCACGAAGCGGATCTCGAAGCGATCGTGGACATCCTGCGGCCCTTGCGGCTCGATGACACGATCCGCAATCACGCGGTGATCGAGGGCGGCGTGCGCCGTGCCGCCGGATTGTCGGCGCGCGCGCACTGGTACGAGGGCAAGGGCGCGATGCCCGAGAGCGCGGTGACGGCGATGCTGGAGAAGCTGAACGTCGGCCGCTGGAACCTGCATTTCGCGCTGTACGGCACGCCCGAACTGATCGACGCGCGCTATGCGATCGTGCAGCGCGCGTTCGCTCGCGTGCCGCAGGCAAGGCTCTTCGCCGCGCGTTACGCGGGCGACGCCGAGCCCACCGCGGGCGGCGATCGCAACCTCGCCGGCATTCCGGCGATGAGCGCGTTTCGCATGCTCGACTGGCGCGGCGGCGCGGGCGCGCATGTGGACTTCGCGCCGATCTGCCCGGCGACCGGCCGCGACGCGCTGCGCCAATACACGATGGTCAAGGCGCGCGCCGCGGAATACGGCTTCGATTACTACGGCGGCTTCACGGCGGGCGTGCGTCATCTGCATCATATTTTCGCGGCGATCTTCGACCGCGACGACGCCAACCAGGTCGAGCAGGCCGGCTTGCTGCTGCGCTCGCTGATGAGCGACGCGCGCGCGGCCGGCTACGGCGAATATCGCGCGCATCTCGCGTACATGGATCTGGCCGCGGCGCAGTACAGTTTCAACGACGGCGCGTTGCTGCGGCTCTCGGAAACGATCAAGGACGCGCTGGACCCGAACGGCATTCTCGCGCCCGGCAAGCAGGGCATCTGGCCGGCGGCGTGGCGCGACCGGCGCGGTTATACGTGAGGCGCGTCCGCGCGTGGCACAACGCACGCGCGGCCTGAAACGGCAAGCGGATCGAACAATGGACCGACGCACGTTCGTATTGACAGGCGCATGGCTGTCCACCACGGCGGGCGGCGCATGGCCGTGGCTCGCGCAGGCGGCCGCGCGCATCAACACGCTGGCGGTGGTCGATTCGACGCTGGCGTGCGGCCCCGCGTTCGCCGCATACGCCGCGCGCATGAAGCTGCCCGCGTTCGACACCGGCGACGACATCGGCGCGCTCTGGTACACGACGCTGGCGCCGCTTCTCAGCCGCACGCTCGCGCCGGCGCCCGCATCGCTGATCGGCCTCACGCGCGCGTCGGATTACTTCGTGCTCAAGGAACTCGCCGTGCGCGCGGGCCAGATGGTGGCGCACAGCCATGAACAGAGCGCGGGGCGTGATGTGGACCACCGGGTAGACCATCGGGCAGGCGACCCGCAAGCACTCCACGTCGCATTCGTGCTGGCCCCGCGCGCGATCCGCTAGAACTTGTACGCCTTGTTCTTCGGATCGAAGGTCGAGTCGTCGAAAGTCTTCGGCGTGATGGTTTCGAAAACGATTCGTTCGAAGATCTTGCCGTCGTTGTCGTAAGACTCGACGCTGCGGAAATACGGATGCCGCAGATCGAGCCCGAGCGTCTCTTTCTTCGCGTAGAAGCGCGGCTGGCCGATCGGCGTTTCGAACGTGAAGGCCACCACGCGCACGCCTTCGATCGTTTTGACTTCGACCTGAACCGAGCGCGGCAAGCCGGCCTCGATGTATTTCTTGCCCTCGGCAAGGTACTGCCTGGCGATGTACTCGGTGCCGAGATCGCGCACGTGATGATTCGATTGCGAACGGGCGAGGGCGCCGTTCAGCGAGGTCCACAGCGGCATGACGTTCAGCATGCCGCCGAGGTGCCCATACATTTCGTCGGCGCGTTTGGACTCGTCGTAGATGATCTCCTGGCCCGCGTGCGCGCCGTCGGGCAGCCACTTCGCGTAGATTCGCAGCGGGTCGCGCGCGAGGCGCACGAGCATGTGATCGGGCTTATCGGGCCATTGACCGCGAATGCGTTCCGAGCGCGACATCGTGAACTCGTAGGACGCATAGCCGTTCGGCCCCGCCTTGATGTAGCGCGGCAACGCGAGCGGATCGAGCGACTGGAACAGCGCGACCAGTTGCGCGTCGTCAAGCGCTGCGAGCGCGCCGCTTCGTTGCGCGGCGCGCAGCCATTTGACCTGCTGATCCAGCGTGAGCTTGCCGACCTGCGAAGCCGGCGTGGCCGGCGCCTTGACGGCGCTCGCGGTTTCCAGCGGGGGCGGCGTGTCGTCGTTTTGCGCGAGGGCCGGCGGCATGGCCAACGCCGCGAGGCAGGCCCCCAGCGCGCCGAGCAAACATTGCCGCGACAAGCCGGCAAGCAACGGCCGCCATGAACGCATGTTGCTCAATCGGCGCAAGCTCACGGACATACTCTGCTTCACGAGTCTCTCTCCACGAATAGAGCGCCAATGTGCATGAAGCTCGTGCAAGCAGCGCCTTACCTGTCAGGCAGGTTTTTGCTTCGCGAGTTCCTCGTCTCGCAGCGCGCGGCGCAGAATCTTGCCGACGTTGGTTTGCGGCAACTCATCGCGGAACTCCACCTGCTTCGGTATCTTGTAGCCCGTCAGATTCTTGCGGCAATGGGCGATCACCTGTTCCTCGGTCAACGACGGGTTGCGTTTGACGATGAACACCTTCACCCGCTCGCCTTGCGCCGCGTCGGGCACGCCGATCGCCGCGACTTCGCGCACGTCGGGATGCGCCGCGATCACGTCTTCGATCTCGTTCGGATAGACGTTGAAGCCCGACACCAGGATCATGTCTTTCTTCCGGTCGATCAGACGAATGTAGCCGCGCGAATCCATCACGCCGATGTCGCCGGTGGCGAGCCAGCCGTCGCTGTCGATGGTCCTCGCGGTTTCTTCCGGGCGGTTCCAGTAGCCTTTCATCACCTGCGGACCCTTCACGCACAATTCGCCCGCTTCGCCGATATTCGCCCACGTGCCGTCGTCCTTCCTGAAGCGCACCTGGGTGGAGGGCGCGGGCAAGCCGATCGAACCTTCGAAGTCGCGCAGATGGATGAGGTCGACGGGATTCATCGAGACGATCGGCGAGCATTCGGTGAGCCCGTAGCCTTCGATGATCGGTTTGCCGGTCACCGCCTTGAAGCGCTCGGCCACCGACTTTTGCGTCGCCATGCCGCCCGCCATCGCGAGCTTCAGGTTCGAGAAATCGCGCTGGCGAAACTCCTCGTTTTCGAGGAACGCGTTGTAGAGCGTGTTCACCGCCGTCATGCCGGTGAACTTCTCGTGACGGATGATCATCATCACGCGCTTCATGTCGCGCGGATTGGCGATCAGGATGTTGCGCCCGCCGAGTCCCATGAAAATCAGCGCGTTCACGGTGAGCGAATAGATGTGATAGAGCGGCAGCGGCGTGAGCACCGTTTCCGCGTCGCCGCTCAATTGCCCCTCGGCCCACGCCTTCGCCTGCAGCAGATTGGCGACGATGTTCCTGTGCGTGAGCATCGCGCCCTTGGCGACGCCGGTCGTGCCGCCGGTGTATTGCAGGAAGGCGATGTCGTCATGCGTGGGGCGCACGGGCGTCAAGGGCCGCGAGTAGCCGATCGCGAGCGCTTCGAGCAGCGGCACCGCTTTCGGCAGGTTATACGCGGGCACCATCTTTTTCACGTGACGCAGCATGAAATTGAGCAGACGTCCCTTCAGATTCAGCCCGTCGGCGAGCAGATCGCCGAGACCCGTCACGATGACGTTCCGCACCTTCGTGCCCGGCAGCGCCTCCTCGACGACCTTCGCGAAGTTCTCGAACACGACGATGGTTTGCGCGCCGCTGTCCTTCAGTTGATGCGCGAGCTCGCGCACCGTGTAGAGCGGATTCACGTTCACCACCACCGCGCCGGCTTTCAACACGCCGAACAGCGACACCGGATACTGGAACGTATTTGGCAGCATGATCGCGACGCGCTCGCCCGGCTTCACGCCGATACTTTGCAGATACGCGGCGAACGCGGTCGCCTTGCGGCCGAGTTCGCCGTAGGTCAGGCTCGCGCCCACGCTCACATACGCCACGCGCTCGCGGAACTTCGCGATGCATTCGTCGAAGAACTGCACGAGCGACTCGTATTGCGTGACGTCGATTTCGTGCGGCACGTCGGCGGGGTAGGACGCGTACCAGATGCCGTCGGTGTTGGGCGCCTGGGCGGGCGCGTTGGCCGATGCCGGGTTCGGCGCCTGAGGGGGAACCTCGCTCGCCGCGTTGGCCGATGACGCGGACTCGGTCGGCGTCGAGGGCGGGGCTGGGTTGGGCTGGGTCATCGGTCGTCTCCTGAAGCGGTGGCTTCGTCTATTCGTGTGCTGGTCTCACGGCCAGTCATTGAAGCAATCAAGGCAAATCTGGCGATAGCGTTTCGAAGCGAAAACATGCGGTGAAACGAGTGCTAAAACAAGGTTGAAACGGAGCGACGCTCAGCGTTCGAGAATCGCCACCACACCCTGGCCGCCCGCCGCGCAGATCGAGATCAGCCCGCGCGCGGCGCCGGCCGGCTTGTCGAGTTGCGCGAGCATTTTCGCCAGGCCGGCGACGATGCGCCCGCCCGTCGCGGCAAACGGATGACCCGTGGCGAGCGAACCGCCGTTCACGTTCAGTTTCGTCCGGTCGATCGCGCCGAGCGGACCCGGCAAACCGAGCTGCGTGCGGCAATATTCATCATCCTGCCACGCCGCGAGCGTGCACAACACCTGCGCCGCGAACGCTTCGTGGATTTCGTACAGATCGAAGTCCTGCAACCCGAGCCCGGCGCGCGCCAGCATGCGCGGCACCGCGTAGGCGGGCGCCATCAGCAGCCCTTCCTGCTTGTCGAAATAGTCGACCGCGGCGGTTTCCGACCAGCTCAGATAGGCGAGCACCGGCAAGCCGTGTTGCGCGGCCCATTCATCGCTCGCGAGCAGCACGGCGGAGGCGCCGTCGGTGAGCGGCGTGGAATTGCCCGCGGTGAGCGTGCCGGCGTCGCGGTCGAACGCCGGCTTCAGGCCGCTGAGTTTTTCGAGCGTCAGGTCAGGGCGCAGATTGTTGTCGCGCGCGAGGCCCCGGTACGGCGTCATCAGATCGTTGACGAAGCCGCGCGCATACGCGTCGCTGAGCTTGCGGTGGCTCTCGTAAGCGAGCACGTCCTGGGCTTCGCGCGAGATGTTCCAGCGTTTGGCCATCAGTTCGCAATGCTCGCCCATCGAAAGCCGGGTGCGCGGCTCGCCGTTGCGCGGCAGCAGCGGCTTGAAAAACATGCCGGGACGCAGCTTCGCCAGCGCGCCGATGCGCTGCCCGGCGCTCTTGCCGCGATTCGCTTCGAGCAGGATCTGGCGCATCCGTTCGTTGACGGCGATCGGCGCATCGGAGGTCGTGTCGACACCGCCCGCGATGCCCGCGTCGATCTGCCCGAGCGCGATCTTGTTGGCGACCAGAATCGCTGCTTCGAGTCCCGTGCCGCAGGCTTGCTGCACGTCGTAGGCGGGCGTTTCCTTCGCGAGCGTGGTGGACAGCACGGACTCGCGCGTCAGATTGAAGTCGCGCGAATGCTTGATGACCGCGCCCGCCGCGACTTCGCCCAGACGTTCGCCATGCAGGTCGTAGCGGTCGACCAGGCCTTGCAGCGTGAAGGTCAGCATGTCCTGATTCGACGCGCTCGCGTAAGCGGTGTTCGAGCGGGCGAACGGAATCCGGTTGGCCCCCACGATGGCGACGCGGCGCACGGCTGGCAGCGGGTTGGACATGCTCGGCTCCTTTGGGTCGTGCCCGGGTGGTTCGATGATGCGAACGGCGATCGGTTCAAGGCGTCCTGATTCAACAACGATTCGCGGCGGCGCGAATTCCATGCATGGATGAAATCCCGCGCACGCCTGCGTGCGTCATTGCAGCCGCCACTGCATGCGGCCGCGCAAATGCGGTTTGTCTCCGGCGATATCCCGCACCTCGATGTCGCGTTCGATCAGCGAGGGCGACGCGCTCCACAGCGACGCTTCGCCCGGCAGCAGCATCGGCACCTTGAATTCGGCGCTCAGCGTGGCCTCGGCGAGCGGCTTCGGCGGTTGCAGCGCGGAGGCCGCGCGCGCGAGCGTCCACATGCCGTGCGCGATCGCGCGCGGAAAGCCGAACGCCTTCGCGGATAGCGCGGTGAGGTGAATCGGGTTGTAGTCGCCGGACACGCCCGCATAGTCGCGGCCGAGTTGCGGCGCGAGTTGCCAGCGCGCGATGCGCTCCAGCGCGGCGGGGCCGAGTTCGAGCGGATCGAGCGGATTGCCGGTCGCCGGCACGCCGCGTTTCAGATAGACGCTGTCGCCGTCCCACACCGCTTCGCCGCGGCGATACATGCGCGTATGCAGCACGAACGCCTGGCCCTTGTCGTGCCGCAGCAGCGCGCCGAATTCCACCTCGACGCGCAATACGTCCTTGTACGCGAGCGGCCGGCGCAGCCGCACATGATTGGCCAGATGCACGAGGCCGAGCGCGGGCCAGGGAAACGCCGGGTCGGTCAGCATCAGCAGATGCAACGGAAACGCAAGCAGATGGGGATAGGTGAGCGGCACGCCGTGCTCGGGAATGAAGCCGCACACGCGCGCATAACGCCAGATCGGCCCGGGGTCGAGCGCGACGGCGGGGCGCACGAGGCGCAGCGCGGGCAGTTGCGTGGCCCGAGCGCGCTTGACGATGCCGGTCAACGCGCGCGCATAGAGCTTGGCCGGCGCGGGCAAGGGTTCGACGACCACGGTTTTCGGGCGCGCCGCGCTCACGGTAAGACCGCCCCCGAACGGATCACCCGGCTCACGCATGGTCACGCTCCAATCAGGCTTTGTCCGCACACGCGCACGACCTGGCCGGTGATGCCCGCCGAGCCCGGATGCGCGAGCCATGCGATGGTTTGCGCGACGTCGACCGGCTGGCCGCCCTGGCTCATCGCGTTCATGCGGCGGCCGGCTTCGCGCAGCGTGAGCGGCATCCTGGCGGTCATCTGCGTTTCGATGAAGCCCGGCGCGACCGCGTTGATCGTGATGCCGCGTGCGCGAAGATGCGGCGCCATGCCTTGCACGCGGCCGATCACGCCGGCCTTCGAGGTCGCGTAATTGGTTTGCCCGAGATTGCCCGCGATGCCGCTGATCGACGACACGCCGATGATGCGCCCGCCGTCTCGCACGATGCCGGCGGCGAGCAGCGCGTCGTCGATCCGTTCCTGCGCGCACAGGTTGATGTCGATCACGCTTTGCCACACCGAGGCGGTCATCTTCGCGATGGTTTTGTCGCGGGTGATGCCGGCGTTGTGCACGACGATATCCACACCCTGTTCGTCGAGCGCCGCCGCGATTTGCGCGGGCGCTTCGGGCGCTGCGATGTCGAAGGCGAGGGCCGTGCCGTTCAACTGACGCATGGTCAGATCGAGCGCGTCGCGCGCGGCGGGAATGTCGATGCCGATCACATGCGCGCCCTCGGCGGCCAGCACGCTCGCAATCGACGCGCCGATGCCCCGCGCGGCGCCCGTCACGACCGCGCGCCGGCCCGCGAGCGGCGCTTTCCAGTCGAACGCGGGTGCGGCGGCTTGCGGGCCCGCGCCGGCAGTGCTGCCGATGCGCACGACCTGGCCCGACACATACGCGGAACGCGGCGACAAAAAGAATCGCAGCGAGGTTTCGACGCCGCTTTCCGCGCCTTGCTCGACATAGACGAGATTCGCGGTGATGCCGCGCCGCGCTTCCTTGCCGAGCGAACGCGTGAAACCTTCGAGCGCGCGCTGCGCGGTCCATTGGCGCGGGCTCGCGCAGCTTTCCGGCGGACGCCCCAACACGACGATGCGCCCGCACTTGCCGAGCGAGCGCAAGGTGTCGTGGAAGAATCCGTGCAGCGGTTCGAGCTGGCTGCTGTCGTCGATGCCGCTTGCATCGAACAGCAGTGCGGCGAGCCTGCCGGGCGAGCCGGAATCCGCCGGTTCGAAACGGCCCGTCATCAAGCCGTGGCGAGTCGCGAGCGGCACCCACAGCCCGGCGCTTTCATGCGCGACGCTCGTCACGCCGATGCTCGCCACCAGATTCGCGAGCGCATCGAGCAACTGCGGTTCACGTCCCGCGCCGATCGCCACCACGCCGCCGAACTCGGGCTCGTCCGCGCGATGGCGGCGCAGCACCTCGGGCTTCGGCAAGCCGAGCGAGCGCGCGAGGCGCGCGCCGAGCGGCGAGTTGACGAAGTTCAGATAAGAGTCGTTCATATCGGTCGTTGCTCCGCTGACAGCGCGCCGCGGGAAGTGCCCCTTGCGGGCGTCGGACGTGTGTCAGTGTGCACTGAGTTGGACGCATCCGGGGTGCCTCGCCGGGATGTTTTTTGCAGGCGCTTGCCAGGACGCTCGCAACCTTGTCAGGCTGCGGCTTCCAACGCCTTGTCGAGCGCCTCCTTGCGTTGTTGCAGACCGGCGAGCATGTCGAAGTCGGCCGCGAAGTCGTCGACCTTCACGACTTCCGCGCCGTAACGCGCATAGTCGTCGAGCACGCGGCGCTCGTCGGCGTCGAGCAAGCCTTTCTGCTCGGCGGACGCGGTCCACCCGGGCAGTTGCACGAAGCTCTGCGGCATCGGTTCGAGCAGCCCTTGCTTGACCGCTTCACGCAGCTTCTGCTCGATCCGCATGAAGCGCGGGTTCAACTGGAACGCCAGCTCGCCGTAGCCGAGCGCATCCACATCGGGACGCGGTACATACGAATCGGCCACGAGACGTTCGCGCGCCGCGCCGGGCGTCTGCATCAATTCGGCGATGTCGCTGCCAAGCCGGTCGGACGGCTCGCGGTACGGCAGGCCGAATGGAAACGCCAGCGCCCGCACGAGGCCGGCGGCGAAGCGGTTCGGGTAGTTCGCGAGCACGCCGTCGAGCGCGTGCTGCGCTTTATACAGCGAATCCTCGACGCCCCAGCGCACCAGCGGCAAGTCTTCTTCCTGACGGCCTTCGTCCTCGAAACGCTTGAGCGTCGCCGAGATCAGGTAGAGCTGCGAGAGCACGTCGCCGAGGCGCGCGGAAATGCGTTCGCGCCGTTTCAGATCGGCGCCGAGCACGAACATGGAGACGTCGGCGAGCAATGCGAACACGGTCGAGAGACGGGTCGCCGCGCGGTAATACGGCAGCAGCGGACCGTGCGCCGCGCGCGGCCTCGCGATGAACGCGCCGCCCGTCACGCCGTGGACGAAACCGCGCACCACGTTGGAGAGCGTGAAGCCCGCATGGCCGAAGAACGCCGCGTCGAAATCGCGCAGCGCGCGGGCGCGATCGGTTTCGCGCGTCGCGGCCATTTCCTTCAGCACATACGGATGGCAGCGAATCGCCCCCTGGCCGAAGATGATCAGGCAGCGCGTCAGAATGTTCGCGCCTTCGACGGTGATCGAGATCGGCACCTGCTGATAGGCGCGCGCGAGAAAGTTCGACGGCCCCATGCAAACGCCCTTGCCGGCGACCACATCCATGCCGTCGTTGATGACCGTGCGCGCGCGTTCGGTGATGTGATACTTGGCGATCGCCGAAATCACCGAGGGCTTCTCGCCGAGGTCCACCGCCTGCGCGGACAGGCGGCGCGCGGCATCCATCACGTACAGATTGCCGCCCATGCGGCCGAGCGCTTCCTGCACGCCCTCGAACTTGCCGACGGCGGTGCGGAACTGGCGGCGCATCGCGGCGTAGGCGCCGGTGCCGCGCACGGCGATCTTCGCCATCCCCACGTTCGAGGACGGCAGCGAAATCGCCCGGCCCGCCGCGAGACATTCCATCAGCATGCGCCAGCCGTTGCCGACCTGCGCGCGTCCGCCGATCACCCAGTCGATGGGAATGAAGACGTCCTTGCCCGAGTTCGGGCCGTTCTGGAACACCGCGTTCAGCGGCCAGTGACGGCGGCCGATATTGACGCCGGGGTGGCGGGTCGGAATCAGCGCGCAGGTGATGCCGGGTTCGTCATCGGCGCCGAGCAGATGGTCGGGATCGAGCGCGCGAAATGCGAGGCCGAGCACGGTCGCGATCGGGCCGAGCGTGATATAGCGCTTGTCCCACGTCACGCGAAAACCGAGCGTTTCGCGGCCTTCGAAGGCGCCCTTGCAGACGATGCCCACGTCGGGAATCGCCGCGGCGTCCGAGCCCGCGTAGGGGCTGGTCAACGCGAAGCAGGGGATGTCCTCGCCGCGCGCGAGGCGCGGCAGGTAGTGGTTCTTTTGTGCTTCGGTGCCGTAGTGCATCAGCAGTTCGGCGGGGCCGAGCGAGTTCGGCACCATCACCGAGACAGCGGCGGCCGAGCAGCGCGTGGCGAGCTTCATGATGACCTGCGAATGCGCGTAGGCGGAGAACTGCTTGCCGCCGTACTGCCTCGGAATGATCATGCCGAGAAAGCCGCGCTCCTTGATGTATTGCCAGGTCTGCGGCGAGAGGTCCTGCCACACCATCGTGGTTTCCCAGTCGTTCGCGAGGTCGCACAAATGCTCGCATTCGACGTCGAGAAACGCTTGCTCCTCGGCGGTGAGCGTGGCCGGGCCGTAGCCGAGCAGCGTGTCCCAATGCGGGCGCCCCGAGAACAGTTCGGCGTCCCACCAGACGGTGCCGGCTTCGATCGCGTCGCGCTCGGTCGGCGACATCTCCGGCAGGATCTTGCGGAAGAGCTCGAGCAGCGGCTTCGCGAGCCATGCGCGGCGCAGCGGTTTGATGGTCAGCACGAGGGCGGGGAGGACGAACAGAACGGCAAGCAAGATCGTCGCGGCCGGACCCGCGGCTCCGCTGACCTGCGCGGCCGCTACCCAGACGATCATGCAGGCGAGCCACCATGACGCGCGCGCCTGAACGTAGACGAGCGCGAGCGCCGCAATGACGAGCACCAGGATGAACCACGGCATGACGTTTCCTCCCTTTTCGCTGGGTCTTTTCGCTGCGTGCGAACGCATCGACGGGCGCGGATGCGTTCGCCGTCATGTTGTTTTTCGAACCGGACGGTTCGGCTGCTTTGCCAGGACGCCTGGGCGACGACTCTGCCGGGCGGCCTGCTCGCGGCGGCTTCGGGTCGCGCCTGCTTGCGCTTCCCGTCCAATCACCAATCCCAGTTCGGCAGCGTGACGTCGCTGAGATGCGGGACCTGGATGTGCGGCGCGGGTAGATGGCGCTCACGGCGTTCGGCTGTGGACCGGCCGGTTCCTTAAGGTATATCGCCCGCATTCTCCGTGCCGCTTCCTCGCTAAGCCGCCCCTTGCGACGCATGATGAAACGAGTTCGCCGGAAGATTGCCGCCAGGGCGCTCGGCTTCCGGCATGGAAGCAGGTGGCGGTTGCTTACCGCCTTGCGTCTGCTGCGCGTCTGCCGCCGCAGCCGCAGCGGCGGCATCCGCACCAGCACCAGCACCAGCACCCGCATCCGCATCCGCACCCGCCCCCGCACCCGCACCCGCACCCGCACCCGCACCCGCACCCGCCGCACCCGCAATCGGGCATTCGCCTGTATCCGTCAGGCCGCTTTCGGTGGCGTCGCCCAGCACCGCCGCGAACGCGGCCAGTTGCGTGCTGTCCGGCAACGGCGCCTTCAGCGCGGCGACCATCAGCGAGGCGAGGCGCGCGATCAGTTGCAGGTCGTTCATCGACTTGCCCTGCGAGAACTCGGCAATCAGGTCGTCGGTATCGGCGCCCGCCAGCACGCCGGAGAGCGCGCCAATCGCGAAGTGCAGACGCCAGCCGAGTTCCTCGCGCGGCAGATGCGGCAGCGCGCGCTGGAACGCATCGAAAAAGCGCACGGCCACCGACTCGTAGTGCGCCTTCAGAAAGTCGCGGATGAACGCCGACGGATCGGTATAAGCGCGCCCCAGCAGCCGTAGAAACGCCTTGCCGCCGGCGCGCGGATCGCGTGAGAGCCGCAGCGCCGGAATGAACATCGCGCCGAGCACGTGCTCGCAGGTGAGCCGCGCGCCGAGCATCTGGTCGAAGCGGTCGAGCAGCTTGAGCCGCTCCTGGTTGAGCCGGTCGAGCCGGCGCGACAGCATCGCGTGAATCAGCGATTCCTTGCTGCCGAAGTGATAGTTGACCGCCGCGAGATTGACTTCGGCACGCGAAGTGATCTGACGCAGCGACATCGCCTCATAACCGCATTCGATGAAGAGCGTTTCGGCGGCGTCGAGGATGCGGGACTTCGTGTCGCCGGCATGCCGGCCTGTCGTGCGAACTGCCATGGGCGTCTCCTGGTTGCCGGCCGTGCGGCCCGCGAACAAGCGATTCAAGTGCGAATTTGAAACAGGCGTTTTTTTGAGGATAAGAAGGATGACGACGACGATCAAGGCCGTCCGTGGACTAACTCCTCTAGAGGACCCGACGAAGGTCGGTCTTGTCGTGACGCGCGGCGCGTCGGAGCGCGCGGAAATAAAAAGGCCGCTCCGATCGTAATCGGAACGGCCTCGTGGGGGCTTGCTTCTCCCAGGCGGACTGTTTCAGGTGACGCGTGCCGCGACCTGTCGTGCCGACTGCGTCATGTCGATGCCGCGGCGCTCGCGGCTGAACGGAATCAGCGCGGCGATCACCAGCGCCACGATGCCGATCACCACCGCCATCACGAGCGCGTAGTTGTTGCCGTGCGCTTCGGCGGCGCTGGCTTGCAGCGGGCCGTTGACCGAGGCGATCAGATTGCCGAGTTGATACACGAGGCCCGGGAACGTCGCGCGAATTTCGTCGGGCGAGATTTCGTTCAGGTGCACTGGAATGACACCCCATGCGCCTTGCACCGAAATCTGCATGAGAAAGGCGCCTGCCGCGAGCAGAACCGGCGTGCTCGAGAAAGCCCACAGCGGCAGCACCGGCAGCGCGATCAGCGCCGCGATGAGGATCGCGCGCTTGCGGCCGATCCTCTCCGACGCGAAACCGAAGAACAGTCCGCCGATAATCGCGCCGACGTTCAGCGTGATCGTGATCCACGACACGGTATGCGCGTCGAACTGATGCTGCACGCGCAGGAAGGTCGGATACAGGTCCTGCGAGCCGTGCGAGAAGAAGTTGAACGCGGTCATGAGGACGATCGCATAGAGCGACAGCCCGACATTGCGCTTGAGCGTGGCGACGAGGCCCGGGCGCGCCCGCTTTTCGAGCGTCTGGAAGGCCGGCGACTCCGGCACGTGCGCGCGCACGTACAGCACGAGCAGCGCGGGCAGCACGCCGACGAAGAACATGCCGCGCCAGCCGATGTATTGATAGAAAACGCCGAACACGACCGACGCGAGCAGATAGCCGCTCGGATAACCGGCTTGCAACAGGCCGGAGACCACGCCGCGCGACTTCGGCGGCACGGTCTCCATGGTCAGTGCGCCGCCCACGCCCCACTCGCCGCCCATCGCGATACCGAACAGCGCGCGCAGCACCAGCAGGGTGATGAGATTCGGCGAGAAGCCGGACAGCAATTCCAGCAGCGAGAAGCACGCGATGTTGACCATCAGCGTGGGGCGACGGCCATACTTGTCGGCGAGCCAGCCGAAGATCAATGCGCCGACGGGACGCATCATCAAGGTCAGCATGATGCCGAACGCGACCGCCGGGATATTCGTATTGAATTCCGCCGCGATATCTTTCAATACGAACACCATGAGAAAGAAATCGAATGCGTCGAGTGTCCAGCCGAGATAGGCGGCGATCGTGACGTTTCTTTGTTCCCGTGTCCAACTCATTGATTGTTCTCCAGAGTCCCCCAGATACCCGTTCAACCGCGGGCGGCTATGCGGGCCGTATGCCTGTGGCATTGGCTTCGAGCGAGTGTACGCCGACTGTCAAGCGCTTGCATTGAATCGAACAGGCGAATATCCGGATTAATCGCAGCGCAATTGACTTACACAATCTCAATGCAGGGTGAATGTCGGAGAGATGTAATTATCGTATTAATGGCGTTGAATTCTAGTTTGGTTTTTGTAATGTATTTCTTTGGGGTGTCGCCAGCTATTCCGGTAAGGCTGACCTGAGCTTTTGGCAGGGGGCAATGCTTCGCGCGTATTCCAGCGCCTCGACCAGCACCTCGACTTCCTGCCGTGTTTCATCGAGCTTCTTGCGAAGCAGCCGATTCTGTTGAAGCGCTTCCAGGAGATTCATGCTCTCGGCCAGATCGTTGCTCCGCAGCGCATCTGTTTGGTCCAGGTTCGACGTCCACGCTTTCCAGCCGGAGAGGACGCTGCCCGCCGAACCCGAGCCAGGGACTTCGTTGGGCCGCAAGCCCCCGCGAGCAACATTCCGGCTGTCCATGCGGTCGCTTTCCGCGCTCGCGTCGAAGGTGGCGTGGCAACGCTGTGCTGAGCGAGACGGACCAAACAGCATCGAGCTGCTCCTGTGAAATGCGAAGCCAGGCGCGAGGCCGCTAAAGGCAAGCGGCTGCGTTTGGCCGGGTTTGAGCGAGTCTGAGCGGGTTTGAGTCGATAACGAGCGTGCTCCGGCGGCCCCAGGCGCCGGACCACGCGACATGACCGGCTTTACTTGAATTGATACATGTAGCCCAGCCGGGCCGCGGGAATGAAACGCTTGCCGACGAGCGGGCTATCGGAAATGCCGCCGCCGAGATGGGTGACCTGCAGATCGAGGCTGACGGACTGCTGCTGCGTGAGCCGGTAAGCGACCCGCGTCCCGATGGTGGTGTTCAGCGTGGATGTCCCGTCGTAAGCCGGCCGTCCCGCACGCGCCTCCGACTGCGTCACGCCATAGTAGTAGTCGACGTATTTGTCGCTCAGCCACTTGGTGTCGACATGCGGTTCGACGGTCCATTTGCCGAATTCGAAGGCTTTTCTAAAGTCGACGGCGGCCTGCTGCCCTTTGTTTCCGCCGACGAGGTAGCTGGCGGTCAGCGTGCCGAATCCGCTCTGCCACCCGAGTGCCGGGCCGTACCAGAAGGTGACGCTCTTCCGGTTCTCCATGCCGTTGAGGATCGGCGCGTCGGAGCCCTTGTAGCCCTCCAGAATGCCCACTTTGCCCCGCAGGGCCAAGGTGACGCCGTTCCATTGCCCGACTTTCAGATCGAGCGTCGTGGCGAACGCGCTGATCCATTTGTTATCGACGTAGAAAAGCGGAATCGGCGTGATCCTCGCGCTGTCGCCTTTGTACGGCGAGGGTTCGATACCGACGCCCGCGCCCAGTCCCCAGTGGGTGACGTTGGTGGCATTGCTCAGGACGGTGAAGCCGGAATCGTCGGGGTTGGTCGCGTTCTGCGCCCGGACGCTGCCGGAACCCAGCATAAGCGAGGCGGCGGCCAGCAGTGCCCGGTATTCGCGGCGACGATTTTTTCTCGCGGCATGCGCCAATGCGGCGCCTTCACGCCGCGCCGTTTTCGATGAAATTGCCATTCAGGACCCTCCAGTCGGGGAGCCCGAGATTACGCAGGAGATTCAACGGCATGATGTGCGGTTTTTTACGGCGCCGATACAATGTGTCGCCCCTGAAATACTGGGGATGAACGGCTGACATCAATCGTCGGGCCGCTCCGGTTAGCATTTGGGAATGACTGATATGCCGCACGTACTGGTGGTTGACGACGAGGAGGACATCCGGTCCTTGCTGACGGGCTTTTTTCGCAAGCATGGCCACGAGGTGAGCATCGCGACCGACGGACACAGCCTGTTCGCGGCACTCGATGTCCAGCACGTCGATATCGTCATTCTGGATGTCATGCTGCCGGGCGAGGACGGCTTCAGCCTGTGCCGGCGGATACGCGCAACCTCGAAAGTGCCGGTCATCATGCTCACCGCGGTGGCGGATCACGTCGATCGGGTAGTGGGTCTCGAGATGGGCGCCGACGATTACCTGGTCAAGCCATTCGATGCAAGGGAACTGCTCGCGCGAGTCAAGGCCGTGCTGCGCAGGACGACGCAAACCGGGGCCGCGGTGGTGGGCACCCATACCAGACCGGTACTGTCGTTTGGCGGGTGGCGTCTGGATATCGCCCGGCGCGAACTGCGCTCGGCGGACAACACACTGATCATTCTTTCCAGCAGCGAATTCGATCTGCTGCTCGTGTTTGCCGAGCATGCTCAGCGGGTGCTGACGCGCGATCAACTGCTCGACCTCACGCGCGGGTCGTCGCACGAGGTCTACGATCGGAGCATCGACGTGCAGGTCGGCCGTCTGCGCCGAAAACTCGACGCCGACGCCGAAACGCCTTCCGTCATTCGCACGGTTCGCGGCGGCGGCTATATGTTCACGCCAGCGGTTCGACGCGGATGAGCATCCGGTTGCGTCCGCCGGACACCATCGCGTGGCGGATTGCGCTCACGGTCGGCGCGGCCATCATCGGCGTGCTCGGGCTCACCGTGCTCTTTAACCAGCTTGCCGGTCCGACGGCCCGAGAGACCGCGTTGCTCGACCGGGCCGACGACACGGTCCGCATGATCGATGCGGCGTCGGCGATCGATCGCCCGCGACTGGCCCGCGCCGTGCAGATCGAATCCAACCGGGCCGAATGGTATGCGGCCAACTCGACGGTCGCTCGCCGCCTCGCCGTGGCGCAACCGCCCGATGCGGATTCCGATCTGTCCAGGTGGTTTCTGATCGAGGGTCGCCAGCGTCCTCGCGTATTTTTCAGCTCGGACGATCCGCTCTCCGCCGGCATCCGGTTTGATCGCGGTCAACATTCCCGCGCCTATTTTCTTGCCGTTGAACTGCGCGACGAAAGCTGGGTTGTCTTCATCGCCACACAGCGTGACTGGGGGTTGCTGCAACCCCGCCAGATCGCCGTGGCACTGGGATGTGTCGGGTTGTCGATTCTCGCGGCGTCGGTGCTTGCGACTTACTTTCTCTCGAAGCCGATCCGGCGGTTCGCGGACGAACTGCGCCGCATCGGCGGCGATCCGCGCGCCGGTCCCGTCCGCGAAACCGGGCCGGGAGAACTGCGCGCGGCGATCGCGGCGTTCAACGCATTGCAGGCGCAAGTGCGCAAATTCGTCGAGGACCGAACGGTGATGCTCGCCGCCATGTCGCATGATCTGCGCACGCCGCTCACGAAGATCCGGCTTCGCGGCGAGTTCATCGAGGACGACGAGCAACGGGCGCGCCTCTTTCGCGACGTCGACGACTTGCAGGCGATGGCGGACTCGGCCCTGTCCTTTTTCAGGGACGACTACAAGGACGAGGAGACCACGGTTTTCGATTTCGCGGGACTTCTGCGCACCATCACCGACGATTATGGCGACCAGGGGCAGCCCGTCTCTTATGCCGGCCCCGATCGCCTCGCGTTCAACGGGCGGCCGTTCTCACTGCGGCGGGCGTGCATGAACCTCGTCGACAATGCGCTGAAATACGGCAATAGGGCGGAGCTGCAACTGAACCATTCCGCGACGGAAATCGTGGTCGAGATCAGCGATCGAGGCGCCGGCATTCCGCCTCACGCGCTCGAGCAGGTATTCGCGCCGTTCTTCCGCCTCGAGCAATCGCGAAACCGCAGCACCGGAGGGATGGGCCTGGGACTGACATCGGCGCGCGCCGTCATCCGCGCTCATGGCGGCGATATCGCGCTTCGCAACCGGGAATGCGGGGGATTGCAGGTTAGTGTGACCTTGCCGCTGATATCGTGATTGCGGGGTGTCATACTCGAATCGACGCAGGTGCGCCCGAAGCGTGACGACAGACGAGGTAATCGGCACGACCGTGCCGGCAATGAAGACAACCGCCCGATATGTTCAACAGGAGCACGCCATGATTTCCAGCCGCAGTGAAGTGACGCAAATGATCGTTTCGGCGAAAGTCGCGCGAGGTCTCAAATGGAGCGGGATCGCGGAGCGCATCGGCGCGAGCAAGGAATGGACGACGGCCGCGTGTCTCGGGCAGATGACGTTCACGAAGCAGCAAGCGGAGATCGCCGGCGAGATCTTCGGTTTGTCCGACGAGGCGGTGGCGTGGCTGCAGATCGTGCCGTACAAGGGCGCGTTGCCGACCGCCGTGCCGACCGATCCGCTCATCTACCGGTGGTATGAAATCGTCAACGTCTACGGCACGACGATCAAGGAATTGATCCACGAGGAATTCGGCGACGGCATCATGAGCGCGATCGATTTCTCAATGGATATCCAGCGCGAAGCCGATCCGAAGGGCGATCGCGTGAAGGTATTGCTGTCGGGCAAATTCCTGCCTTACAAGACCTATTGACAGCCTGTTGACAGTGAAGCGGTCCATGCCGCGTACACGAATCGCCGCGCTCACGACGCTCGCCATGATCGCGTTTGCGGGGAACTCGTTGCTGTGCCGCCTGGCGCTGAAAGGCGCCGGGATCGATGCGGCGACGTTCACGTTGGTGCGGGTGGTATCCGCCGCGCTCACGCTCTGGTTGATCCTGCGAATACGTGGTGCGCCGCGCGGCATCGCAGGCAACTGGTATTCGGCATTTGCACTTTTTGTCTATGCAGGCGGATTTTCTTTCGCATACCTCGGCCTGCCGGCCGGCACCGGCGCGTTGCTGCTGTTCGGCGCCGTGCAGGCGACGATGATCGGCTACGGCCTTTGGACGGGGGAGCACCTGCGCGTGCCGCAGTGGGCCGGGTTGGTGTTGGCGCTTGGCGGTCTCATCGGGCTCGTTCTGCCGGGCATCTCGGCGCCGCCTCTGGGTTCGTCCATGTTGATGCTGGGCGCGGGCGTCGCGTGGGGCGTTTATTCGCTGCGCGGCAGACGGTCCTGCGATCCGACAACCACGACCGCCGGGAACTTCCTGCGCGCCGTGCCGTTCGCGGCGGCGGTGAGTGCGCTCACGCTTGCGCACACCTCGTTCGAACAATCCGGACTGATGTACGCGATCCTTTCCGGGGCAGTGACCTCCGGCGTCGGCTATGTCGTCTGGTACACCGCCTTGCGGGAATTGAAAGCGGCTACCGCGGCCACCGTGCAATTGAGCGTACCGGTCATCGCGGCGATGGGCGGTATCGCATTGCTCGGGGAACCCTTGACGCCGCGCTTGCTGGTCGGTTCGGCCGCCGTGCTCGGCGGCATTGCATTGGTGGTGGCGAAAAAGCAGACCGTCAAATAGCGGCACTTGCGTGTCGATCGGCCTCGCGCATGGAGATCCGCTCGAGCGCTGTCGGCGGACCTGAGACGGATGCGGTCCGGCGCCGGGTTCGGGCAGGTGATATTCTTTCTGCTCACCGCGTTTCCACATGTGGATGCTGTGTGGACCATCCTCGGTTAGTCGCTCGCGAGGCGCGACATCCTCATTCTTTTCCGCATGGCGCGGCACGGCGCGATGCGTCGACTCGAAGCGAAGGCGAACATCAACACAGGATTGAACGTGATGCACGACAAGCGAGATGTGGCGCCGGACAGCACGGCAGCGCGCGTCGCGTTGTGGCGCGCGCTGCATGTCGAGGCCGATCCGCCGCCGCTTGTGCTGGAAGACCAGATCGGCCTCGCGTTGCTGTCGCCGGCCGAGGACTGGCGCCGCCGCGCAGAGAGGGACCTGCGATTCACGTCGTATCTCGGCGCACGATCTGACGCAACGCTACTTCGCCAGCAGGACAGTTGAGTTGCGCCCGCCAAGGAATGCGGAGGCATTGCTGGTGGTAAGCACCTGGCTGGGGGGCCGTGTCGATACGTTTGCGCTGCAAAACACCGGGTTGTGGTTCGGGCACGGCAATGCGGAAGGACCGCGCCGAGCACGACAGAAGACGTCGACGCGGCCATGCTCACGCCGCGCGCTTCGGCTTCCCGTTTACAAGACATATAGCGAGTCATAGCGATCAGGCGTTCGCGAGAGCGCCTTTCAGCGGAGAGGTCAATGAAAACAGGGAAACCAAAACGGACTCGTCGGGATGCGGACGATCTGTTCCCCGACTTGCAACAGAGCGGCGCCAATCGGGCGAGCCGCCCTGATAACCCGTTCGGAACTGAAACCTTGCAGCGGGCCGCTCGCACCGATCGTGACGAGGCCTCACTCTGGAAAGACAATCTCATCACGCTGCCCATGGCGATCGAGTTGCCCCCTGGCTATAAGTCGGTGTCTCATGTGCGCGACGTGATGGCGCGCGTATGGCGGGTGAAATGGCTTAGGGAAACCAGCAATGAAGTCGTTGCGGATTTCCCCGAGGGTTGGTCCGCCGTTCGTCCGAAAAGCGGACCCGTGGAGTTGCGCGATCCGGCCGGTATCGTTCGCGGCGTCCATGGTTGGGCGGAAGACGCCGAACTCAGGATCTTGCCGCGGTATCGGGTGGAATCGCAGGAGAACAGTTCGAGCGGGCTCGGCAGTTTGCTTGTTCGCGACCGCGAGACTGGGCAGATTCTCGAACGGTCGTCGCAGTGGTCGGCGCAGACCGGCACCCATCATCCGGACTGGGCGAGGCTCTCCGCATGGCTCGACTCGCACTATCCGCTTCATCGCGATCCGCTGCGGTTATGGACGGACTGCGAAAGCAATCCTGGTTGAGCGGGGAAGTGCCTTGCCGGTCGTTGGCTTGTCTGATGAAAGCCGATGTGTTGTAAAAAGGTTCGCGTGCCGTGATTTCTCGCCGATTGCCGAGGCCGTGCGCTCGCACTGTGTCGGCTTTTAGAAAGCTTGAGCGGAGCGCTTGAACGCACCTGCGATGTGGCGTATGCCTCGCGCCGAAAGGCTCGATCAGTCGTATCGACTCGCTCACGTTTCATTGCGTTGCCCGAATTAACGATTGGATGCGGGACCTTGCGCCTCGTTTGATAATCATCCGATTATTGCGGCCATTATTTGCGAAGGGCGCCTTGGCGCATGACGTGCGTCCACCCAATCCTTGACCGAGGCGCGAGTTGTTTACGTTTGCCCTTCATCGGTAATATTCAGAAACAAATTTATTACGGCCAGTAACGCAACGCGCAATTGATGCGCCGTTATGCGTATGGAATGATAGCGGCTCTCATTTAGACACCAGCCAGCCATCCCGTCGTCCTCAACTTTGTGGAAGACCGGCAGCCAGCCAAACTGCCGACTTGTCATCGATACCGTGCTTTTCATGCGGATCTGGCAAGCACACATCTGACGGGATTTCCAATGTTCAACCACACGCCGCTCGCGACTGCGTTAGCGCTAGCTTTTGCCGTTCCGTTCGCCTCGCCTGTACTCGCACAGACCGCTTCACCCTCTCCCGTGCAATCGTCGCCGTCCACCAAGGCGGCTGACACTACGACGCTGCCGGCCATCGGCGTCGCGGCCCAGGCCGAACAACAGGATTTCCAGGCGGAACGCTCGACCGTGGGCGCGAAGACGCCGACCGCCTTGCGCGATATTCCGCAAACCGTCACCGTGATCAACAAAGCCGTGCTGCAATCGCAGGGCGCGACCTCGTTCCAGGATGCGCTGCGCAATGCGCCGGGCGTGACCATCGGCGCGGCCGAAGGCGGGCAGATCGGCAACAACGTCAATCTGCGAGGCTTTACCGCGCAGAACGACATCTACCTGGACGGCTTTCGCGATCGCAACCAGTACTACCGCGACACGTTCGATCTCGAACAACTCGAAGTGCTGTACGGTCCGTCGTCGATGCTGTTCGGCCGCGGTTCGACCGGCGGCGTGATCAATCAGGTGAGCAAGAAGGCGAATCTCAAGGACTCGGCGGAAGTGTCGGCCATGATCGGCACCGACGAGCGCTATCGCACGACCGTCGACGTGAATCACAAGCTGACGGACACCGCGGCGATTCGCGTCAACGCATTCGGTCAAAGCCTGGGTTCGACGCGCGACGCGATGAAGAACAAGGACTACGGCATTGCGCCGCAAGTGCGTTTCGGCATCGGCACGCCGACCGAAATCACGCTGTCCGCGCTGATCCAGCACAACCGCGACATGCCCGATTACGGCGTGCAGGCGTTGAACGGCCATCCGGCGCCGGTGCCGAAAAACACCTTCTACGGCCTGACCACCGACCGCACCGTTCAAGACGTGCAGATCTTCACCGCCGGCATCAAGCACAAGTTCTCGGACAGTCTCACGCTGAGCAACCAGACGCAGTTCTCGCATTCGTCGACCGACGCGCGCGAAACCGCGCCGCAAGCGGTGTTGACCGGTCCGCTCGCCACCAGCCCCGCGCTGAGCAAGGGCAATTACACGACGTTGTCGCCGTCGCAACTGTTCATCAAGTTGCAGAGCCATGATCGCGTGATCCAGAACCGCTCGGTGTACAACGACACGATGCTCGAATACAAGTTCGACACCGGCCCGCTCAAACACGATCTGATCGCCGGCTTCGAACTCGGCCACGACAGCTATTCGAACCAGGCGTATACGCGCAACAATTTGCCGGTCGTGTCGATGGTGAATCCGGCGTATCTGTCGTCGCCCGCTGGCGTGACCACGATCACCGCCAACCACGCCGACTCGGGATCGAACGAGATCGGCGCCTATCTCAACGACACCGTTTCTATCGGCCACGACTGGAAGCTGATCGGCGGGCTGCGTTGGGATCGCTTTCAGGCGCAGATTCACAACACGGTCAGCTTGCCGGGCTACGCGACGCAAACCAATTTCTTCACCAGCGTGCGCGCCGGCGCGATTTATCAGCCGACCGACTGGCAGTCGTATTACGTGTCGTATGGCACGTCGTTCAATCCGTCGCTCGAGGCGCTGACGGTGACCAATCTGACGCAGAACCTCGCGCCCGAGTCGACCCGGTCATATGAAGTCGGTGCGAAATGGGATCTGCTCGGCGGCAATATCTCGGTGACCTCCGCGTTCTTCCGCGAGGAAAAGACCAACGCGCGCACCCAGGTCTCGCCGACCGAATACGAGCTCGACGGCAATGTGCGCGTCGACGGATTCCAGGCGGGCGTCACGGGGCACCTCACCGACAAGTGGCAAGTGTTCGGCGGCTATACGTACATGGACGCGATCATTCTCAAGGCGCGCGACGGCAATCAAGGTCATGTCCCGGCGAACACGCCGCGCAATACGCTGACGTTCTGGACCACGTATGCATTGACGCCGCATTGGGAGATCGGCGGCGGGCCGATTTATATGTCGCCGCGTTATGCGTCGAACACGAACTACGTGCGGGTTCCCGGCTATACGCGCTGGGACGCGACCGCCGCTTATCATGCGAAGAAATTCGACGTCAGGCTGAATCTGCTGAACCTGACCAACAAGCAATACTACGACGCACTGATTCCATCGGATGGCGGCCGTTCGGTGCCGGGCATCGGGCGCACGTTACTGGCGACGTTCGACTACCGGTTCTGACCCGGCTCGATTGAAACCGCGGGCTTGCGCCGCTGCACAGGCAAGCCCGCATACAGGACACTCAAGATGCTGCTGCATATACCGAATGTGCTGGATGCCGGGCGATTGCGCTTTCTGCGCGAGCGGCTCGACACGGCGGGCGACGCGTGGGTCGACGGCCGCGCGACGGCGGGTTATCAGGGCGCGCCGGTCAAGCGCAATCAGCAGATCGCCGAGCACTCGCCGGTGGCGCGCGAACTTGGCGACGTGATCGTCGCGTCGATCGAGCGCAATCCGCTATTCATCAGCGCGGTGCTGCCCAACCAGGTGTACCCGCCGCTCTTTAACCGTTATGAAGGCGGCATGCAGTTCGGCAGCCACGTCGACGGTGCGGTGCGGGTGCTGCCCAACGGCGTGAAGCTGCGCACCGACGTGTCGGCCACGCTCTTCATTTCCTCACCCGATGAATACGACGGCGGCGAACTGGTGATCGAGGATACCTACGGTGTGCAGCAAGTGAAATTGCCGGCCGGCGACATGATCGTCTATCCGGCCACGAGCCTGCATCAGGTCACGCCGGTGACGCGCGGCGTGCGCGTCGCGAGCTTTTTCTGGGTGCAGAGCCTCGTGCGCAGCGATACGCAGCGCGCGTTGCTGTTCGATATGGACACGGCGATTCAACGCCTGAATGCCACTCAGGCCGACGACATTGCGCGCCGCAGTCTCGTCGGTTGCTATCACAATCTTTTGCGGGCCTGGAGTGAAACCTGAGCGATCGCTCAAGGTTTGTTTGCGACCTTCTGAGCCGACAAAAAATCGTATAGGCGTTCAGACTGACATGCGTCCAAGCCACTCGCGAACGTAGCGGGAGTGCGGCGGCCGCACCGCCGAGTGCTCGCGAGACTTCGGCTTGCCGACGAACAGAAAGCCCAGCACGCGCTCCGACGGTTCGAAGTCGAGCGCGGCCTGCAAGTTCGCGTCGTAAGCATCGGCGCCCGTTGCCCAGAAGCCTCCATAGCCGAGCGCATGGATAGCGTTGAGCATGTTCATCGCGGCCGCGCCGGCCGAAAGCAACTGCTCCGTTTCCGGAATGTGCGAGTGCGCCGAGGGCGCCGCGGCAATAACGATCACGAGCGGCGCCGTATACGCGAGTTGCCGACGATGCTCGTGCTCCGCGCGGGGTTTGCCGGGCTCGCGGCGTGCCGCTACATCGACGAGCACATCGCCGAACTCGGCGCGCGCGTCGTCGCGTATCAGCGCGAAGCGCCACGGACGCAGCGCGCCATGATCCGGGGCTCGCATCGCGGCATCGAAGATCAGATCCAGTTCGGTATCGTTCGGGCCCGGTTCGGTCAGCGGCCAGTACGACTGGCGCGAGAGCAAGGTGTCGAAGAAAGCTTGCTGCGATGGTGAAGCGGTGTCGCCGCTGGGGCGAATCTGCGAGGTATCCATGACGGTCGGCTCCGAGTTTCAATCAGCGAAATCATGACGACAAACCCGCGATAATGCAAATGATTCTTATTTGCTTGTCTGACGAAAGATTTTGTCTTAAGCTTCGTTTTCGATTGCGGCAGGCACAAAAGATCCGCATTTGCATGCGTGTTGAATGACGCGTGAATCAACGCGAACCGGTGGCGAATCGGTGGCGCTTGCGCAAAGCGGAGCGGCAAAAAGGCGGCTGAAGTGCCTTCATCCATCAACCAGACGCAGACAATTTCCACTCGGAGGCGCAATGAGCTGGGGTGACGAAAACAGCAATTTCGTTGTCGTTGTAAATCATGAAGAACAGTATTCGATCTGGCCGGACTACAAGGCCATTCCGGCCGGCTGGCGCGAGGCGGGGAAGTCCGGCAAGAAGGACGAATGCCTGCAATGGATCGACGAGGTATGGACGGATATGCGTCCGCTGAGCTTGCGCGAGGCGCTGGCCGACAGCGCGGCGCAAGGCGTCACTAATGCGTGAGCCGCGGGCATCCAGCCGATGACCACGCCGAATCGTCCAAGTCCAACGCACGCGCCGAGCGCGCTAAACCTGGTGTGCCTCGCGCACGCCGGCGGCAGCGTGGCGCTGTATCGGGACTGGCAGCGTCGGCTGCCGCCGTTCGTGCAGGTGCGCACGCTCGAATTGCCCGGCCACGGCATGCGCCGTTCGGCGCCGCCGCATACCGAATGGCCCGCGCTCATCGCCGAACTCGCGGATGAACTGCTCGCGCTCGTGGCCGGCGGCGCGCCGTTTGCATTGTTCGGTCACAGCATGGGCGCGCTCGTCGGACTCGAACTGATGCATGCGCTGCGGCAACGCGGCGCGCGTGCTCCCGTCTGGTTCGGCGCATCGGCCACCGTATCGCCGGCGCGGCGCAAGCACGAAACACACTGGCTCACCTGTTCGCGAACCGAAATGATCGACTGCCTGCGCGAGCGCGGCGGCACGCCCGCCGAACTGCTCGACGACGCCGATTTCATCGACTTCATGCTGCCGCTGCTGCGCGCCGACTTTCACTTGTGCGGCGCGCATCCGGCGCGGCTCGCCGGGCGCGTCGTCGCAGAGGCCTGCGCATCAGCCGCGCTCGACTGTCCCATCGACGTATTCGTTGGCCGCGACGACCCCGCCACGTCCAACGCCGAAGACGTCGGCGCATGGGCGCAACAGACGCGCGGCGCATGCGCGGTGCACGAGTTCGACGGCGGGCATTTCTTCATCGACACAGCGCGCGAAGCCGTACTCGCCGTCGTTGCAAACGCGCTCGCGCAACATGTACGACATACGCCGAGCGCCGATCATGACGAAACCGTTGACCGGCGCATGCGCGTGAGTTCCTCGCGCGAGCCGCTTCGCAACCATCACTCGCAGTATTGAGGCAACCCGGATAAGGACCGAATGACCATGAGCACCATGAGCCAGGCTTCGCTGCCGATCTTCGATTTCTCACCGTTCGTTGGCCAGAGCGAGCGCTACGTGGCGCTCATCAAGCAGTTCGCCGCCGCGGAGCCGTTCCGCAGCGCGACCGTCGACGAACTGCTGCTCGACGACGATTTCCATCGCCGCCCGCTGCGTCCCGAGGACTTCGAGTTCCTCAAGTTCATGAAGCCCGTGCGCCGGCACAACGTGAGCCGTCTTCCGGCGCTCGCGTCGGGCCGCACGCTGATGTCGATCTACGAGCTCGACGTCGCGCGTGCCCCCGCGAGCGGCGAGCCGGCCGAATGGCAACGCTTCGCCGATTTCTATCGTGAAGCGACGCGCGTGCTCGGCGCGCAGATCGCGCCGTTCCTTGAAGCCTACGCGTTCGAATATCTGACGAACGACATCGACACCAACGAAAGCGTCGATGCGGTGAGCGCGCGTCTCGCGCACATCGTCGACGAGGAACTCGCTTTCTGGTCCGCCACATTCGAGCGGCTGATGCGCAACGACTACCTCGAGGAAGGGCTGCGTTTCAGCATGGTGCAGCGCTGGTCGCTCGCCGTGTCGAAGCGGCGCGCGCTCGCACGCGCCGCTGCGAGCGGCTTTTTCGACATGCTCGCGCCCGACGAACGCCCGAGCCTGCACCGCGAGGCGCCGGACGACGCGCTGCTCGAACGCGTCGCGGCGGCGGTCGGCGTCACGCGCCGGCAGCACGCCTACTGGCAGTTCTATCTGCCGACCAGCACCGCGAAGTGCAATCTGCTGTATGCGCTCGCGCGCCGTCCGGATCGCGCGTTCGGCCTGATCGGCGCGGCCTTCGCGGCCGAGGCCGAGTGGCTCGCGTTCGGCCTCGCGCTGGAGCGCGCCTGCGCGCATCTGCAACCGGCCGGCCGAGCCCCGGCTGATCCGTCAGCACTGAAAGCCGCGCTCGAACAGCGCTGTGCGCGCGCGTTGCGGCGCATTGCCGACGGTTCCGGCGACGCCGCGCGCGCTCAGTGCGTGCAAGGCATTGTCGCGGGCGGGCGGCTTGCCGAACGCGGGCGCTGGGATCTCGGCGAGCAACTGCGCTGGCTCTCGTCGATTCGCGACTACGTGGCTTTCGCGCACCGCATCAGCTCGCGCATCGACGCGGAGTGTCCCGGCATCGACCGCGAGACCTTCGTCGAGCCGCACGAAATGTGCTCGACGACGCACGTTCACAACGATCACCGTCTCGTCACGATCGAGGAGGGCGACATGCTCTTCTGGGGCAACGTCGGCATGCAGCTCGCGATGCACAAAGGCGACATGGTGCTGATTCCCGATGGTCGACTGCACGGCTCGACGGTGGTCTCGGGCGAATGCACGTATCACCAGCCGATCATTCCCGACGACTGGATCGAGGCGCTCGTCGCCGAGCTGGACGAACCGGTGGCAGCCTCGACCTGATAGCAGGCGCGGTTTGGTTGCAAGTTGCACAACGCGGCACAACGCGGGCGCTCACGACGGAGATCGACAACAAAGGCGCCTCTTCCCCACGACAGCAGTATCGACGTCCCGGCCGATCGGCCTGGGATGCCTCGCGCGTTCGACGCGCGCAACAGTGGGTCAGGAAGAGAGAGCGAACGATGGAAGCAGGCAATAGTGCTATCGCGCAGGCCGATCGATTCGAGGTCAGCGACTGGAAAAGCCGGATCATCGCCGGCAGGGCGACGGGTGCGGCGGTGTCCGCGCCCGCGTGGCTGGACGCTTCATATGCAACGCTGCGCGAGCAGGTGCTCGATCCGGCTTATCCGTGCTTCTTCGGCACGATGGCCGAGCGGCGCGGCGAGATGTTCTACTCGTTCGTCGACGGCCGCGATCTGCGCGATCTGCCCGCGACGATGCAAACCTTCGCGGAGCTCGCGCTGCAACCGGAATACAGGAGAAACAACATCGCCGTGTTCTTCGAGCCCGATCCCGAGCCGCTTGCGCACGAGGCGTACCAGGCGCTTTTCTGGCGCATCCTGCAGCGGTTGCACGACGTCGACCCGGACCCGGCGGCGGACCAGCAGCCGGACCCGATGGACGAAGCCTGGGAGTTTTCATATGCCGGCGTGCAGATGTTCGTGGTGTGCGCGTGCCCGTCGTTTCGCGCGCGCCATAGCCGCAACCTCGGTCCCGGCATGGTGCTGCTGTTTCAGCCGCGCTCCGTGTTCGTCGACACGATCACGAACAAGGTCATCGGCCGCGAGGCGCGCAATCAGGTGCGCAAGCGTCTGGAAACGTGGGACGAGATTCCCGCGCATCCCGATCTCGGCTTTTACGGCGATCCCGGCAATCTCGAATGGAAGCAGTATTTCCTCGACGACGCCAACGCGCCCATCGACGACCGCTGCCCGTTCCTGAAACGGCGCAGGCAGGCACAGCAGGCGTCGCCCGCCGACGCACAGCCGGCGCAGACAGCCTGGCGGCATGCGTCGCGGGACGAGGCTTCGGGCGCGCACATGGCGCCTGTCGCACACAGGCCGCATGAGCCGCACCCGCCGCACGTTCCGCACCCGCCGCACGACGGGCGCAACGAACACGAAAGACCCTTCGCGCATGCGGGCGCCGCGCGAGGCGACGATAACTGACGCGGCCGGCGCGCGAGGATGTTTGCTGGCGCCGGTGGCATTCGCTACCATGAGCCGGCCCGCGGTCCTCCCGCACCGACGCCGCAACGAAAGGAGCTTCATGTCCGTACTTTTGCAACTGGTCAGCAAGTCCCGCTGGATGCTCGCCGCCGCGCTCGTTGCAAGCGTGCTCGGCGGCCTCGGCAATGCCGCGCTGCTGGCCCTCATCAATCAGGCGCTGGTCGCGTCGTCGGCGGAACTCGCGCGGCTCGGCTGGCAGTTCCTCATGGTCGGCCTCGCCGTGCTCGCGATGCGCGCCCTCGCGCAGTCGCTCTTCATGTGGCTCGGCCAGCAGGCGAAGGCGACGCTGCGCATGCGCACGATCCGCCGCATCGGCGACGCGGCGTTTGCGCATCTGGAAAAGCAGGGCGCGGCCAGGTCGCTCGCGGTGCTGACCCAGGACCTCGACACGATCGTCGTGTTCTTCGTCAGCCTGCCGTCGCTCGCGATGCAAAGCGCGGTGATCGTCGGCTGTCTCGCGTATCTCGGCTATATGTCGTGGCCGATTCTCGCGGTCGCGATCGTCACCATCGTGCTCGGCATGACGGGCTTTCGCTACGCTCACAGTCGCGCGATGTTTCATCTGCGCGCGTCCCGCAAGCGCGAGGACGATCTGGTCAAGCACTTCCGCGCGCTCTTCGACGGCGCGAAGGAACTCAAGCTGCATCGCGCCCGCAGGCGCGCGTTCGTCGAGGACACGCTCGCCACCAACGTCGAGGCGGTGCGCGTGCAGCGCACGCGCGGCTACATGCTGTACGCGGCGGCGACGAGCTGGGGCAACTTCATTCTGTTCGCGTTCATCGGCCTCACGCTGTTCGTGTTCGCGCGCTACATCAAGGTCGATTCGCACGTGATGTCGGGCTATGCGATCGTGTTCGTCTACATGATCATGCCGATCGAAGCGGTGCTGTCCGCGATTCCTGGCCTCAGTTCGGCGCGCGTCGCGCTCGAGCGCATCGAGCAGGTCAACGCGGAGTTGCCGCCGGAAGTCATGCTCGAGCCGCCCGTCGCGGCGTCGTTCGACACCATCGCGCTCGACGGCGCCACGCACCGTTATTTCCGCGAGAAGGAAAACGAGGTGTTCACGCTCGGGCCGATCGACCTCACGTTCCGGCGCGGCGAGCTCGTCTATCTGATCGGCGGCAACGGCAGCGGCAAGACCACGCTCGCGAAGATGCTGGTCGGCCTGTACGTGCCGGAGAGCGGCCGCGTGCTGCTGAACGGCGAACCCGTCGACGAGGCGCGGCGCGACGCCTACCGCCAGCATTTCTCGGTCGTGTTCAGCGATTTCTTCCTGTTCGACACGCTGCTCGGCATGCACGGCGACGGACTCGACGCGCTCGCGCAGCAGTTGCTCGTCGACCTGCACCTCGACCACAAGGTCACCGTGAAGGACGGCGCGTTTTCGACGCTGGATCTCTCGCAAGGGCAGCGCAAGCGGCTCGCGCTCGTCGTCGCGTATCTGGAGGACCGGCCGTTCTACGTGTTCGACGAATGGGCCGCCGACCAGGACCCGCTCTTCAAGGACGTGTTCTACAAGCGCCTCTTGCCCGAACTGAGGGCGAAGGGCAAGACCGTCCTCGTCATCACGCACGACGACCGCTATTTCCATCTTGCCGAGCGCTTCATCAAGCTCGATGTCGGCCAGATCGTCGAGGACGGCTCCGGCGCCGCGCATGCGGCCAGCCTCACGTCCGCTTATTCCTGATCAGGATTTCACCTCACATGAACGCCAACCCGTCCGTTTTTTCCGCTCACGTCGCGCACGGCGAACCCATGTACGAACTCGACGGCGTGTCGTTTAGCATCGGCGAGCGCGTGCTGCTGCATCCGCTCGCGCTCACGCTCCCGAAGGGGCGCGTATGCGGCCTGATCGGCCACAACGGCTCGGGCAAGTCGACGCTGCTCAAACTGCTCGCGCGTCAACAGCCGCCCACGGCCGGCACGCTGCGTTTCGCGGGCCGCCCGTTGCGCGACTGGGAGAACCGCGAGTTCGCCCGTCAGGTCGCCTATCTGCCGCAGCAGCAGCCCGCCGCGAGCGGCATGACGGTGCGCGAACTGGTCGCGCTCGGCCGCTATCCGTGGCACGGCGCGCTGGGCCGCTTCACCGGCGTCGACGCTGAAAAGGTTCACGAGGCGATGCAGTTGACCGACATCACGCGTTTCGCGGATCGCGCCGTGGACAGCCTGTCGGGCGGCGAGCGGCAGCGCGCGTGGATCGCGATGCTCGTCGCGCAGGACAGCCAGTGCCTGCTGCTCGACGAGCCCATTTCCGCGCTCGATATCGCGCATCAGATCGAAGTGCTGGATCTCGTGCGCGACCTGAGTCAGCGGCGCGGTCTGGGCGTCGTGGTCGTGCTGCACGACGTCAACATGGCGGCGCGTTTCTGCGACGACCTGATCGCGCTGAAGGGCGGCCGCCTGCTCGCAAGCGGCGCCGCGCCGGAACTGATCGAGGAAAAGATGCTGGGCGCGATCTACGGCGTGCCGATGGGCACCGTCGCGCATCCGCGCGGCGGCACGCCGATCAGCTTCGCGTATTGACCGGCAGGCGTCGCCCGGCGCTTGGCATCCGCACGATGCAAGGCCGGCGGCGCGCCGCGATCGATACGACACAGACATAACGGCGTTCCCAAGAGACGCCTTGCTTTCCCCGCAATGACGAAATTCACGCCGCCGGCGCAGCGCATGCGACGGCGACGGCTTGCCGTGCGCCGCGTTCAAAGGCGCCGCACGGCGATGATGGCCGCGCGGCGCGCGGCAAATCTCGGGAGGCGAGGATGTCTGTTATCAATACGCCGCGCCACGATGGCGCGGAGTCACATGCGGCGAATCGGGTTGCTCAGGACGATGCGACGGCCCGTGCCGCAAGCAACGCGCGGACGGCCAATGCGGCCAACGCGGCCAACATCGCCGTGGCGCCCGCGACCGACCTCGTGTCGGTGATGAAGCTGCATGTCGCCCAGCGCCCGCACCAACTGGCGGTGCGTTTCCTGGCCGACGGCGACGCCGACGCGCGCGAGCTGACGTATGCGGCGCTCGACGCGCGCGCGCGCCGCTTCGCAGCCGTGCTGCGCCGGCACGGCGCGCCGAACGACCGCGTATTGCTGATGCTGCCGAGCGGGCTCGATTACATCGTGTCGTTCTTCGCTTGCCAATACGCGGGGATGATCGCGGTCCCCGCTTATCCACCGGAAGCGCTGCAAAGCGGGCACATCGAACGGTTGCGGCGCATGTCGCAGGATTGCATGGCGCGCATCGCGGTGCTCGACCAGGCGTCGCACGCTTTTTGCGGCGATGCCCGATCCGAGTTGCCGCTCAACGGCGCGACGCTCGTGTCGCCCGACGAGGCCAGCGACGCCGCCGGTTTTTGCATCGACCACGCGAACCCCGGCGCGATTTCATTTCTGCAATACACCTCCGGTTCGACCTCGTCGCCGAAGGGCGTGATGGTGAGCCACGAGAACGTGTGCGCGAACGTCAGCGCGATGTCGCGCGGCATGGATTGCCGCATCGGCGGCCGCATGTTTTCCTGGTTGCCGCTCTATCACGACATGGGGCTGATCGGCAGCGTGTTGATGCCGGTGCTGTGCGGCTTTCCGGTCACGCTGATGTCGCCGCTGCATTTTCTCGAACGCCCGGCGCGCTGGCTCGCGGGCATCGCACGCGAACGCGCGACCGTGACGGGCGGCCCGGACTTCGCTTATCGCCTCTGCACCGACCGCGTGCGCGACGCGCAACTCGCGGGACTCGATCTCTCCTCGTTGCGCGTGGCGTTCTGCGGTTCCGAGCCGATCCGGCAGACCACGCTCGATGGATTCGCCACGCGCTTTGGCAAGCACGGCCTCGATCCGCGCGCGATGTACGCGTGCTACGGGCTGGCCGAGGCGACGCTGTTCCTCACGGGCGTCGAGGTCGGCGCGGGCGCGCCCGAAACACGCTTTTCGGCAGCCGCGCTCGCGCAGCGCTCGCCTGTCGCGCGGCCTGCCAACGATGGCGATGACGACGGCAAGGCAGTGGTCGGTTGCGGCGCGATTGCGTTGGGCCATGCGCTCGCCGTCGTCGACCCCGATACGTGCGAGCGTTTGCCGGAGCGCCGCGTCGGCGAGGTCTGGTGCGGCGGCCCGAGCATCACGCAAGGCTACTGGCGCAACCCCGAGGCGACGGCCGCCGTGTTTCTCGACGACGCGCCCGGTTTTCCGGGGCGCTGGCTGCGTACCGGCGACCTGGCTTTTGTCGACGGCGGCCAGTTGTTCTTCTGCGGACGCGGCAAGGACATGATCGTGCTGCGCGGCGAGAACGTGTATCCGCAGGATCTCGAAACGGTGTTGGCGGATCGCGTCGAATGGCTGCGCCGTGGCCGCGTCACCGCGTTCGCGGTGGAGACCGCCGATGGCGCCGAGGCGATCGGCGTGGCCGCTGAAGTGCCGCGCGGCAGGGCGCGCCAGGTGGCGCCCGAAACGATTTTCGCCGCGATCGCCGCGGCGCTCGGCGAGGCGTTTCAATACGAAGCGGCGTTGATCCTGTTGCTGGAGCCCGGCGATCTGCCGCGCACGTCGAGTGGAAAATTGCAGCGCAGCGCCTGCGTGAGCGCGTGGCAAAGCGGCGCGATCGTGCCGTTCGCGATATGCGACGCAAGATCGGCGCAGCCGCAAGCCCGCGTTACGAACGCACCGGCGACGGCCGCTTCCGGGGACACCTCGACGCCGACCGCGCAAGCCATCGCGCAAGTGTGGAGCGAAGTGCTCGACGTGCCCGCGCCGCGCGCGTCGGACGACTTTTTCGCGCTCGGCGGCCGTTCGCTGCTGGCGCTGAAGGTCGCGTCGCGCTTACGCGCGCGTTTGGGGCGCGACGTGCCGGTCGGCCTGCTGTTCAGCCACCCGACGCTCGCGAGTCTCGCCGCCGCGCTCGATGCATGGTGGGCCGCGCCGTCGCATGCTGCCGGGCCGGTCGCGGCGCTGACGCGGCGTGAGGAAAGCGCCGCGCCGCTCTCACTGCCGCAAGAACGTCTGTGGGTGCTCTGGCAACTCGAACCGAACAGCCCGGCCTACAACATTTCCGCCGCGCTCTCGTTGACCGGCCCGCTCGACGCCGCCGCCGCGAAAAGCGCGCTGGATGCGCTGGTGCGTCGTCACGAGATGCTGCGCACGCGCTTCGACGATATGGGTGACGCGCCGCGCCAGATCATCGCGCCTGCTGCGCAGGCCGCCGATGCATGGCGTTGGGAAACCGTGGACGCGCGCCACGCCACCCCCGCGGAATTCGACGCGCAGTTGCGCCGACGCGCTCGGGAACCCTTCGATCTGACGCGCGGCCCGCTGTTTCGAGCGACGCTGTTTGAATGCGGTGAGCGTGGTGAATGCGATGCACGTGGTGAGCGTGGTGAACGCGATGCACGCGGTGAACGTGGTGAATACGATGCACACGGTGAACACGGTGCACGTGGTGAATACGATGCACACGGTGAACATGGCGCGCGCGGTGAATACGACGCACGTGGCGAACATGGCGCACGCGGTGAATGCGATAAACATGACACCAGACGTCACATGCTGCATTTCGTCATGCATCACATCGTCTCCGACGGTTGGTCGATCAACGTGTTGCTGCGCGATTTCGCGGCCGGTTATCGCGCGGCGCTGCGCAGCGGCACTTCATCGCGACCCACGCGGCCCGCGCCGGCCGTCCAATACGCCGACTACGCCGCCTGGCAGCGCGAGCGGTTCAGCGGCGACGGCGCCGCGCAACTCGATGCGCAACTCGACTACTGGCGCAGCCGTCTCGCGGGCTACGACACGCCGCTCGATCTGCCGACCCTGCACGAGCGCGGCCGTCCCTGCGACCCGCGCGCCGCGCGCATCGCCGCGCAAATTCCCGCCGCGCTCGCTGTTCGATTGGAGACGCTCGCGCGCTCGGAAAACGCCACGCTTTTCATGGTGTTGCTCGCCGCGTTCGCCGCGCTGCTGTCCCGCTACAGCGGCGCGCAGGATGTGGTGATCGCGGTGCCCGTCGCGGGCCGCGACCGGCTCGAGACCGAAGAGCTCATCGGCTTTTTCGTCAACACGCTGGCGATGCGCGCGTCCGTGAAGGGCGCGAAGCCGTTCGCGGCGCTGCTGCGCGAAGTGCGCGACGACAGCATCGACGCACAGGCGAACGCCGATGTGCCGTTCGAGCGCGTCGTGGCCGCGTTGCCGTCCGCGCGCCGCACGGGCGGCACGCCGCTCGCGCAGCTCAAGTTCGTGCTGCACGACGAATTCGACACCGCGCTCGATATCGACGGCGTGCGTTGCGCGCTGATCGACGCCGACGCGAGCGACGCGCGTTTCGAACTCGCGCTCGACGTATGGCGCGAGGGCGCGCACGGACTGCGCTGCGTGTTCGCGTACGCCGCCGAACTCTACGACGATGCATTCGTCGCGCAATTCGCGCGGCACTACGTGGATCTGCTCGAACAGCTCGCCGACACCCCGCAACGCGCGCTCGGCGAATTCATCCTCGACGACGACGAAGCGGTGGACGGAATAGCGCCCGTCGCGAGCGCCTACGCGCTTTGAGCACAGCGCCTTCCTTCACCTGACTTCATCCACCAGATGCATCGAGCCCGCGCTTGCCGCGGGCGCCCGACACCCGGATCAGATCACGGACACCATGCAAGCCATTCATTTCGACACCGATTTTCTGCCTGCCCGCGTCGCGCGGTTTGCCATCGAACGGCCGGACGCCGTTGCGCTCGTCGACAGCACGGGGCCGCTCGCCTGGCGCGAACTGTGGGCATGGTCCAGCCGCCTCGCGGCGGCGCTCGCCGCCGAGGGCGTGCGGCCCGGCGATCACGTGGTGCTCGCGTTGCCGCGCTCCGCGGCGCTCGTCGCGACGATCCTCGCCGTTTGGCGGCTGCGCGCGTGTTACGTGCCGCTCGACCCGGCGTTGCCCGTCGCGCGGCTGCGCTGGCAGGCGGAGGACTGCGGGGCGCGTGTGGTCGTGATGGAGGGAGGAGGGGGCAGCGCGGTCGCGGACACGGCGTCCAATGTGTGGAGCGGTGTGCGGGTCGACGCAGTGGCCAACGCGCGGAGTGGCGTGCGGGTCGACGCGGCGTCTAACGCGGGGACCGGCGTGCGGGTCGATGCAGCGTCTAACGCGGAGAGCGGAGTAGCGGCCGATGCAGCGGCCAATGCGGGGAGCGGCGTGCTGGCCGATGCAGCGTCTAACGTGAAGAGCGGTGTAGTAGCCGACGCGGCGTCCAATACAACAACCGAATCATCCACGCTCTGGCTCCCCCACGGCGTATCCACCCTCGATCCCTACGCGTCGCGCGCAGCGATAGATGCCGCCGACAACAACGACGGCATCCCTAACGCCGGCCCGACACCGCAACCCGACGACCGCATCTTCGCGTGGCCCGCCTATGTGATCTACACGTCCGGCTCGACCGGCAGACCCAAGGGCGTCGTCCTCAGCCACATGGCGCTCGCCGCGTATCTGCGCGGCGTATCCGAACGGCTGCCCGAAGGCGTCGCGAGCGCGGCGTATCTGTCGACGCCCGCCGCCGACCTCGGCCACACGTCGCTGTTCGGCGCGCTGTGGCACGGCTGGACACTGCATCTGATCGGCGCGCAGATCGCCGCCGACCCCGACGCATTCGCCGCCTACATGCACGACCACTCGGTCGATTTGCTGAAGATCGTGCCGAGCCATCTCGATGCGCTCTTGCAGGCGCAGTCGCCCGAACGGGTGCTGCCGCGCCGCTGCCTGCTGATGGGCGGCGAGCCCGCGCCGACGCGGCTGGCCGAGCGTATCGCGGCGCTGCGGCCCGAGTGCCGGTTGATCAACCACTACGGCCCGACCGAGACGGCAGTCGGCGTGCTGACGCGCGCCGGCGCGCAAAGCCGCGCCGCGACGCTGCCGCTCGGCAAGCCGCTCGCGCATGTGGACGCGCGCATCGTCGACGCTGATGGCAACGCCGTGCCCAAGGGCGCGGCGGGCGAGTTGTGCATCGGCGGTCCGAGCGTCGCGTATGGCTATCTGAACCGGCCCTCGCTCACGGCCGAGCGCTTCGTGCCCGATCCCGACGGTCACGGCGCGCGGCTCTACCGGACGGGCGACAAGAGCCGCCGTCTGCCGGACGGCGAGTTCGCGTTCCTCGGCCGTCTCGATGACCAGGTGAAGATTCGCGGCTTTCGCGTCGAGCCGGAGGAAATCGCCGCGCGCCTGCGCGCCGAGCACGGCGTGCGCGACGCGGTGGTGATCGCGCATGCGGACGGCGAGGGCGCCGCGCTGCGCCTCGCCGCTTATCTGACGGCCGCCGAACCGCTCGACGTCGACGCGATCCGCGCGCATCTTGCCGCGGAACTGCCGGACTACATGGTGCCGTCGTCGTTGCAGGTGCTGGCCGCGCTGCCGCTCACGCCGAACGGCAAGATCGACCGCGCGGCGCTGCCCGCGCCGCGCCAGGACGAAGCGGCGCACGCGACGCGCGTCGAGCCGCGCGACGACACCGAGCGCGCGCTCGCGGAAATCTGGAAGCGGGTGCTCAAGCGCGACGACATCGGCGTGACGGATAACTACTTCGAAATCGGCGGGGATTCGATCCTTAGCTTGCAGATCATCGCGAAGGCGCGCGGCGCGGGGCTCAAGCTCACGCCGAAGCAGATGTTCGACTACCCGACGATCGAGGCGGCGGCGCGGGTCGCGGTGGCGGTGGCAGTGGCGGCATCACCGGCGCGTGCGGGGGCGAGCGCGATTCAGCGAGCGACGAGCGCCAGCGCGGCGATGGCAGCGGCGACGAGAGCGACAACAGCGACAACAGCGACAACAGCGACGACAGCGACGACAGCGACGACAGCGACGACAGCGACGACAGCGACGACAGCGACGACAGCGACAACACCAGCGACAACACCAGCGACAACACCAGCGACAACACCAGCGACCACACCAGCGACCACAGAACCGGCAACGGCATCAGCAGCGGGAACAGCAGCGGCAACGCAAACCACCGACGACGATCGATGGTTCGCCCAAGCCAATATCTCGCGCGACACCGTCGAAGCAGTTTATCCAGCGACGCCGATGCAGCAGGGCCTGCTGTTTCACGGCATGCTCGACGGCGAGCCCGGCATGTACGTTTCGCAATTGCGCCTCACGATCGACGCGCTGCACGTCGAGACGATGCGCGCGGCGTGGGACGCGGTCATCGCGCGGCATCCGGTTTTGCGCACGCGCTTCGTGTGGCCGGCCGGCGGCGAGCCGTTGCAGATCGTCGAGCGGCAGGTGCGGATGCCGTTCGAGTCGCACGCGCACATCGCCTCGGCGCGGGACGCACAGGATGCGCAGGACGCGCACGACGAATATGCAACGGCCTACGAAGCCGCGCGCGAAGCGCTCGTTGCGCGCGGCTTCGATGCAGGCGTCGCGCCGCTGATGCGCGTCGATGTTTTCGAGCGTCCCGATGGCGCGCACGATCTGCTGTGGACCCACCATCACGCGCTCACCGATGGGTGGAGCACCGCGCAGGTCGTGACCGAAGTGACGCGCGCGTATGCGGCGCTCGCGGCCGGCGGCATCGCCGACACGACGCCGGGCGCGCGCTACGCGGATTACGTCCGCTGGCTGCGGCATCAACCCGACACGGGCGCGTTCTGGCGCGCACGCCTCGCAACGCTCGACCAACCGGCGCGCTTCGCCGATGCGCTCGGCAACGCGTTCCGGCCGTCGTCCGCGAACGCTGCCGACAGCGGGCCCGCGCACGTGATGGTCCGCGAACTCGACGGCGCGTCGCACGCGCGGCTGCGGCACGCCGCGCAGCGCGCGCAAGTCACGCTGAACACGCTCGTGCAAGGCGCGTGGGCGCTCGTGCTCGCGCGTTTTTCCGGGCGCTCGCAGGTGGCGTTCGGCATGACGGTGTCGGGCCGGCCGGTCGATCTGCCCGACGCGGAATCGATCGTCGGTCTGTTCATCAACAGCCTGCCGCTGTGGGTCGATGTCGAATCCGCCGCGACGGTGCGCGCGTGGCTCGCCGCGTTGCAGCGGCATAACGCCGAGTTGCGCGAGGTCGAGCACACGCCGCTCGCGAACTTGCAGCAATGGGCGAATTCGAGCGTCGACGCGCTGTTCGACAGTCTCATCGTGTTCGAGAACTATCCGCTCGACGATGCGCTGGGCGCGCTCGGCGGCGTGCCGCGCGTGCGCGCCGTCGAGGCTTATAACCGGAGTCACTTGCCGCTGATGCTGGTGGTCGCGCCGCGCCATGTGGGCGGCGGCGACAGGCTCAGGCTGGAGTGGCATCGGCATGCGGCGCGGGTGTCCGCGGATGGCGTGGCGTGCGTCGCCGACTATTTCGAGCGGACGCTGGATCGTCTCGCGAGGGCGCTGGTGGAAGCGGGCGATGCGGACGTGAGCTTGCGTGAGATTGCAGGCGACGACGCCGCGGAAGATGCGGCGAGGGCTGTAGCCGCGTTTGCCTACGAGCCGGTGACAGCGCGCATCGTCGCGCAGGCGAACGCGCATCCTGACGCGATTGCGCTGGTCGATGGCGAGGAGCAGGTGACGTATGCGCAACTGGATGCGTGGTCGCGTGCGATCGCGCACGAACTGCGACGGCTCGGTGCGACGGCGGAAATGCGGGTCGGCGTCGCGATGCAGCGCTCGGCGGCGCTGGTCGCGTCGCTCGTCGGCGTGCTGCGCGCGGGCGCGGCTTATGTGCCGCTCGATCCGTCGTATCCGGCGGAACGCCTTGAACATATCGTCAGTGATTCGCAGCTTGGTCTGATCGTGACGGATGCGGCA
>Ga0105251_10000135_pt1 | contig 74718 bp, 66 predicted proteins | sample KBSS64metaG_FD_80424 | JGI IMG/M metagenome (GOLD analysis project Ga0105251, IMG submission 80424) | Switchgrass rhizosphere microbial communities from Kellogg Biological Station, Michigan, USA - KBS S6-4 metaG | ecosystem: Host-associated > Plants > Roots > Rhizosphere > Soil | place...
CCGGCATGTCGCTGGACAACCTGTCGCTGATGGCGCTGGTGGTGGCCACCGGCTTCGTGGTCGACGATGCGATCGTGATGATCGAGAACATCGTGCGCTACATCGAGCAGGGCAAGAGCGGCCGCGAGGCGGCGGAGATCGGCGCGCGCCAGATCGGCTTCACCGTGCTGTCGCTGACGGTGTCGCTGGTGGCGGTGTTCCTGCCGCTGATCCTGATGCCCGGCGTCACCGGCCGCCTGTTCCACGAGTTCGCCTGGGTGCTGAGCATCGCGGTGGTGATCTCGATGCTGGTGTCGCTGACGCTGACGCCGATGATGTGCGCCTACCTGCTCAAGCCCGACGCGCTGCCCGAGGGCGAGGACGCGCACGAGCGCGCGGCGGCGGCCGGCAAGACCACGCTGTGGTCGCGCACCGTGGCGCTGTACGAGCGCAGCCTGGACTGGGTGCTGGGCCACCAGAAGCTGACCTTGCTGGTGGCGCTGGCGACCATGGTGCTGACCGTGCTGCTGTACGTGGTGATCCCCAAGGGCCTGCTGCCCGAGCAGGACACCGGGCTGATCACCGGCGTGGTCCAGGCCGACCAGAACGTGGCGTTCCCGCAGATGGAACAGCGCACCCAGGCGGTGGCCGAGGCGCTGCGCCGCGATCCGGCGGTGACCGGCGTGGCCGCCTTCATCGGCGCCGGCTCGATGAACCCCACCCTCAACCAGGGCCAGCTCAGCATCGTGCTGAAGCCGCGCAGCGACCGCGAGAGCCTGGATGAGGTGCTGCCGCGGCTGCAGAAGGCGGTGGCGGCGCTGCCGGGCGTGGCGCTGTACCTGAAGCCGGTGCAGGACGTGACCCTGGACACGCGCGTGGCCGCGACCGAATACCAGTACTCGCTGTCGGACGTGGACAGCGCCGAGCTGGCGACCCAGGCCGCGCGCCTGACCGAGGCCTTGAGAAAGCGCCCGGAACTGGCCGACGTGGACAACAACCTGGCCAACCAGGGCCGCGCGCTGGAGCTGAGCGTGGACCGCGACAAGGCCAGCGCGCTCGGCGTGCCGATGCAGACCATCGACGACACGCTGTACGACGCCTTCGGCCAGCGCCAGATCTCCACCATCTTCACCCAGCTCAACCAGTACCGCGTGGTGCTGGAAGTGGCGCCGCAGTTCCGCACCAGCACCGCGCTGCTGAACCAGTTGGCGGTGGCGAGCAACGGCAGCGGCGCGCTGACCGCCAGCAACGCCACCAGCTTCGGCCAGACCACCTCCAGCAACTCCTCCACCGCCACCGGCATCGGCGCGCAGAACACCGGCATCACCGTCGGCAGCGGCGGCACGGTGCCGCTGGCGGCGGTGGCCGAGGCCAAGCTGTCGACCACGCCGCTGGTGGTCAGCCACCAGCAGCAACTGCCGGCGATCACGGTGTCGTTCAACCTGGCGCCGGGCTATTCGCTGTCGCAGGCGGTGGCGGCGATCGAACAGACCCGCGAGCAGCTGCAACTGCCGCCGCAGGTGCATGCCGAGTTCATCGGCAAGGCCGCCGAGTTCACCGGCAGCCAGACCGACGTGGTGTGGCTGCTGCTGGCCTCGGTGGTACTGATCTACATCGTGCTGGGCGTGCTCTACGAGAGCTACATCCATCCGCTGACGATCATCTCCACGCTGCCGCCGGCCGGCGTCGGCGCGCTGCTGGCGCTGATGCTGTGCGGACTGAGCCTGTCGGTGGACGGCATCGTCGGCATCGTGCTGCTGATCGGCATCGTCAAGAAGAACGCGATCATGATGATCGACTTTGCGATCGACGCGCGCCGCGAGGGCGCCAACGCCCACGATGCGATCCGCCGCGCCTGCCTGCTGCGCTTCCGCCCGATCATGATGACCACCGCCGCGGCGATGCTGGGCGCGCTGCCGCTGGCGCTGGGCGACGGCATCGGCTCGGAACTGCGCCGGCCGCTGGGCATCGCCATCGTCGGCGGCCTGCTGCTGTCGCAGCTGGTCACCCTGTACACCACGCCGGTGATCTACCTGTACATGGAACGCGCCTCCGAGCGCGTGCGTGCGTGGCGCGAGCGTCGCGCCGCGCGGCACGCGGCGGTGGCGGAGGGGCGGGCGTGAAGAGCCGGGATTTGGGATTGGGGATTGGGAAGTCACGGCGCGCGTGCGGCGTCAGGTTTCAGTGCATCCCGCATGGAGTGAATGAACCGGTGGCGCGCGGGAATGCAGCTTCACGAATCCCGAATCACGAATCACGAATCCCGGCCCCATGAACATCTCCGCGCCCTTCATCCGCCGCCCCATCGGCACCGCGCTGCTGGCCATCGGCCTGTTCGTGATCGGCATGATGTGCTACCTGCGCCTGGGCGTGGCGGCGCTGCCGAACATCTCGATTCCGGTGATCTTCGTGCAGGCCAGCCAGGCCGGCGCCGACGCCTCCACCATGGCCGCCACGGTCACCGCGCCGCTGGAGCGGCACCTGGGCCAGTTGCCGGGCATCGACACCATGCGGTCCTCCAGTTCGGAGGGCAACAGCCAGGTGTTCATGATCTTCCAGAGCGATCGCAACATCGATTCGGCCGCGCAGGACGTGCAGACCGCGATCAACGCCGCGCAGGCGGATCTGCCCTCGGGCCTGTCGACGCCGCGCTACCAGAAGGCCAATCCCAACGACGACCCGGTCATCGCCATCGCGCTGACCTCGGACACGCAATCGGCCGACGAGCTGTACAACGTCGCCGACTCGCTGCTGGCGCAGCGCCTGCGCCAGATCACCGGCGTGGCCTCGGTCGACATCGGCGGCGCCTCGACGCCGGCGGTGCGCGTGGACGTGAACCTGCGCGCGCTCAACGCGATGGGGCTGACCCCGGACGACCTGCGCAACGCGGTGCGCGCGGCCAACGTCACCTCGCCCACCGGCTTCCTCAGCGACGGCACCTCCACCACCGCCATCGTCGCCAACGACTCGGTGGCCAAGGCCGCCGATTTCGGCCAGTTGGTGATCGCGCAGCAGCAGGGCCGCACCGTGCGCCTGCGCGACGTGGCCAACGTCTACGACGGCCAGCAGGACGCCTACCAGGCGGCCTGGTTCGGCGGCAAGCCGGCGGTGGTGATGTACGTGTTCACCCGCGCCGGCGCCAACATCGTGGAGACGGTGGACCGGGTCAAGGCGCAGATCCCGATGCTGCGCGGCTACCTGCAGCCGGGCACCAGGATGTCCGCCTACTTCGACCGCACCCCGACCATCCGCGCCTCGCTGAACGAGGTGCAGGCCACGCTGCTGATCAGCCTGGCGATGGTGGTGCTGACCATGGCGCTGTTCCTGCGCCGGCTGGCGCCGACGCTGATCGCCGCGGCCACCGTACCGCTGTCGCTGGCCGGCGCCGCGCTGGCGATGTACGTGATGGGCTTCACCCTGAACAACCTGAGCCTGCTGGCCCTGGTGATCGCGATCGGCTTCGTCGTCGACGACGCGATCGTGGTCATCGAGAACATCATGCGCCATCTCGACGAAGGCATGTCGCGGCTGGACGCGGCGCTGGCCGGCGCGCGCGAGATCGGCTTCACCATCGTCTCGATCACCGCCTCGCTGGTCGCGGTATTCATTCCGATCCTGTTCGCCAGCGGCATGATCGGCGCGTTCTTTCGCGAATTCACCGTCACCCTGGTCGCGGCGATCTGCGTCTCGGCGGTGGTCTCGCTGACCCTGACCCCGGCGCTGTGCAGCCGCTTCCTGTCCGCGCACGCCGAACCGGAGAAGCCCGGCCGCTTCGGCGCGTGGCTGGAGCGCATGCACGGGCGCATGTTGCGCGTGTACACCGTGGCGCTGGACTTCTCGCTGCGCCACGCGCTGCTGCTGGCGCTGACCCCGCTGCTGCTGATCGTCGCCACCGTGTTCCTGGCCGGCGCGGTCAAGAAGGGCTCGTTCCCGGCGCAGGACACCGGCCTGATCTGGGGCCGCGCCAGTTCCAGCGCCACCGTGTCCTTCGCCGACATGGTCAACCGCCAGCGCCGCATCACCGACATGCTGATGGCCGACCCGGCGGTGAAGATCGTCGGCGCGCGCCTGGGCAGCAGCCGCCAGGGCTCCAGCGCCAGCTTCAACATCGAACTCAAGCGCCGCGACGAAGGCCGCACCGAGACCACCGCGGAAGTGCTGTCGCGGCTCAGCGCCAAGGCCGACCGCTATCCGGACCTGCAGCTGCGCCTGCGCGCGATCCAGGACCTGCCCAGCGACGGCGGCGGCGGCAGCAGCCAGGGCGCGCAGTACCGCGTCTCGCTGCAGGGCAACGACACCGCGCAACTGCAGGAATGGCTGCCCAAGCTGCAGGCGGCGCTGAAGAAGAACCCGAAGCTGCGCGACGTCGGCACCGACGTGGACACCGCCGGCCTGCGCCAGAACATCGTCATCGACCGCGCCCTGGCCGCGCGCCTGGGCGTGTCGATCGGCGCCATCGACGGCGCGCTGTACGGCGCGTTCGGCCAGCGCCAGATCTCCACGATCTATTCGGACCTCAACCAGTACAGCGTGGTGGTCAATGCGCTGCCCGAGCAGACCGCCACGCCGGCGGCGCTGGACCGCATCTACGTGCCCGCGCGCGGCGGCACGATGGTGCCGCTGACCGCGGTGGCGCGCCAGGTCCCGGGCCTGGCGCCGCCGCAGATCACCCACCAGAACCAGTACACGACGATGGACCTGAGCTACAACCTGGCGCCGGGAGTCAGCACCGGCGAAGGCGACGCGATCATCCAGGCCACCGTCGACGGCCTGCGCATGCCCGGCGACATCCGCATCGCCGATGGCGGCGGCTTCGGCGTGGCCTTGCAGCCGAACTCGATGCTGGTGCTGGTGCTGGCGGCGATCGTGGTGGTCTACATCGTGCTGGGCATGCTCTACGAGAGCCTGGTGCACCCGGTGACGATCCTGTCCACGTTGCCGGCCGCCGGCATGGGCGCGCTGCTGGCGCTGTGGGTGACCAACACCGAGTTGTCGGTGATCTCGATGATCGCGCTGGTGTTGCTGATCGGCATCGTCAAGAAGAACGCGATCATGATGATCGACTTCGCCGTGGTCGCCGAGCGCGAACACGGCAAGTCGCCGCTGGAGGCGGTACGCGAAGCCTGCGTGGTGCGCTTCCGCCCGATCATGATGACCACCATGGTGGCGATCCTGGCCGCGGTGCCGCTGGCGGTGGGCCTGGGCGAAGGCTCGGAACTGCGGCGGCCGCTGGGCATCGCGATGATCGGCGGCCTGTTGATCTCGCAGAGCCTGACCCTGCTCAGCACGCCGGCGCTGTATGTGATCTTCTCGTGCCTGCGCGAGCGCTGGCGCGCGCGCCGGGCACGGGCGCGTGCGCGGCGGCAGGCGCGCAGAGCGCCGCAGCAGCCGGCGGCGTTGCCCCGGTAGGCGCCCAAGTCGCTCCACCGAAGTCGACGCCCTTCTCCCACCGGGACCACGGCCCCTTTTGGGGAGAAGGTGGGCCCGAAGGGGCGGATGAGGGGACGGGCGCAGCCTCGCGCACCCAACTCCGCGAGTCGCTTTCGCGCCGGACCCTCACCCCACCCCCTCTCCCGATGGGAGAGGGGCTTTCAGTCAGCCTTTCAGCGCGTCCAGCGAGGCGCGCTCGATGTCGGCGTAGATCGCGAACTCGTCGTGCACCGCCGCGCCCAGCGCCTGCTCGAAGGCCGCGCGATTGGCATGCGCGGCATAGGCGCGCTGTTCGCCGCCGCCCAGGTTCGACTGGAAGATGCCGGCCGCGCTGACCGGCAGGAAGTCCTCGTAGACGATCGGATCGGCGCTGGCCAGGCCATCGGCGATCAGCGCTTCGGCGGGCTTGCCCGCCAACGCCGCGGCGCCGGCGGCGCGACCGGCCTCGGTCGGCGCGTAGCGGAAGTACCCCAGGCCTTCGCGACGCAGCGTCGGGTAGTCGTCGGGGAAATCGGCGAACGCGGCCTGCAGCCGTGCACCGTAATCGCCGCCGGCGCTGCCGTCGGCGGCGCGGGCGCGCTCCAGCAAGGCGTCGTACAGCGCGCGGCCCTTCGGCGTCAGGGCCAGCCCGCGCTGCTCGATCTCGCCGAAGCGCGCGGTATGGGTACCGGCCTCGGCGGCGCCATCGCCGGCCGGGAAGCGCACGGTTTCCTCCAGCGCCTTGAAGCTGGTCTGGCGCAACAGGATCGGGCAGCGCCGGCGCGGCGGGCCTTCGATCACCGCCTTGGCGTCAATGCCCCGGCGCAGCATTTCCGCCTGCGCCGCATCGATGTCCAGCGTGCGCGGGGTCAGGTGGTTGATGTGCGGGCCGTGGAAACTGACCACGTCGGCGATCAGCTTGTGCGCATCGCTCAACGCGCGATAGGTCGGCAGCGGCACGGTCGCGTCGCCGTGCCAGCGGAAGGTCTCCAGCGCCTCGGCGACGAAGCGCTGCGCGTCGTCCTCGCCCAGGCCGCCGTCGCGCTCGCAGCGCGCGATCAGCTGCAGCGCCGCGTCGGTGAAGATGCGCCGCTGCGCCAGGATCTGCGCCGCCTGCGCGCGCAGCGCCGGATCCTCGATCAGTTCCAACCGCAGCAGCGAGGTGAACACGCGGAACGGATTGCGCGCCAGCGCCGCCGCGTCGAGCGGACGGAACGCGGTGGAGTGCACCGGCACGCCTGCCACCGACAGGTCGTAATAGCCGACCGGATGCATGCCCATCACCGCGAACAGCCGACGCAGCGTGGCCAGTTCTTCGGCGCTGCCGACCCGGATCGCGCCGTGCCGCTCCTGGTCCAGCCGCGCGCGTTCGTCGTTGCGCTGCAACTGCGCCTCCAGCGCCGGATCGGCGGCCAGGGTCGCCGCGTTGACCTGCGCCACCAGTTCCATCAGCGCGCCGTACAGCGGCACCTCGTTGCGGTACATGTCGGACATGGCCTGCGCAAACAGGCTGCGGATGGCATCGGGCGAAACGAAGGCAGTGGTCATCGGTGGTCCGGAGCGACGGTGGCGCCGGGCGACAGGCCCGGCAGAACGCCTATTCTCGCGCCGCGGCGGCGGCGCGGCCAGTCGTCGGGAGGATCGTCGCCATAGCGGGCGCCCTGGATGGCCGCGATGGGGATGCGGTGGCCGCGGCCATCATCGCCGCGGATGGATGGACTGGGCTGAAAGGCGCGCTGGAAGCGGTATCGGGAATACGGCCAGCCACCCTGTGGCCGTCTAGCCGCAAGCCCCTTTGGGATCGGCTCCAGAACAGTTCTACACCCCCTTCAAAATCGACTAAACGATTGCCAGCCAGCAACTGCTCTGCCTGATGCGCGGCTCTTGAAATCGGGATTTTTGGAGGTGCGCTTCAATCGAGACGCGCGGGTCTCGTCGCGGATGCGCCGAGGGAATATCGATAGCGCAGACCCGCAGGCATCGCTGCCGCGTTCGTCGCGACTGAAGTCGCTCCTACATGAGCGTCGCGGGGACTGGCTAGCTTGGTGTTCAGTTCAAGGCTGGTCCTCATCACCAGCGTGTACCGACCAGGTCTATTGCGCCGCGGCCTGGTCGCGCTGCGCGCGATCGCCGAGTTGGCGGCGCAACAGGGCGTCCAGCGTAATCGGCCGGTCCCAGTGGTCGTAGCTGGCGACGATGGCGTGGCGCAGCGCGCGGTAGGTCAGCGAGCCTGGCTCGGCGTTCAAGGCGGTCGCCACGTCGGCCCAACTCGCCGTCGCGCCGGCCGCCACGCGCGCGCGCACCACCTCGCGGTACGGCACGCCCGTGGCCTTGGCCAGGAAACAGGCGAAATAGATGTCGCGCGGCGGCCAGCGGCGTTCGCGCAGCAGCGCTTCGGCGTAGCCGCGCGGTACTTGCGCATAGCGCGCCACTTCGTCGAGGAAACTGTCCGGATAGCGCGCCGCGTAGCGGTCGATGTCCAGCAACTGCCGATCGATCCAGGCATCGCCGCTGCCGGGAGTTTCCAATGGTGCGGCGGCGGCTGGCGATGGAGCGTCCTGCGCCACGGCCCCGCCCGCCACGCACAGCGCCAGCGGCAGGATCAGGCAGACGGAGCGCAGACAGGGCGGCATGCGCCGATTCTGCCGGATGCCGGCGGCACTGTCAGGTTGCCGAGTCCGACCCGGAAACGCAGTCGCGGCAGGCACTCACGTCAGCGCCGCGGCCGCCTGCGCCGCCGCATGGCGGTTCAGGTCGGCCACCGCCTGGGGCCAATCCGCGGCCGCGGCCGCCTCGCGCAGGCGCGGCTCGTCGGCGGACAGTCCATGCTCGGCCTCGTGCGCCCAGGTGGTGGTGTAAGGCGTATGGATGCCCCAGCCGCCGAGCGCGATCACCGGCTCCACGTCCGAGCGCAGCGAATTGCCGATCATCACGAAGCGCTCGGCGCCGATGCCGAATTCGTTCAGGACCTTGGCGTAGGTCTTCGGATCCTTCTCCGAGACGATCTCGATGCGCGGGAACAGCGCGTCGAGCCCGGACTGCGCGATCTTGGCCTCCTGGTGGAACAGGTCGCCCTTGGTGATCAGCACCACCTCGAACTCGGCGGCGATGGCCGCCACCGCCTCGCGCACGCCGGCGATGACCTCCACCGGGTGCTGCAGCGTCGCGCGGCCGATCTCGACGATGCGTTGCAGGTCGCGCGCGGCGATGCGGGCCTCGGTCAGCTCGATCGCCGCCTCGATCATCGACAGGGTCATGCCCTTGGCGCCGTAGCCGAACACCTTCAGGTTGCGCCGTTCCACCGCCAGCAGATGCTGCAGGGTGCCGGCATCGCGCAGGTCCAGATAGTGGCCGAGGATCGCCTCGAACGCGGCCTCGGCGTCGCGGTAGTAATCCTCGCTTTTCCAGAGGGTGTCGTCGCCGTCGAAACCGACCAGGGCGATGGCGGAGGAACGCAGGGCAGTAGGCGTAGGCATCGCCCAAGCATAGCAGCGCGCTTCACTGCGGCGCAGGGTCGCCCGGGCCGGGTTGGTAGCGCGCGTACTCCTCGCGCGACAGGGCGCCGTCGGCGTCGGCATCGAAGGTGCCGAAGACCTCGCGCAACACCGGATCGGCGGCGGCCTCGGTGCGGTCGATGCGCCCATCGCGATCCAGGTCCAGCGCCGCGAAACTGCGGGCGCCCGCGCTGGCGCCGGCATCGGTGGCCGGGGCGGCAGGCACCGGCGCGGAGGGTGCGGGCGGTGAGGGCAGCGGCGGCAATGGCGCGGGGGACGGCGTCGGTGCGGGCGTCACCGGCGGCGGCAGGACCGGTGCGGCCGGCTCCTGTTGCGCCGCGGCCACGCCGGCGGCCGCAACTCCCATCCAAAGCGGCAACGCGCGCCACAGACAATGCAAGCGCTGGGATCGGACCATGGCAGCCTCTGCGATCGACGGATCGCCACCCTACACCGTAGCGCGGTGGGACTGCGTCATGCGCCTGTGGAACTCGGAGCGCAGAAAGGGCGGCACAAGGCCGCCCTTCCGTTTCTTTGCCACGCGTTCCTTCCACGCGTTCTGCCCTACTGGGAGTCACGCTTCTGCAGCGAACTTCTGCAGCGAAACAAGCACCGCCCCGCCCGCAAGAAGCCGCCAGCAACGACGGCGCCGTGTCGGCACGCGCGCTTCGCGCGTGCCGGGGACGATGCGCCGCTATCGCATTACTGCCCGTTACTGCTGCTACCAGCCGCGCCGCCCTGCTGCTTGGCGACATAGGCCTTGTACTCGTCCGGCGTCAGCTTGCCGTTGTGGTCCGCGTCGGCCTGGGAAAAGATCTGGCTCAGGCCGGCATTGACCTGCGCTTCCTGCTGGCTGATGGCACCGTCGCTATCGGTATCGACGTCGGCCCAGGTCTGGCCACCACCGGATTTGGCCGGCTGGGAAGCGGTCGCGCCGGTCGCGCTGGTGGGCGACTGCGCCGGAGTGGCCGCGTCGCTCTGCGCGTCCTGGGCGAAGGCCGGCATGGCCAGCGCGGCGGCGAGAATGGCGGCGGTCCCGATCAGCGGCGTGCGGTTGCGAATGTTCATGGGTGGTCTCCTTTGCTCTCTCGGTTGTGGCATGCCCGGTCCGATCCGGTGCATGGCTACACCGTGCCAATGCCAGACTGAATCCATTCCCCCGCGAAAAATCGTGCGCAACGCTTCGTTAACCACAACGAGGAAAGGACGCGCTACCCGCTTGGTTAGCGCTTGGTGAGCGTGCGGTAAGCCGGTCGTTCGAGATGTTCGCAGCCCGGAAAAAAAGCGTGTGTTTCAGCCGATTTCGCCGTCGCCTTCGCCGGATTTTTCACTTGAACCCGAACTGAACACCGCCCAGCCCGCCGCCACGCCGGCCAGCGCGCCGGCCACTTCCAGGACCACGCGCGTCCCCAGTTCGTTCGGATCGTGGATGCTGGCCAGCGCCAGGCGCGCGTACAGCGGCGACTCCAGACGCACGATGCTGGTGTAGAACAGGTTCCAGCAGTCGATTCCGGCCGAGACGGCGACCGCGATCAGGCAAGCCCAGCCCAGCGCGTGGCCTTCGGACCATTGCAACCCGCGACACAACCGATGCCACACCGCGTAGATCAGGAATCCGACCGCGAGCGCGATCAGCCCGGCTTCGAGCGAGCCCAGCAGGCCGAAGTGCAGCGACAGATTCATTCGATGCGTCCTGGTGGCGAGGCGTGCAGTCTAGGGGGTGCGGGCGCCATGTGCGCATGCCGTGTCGGGCTGTCGCGTGGGGCGTGTGGGCATGCGGACCCGCACGCGCGCGCGTTTGCCGGCCGGCGCTGGCCGCGACCCGCCGGCGCGGCGCGGGAACGGATCAGCCGTCGTTCTCGCTGCGGGCGCTCACGACCGGCTCTCCGTCGTCTTCGTCCCACCCCACCGTCAACAGCATGGGGCGGCAGCAGACATGGCAATCCTCCACGTATTGCTGCGCCTCCACCGACGGATCCACCGCCAGTTCGTTCCACTCGCCGCAGTAAGGGCACTGCACGGAGGCAAAGCTGTGGATATCGCTCATGGTCTGCGCCTGTCGATGCGAGCATGAAGCCTAGCGGATCGGCACGTCATAGGCGGTGCCGGGGTCAGGCTCGGGGTGCAACGTGTAGTGCCACCATTCCAACGGATAGTTGACGAAACCCTGCGCCGCCATCGCCCGCAGCAGGCGCCGGCGATTCGCGTGCTGCGCGGCGCCGACGCCCTCCGCATCGGTATGCGCCGCCGGGTCGAAGAAATCGAAGCCGGTGCCCATGTCCAGCGGCGTGCATTGGCCGCCGCGGCAGTCGAGCAGCCCCAGGTCGACGGTGGCGCCGCGGCTGTGGCCGGAGGTTTCGGCGATGTAGTCGCCCAGCAGCACGCGCTTGTCCAGATGCGGGTAGTAGCGTGCCTTGGCGACCTGGTCGTCGAGATCGCCGGCCCAGGCCACGAAGGCGCGGACCGCGCGCTGCGGGCGGTAGCAATCGAACACCTGCAGGCGGTAGCCATCGGCATGCAGCGCCTGCTGCACCCGCGCCAAGGCCTGCGCGACCGGGGCCAGCAGGTAGCACGTCGGCGCGTCGTAGCCGGGCACCGGGCGGCCGGTGAAGTTGTCGTGGCCGGCATAGCGGATATCCAGCGCGATATCCGGTTCCACCGTGCGCACGTCGACCAGCCCGGCTTGCGCAGGCGTGGTCGCCGACGACAGAAGCGGGGTGGCGGCCGCCGCACACAGCGCGCTTCCGGGGCCGCCAATGGCGGCACTCAGCGCGAACACGATCCAGCGCGTGCGCGATGCCCGACGTCCGCGCGGGGATGGAGGCGAAGCGGCGGTGGCATCCTGTGACATGGGTGCAGCATAGGCCATCGCAGCGGCAGGACGGCCGCGCATGCGCCACAGGCCCACCCATCGCGGCGCGTAGCCTGCATTGCACCTTCGCCAGGCCAAGCGCCGCGTACGCCATGCGGCCGAGTTCTGGCTTTGGCGATCAGCGCATCCGGACCTAGGCGGTCGCGCGCAACCCGCACCAGCACCGCCATCGCGACGATCGGCTTGCCAACCAACGCAAGCGGAACGCGGTGTCCGCGCGCATCCGCCGCTGCGCCTCGCGGTACTCGGCCGGCGGCACGGCGGTGGACGCAGATGCCGCGGTGCGCGAGGCGCATTCCAAGGCCGGCGCGCTGCACGCGTCCTGCCTTCGTCAGGTGGCCGCACGACACGGCGGCAAGGCGGGCCTCGCATCCGGGATACGGCACCCGGCCCGGCGCGGTAGGCACGCGGGAATCGAAAGATGCATGCGCCAAGGGCGAATGCGGCCCGTGGCGACTATCTCTTACATGCGCGAGGACAGGGCACCAGTCCGGCGAACCGGACCGGTGCCTGCCCGGCAACATGGCGCCGGCCAGCGGCGCCGCTGCGGTCAGCGCGCGTGCGCGGGCGGCGCCTGGGTCTGCGCGCGCTGCTGGTCCTGCGCCTGCGCCTGTACCTGCCGCTGGCTTTCGGCCGCGAACTGCTGCTGGCTCTGCTCCAACGGCACGGCCGCGGCCTGCTGCCGATCCACGTAGGCGCGGTTCACGTCGAGCGGGTTGTTCGGATTGCGCTCCACCGCGATCATGCCCTTGCCATCGGTGCTGGGCACCAGATCGTCGATCCGCGACATGCCGCTCAGCTTGGCCTCGAACGCCGCCTGCCCGGCCGCGCGATGCATCTCCTCGCGGCTGCCGAATCCGCCGTTCGGCCCCTGCTTTTCCAGTTGCACGACGGCTTGATCGAACATCGGATTGTCGCGACGCAAGCGCTCCACGCCCTGCTGCTGTTGCACGTGCTTGTCGATCGTCGCGAGCGTCTCGGGACCGGCCTTGCCGTCCACGCCCTTGAGCTGCTGTTCGCGCTGGAACTTCTCCACCGCCGCTTCGGTCTTGGGACCGTAGATGCCGATGGCATCCTTCGCGTCCAAGTAGCCGAGCTGGGCCAGCTTCTCCTGCATGCCCTTCACCGCCGCACCCTGCTCGTTGCGCTTGAGCACGCCGTCGCCGTTCTCGGCGGGCGCGCCGGCACCGCGATGGGGCGCGTCGGCGTGCGGCTTGCGCTCATGCTTGGTCGGCTGCTCGCCGTCGTGGCTGACGGTCTTGTCCCGATCCGCCAGCTTCAGCAAGTCCGCCTTCTCGTTCTCGGCGCGGTTCTGCAGCGAATCCAACGTCTTCTGCTTCTCCACCCGCGGGAACAGTTCCTTGACGTGCTCGGCCTTGTAGTCCTGCACCGCGCCGACGATGTCCTTGTCGGAGAGCTTGGACAGGTCGTAGTCCTTGCCGAACTTCGCCTCGATGCCCTTCAGGAACACGCCCGAGCCGCCCGGCTTCTTGTCGCTGCCGGGGCCGTACTGCACCGCGGTGCTCCACAGCGCATCCTGCACCGCCGGGCCGCGGTCGGACAGGTCCAGGCCCTTGTCCTTGAGCCGATCCACCAACTTGTCGTAATGCGTGCGCTTGATGTAGTCGTGCTGTTCCTGCGCGAAGGTGTCGTCGGTCCTGGCCAGTTCCTTCCATTTCGCGCTGAACTCGGACGAACCCGGCTTCAGGCCGGCGAAGTCGTCGGCGTACTTGCTGTCCTTGACGAACGCGGCGACCGTGCCGCCGACGATGATCGTGCCTTCCTTGGTCTTGACCTGCGAGGTCATCTGATAGGAGCCGTAGGACACGCCGCCGGGATCGTCGATGCCGGAGGACACCGTGCTGGCGCCGCGTCCGCCGGTCTCGTAGTGCTTGGAGGTCTGGCCCAGTTCCCAATCCTTGTCGCTCATCGTGCATCTCCTTGTCTAAACGTCATATCGCAAAAAAGCGGGACTCAGTGCCCTGCCAGTTCGTCCGCGCGCTTGGTGGTCATCTCCAGGCGGCACTCGGCCGCATCCAGGCGCCCGGCCTGTCCGCTGTCCGGATCGTAGAAACATTTCTCGTCGCGATCGGCGACCCATTTGCGCTGCTGGTCGCGCAGCGCGTTCTTCTGCGTCTCGTCCAGCTTGGCCATGGCGGCCTTGTAGGCGTCGTTCAGGCGGCCGTCCTGGTAGTGGTATTCGCTGTCCATGCAATCCTGCATCGCGGGTGTCGCGCCTGCGGCGGCGCTGATGCAGGCGTCATAGGACGGTCGCATGGCGGGAGTGGCTCCTGGCGTGGGGGATGGCGCGGCGGTGGCCCGCGCCGGGGTTGCCTGCGTCGGTGCAGGCGGGGTGGCCGCCGTCGCAGCGGCAGACGGTGCGGGCGCCGTGGCGGCGGCGGTCGATGCCGGCGTCGATGCGCCGCCGTTGCACGCCGCCGTCACTGCGCACAGCGCCAGCAGGCAGGACACGGGAAGAACCTTGGCGATGGCCATTGTCTGAAGTTGCCTTGGGGTGGGGCGAACGCGGGAGCGCAGTTCTAAAGGATGGCATGGGACCTGTTCACGCGTTGTCGACGCCGAGCTGGCGACGCACCGCCGGCGTGCGCATGCCCGCGCATGCGGCGCGACATGCGCGGCCACGACGCTGGACATGGGCGCACGATGCGCCGCGCTCGGCCGCCGCCGGCCTTGCTGCCGGCGGCGGCCGAAACGACCAGCGCATCAACGCGCCGCGGGTGGCGTGGACTGCGCCGCTTGCGTCTGGGTGCGCTGATCCTGCGTCTGCCGCTCCTGCGCCTGGCGCTGGTTCTCGGCCGCCAACTGCTGCTGGCTCTGCTCCAGCGGCACGGTCGCGGCATGCTGCTTGTCCACGTAGGCGCGGTTCACGTCGTGCGGGTTGTTCGGATTGCGCTCCACCGCGATCAGGCCCTTGCCGTCGGTGCTGGGCAACACGTCGTCGATGCGCGACATGCCGCCCACCCTGGCTTCGAACGCCACCTGCCCGGCCGCGCGCTGCATTTCCTCGCGGCTGGCGAAGCCGCCGTTCGGTCCGTGTTTCTGCAGTTTCTCCATGGCCTGCACGAACAGCGGATCGTCTGCACGCTGCGCCGCGGCCGGCGCCGCCTTGGCCTGCGCCTTGCTCAACGCGTCGAGCGTGGCCTTGTCGGCGATGCCGGTCGGTTCGATGCCCTTCTCGCGCTGCAGGTTGGCCACCGCTTCCTTGGTCTTGTCGCCGTAGTAGCCGGTGCCGGTCAGCAGCTTGCCGCTGTCGTCCTTGATGCCCAGCTCGATCAGACGCTGCTGCATCGCCTTGACCTCCGCCCCCTGCTCGCCCGGCTTCAGCCCGGCGCGCGCGTCGTGGCCCTTGCCCTGCTCCTGCGACTGCGTCTGCTGCTTGTCCTGCAGCAAATCGCGCGCCTTGGCCAGCGGGTCGGACACGAACAGCTTGGCGTTCTTGTGGCTGGCCAGGTAGTCGTCCAGCGGCATGGTGTTGACGCCCTTGCTGCCGCTGGACTGGCTGACCAGCAATTCGCCGCTCTTGGGATCGCGCACGACCATCAGGATGTGGTCGATGCCCTTCCAGTGCTCATGCTTGGTGTTGCCGGCGTCCACGCCGATCACCATGCCTTCCTTCAGCGCGCCGGGCTTGAACACGTCCTGGCCCTGCAGCAGCACGCCGGAACTCTGGAACGCCTTCCTGACGATTTCGCCGGAGCCGTTCTGGCCTTGCCCGAGCATGTCCTGGCGGCCGAAGACGGTGCGCCCGGCCTTCTCGTTGATCTCGCGCATCGTGGCGTTCTGCAGCTCGGACACCCAGCCGGAGCAATCGATGTAGCCCTGCTCCAGGTGCTTGCCGTCCGCGCCCGGGTGATAGAGCTTGTGGCCCTTGATGTTGATCGCGTACTGCACGTCGTCGTACTTGATGCCCATCGCATGCGCGGCGGTGAGCTGGATGCCGCCGTGCCCTTCCTGCTTGGCCGGGGCGGACGGCGCGGGCGGCTGCGGCTGCGCGCGCGCAGGCGCGGGCGCGGCCGCCTGTTGAGCCTGGCCATCGACCACCGGCTTGATGCCCTTTTCCGGGATCGCGATGTGGTCGAACTTGGTGTCCCAGTACTTCAGGAAGGTCTTGGCCATGTCCTGGTCGGACATCTTCTTGAAGTCGGTCAGCGACGTCCCGGTATAGGCCTCGAACTGCTTGGCGCCGACCGGATCGCGTTCGCGCGGCACGTTGTTGAAGATGTTCGCGCGCGTATCGTCGCGGGCGAAGTTGCCGGTGGCGAGCGCGGCCTGGATCGAGCGGTAGCCGCCGGCGCCCTGCTGGTGCGCCATGTACATGTCCAGCCCGTCGGGCTGCGGCTTGCCGGACAGGTACGGGCGGTCGTCGCGGTCGTGCTGCCGGGTCAGCGAGCGCTGGTTGTCCAGGTACAGGCGCGCCGCCGCGTCGGTGTTGGCGACCGCATCGAGCTCGCGGCCGCGGATGCCGTAGGCCTGCGCGGTGCCGGGCGTGAACTGGAACAGGCCCTTGGCGCTGTTCGGGCCGCGGCTGGCCTGCTCGTCGAACTTGCCGCCGGTTTCGATATAGGCGAAACGCATGAAATCGTCGACCGGAATGTGGCGTTCCCTGGCCTCACGCTCGATGATGTCGAGGTTCTCGGCTTTCGTGTAATCGCGTGCCATCTCGTGTTACTCCTTGAGGTTGATATACGGCGCCGAGCGCCGACAAGGTCAACCGAGCTCGTCCGTGAGCTTGTTAGTGCGCGGTCAACAAAACGGTTCGGGACTGCGGGGACTGCGGTGTTGCGATGCCGGCGCGTACCACGTACAGCGGTGCGCACCAGCGGGTCATGCAGCGGGCTTGGGCAGGTACTGTTCGCTCGCCTGGTCGTACGCGTAGACCACCGTGTCGGATGCATCGAGCAGGCGCGCGCGGCTGGGGCCGGCGATTGCGGTGCCGCGCAGCGCCACGTGCACGTCCGGCAAGGCCGCGCCCGGCACCGGGGAGAACTGCAGCGTGCCCAGGCTGGACACATGCGGCACGACGCCGTCGGCGTCGCTACTGGCCTCGTTGTCCTCGCCAGCGGCGACCGTGCCGCGATACACCCAGCCCTGGTAGCCGCCCAGGTCGTGCTTGTCCGGGTCGAAGGTGAACAGCGCGAAGCCCAGGCTGGTGACGCCGTTGTCGAAGCTGGAGGTCGGCACCGCCAGCAGCAGATGGCCGTTGTCCAGGACGTGCTGTTGCGGCTTGCGCGTTTCGTCCACCGCGTCGGCGCGCTCATAGGCACCGAACGTGCCGACGAACTGTTGCGCGTGCAGCAGCATCCACGGCCGCTCGGTACCCGGCGCGATCAGCCGGAAGGTGGCCTGGCTGATCGACACGCCCTCGCCCGGATTCGGGATGGTTTCGTTGTCGTCGCTGCCGTACTTGTTCGGCGTGGCATAGGCGAAGCCGGTGTAGTAGTGCTTGCCGCCGAGGTCGAAATGCTGGCCGCACCAGAAACTGGCCACAGCCCCGTTGTCGATCTCGTAGGAGAGCGCGCCGTCCCCGTCGATCCCGTAGATCAGGTACAGCACGCTGCCCGGATAGGGCGGCGCCTCGCTGGCGACGGCAAGGTTGTTGTCATTGGACATGTGCAGAACATCCTGTATTCGTTGAAGAAGCCGGAAACACGCCCGCCACTCCCGACCCGCCACGCCGCGGTGCCCAGAAATGCCGCCATCTTGCGCATCGCGGACACGGCACGACCCGCGCGGACACGGCACTGCTCGCAGCTGCGGCTTGGACAGAGAACGGTGGATTGCAATCCGGCCCCAAGCAGGGGCGGTGATGACGGCCGCGCATGGCGAACCGCACGCCGGCGATCCACTCCGGCATTTCGGGCGAGTGCAGCATCCATTGCCGCTCGCGAATGACTCGCCTGATCATCAGGCCCCGTGGGCGCATCTTAACCAGTTCGATCGGCGGCGACTAGCCTGCGGCCCGCTCCCGCCCTGCGTCGGACCGGCCCCGCGGCGGGCCGGTCGGCGACGGTTCAGCGATCCAGCGGCGGGACGTACTTGCCGGTGGCCGGATCAAAGGTATAGGTCACCGCGTCCGCGGCGCCCAGGGTCCGGACCTTGCCGGGGCCGGCGACGACGGTGCCGCTCCTGGTCACGCGCAGGGATGGCACCGGGCCGCTCTTGGGCGCCTCGAAGCTCAGCGTGCCGGTGCTGGACGCGCACTTCATGGTGCCCTCGTCGTCGCAGGCCGCGCCGTTGTCTTCGCCGGTCGCCACGGTGCCCAGGTAGACCCAGCCCTTGTAGTCGCCCAGATCGTTCTTGTTGGGGTCGAAGGTGAACACGGCGAAGCCCGAGCTGGTGATGCCGTCGGCGAAACGCGTGGTCGGCAGCGCCAGCAGCAGGTGGCCGTTCTTGGTGTCGGTGCTCTGCGGCTTGCGCTTCTGATCGAGCGTGTCGGGCTTCTCGTCGCTGCCGAAATCGCCGGCCCATTGCTGGGCGTGGAACAGGGTCCATACCGGCTTGCCGTCGGCGTCGTCGAGCACATAGGTGGCCTGGCTGATGCTCACGCCCACCGACGGATCCGGCGTCTCTTCCTCCGGGTTGCCGTACTTCCCCGGACCGGCGTTGGCGAAGCCGGTGTAGTAGTGCTTGCCGCCGAGGTCGAAGCGGTAGCCGTACCAGAAGCTGGCCAGCGCGTTGTTGTCGATGACGTAGGAGGCCGAGCCGTCGCCCTTCATGCCATAGATATCGGCGAGCACCTGGCCCGGCGCCGGCACCGGCACCGCGACCGGCTCGGGTTGCGCGGCCGCCGGTGCGGGCGCGGCGGCGGCGGTGGCGGCGGGCGTGGCCTGCGCGCCATCCGGCGCGGGGCTGGCGGCCTTGTCCGTGCACCCGCCGACCAGCAGCAAGGTAGCCGCCCACAGGGCTGTCTTTGCGAGCCTCATAACACTGCGTCCTTCGGAGTCCTTGGCACGCGCATGCTACCAAGAATGCAGGCGATCCCAGTGCCGGCCGCGCGCGGCCGGAGCGGCCGGCACGCCATTGGGGCGGACGCCGGCGGGACTGCGGCACACTCTCATGGCACGTCCGGCTCCGCCGCCGCGGCGGGTTGCGGGCGCGCCAGCGCCGGCTGGGTCAGCGCGTAGAGGATGCGCAGGTCCTCGGCATCGAGCGCGGCGGCATCGTGGCCGCGGTAATGGTGGTGAAAGGCGCGCAACGTGGCCGCGCGATCGTCGATCGGGTAGCCGATCAGCGCCAGCGCCTGCCACGGATCGAAGCCGGGCGGCGCTGGCGGCGTGTCCGCGGCGGGCCAGCGGCCGAAGCCGGCCTCGGCCAGACGCTTCCACGGGAACAGCGGGCCGGGGTCGACCTTGCGGGTGGGCGCGAAGTCTTCGTGCCCGACCACCTGCGTGCGCGGGATGCGCAACCGCGTGCACAGGTCCTCCAGCAACAGCAGCAGGCTGTCGATCTGCGCCGGCGCGAACGGGGTCTTGCCGTCGTTGTCCAGTTCGATGCCGATCGACGCGGAATTGACGTCGGTGATCGTGCCCCAGCGCCCGGCGCCGGCATGCCAGGCGCGGCGGTCGTCGCTGACCAGTTGGTAGCGCTTGCCGTCGCGGCCGATCAGGTAGTGCGCGCTGACCTTGCCCTTGCTGTTGTGCGAGCGCAGCGTGTCCAGGCTGCGCTGCACCGAGTCCTGGTCGGTGTAGTGGATCACGATCAGGATCGGCCGGCGCTGGTCGTGGTTGGGCGACGGCACCCACTCGGCCAGCGGATTGCGCTGCGGCGCATGCGCGCACGCGCCGAGCAGCGCGACCAGCGCCAGCGGCGCCAACCAGCGCATGCGGGGCGATACGGGTGGAGGGAAGGGTCGGGTCATGGGCAAGGATTCCGGGGGATCTGACGGCGAGCGACGAGCGCACGCAACAGCAGTATCTAGAAACATGGTGAAGAAGATGGGTGTCGTGGGAGGGACTTCAGTCGCGACGGGATCTACCTTCGACGCGTCGGGACTGAAGTCCCTCCCACAAGATTTGGGCAAGGTGCCACCCGCACGAAATCAAGATCGGCATAGTCGTAGCTGAAATCCGCATTCGGATCGACATGCGCCAGATGCATGCGTTGCGTGCCGTCGGCCGCGGTGGCGAACGTCAACCATGGCTCGGCATCGACGCTGGCCTCGTCCCAGTCCACCAGCCAGCGCGCGCCCACCCGCATGACCCGGCCGCGCAGCAGCGGCGACTTGCGCGCCTGGAAACGCAACGCGCCCTGTTGCGGGCACAGCGCCACCTCGCCGAACCATGGATCGCGCCAAATGCCTTGCTGCGCGTGCGACGCGGCGGTGTCCACCGGCACGCGCGCAGCGGTGTCGTCGAGCGTGCGCGCGGCGGGGCCGGCCTGCACGCGCGCCTGCTCCAGCAGATTGGCGTAGTGCAGGACATCCAACGCAGGCGCGTCCGGACGGGTGAAGCGCTTGAGCAACGCCTCGCCCAGCACCGTGCGCATCTCGCCGCCGTCGCCATTGCTGAGGATGACGAAGCCACTGCGCCGGTCCGGCAACAGCACCAGCGCCGAGTACATGCCCATCAGCGTGCCGGTATGCGCGACCTGCCACTGTCCGTCCACGTCGGCCAGGCGCCAGCCGTAGCCATAGCCGTACAGGCGGGTGCCGTCCCAGTCGCGCATCTGCGCCGGGATCGGCATCGGTGTGTGCAGCGTCCACAACGCCTGTCGCTGCGCCGGCGACAGCCATGCCGCGGTGGCGGCATCGGGTGCCAGCCACGCGCGCATCCACGCCAGCATGTCGTCGAGGCCGCAGCGCACGCCGCCGGCCGCCATCGACGGCGTATCCGGGATCCGCGCCGCGTCGGCGCGCACCACCACGTTGGCCTCGCCCTGGCGCATATGCGGCTGGGCGACGTTGCCGACCGCATCGCGCTCCCAGGCACCGACCTGGCAGCGGCGCATGCCCAGCGGCGCGAACACTTCGTCGCGCAACAACTGCGCGTACGCCTTGCCGCCGGCGCGCGCGGCCACCTCGCCGGCGACCACGTACAACAGGTTGTCGTAGGCGTAATGCGAACGGAAGCTGTGGGTGGGCTTGAGGTAGGCCAGCCCGGCGATGATGTCGGCGCGGGTGAACGCATTGGGTTCCGGCCACAGCATCAGGTCGCCGGCGCCCAGGCCCAGCCCGCTGTTGTGGATCAACAGATCGCGCACCTGGATGTTGCGCGTGACCCACGGGTCGTACATGCGGAACTCGGGCAGGTAGCGGGTCACCGGATCGTCCCAGCGCAGCTTGCCCGCATCGACCAGCCGCGCCAGCAGCGCGGTGGTCATCGCCTTGCTGTTGGAAGCGATCTTGAACAGCGTCCGCCCATCGACGCGCGCGCCGCTGCCGGCGCGCAACTCGCCGGCAGTGCGCGCATACACCACCTCGCCGTTCTCGATCACGCCCACCGCCAGCCCCGGCAGCCGGTAGCGCGCCATGGCCTGCTCGAACAGACGGTCGAGATCGGCGCGCTGCGGCGGCGTGGCCGCGTCCGTCTCGGCGGCGGCGAGCGCGGGCCATGCCAGGCAGAGCACGAGCATGCATGTGCGCAGGCGCCTGGCAGCCAGGGCGCACCAATCCGCGCGCCCGTGCATCACGCCCCGCATGACCGCCTCGTCTCGCACCAGCGCGCTCAGAAGTTATAAGTGAAGTTGGCGTACAGCTGCCGCCCGATCGCGCTGTACACGCGCGGGAAGTACGGCCAGGCGGTGTAGGTATCGTCGCGCGGATGGATCTTGTCGAACACGTTGAGCACGCTGATGCCGAGCGTGGCCTTGTCGGTGATCCGCTTGGCGATGTCCACGTTCCAGATCACGTACGGCGCCACGCGTCCGCTCTCGGCGTAGTTGGGACGCGAGCCGTAACGATAACCGTACAGGCTGGTCGACCAGTCGCCGACACTCCAGTTCGCACGCCAATTGGCGCGGGTGCGAAACGCCAGGTAATCGACGTCGTTCATCACGTCCACCGGCTTGGCCCCGGCGAACTGCGCCACTTCCATCTTCAGGACGCGGGTATAGCCGGCCTGCAACCCGAACGCGCCCCAGTCGCCGAGGTCGAAGCTGTAGCGAAGGTTGGCGTCCACGCCGTCGGTCCGCATCAACGACTGGTTGATCGGGAAGGTCTCGAATGCGGTGATCTGGCCTTCGGCGGTGAGGTCGGTGCCGGGGCTGCGGGTCACCGACTGGATGTAGAACTGGCAGGCCGCCGAAGCGGTATCGACCGCATTGCCGGCGCGATCGCGGCCGAGCAGGCAGTTGGCGTTGTTCTCCAGCAGCGTCTCGCTGGAGATCGATTCGACCCGGCCTTTCAGCTCGATCCGGTAGTAGTCCGCGCTCAGCGACAGCGCCGGCAGCACGTCCCAGACGAAACCCAGCGTGGTCGACTTGCCTTTCTCCTCCTCCAGCAATGGATTGGACGACTGGGTGGAGAAGGTCTGGTACTCGTGCGCGCTTGAACAGGCGACCGACAACGGATCCAGGCCGTCGCGGCGGCACAGGTATTCGTCGGTGACGGTGGGGTTGTTAGCGCTGGTGCCGGCATAGATCCACAACAGGTCCGGCGCGCGGAAGCTGGTGGCGTGGCTGCCGCGCAGCAGCAGGCTGTCGAACGGGCGCCACTCCAGCCCGACCTGCCAGGTGGCGGCATCGTCGACCGCGGTGATGTCGTCGTACTTGTCGTAGCGCCCGGCCAGCGTCGCGCTCAGCCGACTGAGGATCGGCACGCGCAGTTCCACGCCGGCGGCGTAGCGGTCGCGCGGGCCGCCGCCGGGGGTCTGGGTGAGGTTGTAGATGCGCTCGGGGCCGGTGTAATCCACGGTGGTGCGCGGATCCGGGGCCAGGTCGTACTTCTGCCGCGCCGCCTCCAGCACGGTGGCGATCTGCAGCATGCCGGCCGGCAGCTCGAACAGGTCGCCGCTGAACACGAACTGCGCCTGGTCGGTGCTGGATTCGCCGCGGCTGACCACGTCGGTGGTGAGCTGGTCGTACAGCTCGGCGCTGCCTGGGGCGAACAGCCTGTCGGTGTAGAACTGGCGGATCTCGGTGCCGTCGGGGCGGTGGCCCAGCACCGGCCCCATGTAGTAGTCGCGCACCGCGTTGGTGAGGAAGCGCGGGCGCCGGGTGGTGATGTCGTAGCGCGACATCGATACGCTCGCGTCCCAGTCGAAGCGGCCGTCGAACAGCTTGCCGCGCACGCCGGCGTTGAGGTTCCAGGACTTCTCGTCGTATTCGATGTTCTTGATCCCGCCCACTTCCGAAGGCAGGAAGATGCGCTGCGCGGTGACCAGGCCCAGGGTCGGATCGTAGACGGTGAACGCGCCTTCGCCGATGTAGTAATGGGTCTGGCTGGAGCTTTCGTCCTTGGAGTGGTTGGCCAGCACCTGCGCGTAACCGGTGACGGTCTCGCTGAAATCGAAGCTGCCGGACAGGTAGGCCGAGGTCTTGCCGTAGCCGTTCTGCACCGAACGGCCTTCGTAGTAGCCGAACGCGCCGCAGCGATTGGGCGCGGCCAGGCTGTCGGCGGTCTTGTACGGCGCGAACGCCGGATTGGTCGCCGCGCAGGCCGCCTCCAGCGCGCTGGCCGACGTCGACAGCGTCCCGCCGCTCGGCCACAGATAGGTGTTGCCGCGGCGCAGGTAGACGCCGGAGATCGAGGCGTTGGGGCTGGACGGATCGGCCTTGTTGCCGGGATGGTCGTAGTACGAATCCAGGAAATCGCGCTGGCTGGCAACGATCGCCTCGCGGTCCAGCCGCTCGAAGGCGTAGGTCAGGCTCCAGCGATCGCCGGTGCGCCCGCCGCTCCATTGCAACTGGCCGGTATCGCCGCCGCCGCGCGTGGTGGTGCCGCCACGCAAGCGCAGCGTGTCGCCGCTGAAATCGTGCTTGGTGATGATGTTGACCACGCCGGCCACCGCGTCGGAGCCGTAGATCGCCGACGCGCCGCCGCTCATCACCTCGATGCGCTCCACCGCCGCGGCGGGAATGCTGCCCAGGCTCACCGCGGTGCCGTTGGCGTTGTAGGACTGCGGGTAGTCGGCCAGGCGCTTGCCGTTGAGCAAGATCAACTGGTAGCCCGGGCCCAGGCCGCGCAGATTGAGGTACTGGCCATTGGGCGAACTGCCGGTCTGGTCGCTTTCGTTGAACGCGCTGCCGCTGAACTGGGTCAGCGTGCCGAGCGACTCCCACACCGTGCTGAAGCCCTGCTTCTGGATCTCCTGCGCGGTGATGACGGTCACCGGCGCCGGGCCTTCCACTTGCGAGCGCGCGATGCGCGAACCGGTCACGGTGACCTTGTCCAGGTCGCGCGTGGTGCTGGCGCCGTCCTGCGCGGCGGCCAGCGGCGGCAGCGCGCATCCGGCCAGCAACGCGAGCGCGAGACGCGCGGGGCGATGGGGGATACGGAAACGTTGGACTCGGCTGGGCACGCGGCTCTCTCCTGCAATCGACGACGCTGACGACGGTGACCGAGCCGACGCGGGCCGACAGCCGGCCGCCTTCCCCTGGCACCCATGCGAACGACAGGGCGCACGACCGCGCTATCGCGGCCGCCTCCACATCGTGTTTTCCCCCAGGTACGCGTTCCGAACGGCGCCCCCTGCGACGTGCGCCCGAACTGGCGGGCCTTCGTCTCGCTGCTGGCGGAGCCGGCGCGTGTCCGCACCGGTTCCTCGCTCCTGTCGTTTGGGTGTAACACGGCGCAAAACGGCGTGTCAATCCAGCATTCTTGACAAGCCGGAGCGAGAAAAACACTATGCCGAAGCGCGACGCGCAGCCGTTGCGGTTGTTTCCATATCCGGGGTGCGATGAACACGATGCGTGGCCTGTGCCTGCTGCTGGCCGCGGCGCTGAGCGGTCCGCTGCTGGCGGCCGGCGCCGACGAGGCGGTGCCGTTCCAGCTGCAAGCCCGCCAGTTGCAGGCCGACTACTGGGTCGCGCGCCTGCCCGCCGCGCACGGTCCGCTGCTCGACGCGGCGCAGGTGCAGGCCTTCAATGCGCACCTGCTGCGCCACGATGCCTCCATGCACGATCTGCAGGCGCTGCCCGATCGCTACGGCGCCGCGCAGGTGCGTGCGCAGGTGCTGGCGCTGTCGGCGCCGCCGACGCGCACGCTCTACGACGCGGACGGCGTCGTCCTCGACGCCGCGCGCCTGGCCTCCCTGCAGTCGGCGCTGGCCTTGCAGGCGATTCCTGCCGAGGTCACGCCACGCTACGCGCTGGTGGTGCGCCGCGCCGCGCTGCGCACCTTCCCCACCCGGCAACGTGCGTTCGGCAGCCGCGACGACCACGACATCGACCGCTTCCAGGAGTCGGCGCTGTATCCCGGGACCGCGGTGGCGATCCTGCACGCCAGCCGCGATGGTCAGTGGCTGTTCGTGCTGGCGCCGAACTATGCGGCCTGGATCGAGCGCGACCGCGTCGCCGAAGGCGAGCGCGCAACGGTGCTGGACTACGCACGGCGCACGCCGCGGCTGGTGGTCACCGGCGCGCGCGCGCTGACTGCGTTCACTCCTGAACTGCCGGCCGCATCGCAGGTTGCGCTGGACATGGGCAGCGCCCTGCCGCTGCGCGAGGAGTGGCCGGCGCAACAAGCGGTCAACGGCCAGTCGCCACTGGCGGCGTACGTGGTGCAGTTGCCGCTGCGCGGCGAGGACGGACGGCTGCGCCTGGCGCCGGCGCTGGTGCCGCGCGGTGCCGACGTCGCCATCACGCCGTTGCCGGCCACCCAGCGCAACCTGCTGCAGCAAGCCTTCAAGTTCCTCGGCGAGCGCTATGGCTGGGGCAACGACTACGACGCGCGCGACTGCAGCGGCTTCGTCTCCGACGTGTATCGCAGCCTGGGCGTGGCCCTGCCGCGCAACACCGGCGACCAGGCGCGCAGCCCCAGCCTCGCCAGCGTGCCGTACACCGCCACGGCGCCGCTGCCGCAACGGCAACAGGCGTTGGCGCAGTTGCAGGTCGGCGATCTGGTGTACATCCCCGGCCACGTGATGATGGTGATCGGCCACGACCGCGGGCACACCTGGGTGATCCACGACGTGGCCGGCGCCAGCTATCGCGACGCCTCCGGCCAGTTGCAGCGCGCGCGCCTCAACGGCGTGTCGGTGACGCCGCTGGAGCCGATGCTGCTGAGCGACGGCACGCCGTTCATCGACCGCATCACCCGCATCCAACGCGTTCGCCCGGTCGCCAGCGAATGAAGATCACCGACCTCCGACTGGGCATGCTGCGGGTGCCGTTGAAGACCCCGTTCAAGACCGCGCTGCGCAGCGTGGACGCGGTCGAGGACGTGGTCGTGCTTGTGCATACCGACAGCGGCCACATCGGCTACGGCGAAGCGCCGGCGACCGCGCCGATCACCGGCGATACCCACGGGTCGATCATCGAGGCGATCGACCGCTTCATCACGCCGCGCCTGCTCGGCGAGGAGGTGGCCAACCTCAACCGGCTCACCGGGCTGATCCAGGGCGCGCTGGAGCGCAACAGCAGCGCCAAGGCCGCGGTCGAGATCGCGATCCACGACCTGTGGGCGCAGTTGTACGGCGCGCCGCTGTACAAGCTGCTCGGCGGCGGCACGCCGGCCATCCGCACCGACATCACCATCAGCGTGGACGCCATCGACGTCATGGTGGCCGACGCGCTGTCGGCGCTCGCGCGCGGCTTCAGTGCGCTGAAGATCAAGGTCGGCAAGGATGTCGCGGAGGACATCGAACGGGTGAAGGCGATCCACGCGGCGGTCGAAGGCCGCGCGTCGCTGCGCCTGGACGCCAACCAGGGCTGGACGCCGAAGCAGGCGGTGTCGGCGATGCGCGTGCTGGAAGATGCGGGCGTGGTGCTGGAACTGCTGGAGCAGCCGGTCAAGGCGTGGGACATCGAGGGACTGAAGTACGTCACCGAGCGGGTCCACACGCCGGTGATGGCCGACGAGAGCGTGTTCGCGCCGGCGCAGGTGATCGACCTGTTGCAGCGTCGCGCCGCGGACATCGTCAACATCAAGTTGATGAAGGCCGGCGGGCTTTCCAACGCGATCCGCATCGCCGATATCGCGGCGGCGCACGGGGTGCCGTGCATGATCGGCTGCATGCTGGAGTCGAGCATCAGCGTGGCGGCGGCGGTGCACCTGGCGGCGGCCAGGGCGGACGTCATCACCAAGGTGGACCTGGACGGCCCATCGCTGTGCCTGTTCGACCCGGTGGACGGCGGGGTGATCTTCAACGAGTCGGAAATCACCATCACCGATGCGCCGGGCCTGGGCATCCGCGAGATCCGCGGGCTGGAGCTGCTGCCGCACAAGTAGTGCGGGAGGCCCCCGGGATGGGCATGGCGTGACCGCCAGGACGTCGAACTGGCCAGGCTCGATTGGGTAGACTGGTACAACCACGAACGCTTGCTTGGGTCGATCGGGGGACATTCTGCCAGCAGAAGCCGAAGCGGATTACTATCGACGAAAGGCTGGCTACGCTGAAGCGGCGTGACTCGAACCAAACAGCGTCCCAACCTCCCGCGGCGGTTCAGGAACCACCGGACCAAAGTCCAGCAGTTCGAGAAGGCCAATCGCCAATAATATCCTTAAATATCCAAAACCAATTTGGCGGATTTCGCACGAGAGCAACATGGTGTAAATAGCTTCCCAGACTTTCTCTCGCTCTCGCTCAGCACGGAATCCTTATGGTCTGGCTCACCCTCGAGAATATTGGTAATGCAAGAGCCACATATTCCTTGCTGGCATGACACCAACACCTCGATACCAGCTTCCTCCAAAACGGCTGCAACGGACTTATCGGTTGGAATGAAAAACCTCTGCCCAGTGCTGGCAATCTCCACCTCGAATCCTTCGTCCGTAGGTGCCTCAATTGGAGCAGCGGCGAAAGATTCCCGATGAATGCGATCGTGCGGCATGCATGCTTCGGCAGTGCCAAGCACCCAATTCATGAACCCTCCGGGACCACAAACATACAATCGGGCCTTGTCAGCTTCGACAAGCTTCTCAACATCGAGCCTCGGTGTGTTTGGCTCATCGTCTATATGCAAGATGACAAGGTTCTTGAACTCCGGACTCTCGAACACATCGAGAAAAGCCCCGGTAGCACGGGAGCGGATGCAATAGTGCACCTCGAAAGACCTTTCCAATCGGAGCAACTCGCGCGCCATCGCCAAAATAGGGGTTACGCCGATCCCCCCTGCCACCAGGATGAACCTGTCATCGGCATCTTCTAGTGGGAAATGATTACGAGGCTCGCCGACCAAAATCAGCATCCCTTGCTGAAAGGTTTCATGAATGGCTTTTGATCCCCCGCGAGACATAGGCTCATTGAGCACAGCGATAACATATCGGCTGGTCTCAATGGGATCATTACTCAATGAATACTGCCTAACGAGACCATCTGAAACTTTCACATCTATGTGCGCTCCGGCCGTAAAGGCTGGCAAGGCCTCCCCATTCGGGCGACGTAGCTCGAACAGGGCAATTGAATCTGTTACGTTCTCACGCCTGAAGATTTCAACTTCCAACCAGTTTTGCATAACAACTTCCTCTTTCAGGCAAGAAGCCCGCAGATGATATATTCGTCGCCAAGCACAGATCTGTGCTTGGCGACGAACGACATCGCTAGAACTTCCGTCCAAGTTTCAGAACCACACCCCTCGCCGCGGCGGTATTTTCACCATCAATTCCTGCCAACCCTTTGAACGTAAAGTTCCAGGGAACGTTGTGCATCATAAAGTCATAGGACACGACGGGCCCTAACGAAAGCGACTTCGCTCGGTTACCGTTGTTGGGAGGAGTAAAACCGTTGACATCGTCGTCTTTGATCTGAACGAAACCCGTCCCCGCAAGACCTGCCTGCCACTGGCCAAATCGCTGAGACACTGAAAAATCCATACTGACAATATCGCCTGTTTGGTAATCCGTATCATGGTTCTTGGTGTACTTGTTATAAAAAACTCGCGCACTGAACTCCGTGGCATCGCCAAATTGATCGCCAAATATGCTGGGAACAATATAGGTAACTGCCGCGTTCGGAGCGAAGTCGTAGACGTTCGCACTCACGTTGATCATTCTCGAAGAATTATATTTTCCGGTTGGTAAAGTCATGCCAACTCCAACCAGAACATTCAACCCGTAGGGAATCCACGGCGTTGTTTTGGATTGCTCATTGGCCAGGGGAAAGTTTCTAGACCACATCAGAAGGTCCGAATAGATATCCCCTTGGCCTTCGGAACACGTTTCTTTTCCGCCCTTGAATCCGAAGCATGTACGCTCATGGCTAGCAAAAGCAGTAGAGGCAATGCTGCCCCCGAAAAAGCTTACATCATAAACAATCGCCCCCCCCACGCCGAAGACTCGAGAACCGCCTTTGGCGTCTAAATCTCCATCTCCAGTCCAATACTCTGGAAACCCGAGGCCAACACCAATACCTACAACATACACACCAGGCGGCGGCAGTATGGCTTGTCGAATATCCGTGCCACCGATCGGACCCGCAGGTTTGATGTTTTCCGCAGCGTTGGCATAGGTGGAAAAAACCCCCTGAGCTGCCAAAAGCACAACGCAAATTGAATGCTTGCGATTCATTGATATCTCCCTCCCCGTAAAACGAATATCAGCAGGTTATAGTCTTCATTTCATTTTCTTCATAATATTTCACCAGCATACCTGTAACGACAATCGCACGGGCAACAACGCCATGGGAGCGAAATTCAATGGTTGGTCAGGTACAACTCTGAGATCTGGCAGCCGCTCAAATAGCACGCGCAATCCAGTTGCCCCCTGCAGTCGCGCGAGTGGCGCGCCCGGGCAGGTATGCCGGCCCTTGGTGAATGCCAAGTGATCCTGCGGGGACGAGCGGTTGATGTCGAAATCCATCGGGCAGCCAACATGTCTTGGGTCAGTGTTGGCGGCTGCCAGCGACACCCAGACGGGAGAGCCTGCTGGAATCCTAACCCCACGAATCTCGACCTCTTTAGTGGTCACCCGGCCCGCAAAAGGAGCAGACGGACGACGGCGTACTGTTTCCTCAAAGACTCGGGACCAGAGCGTTGGATCAGCTTTTGCTGCAGCAAGCGCTTCCGGATGATTGTCCAGGAACAGGATCGCGTTCGCCATCATCTGTGCGGTGGTATCGGTCCCGGCAAAGGCGATTTCAACCAGATGCAGAGCAATTCGCTCAGTAGCCAGCGCCGGGTTGCCCCTGCTGTCCTTTTGAGAGGCCATGGTCGAAATGATGTCGCGCGCATCGGAGTTCCGACGTGCTTCTACCAGACGGTAGAAGTACTCATAGCCAGAGACGTATGTGTCCCACACTTGCGACTTCTCGGGCTCCTGCATCGGCTCGTAGGCACTGGCCAACACCTTGATGGATACGTCGCGGATCCCTTCAAACAGGAGACGATCCTCAGGTGGCAGGTCATATAGCGCCATCAACGTCCGTGTCGTCAGCTCAAGACAGTAGTTGGTCATGATGTCGGTCGAATTTGCCCCAACCAGACCATCAATGATGTCGTTCGCACGAGCCTCAATGATTGGCTCAAGCGGATCGATTTTCTGCTTCATGAAACCGCGCTGAATCACCGTTCTCGCTTCGGTATGACGAGGTGGATCAATTGCCACAATGGAGTCAGCCATTACCGATGGCGCAAAACGGCCACGGAACTCCTCCGGCACCACAGGACTATTGGCGAGCGAGGAAAAGGTCTCCCATTCACTGAGTACCTTCTCAGCATCTTCCCGACGAGTCACCATCCATACGCCAAGCGGCTGGAAAAAAAACACTGGCGTTTCTTCTCGTGCCCGTTGGCAAATCGATGCCGGGTCCTTGAGCCCTTGCTCACTTAATGGATCGAAGTCCGCAGGCGGAGCTGGTTTAATAAGTTGTTCCATTTCTATCGTTCTCCGGTCAATTCCAGGTCAACCAGGTCCATATCGGCGAATCACCAATGAATGGCTTACTGGCCACGAATATTGACTGATTAGGTTAAAGCGCTGCTGAAGCAACCAAGTCGGAAAGACGTTGGAACCTCACGATGTTCTCACTCTCCTCCATCACTTTCGCAGTCAGGCATACGAAGGTAATCTGCGACTCGGGATCCACCCAAAATAGTGTCGATCCCGCGCCAAAATTACCGTAGGTTCCAGGGGATGTGAGTGTCCCGAACTGAGATACCGTCAAGCCATCACCGCCCAGAGCGTAACCCAGCCCCATGTTTCCTGGCGGCACATCCCAATGGCGCATGTCTGCCAGCAGTTTGTACAAGTCGTTGACCGCATTTCCGGTCTGCAGCGTCGTTGCTTTGCGTATTACAGCCGGCGAAAGAACGCGTTCGCCATTGGCGGTACCGTTCTGGCGAAGCATTTCAGCAAATGCAAAAACATCCGGCGCAGAAGTCATGGCTCCGACCCATGGCATCTCCGAGCCTGGTGCTTCAATCGCATCGGCAACAGCGCTGACGTCGGCATTGGTCAACCAACCACCATCCGGAAAATTGGAAGTCAGCGGTACACGGCGCTGAGCGGTTTCAGGAATAGGACCCAACGACGTGGACGCCATGCCCAAGCGTCTGAACAAGCGTTCGTGCAGCAGATCCGCGAGGCTTTCTGCGCCATGCACACGCCGCACCATCTCACCCAGCAACGCATGGTTGACCGTAGGTGAATAGCTGAAGACTTTTCCAGGTTCGCCGACCACGTCCAGGTCGCAAATTGCCTGAATCGTTTCGCTCAAGACATGAAGTCGATCGTAAGGAAGCGGCTGTGGCGTGGGCGAAAGACCAGCACGATGGGTCAGCAGATGCGCAACGTTCACACGCTCTTTTCGACCACTGCGGAATGGATCTCTGCCCCAGAACTGCGGGATTACATCCACCACGCGAGTGGTAAGAGAGAGCAAGCCAAGATCGATGGCTTCGAGAACCAGAGTGGTCGTGAATGCCTTCGTTAGCGACAACACTTTGAAAACAGAATCCTCCCGCATCGGTGCTGCTGCAAGACGATCCGCAAAACCTACTGCCGAGTTGAGTGCGACTTCGCCGTGCCGAGCAACCTTAATAACGGCACCGTCGATGAGACCCCGCTCAACGTCTTCACGAAGAGACGACTCGACTCGCTCGAGAGCACGAGCGTCAAACCCTGCTTTGAAAGACATGGATAAAACCCCTCCGTTTTAGTTCCATTTGCGGCAGACGCTACATATACATCCCGCCGTTAGGCGATAGCGTCTGACCAGTGATGAAGGACGAGTGCTCTCCGGCCAAGAACAGAATGCTCTGGGCCAACTCCTCGGGCTTGGCCAATCGTTTGATCGGCTGCATGTTGACAAGGAACTGGACAACCTCAGGGGGCTGTTCATGCATAAGAGGGGTATCAACTGAACCTGGAGCAATCGCGTTGACGCGAATGTTGTGCGGCGCCAGTTCGGCCGCAGCGGCACGTGTCAAACCCAGGACCGCGGCTTTGGATGCCGGGTAGTACAGAGGCATGGCAACCCCCATCAACGCGGCGACGCTGGAGATATTCACGATGCTGCCGCCGCCAGAACGACGCATGAGCGGTACACCTTCGCGGATGCAGTAGAACTGGCTGAACAAGTTCACTTCCATCACGCGCCGGAAGTCCTGGTCCGAGGTATCCGCCAGGAAGTCAAAGACTGGGGCGCGGCCACTCTTCATCGCGTCGAGTGCTGCGACGTTAGCATCGATCACTTTCTGATTGGCATCGGGATTTGGCGCGTTAATGCCCGCGGCATTGACGATTACATCCAGGCGACCAAATTTCGAATCGATGATTTGAAATGCGGCACGCACTGCGTCGCTATTACTAACGTCGGTCGGAATGCACAGCACGCGTGAATCCTGCCCGAACTCCTCTTGCAACTGCCCGCCCTTGAGGTCCAATGCGACCGCCTTTGCACCTTGCTCGATCAACAGATGAACCGTTGCTCTCCCGATGCCGGAAGCAGCGCCAGTGACAACGACCAACTTATCTTGAAACGACATATTCCCACCTCCCTTGTTATTGCATGCGCAGAACGCCTGCGCCTCGGTATTTTAAGTCAAAAACACTGTACTACATTAAAAATAGATGTCCAATTTCGTATTTTCTGTATCCGCCAGGTTCTTAGACAAGATAGGTATAGGCAGGAGCAGCAATCCAGCGATATCCGCCTCCGTCCTTCACCACATGCCCTAGGCCAGGCCACGGAAAGTGATAGCCGTGCGTGAGCAGCTTCTGGTCAGCAAGCATGTCGAAGATGCGCCGGCGTGATTGCACCGCCATATCAGGGTAGGTGTCGTAGCTGATGCGCCACTCTGGATGCTTCATGGCAAGGATGTGGTGATGCGCCAGGTCGCCCGTCGTTACCAATACATCGCTCCCCGAACTGATGACGTAGCCGCTATGACCGGGAGAATGGCCTGCGCAGAGTAGGGCTTTGATACCTGGAACGACTTCCTCGCCATCACGCACGACGATCAGTAAGTCGAGATAGGGGGTGAGGTTCTTGATCGCGCCATCGACGCACACCTCCGCAAAGTACGAGACGGAGCGGTTGTTGGTATCGAGCCAGTAGTCCAGTTCCTCCTGCGCGATAGCAACTTGCGCATTTGGAAACACCCGATTACCAGACTCGCCCACCAGCCCCCAACAGTGGTCAGGGTGAGCATGCGTGATCGCTACGACATCGATGTCTTCAGGGCGGTATCCAGCTGCCGCGAGACTGGCAAGTAGATGGCATGTGGAAGGGCCAAACATATGGCTCAACTCGCCCATGCTTTCGCCCATTCCGGTATCGACTAAAACCACATGTTCTCCGGTATTGATCACGAGAGCATTCATGCCAAGCAGCAACTGATCGGTCGGCAAGAAGTTCTCTGCCAGGAGAGCATCCACTTCGTCCAATGGCGCATCAGAAAAGCCGGAAGACGGCGGTTTCAAAGGCATAGGCCCATCTGACACGACCGTAATTTCGAAACTACCCAGCTTGAATCGATACCAGCCTGGGTTCACAACTGCACCCGTATCAAGTGCGGACATTCTATCGTTCATTGCTCGTCCCGTCCCATCACGTGGCAAAGCGGTTGCTACAAAGCCTGAGCGCCCTAGGGAATCTTTTATGCTGTGTAGTGTTTATGGCGATCAGGCCCTAGCAGCAGAGAGGGAGAGGCCACCGTCAATCACGAACTGTTGACCGGTTACGAAACCTGATGCGCGGGAAGCCAGGTAAAGCGCCAGAGGTTTAATCTCCTCCACGTCAGCGACCCGTCCCATCGGCACGCCAGCTGCCATCTTTTCCCGAATCTCATCCTTGTGCATGAAGCCGCCGCCGATGTCAGTTTCAAAGGGGCCGGGTGCAATGGCATTCACGCGGACGCCGTCCGACGCCAGCTCCAACGCGGTAGCACGGACCAACTGAGCGGCCCCAGCTTTGGCTGCAGCGTAAGCAGCGCCTAGCGTGATGGCGGGTCTCAATGCCGACACCGACGTGGTCACAATGATCGAGCCAGATTTGCGGGGTCGCATATGGCGCGCTGCCGCTCGAATTGAGAAGAACACCGCGTCCAGGCTGACGGAAACGACCTTCTGCCATCTGATATCAGTGTACTGCTCCAGGCAATTGGCAGGATCACGCTCACCGTTCTCGTTGAGCGCAGCGAACCCTGGCCCAGGATCAATACCTGCATTCGAGAAAACCACATCAATGCCGCGATGCGTGGCAGCGACCTGGTCGTAGATGCGATCGACGGCTATACGGTCAGTCACGTCGAGGACATGAGGCTCAATCGAATATCCCAGGTCTTTGAGGCGGTCCGCCTGGATGCTCAGTCGCCGGGGGTTCAGATCGAGCATTACAACGTTCGCGCCACCCACCGCCATAGCCTCGGTGAACGCGAGTCCCAGCCCGCTAGCTGCGCCGGTCACAATGGCAGTGGCGCCGGCTACCGAAAAAGCTTTTTCAAACTTCATGATCAGTCTTCTGCGAGTTCATAAAATTACCGCTGGTTTAGCCGACCAGTCTTAATGGCAGAGATTTCCAGCCACTGGCCTGATTGTTGATATTCCGGACAGGCACGCCCACCAGCTCGATTCGTCGAACTCGCTGCGCCAGTGCGGACATGATTGCCCTGAACTCCATCCGCGCGACGGCCTGCCCCAAACACGAATGCAGACCGAACCCAAACGATGTGTGGCCCATAACGCCTTTACGCTCGATATCGAACGCATCGTGACGCTCCCACTTACGGGAGTCACGCCCCGCTGCCGCCAGGAAACATGCAATACGATCCCCGGCTTTCAATGCGACGCCAGCCAGCTCGGTATCGGTCGTTACACCGCGACCTAGAAACCTAGAAGGGGGGTCCATTCGGATGACCTCCTCAAACGCCGGACGCATCAAATCTGGTTCGGCACGCAACTTGTCCCACTGCTCGGGGTTCTCCGCGAACGCTTTGAGGCCTGACGCAATCGACAGCACTGTTGTGTCGAACCCACCGGTGAATACGCCTCGAACCAGCAGGTACGCGGTATCGCTGGAAACCTCGCCCTTGTCTCCGAGCGCATAGATTTCTGAGGCAATGCCATCAGTTGTGATAGCCGCGCGCACACATTGCTGGTTGAACCACTCCAGCACGTCTCCACTTCGAGCCTTGCACTCTTTGTAGAGATCGTTCATTGGCATCGTGGAGTTGAATGCGAGATCACCGAAATCAAGTAGACGCCGACGATCTCCTGTCCTAAGGCCAAGAACATCGGGAAACACCTTCAGCACATAGCTGGCCGCAATGTCGGAGAAGCCGTCCACATACTCTTTTCGAACCAATTCATCGACCAGTACGTCTGCGCACTCATCGAAATAGTCCTGGTACTTGGCCAAGGCGACAGGAGTGAACAGCTTCATGACCGGCTCGCGATGCGCCGCGTGATCCGGCGGATCTTCAGCGACCAGAATATTCGGAATATGTTCGCGAGGCCCAAAGGCCTTAACTGTCGAGGTAAAGGTTCGCCAGTCGCGGAGGATCTTCTGAGTGAGGTCGTGCCGACCAGTACAGAAGGCCTGATACTTCTCAAGCCAAATGATCGGAGCAGGTTCACACAGGTCGATCAGGAATTGCGGCCCTGCTGCGATCGCCTCGTCCGAAAAAGGGTCAAGCGACGAGCTTGGCACATGAGTTATCGAAGACATTTTGTTCCTCCAGTCTATCGTCGACGGCAGCAGTTCTGGCTTTTTTGTTATTGGAAAAATCGATCCAAGGTGAACTTCGTCCGTCGTAATCGAGATTCACGCAGAGCTTCCTACGGCTGCTTGCCGAACCTGAATCCCGATTCCCGCTTGCTCTCGATCCTCCAAAATCATCGCGGCACCTTTCTCGCCGATCATGATTGTTGGTGCGTTGGTGTTCCCGGAAGTGATGGTTGGCATAACGGACGCATCAATCACTCTCAGGCCTGCAATGCCATGGACACGCAAACGTTCATCCACTACTGCCATGACATCCGAGCCCATTCTGCAAGAGCCAACCCAATGCATCATCGAACTCGCGCCCTCGCCCCGGATGTAATCTGCGATCTCTCGATCGCTCGGCGAATCTGGCGGCGTTAAGTTCTTCACATGTCGAGCCAGCGGTCCTTTCGTAACGATTTCTCGGACCCTTCGAACCGCTGCAACAGCCGCGGCCATATCGTGCTCGTCACCGAAGTAATTTGGGTAAATTCGAGGTGCGTCATGGGGGTTGCTGGAGGCGAGCGTGACCCGGCCACGAGAACGGGGATTTAACTGGCAGGTGGAGACGGTGACCGCGTTGTCTTTCCCGATCTCGACGAGGCCCTGCTTGTTGAAGTGCCAGCTCAGAGGCCGATAGTTGATCTGCGTATCAGGTCGGTTAGAGCCGGGCAGAACCCTGGTCAGGGCGACGGCTTGGGAGGCTCCCATCGTTAAGCTGCCTTTGCCTCTGAGCAGATAATTCGCACCTTGAAGCAACGATCGAATGCCGCGCAGATCTTTGTTCAAAGAAGCTTGCCGATCGGTCGCGATACCCGAGTGAACATACACGTGGTCGTGTAGGTTCTGGCCGACTCCGCGCAGATCGCAGACCAGCGAGACCCCGTTGCGCTCCAGCTCCTCGGATGGGCCGATACCCGAAAGCATCAGAAGCTTCGGCGAGTCAATTGCACCCGCTGACAGAATCGTCTCGAAGGCGTTGGCCACCACTCTCCCGCCTTCCCATCTGTATTCGACGCCACAAGCGCGACCGTTTTCCACGATCAGTCTTTCGACTGTTGCGCCAGTCATGACATGCAGGTTGGGCCGACCCAATACCGGTGTTAAGAAAGCGGCCGCTGCTGAATGGCGTCGACCATCCTTGATGGTGAACTGAAGGAAACCAGCGCCTTCAGGAGCAGGGGCGTTCAGGTCTTCGAGTCGCTCAATACCGGCTGCTACACATGACTCAATAAACGCTGCCGACGACGGATGTTTGAAGACAGGATCTGTGACCCACAGCTCACCATCTCGGCCACGAAACCGAGAATCGCCCCCGGCACGGCGCTCGATTTTCTTGAAGAATGGCAGGACGTCATTCCAACCCCAGCCCGGATTCCCCAACGTTTCCCATTGATCGTAGTCGGCCCGATGTCCCCGCAGAAATGCCATCCCGTTGATCGCGCTGGAACCTCCCAGCGCCTTCCCACGAGGGACATAAATCGTCCGCCCACCTAGGCTGGGGTCCGGTTCTGATTGGTACGCCCAGTTCAGCGGCCCAGGCAAAATAATCCGAGACACGCCGGCAGGCATGGAGGCCCACAGGCCTTTTGGCCGCTCACCAGCCTCCAGCAGAAGGACAGAATGGCCTGGGTTTGCGGACAGTCGGTTGGCTAACACGCAACCGGCTGAACCTGCTCCAACAATTATGTAGTCGTACACCCGAGATTCCTCGTTTCGCACCCAATCAAATCTGCTCTTCTCGATTAGATTCGGATGATGGTCGTCTTGGTCTGGGTGTAGTGATGGAGTGCCTCCAGGCCTTTTTCACGGCCATAGCCACTCTGTTTGAAGCCACCGAAAGGTGTTTCAACGCCACCGGAAGGGTACTCGTTGACATACACTTGCCCGGCTTCAAGTTGCGCGGCGACTCGGTGAGCGCGGGCCAAATCGGAAGTCCAGAGTCCGGCAGCAAGCCCATACTCCGAGTCGTTGGCGATGGCCACTGCCTCCTGCTCATCTTTGAACGGCATCAGCACCAATACCGGACCAAAGATCTCCTCACGCGCGATACGCATGGAGTTGTTCACATTGGTGAAAACAGTCGGACGTACATACCAACCCGCCTTGTCGCTCGGCACATCGCCGCCGACCAATTGTTCTGCGCCCTCTTGGATCGCCAACTTGGTGTAGGCGTGCACCTGGTCGAATTGAGCCTTGGTTGTCAAGGGACCTAGTCCGAAGCTCTCACCATCACTGAACTGGAGGGCCTCAACGGCACCGGCAAGCTTTTTGGCGAACTTTTGGTAGATCGATTCGTGCACCAGGCATCGAGTGCCTGCAAGGCAAACTTGGCCTGTGTTCACCGTAAACGCGAACACGCTGCCGGCAACGGCGCGATCCAGATCCGCATCTTCAAAGATGATGTTTGGCGACTTGCCGCCCAACTCGAGGGAAAGCGGAATGATGCGATCTGCGGCGAGCTTGCCGATCTCCTTACCCGCGCGAACCGAACCCGTGAAAGCGACCTTACGAATCAGGGGATGCTTAACCAACGGTTCACCAGTCTCCTTGCCGGTACCGGTAATCACGTTAAGGACACCAGCAGGCAGACCCGCTTCTTTCACAGCCATCTCAGCCATTAGTAGCATCGTGATAGAGGTGAACTCTGAAGGTTTCACCACGACCGTATTACCGGAAACAAGGGCCGGGGCAATAGCTCGGCCAGCCTGATTCAGCGGGGAGTTCCAAGGCAGAATCACGCCAACTACGCCGAATGCTTCGCGGGTGGTGTAAGCATGATAGTTCGGGCCCAAGTTGATGGTCTCGCCCTGAATCGCCGTCGCCAAACCGCCGTAGTACTCGAAGGATTGAGCACAGGACTCGATTTCGAAGGCAGCCACCTTCACCGGCTTACCGGTTTCCTCGGCTTCTTTTGCGCAAAACGCCGCAGCGTTTGCTCGAATCAAACGCGCGATGGCGAGAAGGACACGGCCACGCTCAACGGGTTTGCGAGCATTCCATGCTGGCTGGGCGGCTGCCGCAGACCTAACCGCGTGGTCCACGTCAGCAGCAGACCCGCGGGCAATTTGATCCCCTTGAAGCCCGGTGGTAGGAACGAATTCATAAATGAACTCACCCGACGAGGGTGCAAAAAATTCGCCATTGATGTAATGGTTCCATTGAGTAGTCATAGCGTTCTCCCAAAGAAAGCGACCGCCAACCAGGCGCGCCGCAGGCAATACGTGGCTCGTAGCGCCGGTTAACTAATCGAGCAGAATTTTCCCGTTACGAGTGATCACGACACCGTCGACGCTGATGCAGGGTTCACGAATGACGCCTTCAAGACGCAACTTGGCTTTGCAGGTACCACCCAATGCAGTGGTATCCCCAAGCCCGACGTGAGAGGTCGCGTACATCTTTTTATCGGTGCGCATGGAGCCGGTCGGACGAACCTTGGGGTTCAACCCGATCGCAATTTCGGCTGGGCAATTGAAACTTTCAGGATCACCGTGCTTCGCAAAAATCTCTCGCCAGGCGGCTGCTTGCTCACCGCCCTCGATGGCGACAGCCATGCCGTTCCTCACAGTGACAGTGATGTGCTCGCGCAATGCGCCAACGGAGTGAGCGGTCAAGTCGAAAACGACGGTTCCCTCGCCTGTGCCTTCAACGGGACAGACGTGTGTTTCGCCATCGGGGAAGGCACAGCCGCTTCCTCCACCGGGGCGCATGACTACCGGCAGCCCGGTAATGGCGCGTCCGACCCGACCCTCGATGCTCGCCGTCAAGTTGGTGCCGTTAGGACAAGTAACGGTGACCTGCCTTCCGTTGGTAAAAATGTCGGCGATTTTCTTGCCGAGAACGTTCAGCGCGAAGTAGTCCGCACCTGCCGGACCGTCCTTCGCAAGCATGGATGCGGTCAGCTCTTCCATCAGCACGAAACGACGCCCGTGCTCAATTAGGAGCTCTGTGATCGGAGCATGCGCAAGTGCCGTGCTGGTGAGATAAACAACCAGGTCGTTGCTGGGATCAAGAGCACCCGCGACAACGGCAGGCACTGGGTCTTGAGCATGAAAGGCTCGCGGCTGCATGATCGTCACGGTGGGCTCCATGGATAGGTTGAGCGCAGCATCGGCAAGCGCCTGCCAAACCTCTTGCTCCATCGAGGTATCAGTGATGATGTAAATTTTCTCGCCCGGCCTTGCATTCAGCTTCAGCGGCGTTTCCAATATCTGCACCAACTCTCGATTGCTCACCTCTTGAGTCTCCGTTTGCTTATGACTAAAAAATGCGGAAGAAGCGTCAACGCAATTACGTCAATGCGCAGCGCCGCCTGAAAACAAAAGCAATGAGAACTTCGCGGCGAGGGAAGCCAGGACTTGCAGTAAAGAACTGCAAGTCCTTTATTTACTTTCCAAATTACAACTCAGCGGTTAAAACAAGTCGTCCATACGCGTGCCGACCGCGGTAACCGCAACGCCGCCATCCACAGAAAGGGAATGACCGAGTACGTATTTGGAGTCGTCCGAGCACAGCCAAAGGACGGAGCGCGCTATTTCCTCAGCAGTTGCCAAGCGACCGATGGGAGTGCCAAACAGCAGGCGATCACGCATCGGTTGAGGCATGTCTTTGAGGAACGGAGAATCGACCGGACCAGGACAAACTGCATTGATGCGGATGTTCTGATTGGCATAGTCAATTGCGGCTGCCTTGGTCAGCCCAACGACCCCATGCTTGGTAGCGGTATAGGCGGATAGGCGGTAGCCGCCAATCAAACCGGATGCGGAAGCGGTGTTTACGATGGAACCGCCACCCCGGCCGAGCATCAAAGGAATCTCGCCTTTGAGGCAGTAGAAGATCGAGGACAAGTTGACATCGATAACTCGACGCCAATTGTCAGAATCCAGATCGGCTAGCGGAACGATATTGGCTTCAATGCCTGCGTTGTTGTGAGCAAAATCAAGACCACCGAACTGACCTGCAACACCGGCCAGCATTGCCTTAACACTTTCCTCTGACCCTACATCCACATAGAAAAACGTGGCCTCACCACCAGCCCGCTTGATTATTTGAACGGTCTCTTGCCCGTGTTCTGCCGCGATATCCGCTACCGCAACCGAAGCGCCTGCCTGAGCAAAGGCGAGCGCCGTAGCACGGCCTATACCTGAACCTGCGCCAGTCACCAGGGCAACTTTTCCAGAGAAATCATATTTGACGTTCATAGTGACCTCGTTGTTGTTATTAGCAGATCCGGGTGTTCAAATCCGTGACGTCTCAGACCAAGCCGACAGAGGCTTTGGCGGCTTGCAACGTATTGGCTAGCAAATATGCGATGGTCATCGGCCCTACGCCCCCCGGAACAGGAGTAATTGCGCCTGCCACCTCCACGGCCTCGTCGAATGCGACATCGCCGGTGAGTTTGTCTTTACCGCTAGGGAGCCTCACCCGGCTGATCCCTACATCGATCACCGTTGCTCCAGGCTTGATGAAGTCGCCGCGAATGAGCCCTGGAACACCCGTGGCAACGACCAGGATGTCCGCTTCACGGCAACGTTTCTCAAGATCGGTCGTTCGAATGTGAGCGATAGATACCGTACACTGCGCCTGAAGTAGCAGGCGCGCGAGAGGGCGGCCTACCACGTTCGAAGCACCGACCACCAAGACGCCCAGACCGGCGATATCGTCGTGTACCGAACGTATGAGGCGCATGACCCCCATGGGGGTGCAGGGCGTCAACCCTCCATCCAACCCCGCCGCCAAGCGACCGACGTTCAGCGGATTGAAGCCATCGACGTCCTTTCTGGGATCAATCGCACTGATCACATTGGCTACGTCAATCTGTGGCGGCAACGGGAACTGCACTAGAATCCCACTCATCGAATCGTCATTGTTGAGCTGCTCAATCAATGCGAGCAGGTCGTTCTCACTGGTGTCCGCTGGCAGTACGAAGTGCAGCGAGCGCATCCCGACGGCTTCTGTTTGCCGGACCTTGTTTTCGACGTAGATCTTGCTTGCCGGATCTTCCCCGACAAGCACAACCGCCAAGCCGGGAGCGGGCCAACCAGCAGCGACGAAGGCAGCCACGCCTTCTTCGACTTCACGTCTGACTTGGGCTGCAATAGCCTTCCCATCAATCAATTGCGCCGTCATGGCTTGCCCCTATCAAACCTTGCTCAAGTCTGAGCGCCGGTTGTCTTGCTTGTAGGGAGCAGCCGCAACTGTCGCGCGAATCTCTTTCTGCGGCTTGCCTGGGTCGCCCCAGATCACACTCACTTCATTGCCGATCTCCGCATGCGCCACATCGATGGTGCAAAGCGAGAGCATTTCGCGGAAATAGAAGCTGTATCCGCGCGAGGTGGTCACGCCTACGTCTCGACCATTACGCAGCACTCGATCTGCGTACATGAAGCCGCGCTGATCTCGTGGCATTTCCATGTACTGGAATGGCGTCTGCTCCTTCTGGAACAGCGACGCGTAAACTGCCGCGACGTCATCACCATTCCAAACCAGAGTGCGCATGACACGACGCGGCTGGGCGACTTCCTTTTCCAGGGCAGCTCGCCCAATGAATTCGTGGTCGAACTTGATTGTTTTTGCCCAGCCAAGTTCGACAGGGCTGCGGTACCAGTCGCTGACGTTGTTGGATTCAAAGCTTCCGGCGACATTGAAGGTCGAAGCAAAGCTCGGCATAGCCGAACGGAATTCCTTTAGATAGCCATCCATCTCCGGGTCGAAAATCGCTGGCATATAGTCCGTAACGATGGTCGGGAAGCATGCCTCGAGATGGTTGATGAACACCGCGCGACCACCGAGGCGGCGAAGACCATATTCCTGTCCAGCCGCGACAATGGCGTCATAGACCTTGGCTGCATCAGCCTTTGGCCCCTGCAACTCGAACCCGATCTCGCCCGACATGCCCTGGCGTAGAGCCAGCATTCGGCAACCGGCGATTTCAATCTCAGCGGAGTGCATGAATTTTACGTCGCGCAACGACTGACCCGAAACCTGCTCAATCAGTGGAAGAGCGGTGGGACCAGCGACCTGGAAATTGAATCCATCCTGAACTTCGGAGACGACGTTGTAGTTTCCATTGCGGCGAACGTAGTCGACCCAGAAAGTGCCACGTCCGAACAGCAGGAACTCGTCTTCGGCAAGGCGGGTGAGAATGCCCTCGGCAATCACCTTGCCGGCTTGAGTCGTATGGGTAACGTGCTTCGATTGCAGAATGTCGAATTTCTCGAAGCTGTTAACCGAGGTATCAGAGAAGAGCCTAAGCGCGTCTGGCCCTTTGAACTTACGCTCCCAAAGGAACGACCAGTCGCCAATGGAACAGGTCTGTTTCCAGGACATGCTTTCGTCGATCCAGTCGGTGTACTCGGGCTGCCCCCAGCGACTGGTGAAGTACCCCTCTGGCGTTTTGCGCATGCCATTAGTGTTCATGAATTAACTCCCGACCTACTTTTATTAACGTGATTAGTCAGCAAATACGACGGTTCGCTGACCGTTCGCAATGAGTCGATCCTCAAGGAAAAGCAACACCGCGCGAGAAAGCACTCGGCGCTCGATATCGCGCCCTTTGCGGACGAGATCTTCAGCGGAATCCCGATGGCTTACTCGTTCAACGTCTTGCTCGATGATCGGACCTTCATCCAGGTCGGCAGTGACAAAATGAGCCGTTGCCCCGATGAGCTTCACGCCACGGGCATGAGCTTGGTGATAGGGCTTTGCCCCCTTGAAACCAGGCAAGAAGCTGTGGTGGATATTGATGCACCGGCCCGAGAGGAAGACCGAGAGATCATCCGATAGAATTTGCATGTACCGAGCGAGTACCACCAAATCAGCCTGACTCTCGGTCACAATCTTCTTGATTTGCGCTTCCTGCGCGGGTTTGGTTTCTGCGGTAATAGGCAGGTAATGGAATGGGATATCGCCAACCAAACTCACGCTTAATGACTCTCGCGGATGATTGGAAATTATGCCAACAACATCCATATTCAACTCACCCAAGCGATGACGATAAAGCAAGTCACCCAGGCAATGGTCAAACTTGGAAACCATGATCACAACTTTCTTACGATCAATACGCGCCCTAAACCACCACTCCGCCTTGTATTGTTCAACAACCCCTGAAAAGGTATGCTTAACGTCTCGCACTGCGAGCTCATCTATTTCGAACGCCACTCGCATGAAGAACTTTTTACTTTTCTCATCGTTGAACTGCTCCGCCTCAACGATATTCGCTCCATGCTTGAAGAGGAAAGTAGTAACATCAGAAACAATCCCCGGAGCGTCCAGGCAGGTAAGCGAGAGCACGTATTGATTATTCTTATTCACGATTGATTTCACCAATAGTCTCAATTATATTTAGCTTTAAGCACTTCAATCAATCGCCCTCCGAACAGGCCGGGTGATTGATTTGAGTAGATCACTTATGGCGTTGCACGAGGCGCAGAATCCATATGAAAGAAAAATCCGGAACCAATATGGCCTTGAAACTTTAACTTCTTCCCAATACGTGCGCTCCCTAGGTGGCCGCACCCTACGTCATACCAAAAACATTGAGAATCCCTTAAAAAACAATAAGAGATATAAGCAGGATGGATATCAGACGGCTTGACCTCAATTTGCTGCTTTTGCTGGATGAGCTGAACAGGGAACAGAACCTGTCGGAGGCTGCGCGGCGACTGGGGATGAGCCAGCCGATGGCGAGTGCCAGCTTGCGACGCCTGCGTGACTATTTCGAAGATCCCCTGTTCCAATCGACAGGGAGAGGCATGCGACCGACCCCTTTCGCCCTTTCAATCGCATCGGCCGTCTCTGGTGTCTTGCAGTCCATAAAAACCGACATTCTCTCGAAGCCGGTATTCAGGCCCACCGATAGCGACAGGCTGTTCACCATCAGCACATCTGACATTGGGGCGCTTATCTTCGTCCCTCCAATCCTGAGACGCCTTGGCGAAGACGCACCCAATACTGACCTGCGATGCGTATCTCTACCTCATCAGCAATTGGAAACTGCTCTGGAGCAGGGTAGCGTCGACCTCGCCGTAGGTTACTTCCCGGATCTCTCTGGTAGCGCGATCGGTACCCAGGATCTCTTCGAGCACTCATTCACCTGCATCGTGCGAAGCGACCATCCGACGATTAAAGACTCTCTGAGCCTAGAGCAGTTTTTGGCGGCCAATCATCTAGTGGTGAACCAGGAGGGCCGAAGCCAAGAGATTTTTGAACATCATTTAAGGGTGTTGAAACTACATCGCCACATCCATTTAGAGGTTCCTCACTTCATGAGTGTCCCCCATTTGATCGCCAGTACAGACATGATTGCGACGGTGCCATTGTCATTAGGCATATGGTTCGCCAGCAATCAGATAAAGTTGCTGCCCCCGCCCATTGAGGTTCCAAATTTTGAATTGAAGCTTCATTGGCACAAGAGAATGGAAGGCGAGCCTTCGGTTAGCTGGTTGCGTCAGATTGTTCTCGAAGAGTTGAAGAATTTGAACCCGTCGCTAGCGATGTCACCAGATTATGCTGAACGCAAAAAAGCAATTGAAGTTTAGGTTTACTTTGGACGAACAAGGAACGAAGAAAGGCTGTGAGCCCCCGGATTGCGGGGCGCTGCAGGTTGCCCCGTCGACGTATTACCGCCACGGGAAGCGGAGGTGGATCTGCGCCCGAACCGCTGGAAGGACCGGGCGCTATGCCTGGAGGTCCGGCGGGTATGGGAAGAGAACCGACAGTTGTATGGCGTGCGCAAGGTCTGGCGGCAACTCAAGCGTCGGTGGCGGAGACGAATAGGCGGGAGGCGAGCGATGACTTTCCCGAGGCGGTAAAGAAACTGTCGATGTCGCTCCTCTGCAGCGTGTAGCTGGGTGCACTGACCCGCTGGCCGCATCCAGGCTGGCTCAGGTCAGGTCAGGTCAGGTCAGTTTGTCGGCTCGACGCAGTTCGGCCAGCAGGACCTGATGCAGGCGGTGCCAGACGCCCGCGATCTGCCAGGCCCGCAGCCGCCGCCAGCAGGTCATGCCGCTGCCGTAGCCCAGTCCTTGTGGTAACTCCTCCCAAGGGATGCCGGTGCACTGGACATAGACGATCCCGTTGAGCGCTTGCTGGTCGCTGACCCGCGGCCACCCGCTCTTGGGCGAGGGTTCGACCTGCGGGATCAGTGGTTCGATACGCTTCCACAGCGCGGCGGGAATCGCTTTACGACGGGCCATGCCGATATTTTGCCATCGGTGCTCGGTGCTCGGTGCTCGGTGCTCAAGATGGTTTTGTTAGTGGCGCCTAAGCTCGCCATACCGCAATGCCCACCAATGGCGAACACCGCGTAGCCACAACGCATGCAAGCGCACCGTGGCGAACGACACGCCGCCACCTCCCAAACAACTGTTGTAACGTGCTACATGGCGGCGTCCGCCCGGCCTCGTACCGATGCGGGATGCCAACACGATCCTGACCACCACCAACACCTGACGACACCCAGGAGCGGGGCTTGCCCCGCCCGATCGCGACCGGAGATGCGCATGCCGAAGTTCCCGTGGTTGTCCGCCGTGACGCAGGCCAGCACCGGCCGCCGCATCTGGCAGGCATCGCTGATGCTGCTGTGCGCCGTCGTCGCCGGCACCTGCCTGGCCGGCACCGCCCGCGACGACGCAGCACCGCAGGCCCTGCAACAGGCGCGGCAACTGGTCCTGGTGGTGGCGCCGGACTGGGACAGCCCGCGCGGCCAACTGCAGGCCTTCGAGCGCGACGCGCAAGGCTGGCATGCGCACGGGCAGCGCTTCGACGTGGCGCTCGGCCGCAACGGCAGCGCCTGGGGCATCGGCCTGCACCCCGCGCAGACCGACGGCCCGCAGAAACGCGAAGGCGATGGCCGCAGCCCGGCCGGCATCTTCACCATCGGCGAGGCCTTCGGCTACGCGCCGCGCATCGACAGCGCGCTGCCGTACCAGCCGATGCGGGAAAGCAGCTACTGCATCGACGTGCCGGATTCGCCGCTGTACAACCGCATCGTCGATGCCGACCGGGTCGGCGCCGAGGCGGTCGCCGGCTCCACCGAACCGATGCGCCTGGACCTGCACCACGACGGCGACCGCCGCTACCGGGAGGGCTTCGTGATCGGCCACAACCCGCAGGCGCAGCCCGGCGCCGGCAGCTGCATCTTCGCCCACCTGTGGCGCGCGCAAGGCGAGGCCACCGCCGGCTGCACCGCGATGGAGCCGTCCGACATGCAACGCCTGCTCGCCTGGTTGCAACCAGGCGCCGCGCCGCTGTTCGTGCTGCTGCCGCGCCAGGACTACGCGCGCCTGCGCACCGCCTGGGCCCTGCCCGCGCTGGAACCGGCGCCGTGAGCGGCGCGCCCGAGCCGGGCCTGGTCCGCGCGGTCAGCCGCTGGCAGATCGTCGGCCTGTCCATCAACGACGTCATCGGCAGCGGCATCTACCTGCTGCCCGCCGCCACCGCCGCCCTGCTTGGCCCGCTGAGCCTGTGGGCGGTGCTGCTGGCCGGACTGGCGGTGGGCTTGCTGGTGCTGTGCTACGCGCAGGCCGCCAGCTACTTCGACGAACCTGGCGGCAGCTATCTGTATGCGCGCGAGGCATTCGGCCGCTTCGCCGGCTTCGAGATCGGCTGGATGATCTGGCTGACCCGGATCAGTTCGGCCGCCGCGCTCAGCAACGGCCTGGCCGATGCGGTGGTGCGCTTCTGGCCGGCCGCGGCCGGCGGCGGCGTGCGCCTGGCGATCGTGGCCGGTTCGCTGGGCCTGCTCACCGCCATCAACGTGATCGGCGTGAAGTCGGCCGCGCGGACCGGCGTGGCGCTGGTGATCGGCAAGCTGGTCCCGCTGCTGCTGTTCGTGGCCATCGGTTTGTTCTACGTGGACTGGTCGTGGGCGTTCTCGGGCAAGGCGCCGGACCCGCGCGACTTCGGCAACATGGGCGAGGCGGCCTTGCTGCTGCTGTTCGCCTATGCCGGTTTCGAGAACATCCCCGCCGCCGCGGGCGAGTACCGCAACCCGCGCCGCGACGTGCCGTTCGCGCTGATCACGATGATCGTCACCGTCACCCTGATCTATGCGGCGGTGCAGGTGGTCGCGCAGGGCACGCTGGCGAACGTGGCGCAGTCGGCCACGCCGCTGGCCGACGCCGCCAGCGGCTTCGGCGGCGAGGCGCTGGCGCTGCTGCTCACCGTCGGCGCCACCATCTCCATCCTCGGTACCACCAGCAACACGGTGATGCTGGGACCGCGCTTTTTGTTCGCGCTGGCGCAGGACGGCTACGGACCCGCGTTCCTGGCGCGGGTGCATCCGCGCTTCCGCACCCCGGCCGCGGCGATCGTGCTGCAGGGCGTGCTGTCGCTGGCGCTGGCGCTGTCCGGCACGTTCGTGCAGTTGGCCTTGCTGTCGATGGTCACGCGCCTGTTCGCCTACATCGGCACCGCCGCGGCGGTGCTGGTGCTGGCACGGCGCTATCGCGACCGGCCCGGCGCCTTGCGCCTGCCCGGCGGCCCGCTGATCCCGCTGGCGGCGCTGCTGCTGGCCTTGGCGCTGCTGCTCAGCGCCAGCTGGCAGAACCTGGCCGCGGCCGGCGTGGCGTTGCTGATCGGGGCGCTGCTGTATCGCTTCCCGCGCAAGACAGCGTAGCCCACGCTGACACGCCGACCCGCGCCGCCATGGCGCGGCGCTGGTGCCTTCACGCGGCCTTGCGCCGCTGTCACGCGCGGGTAACCGCGTCGCTTCGACCCTGCACATCCGCCTCGATCGATGCCGGAGTCCGCGATGAAGCTACGCCGTGTCTATAGCGCCCCCGACGTGGCGACCGCCACCCGTGCCCTGCAAGCGGCGCGCGGCGCCGGCATCGACAACGACGATCTGTCGCTGATCGCGCGCAGCGATATCGAGCTGGACGCGATTCCGGACGAGCGCAAGGACGTCAAGACCGACACCTTGCCGGCGGCGGCGCGCGGCGCGGTCGGCGGCGGCGCGGCCGGCCTGCTCGCGGGGTTGGCGGCGATCGCGGTGCCGCCACTGGGCATCACCCTGGCCGGTGCCGGGGTCATGGCCATCGCTGGCGCGTTGGTCGGCAGTTGGTCCTCGGCACTGGTCGGCGCGACCGTCCCCGATCCGGTGCGACGCAATTTCGAGGAAGAGATCGAGGCCGGGCGCGTGTTGGTCGTGATCGAAGGCGAGGCGCCACAGCTGGACGCCGCCGATGCCGCGCTGCGCAGCGCCGACGCGACCGCGCTGCCCTACGAATCCGCCGCAGCGGCGCAGTAGGCCCGAACCGGCCGCACCGGTGTCGCGCGCGGTGTCCGCCCGTCAGGGAAGCGGTGACTGCGCCAGCGCGCGCATGCGCAGCAACAGCCCGCCGGTATGCACCAGCGAATACGCGATCAGCGCCGCGGCGATCGCCAGGGTCAGCGGACTGGCGTTCTGCATCGATTGCGCGCTACCGCCGGAAAACGCGCCGCTGGCCCAGCGCCAGGCCAGGCGCCCGAGCAGCAGCACGCTGAGTCCGGCACCGATCCAGGGATTGGGCGTGTAGAAGCGCTGGCCGTTGCTCACCTCGACGTGCGTATGGCGCAAGGCGACGGCCCCCAGGGCCGCGCCAGCCAGAACCCCCACGACCATGCCGAGCCGGACCGCGGGCAGCATCGCCGCCAGGTAGCTCAGCGCTGCGGTTGCCAGCGCCAGGATCACCATCCGCGCCACGGTCCGCCGCGGCTGCCAGGGCTGGCGGCCGAAGTAGCGGCGGATACGCCGGTAATACAGCCAGCCGATGCCGGCCGTGGCCAGGTACGGAGTGAGCAGCGCGATACCGGTAGCGGCCATGACGAACCTGGATGAAGACGAGCGGCGTTGCCGGATCGTAATCCATTCCTCGCGCGGCGCGCAGCGGCGTCGCCGGCCTGCTTGAGGGTCGGGCCGACGAGGTCGACCCGCCTCCGCCGCCCGCCGCGCGCTTCATGCCCCGATCACGTGGCGCTGGAGCCGCATTAACGGCGCGGCCGCTACGGTCGGAGGCCAGTTTCCCAAGGAGCCTAGCAATGAGCGTTCCCTATCAGATCCCCGGCCGCGAACCCAACGACGACGACCGCAGCCTCGTCTCGCAGTACTGGCGCGAGCGCTTCGCGGAAGAGCCCTATTACAGCGAAGGCGAGCGCTTCGAAGACTACGAGCCGGCCTACCATGCCGGCCACGAGGCGCGCATCCGCAACCTGACCCGCGCCTACGAACAGGTCGAGGCCGAGTTGCATCGCGATTGGGACAACAACAAGGGGTCGCAAACGCTGAGCTGGAGCAAGGCGCGCCACGCGGTACGCCGCGCCTGGGAACGTGCCGGCCAGGATTGACCGCGTTACGGCGCTGGCATGCCGACGAGGCGGCATGCCTTGTTGCGCGCCCGGATTGTCTAGCGCTGATAGCTAGCGCTGATAGATTGCTGCGTCAGTTCGGAAGGACATCCTTTCCGACGCTCCCGATGTGAGTTGATCGGCTGTGCAACACCATCGTTCGGCTGGAAATCGCGCCTCTATCTGCGGCGCCACTCCCCTGTAGGAGCGGCTTCAGCCGCGACAGACACCCGGACGGCACCCAAAATTTCACTCGCAGCCGCACCATCACCAGTCCGCTGGAGAGATGCCGGCGAGCTGCCGCGGAGACTAGCGCTCATCCGAACCAATCAGCGCCGCGCCGACCCGCCACGCGACCATCCCATCAAACGATTCGCGCGCCCGCTCAACTCTCCTCCGGCTGCAACTTCAACAAGCGCCCGCCCGCACCGTCTTCCAGCAGCCACAGCGCCCCATCCGGTCCCTGCTCCACTTCACGGATGCGCTTGCCCATGTCGTAACGCGCCGCTTCGCGCGCCGTCTCGCCGTTGAACTCGATGCGCACCAGCGACTGCGACGACAGGCCGCCGATGAAGCCATTGCCTTGCCACTGCGGGAAGGTGCTGCCGCTGTAGATGACGAAGCCGGCCGGCGAGATCACCGGCGTCCAGCTGACCTTGGGCGCGGCGAACTCCGGGCGCGTGGCGTGGTCGGGAATCGGGCGGCCGTCGTAGTGGTCGCCGTTGGACACGATCGGATAGCCATAGTTGGCGCCGCGCTGGATCAGGTTCAGTTCGTCGCCGCCGGCCGGGCCCATCTCGTGTTCCCACAGCCGACCCTTCGCGTCGAAGGCCAGGCCGAGCACGTTGCGATGGCCGAGCGACCACACCTGTGCGGCCACGCCGCCGCGGTTCGCGAACGGGTTGTCCGCCGGCACGCTGCCGTCGTCGTTGAGGCGCACGATCTTGCCCAGGTTGCCGCTCATGTCCTGCGCCGGATCGAACTTCTGCCGCTCGCTGGAACCGATCCACAGCTTGCCGTCGGGCCCGAACGCCAGGCGATGGCCGTAATGGCCTTCGCCGCTCACCTTGGGCTGCTGGCGCCAGATCACCTTCAGTTGCGACAGCGCGCCGCCGCCATTGTCGTCCACGGTCAGCTTGGCGCGCGCCACCGCGGCGCCGCGGGTGCCGCCGCTGCCGGCCTCGGCGTAGCTGAGATACACCCAGCCGTTGCGGGCGAAGGCCGGATGCGGCAGCACGTCGCCGAAGCCCCCCTGGCCGCCGTAGGCGACCGTGGGCACGCCGCTGACCGTGCCGGCGCGGCCGCTGACCGGGTCGAAGCGTTTCAAGGTGCCGCGCTTCTCGCTGACCAGGGCACTACCGTCGGGCAGGAAGCTCATCGCCCAGGGCTCGTCGAAGGTGGCGAACGGCGTCGCCGAGAACGGCCAATCGCCGCGCCGTTCCGCGGTCTTGGCCGCCGGCGCCGCGTGCGCGGACACGGCCAGCGTCAGGGCCACTGCACAAGCCAAACCGAGGGAAGAACGTTGCATGGCGCGCGCCTGTCGGAAGGAGTCGAAGGCCGAACCTAGCAAACCCGGCGTGGACGGCAAGCATGCAGCGGCCAAGGCGCGACCGTCATCACGCGCATGACCGCGGCGGACGCGGACCATCGCCTGCGCATGCGGCAACCGCACCATGCACCGGGCGATGCGCGCATCGCCCGGCGCCGCATCACTCCAGCGGAGGCGGCACCGCGTCACCCACGCGGCGCACGCCGGCGTGCGGCGCGGCCATCGAATCGCGGGTGTTCTTCTGCACCGCCACCGCGCCGAACAGGCTCAGCGCGAACGCCATCGCGTAGAAGCCCTTCTCGCTGAGCAGCAAGGTGGCGTTGAACAGGCCGACCGCCAACAGCACCAGCGCCGCGATCACCGAGAACCAGCAGATGGCGTAGTACAGCCCGGTGACGGGAATGCCTTCCACACGGTCGCGCACGCTTTTCTGCAGCGAAACCGCGGCGAACAGGCCGAACAGCAGGATGGTGAAGTAATACCCCTTTTCGTTCAGCGCCATCTCGGCATTCCACAGGCCGATCAGGAAGGCCCCCGTGCCAAGCAGCAACGCACCCCAGGAGGCGGCAATGAACGCAGCGGACGTCTTGTGCGCAGCTTGCATGAGGAAATCCTTTCAATGAGAGAAGACGCGAGACCAACGCGTGCACCGGCGTGCGCCACAGCGCATCCATGCATCGCAACCTGAATGCATAAGGTAGAGCAAAGTGGGGAGCGGCGCATCAGGGCCGGCGCGGCGGCACGCCGGATACCGCCCGCTGCCGGATGCCGGCCCGGTCGGCCTGGGCGCCGTGCATGTGAACCGGCGTGGCATGCGGCGCTGTGAGATCCAGGCCTCTCCGGCGGCCTCATTACCGCCGGCGGCGGCACGCTACCGTGGCGCCGCCACATCGACCTGCGAATGGGCCCGACAGGGCGCCGGCACGGACACGAGCGTCGATGTCCAAGCGCGACGCGCCGCATCTCGACTGCCGACGGACACCTGGCGTTCTCCGGGGCGATCGGCAGCCCGGTTTCGCCATCGGCACGTGCGACTCAGCCGGCCAGCAGCTCGAAGCTGATCGGCTCGCCGCTGGCCGAGGACGCGCACACCCACAGGTCGAACAGCCCGGGCTCGGCCTCGCAGCGGCCATCGCGGCCGCTGAAGGCCAGCGCGCGGCGGTCCAGGGTGAACACCACGTCCACGCCCTGCCCCGGCTCCAGCCGTACCTTGCGGAAGCCCTTCAGTTCGCGCACCGGGCGCACCCGGCTGGCGACGCGGTCGTGCACGTACATCTGCACCACTTCCTCGCCGGCGCGCTCGCCGACGTTGTCGATGCGGGTGGTCACGGTCAGCGTGTCGTCCCAGCCCAGTTGGCTGCGATCGAGCTGCGGCGCGCCGTAGGCGAAGCGGGTGTAGCTCAGGCCATGGCCGAACGGATACAGCGGCGCGTTCGGGATCTCGCGCCAGCGCGCCTTGAACTCGCTCATCGTCGGCAGTTCCGGCCGGCCGGTGCGCGCGTGGTTGTAGAAGTACGGCTGCTGGCCCGGGTCGAGCGGGAAGCTGATCGGCAACCGCGCCGACGGGTTGTAGTCGCCGAACAGCACGTCGGCCACCGCCGGACCGGTCTGCGTGCCCAGGTACCAGGTCACCGCGATCGCCGCGGCGTCGCGCACCGCGCCCTGCAGCGCCAGCGCGCGGCCGTTGCGCAGCAGCACCACCAGCGGCGTGCCGGTGGCGGCGACCGCCTCGGCCAGCGCCTGCTGCGCCGGCGGCAGCACGATCTGCGTGCGCGACTGCGCCTCGCCGCTGTAACGCTGCGGCTCGCCCAGCGCCAGCACCACCACGTCGGCGGCGCGCGCGGCGGCCACCGCCGCGGCGATGCCGCCGTCCAGCGGCGCTTCCAGCGCGCAACCCGGCACCACGGCCAACGCGTCGGCGTCTTCCAGCGCGGCGCGCACGCCGGCTTCCAGGGTCACGTAGCGGCTCTTGTCGCCGAACAGCGTCCAGCAGCCTTCGATGTTGTCGCGGTCCTGCGCGAACGGGCCGATCAGCGCGATCTTCTGGCCCTGCTTGCGCAGCGGCAGCACCGGGCCGTCGTTCTTCAGCAGCACGATCGAGCGCCGCGCCGCCTCGCGCGACAGCGCATCGTGCGCGGCGATGTGCGACTGGTCGGCCTCGCGCGCCGGGTCCAGCGAGCGGTACGGGTCGTCGAACAGGCCGATCGCCTCCTTCAATTCCAGCACCCGGCGCACCGACGCATCCAGCAGCGCCATCGGCACTTCGCCATCGGCCACCAGCGACGGCAGGTGCGCGGCGTAGAAGCCGCTCTGCATGCTCATGTCCATGCCGGCCAGGAACGCCTTCTTGGTCGCGTCGCGCTCGTCGGCGGCGTAGCCGTGCGCGATCAGTTCCATGTCGGCGGTGTAGTCGGAGATCACCACGCCGGGGAACTTCCACTCGCCGCGCAGGATCTCGGTCAGCAGTTCGTGGTTGGCGCTGGCCGGCACGCCATTGATGTCGTTGAAGGAGGTCATCACGCTCAGCGCGCCGGCGCCGAAGGCGGCCTGGAACGGCGGCAGGTGCACGTCGCGCAGGGTCTGCGGGGCGATGTCCACGCTGTTGTATTCCATGCCCGCGGCGACGGCGCCGTAGGCGGCGAAGTGCTTGGGGGTTGCCAGCAGCGCATCGTCGGCGCGCAGGTCCGGGCCGTGGAAGCCGCGCACCCGCGCGGCGGCGAAGGCGCAGCCCAGCACCACGTCCTCGCCGGCGCCCTCGGCGCCGCGACCCCAGCGCTGGTCGCGGGCGATGTCCACCGCCGGCGCGTAGGTCCAGTGGAGGCCGGCGGCGGTGGCCTCGATCGCGGTGGCGCGCGCGGTGCGCTCGGCCAGTTCCGGCTCGAAGCTGGCGGCCTCGCCCAGCGGGATCGGGAACACCGTGCGCATGCCGTGGATCACGTCGGCGGCCAGGATCACCGGGATGCCCAGCCGGCTCTCCTCCAGCGCCACCTGCTGGATGCGCCGCCCCAGTTCCGCGCCCACGCCGTTGAACAGCGAGCCGACCCGGCCGGCGCGCACCTGCTGCAGCACCTCGTCGGCATTGCGGACGTTGGCTTCCGGATTCACGTCGGGCGCGAACGGGCGCACCATGTCGGCGAAGACGCCGAGCTGGCCGACCTTCTCTTCGACGGTCATGCGGGCGATGAGCGATTCGATACGATCCGAAGCCATGGGGTCCTTTGAGAAAACGTTTACATAGCCGTCAATTCTAGCTCTCCGGCCTGGCGAAAGAGCAAATTTCCAAAGCGGAACCGCCTATTCAGCGAACTGTCTACCGCGCCGCGCCGCCTGCGCGCGGCGCCACCATACGCTCCCGAATCCCGCTGCTCCAGCGGTTTGCGGCGCTTGCGCGCCCGCCGCCGCCGGCGAACCGGCCCGCCGACGCTCCGGCCGGGCGTCGCCAACCGCAAGCATTCGCGCCCACATGCTGTAGGCCCGACTGCGTCTCACTCGCCATGCGACGCGCCGCCGCCGCGCTCAGGAACTGAAGTAGGCCTCGGCGATCGCCGTATGCAGATGGCCCAGATGGGTCTGGATCTCGTCCATGAACTCGGCCGGATTGTGCCGCGCCAGATAGGCCGGGTCGGCGTTGCGCACCAGCCCGTTGATCCGCATCAGCGCGCGCTCCACCGCCGGCCGCGGCGGCATGGTCGGCAGGATGTGCTGGGCGCGGCTCAGGCAGAAATGCACGCTGCGCGGGAAATCGTGGTTCTGCAGCAGGAAGCGCAGCGCATGTTCGCCGGTGACGCGCTGGCGCACGTGGCGCCGGTACATCTGGTAGGCCGCCAGCGAGCGCAGCACGCTCATCCACTGCATGTTCTGGTACGCCTCCAGGTCGTCGGCCTGGCGCGGCGTGATCAGGCCCGAGGCGCCGGCATCGATGATGCGCGTGGTCATGTCGGCCTGCTCGATCGCCGTGCCCAGGCGCAGGAACTGGAAGCCGATGTCGCGGCTGACGTTGGCGGTCAGCAGCCCGGACACCTTGAGGCAGGCGTCGGTGACGTGGGTCAGGAACTCCATCCGGTAGCGGCGGCCGACGCTGCGCTCGCCGTTGGCGTCGATGTGCAGGTGCAGGTCGTTGACCGCCTCCCACACCTCCTGCGGCAGCGTGTCGCGGATGCTGCGCAGCAACTCGCGCGCCTGCCGCGCGGAACTGCGCAGCGAGGACGGGTTGCGCTCGTCCAGCAGCAGGAAGCGCACCACGTCGGCGTCGCCGACGTCGTCGCCGGCGTTCGGGAACCACAGGTTGAACATCTCGCCGGCGCCGACCGTGTCGATCATCGGCCGCCAGGCGAAACGCACCGAGCGCGGCAGGTCCAGTTGCAGCAGGCTGCCCACCCCGACCAGCCGCGCGGTGGTCTCGGCGCGGCGCACGTAGCGGCTGAACCAGTAGAGGTTGTCGGCGACGCGCGAGAGCATCAGTCCGTCTCCTCGTCCAGGTCCACCACCCAGGTGTCCTTGGCGCCGCCGCCCTGCGAGGAGTTCACCACCAGCGAGCCTTCCTCCATCGCCACCCGGGTCAGCCCGCCGGTGGTGACGTAGACGTCCTCGCGCGAGAGGATGAACGGGCGCAGGTCCAGATGCCGCGCCGACGGGCCGGTTTCGGTCACGATCGGCGCGGTGGACAGGCCCAGCGTCGGCTGCGCCATGTAATTGCGCGGATCGGCCTGGATCAGCTTGCGGAACTCCTCGCGCTGGCGCTTGGTCGAGCGCGGCCCGATCAGCATGCCGTAGCCGCCGGATTCGTTGGCCGGCTTCACCACCAGCTCGTCGAGGTGCTCGAGCACGTACTGCCGGTCCTTGTCGTCGTGGCACAGGTAGCTGGGCACGTTGGGCAGGATCGGCTCCTCGTCCAGGTAGTAGCGGATCATCCTCGGCACGTAGGCGAACACCACCTTGTCGTCGGCCACGCCGGCGCCGGGCGCGTTGGCCAGCGCCACCTTGCCGGCGCGCCAACTGCGGATCAGCCCGGGCACGCCCAGCACCGAATCGGGGTGGAACACCTCCGGGTCGATGAACAGGTCGTCGACCCGGCGATAGATCACATCGACCCGGCGCGGCCCGTAGATCGTGCGCATGTAGGTGCAGTCGTCGTCGGCGACGAACAGGTCGTCGCCCTCGACCAGCTCGATGCCCATCGCCTGCGCCAGGTAGGCGTGCTCGAAATACGCGCTGTTGAAGATGCCCGGGGTCAGCAGCGCGATCACCGGCTGGTCGCCCGGGCGCGGCGACAGCGCGGCCAGGGTGTCGTAGAGCTGCGACGGATACTCGTCCACCGGCAGGATCGCGCTGGTCTCGAACAGTTCCGGGAACACGCGCTTGGCGACCATCCGGTTTTCCAGCATGTACGACACGCCGCTGGGAATGCGCAGGTTGTCCTCCAGCGCGTACAGGGTGCCGTCGGCGTCGCGCACCAGGTCCGAGCCGCAGATGTGCGCCCACACCCCCAGCACCGGGGCGATGCCCACGCACTGCGGACGGAAATTCACCGAATGCTCCAGCAGCATCGCCGGGAACACCTTGTCCTTGATGATCCGCTGCGCGCCGTAGACGTCGCCGATGAACAGATTGAGCGCGCGCATGCGCTGCTTCAGCCCGGCCTCGGTGCGCTGCCATTCGCGCAGCGGGATCACCCGCGGAATCAGGTCGAACGGCAGCGTGCGGTCGACGTTGCGGCCGTCGGAGTAGACGGTGAAGGTGATGCCCATGACCCGCGCGGCGACATCGGCGGCCAGTTGGCGTTCGGACAGTTCGCGGCCGCTGAGGCTGGACAGGTACTCGATGACGCGGCGGGCGGCGGGACGCGGCTGACCATCGGCCTGGATCAGCTCGTCGTAGGTGGCCGTGCGGTACTTGCTCCAGTCCATCGCGCCCCGTCGGTGTACGCCAGCGGGCACGCATGGCCCGATGCTGCGTTGCACAGCAACATGCACGGAACCGGAATGAGCGTCAAGCGGCGGCGCGCGGCGCTCAGCCGCCGTCGCGGCTGCGCTCGATGATCACGCCCACCGCCTGCGCACCGCGCACCGCGCCGGGCTTGCTCAGTTTCAGGCGCAGCCAGCGCACGTCGAACTCGGCCAGCACCGCCGCCGCGCAGCGTTCGGCCAGCGTCTCCACCAGGCCGTGGTCGGACTGCTCGACCAGCTCCACCAGGCGCTTGCTGACCGCCTTGTAGTTGAGCGTGTCGGCGATGTCGTCGCTGGCGGCAGGCTTGCGGTTGTCGAACCCCATCTCCAGATCGAAGCGCAGCGTCTGCCGGATCCGCCGCTCCCAATCGTAGATGCCGATCAACGCGTCGATCTCTAGACCTTCGATGAAGACTTTATCCATGGGGAGCCGGGATTCGGGAATGGGGATTGGGGAATGGTAAGAGCAAAGGCAAAAACGGACGGAGCCGCTTTTACGAATCCCCAATCCCGACTCCCGAATCCCGCGCCGCCGCCAGCGGCGGCAGCGCCGCCATGTCCCAGCGCGGCGTCACCCGCACCGCCGCGTCGCCGTGCTGGCCGGCCTGCAGGCGCAGCGCGCCGGCGAAGGCGATCATCGCGCCGTTGTCGGTGCACAGCGCCGGGCGCGGGAAGCAGGCGCGGCCGCCGCGCGCCTGCGCCATCGCCTGCAGCTTGGCGCGCAGGCGCAGATTGGCGCCGACGCCGCCGGCCACCACGATGGTGTCGCAGTCGGCGGCCTGCAGCGCGCGCTCGCACTTGATCGACAGAGTGTCCACCACCGCGTCCTCGAAGCCGCGGGCGATGTCGGCGCGGGTTTCCTCGCTCTGGTCGCTGCCGCGCCAGGCCAGCAGCACCTGGGTCTTGAGCCCGGAGAAACTGAAATCCAGCCCGGGCCGGTCGGTCATCGGCCGCGCGAAGCGGTACCGGCCCGGCGTGCCCTGCGCGGCCAGCGCGGCCAGTTGCGGGCCACCCGGGTACGGCAGGCCCATCAGCTTGGCGGTCTTGTCGAAGGCCTCGCCGGCGGCGTCATCCAGGGTCTCGCCGAGCAGGCGGTACTGGCCGATCGCGTCCACCGCGATCAACTGGGTATGCCCGCCGGACACCAGCAGCGCCACGAACGGCGGCGCCGGCACGCCATGCACCGGATCCGGGTCCTCCATCAGCGGCGCCAGCAGGTGGCCTTCCATGTGGTGCACGCCGATCGCCGGCACCTCCAGCGCCCAGGCCAGCGCGCGGGCGACGCCGGCGCCGACCAGCAGCGCGCCGACCAGGCCCGGGCCGGCGGTATAGGCCACCCCGTCCAGGTCGCGCACGTCCAGCCCGGCGTCGGCCAGGGTCTGGCGGATCAGCGGCAGCAGCTTGCGCACGTGGTCGCGGCTGGCCAGCTCCGGCACCACCCCGCCGTACTCGGCGTGCAGCGCGATCTGGCTGTACAGCCCGTGCGCGCGCAGCGCGGCCGCGCCGGACAAGGCAGTGTCGTAGACGGCGACGCCGGTTTCGTCGCAACTGGATTCGATGCCGAGGACTTTCATGGCTGCCATTGTGGGGCCGAATCGGCGGCAGGCAAACGCCCCGCTTGCAGCCGGGAAATCAGTCGCTATAATGTGCGGCTCGCCGGGCGTGACCCGGTCACCACTGTGTCCCGGAGATTCCATGCCCAGCGTCAAAGTCCGCGAGAACGAGCCCTTCGAGTTTGCGCTCCGTCGCTTCAAGCGCACCTGCGAAAAGGCCGGCGTGCTGGCCGAAACCCGCAAGCGCGAGTTCTACGAAAAGCCGACCCAGGAACGCAAGCGCAAGGCCGCTGCCGCGGTGAAGCGCCAGCTGCGTCGCACCTCGCGCGACGTCACCAAGCGCCAGCGTCTGTACTGAGGATCGCGGTTTGCGGTAGCGGAATGTGCCGGTTTCGGCATCCGCTACGGTAAGCCCACGAAGCCGGCACGCGCAAGCGTCGCCGGCTTTTTGTGTGTCCCAAAATCGGCGGGAATCCGCCGGGCTGCCGGCCGTCCCGCCTGAAACGCGGCCACCGTGGCATCTGCCGGGCTGCGTCACCGCCCTGCCGCGGCGGCAAGACGACCGCCGCGCCTAGAATGCCCCCTCTCTTTATTCTTCCCCTGGAGCCCCTCATGACCCTCAAGCAGCAGCTCACCGACGACATGAAGGCCGCGATGAAGTCCGGCGACAAGCACAGCCTGGGCGTGATCCGGCTGATCAACGCCGCGATCAAGCAGAAGGAAGTGGACGAGCGCGTGGAGATGGACGACGCCGCGGTGATCGCGGTGATGGACAAGATGGTCAAGCAGCGCAAGGACTCGGTGAGCCAGTACGAGGCCGCCGGGCGCGAGGATCTGGCCGCGGTCGAGCGCGAGGAGATCGTGGTGATCGAGCGCTACCTGCCGAGCAAGATGGGCGACGCCGAGATCGTCGCCGCGATCCAGGCGGCGATCGCGCAGACCGGCGCCAGCGGCCCGGCCGACATGGGCAAGCTGATGGGCGTGCTCAAGCCGATGCTGGCCGGCAAGGCCGACATGGGCCAGGTCTCGGTGCTGGTCAAGCAGCAACTGGCCGGCTGATCGCGGCGCCGGGCTTCACCCGGCTTTCGGCCGCCGGCTGCTACAACGCCGGCGACCCCGCGACCTTTCCGCGCAGCGCGGGGCCGGCATCGCGATGCCGCGCTCGCCGTAGGCCCTGCCGCTCCCATGTCCCTGCCGCTGTCGCCGACCCGTCTGCAAAAACATCTCGACCGCCTGCAGCAGAGCCTGCCGGCGGCGCTGGTGCGGCGCTTCGTCGAGATCGACGTGATGACCCAGTCGGCCTCGCTCTCGTTCTACGCGCTGCTGTCGCTGGCGCCGCTGCTGGTGCTGCTGCTGTGGCTGACCGCTTCGCTGTACCCGCAGGCGCAGCAGGCCTTCATCGAACAGATCGGGCAGTTGGCCGGGCACGGCGCGCGCGAGGTGGCGCAGACCGTCCTGAACAACGCCAGGAACCAGCCCAGTATCGGTTCGCTGGCCGGGCTGTGGAGCACCCTGCTGCTGTTCGTCGGCGCCACCGCCGTGTTCGCGCAGTTGCAGAACGCGCTGAACCTGATCTTCCGCACCGACAAGCAGCGCCTGGACGGCATCATGGCCTGGCTGAAGAAGCGCGTGTTCTCCTTCGGCGTGGTGCTGGGGCTGGGCTTCCTGCTGCTGATCTCGATGATCCTGACCACCGTGGTGCAGGTGCTGTTCGCGCGCATGCCGTCGCTGCTGCCGGCGGTGGGCTACGTGTCGACCCTGGCGATCTACGTGCTGGCCTTCGCCGTGCTCTACCACTACCTGCCGGACCGGCGCGTGGAATGGCGCCAGGCGGTGATCGGCGGCGCCATCACCGCCTGCCTGTTCGTGGCCGGCCGCTACGCGATCGGCCTGTACATCGCCACCGCCGCGCCGGGCAGCGCCTACGGCTCGATGGGTGCGCTGGTGATCCTGCTGGTGTGGATCTACTACGCCACCGTGGTGTTCTTCGTCGGCGCGCTGATCACCGCGGTGATCGACGAGCGCCTGCGCTCGCGGCGCAAGCTGGCCGCCGCCGGCATCGACGCCAGCGCGATCACGGCGATTCCGCCGCAACTGTAGCCGCGCGACGCCGCATTTCGCGGCGCGGAGCGTGGCCCCGGCGTGGGCGCATGGCATCCTATCGCCCATGGCCCGTATCCCCGACGCATTCATCGACGACCTGCTCGCCCGCACCGACATCGTCGAGGTGGTCGGCACGCGCGTGCCGCTGAAGCGACAGGGCAAGGAATACGCGGCGCGCTGCCCGTTCCACGACGAGCGCTCGGCCTCGTTCACCGTCTCCCCGACCAAGCAGTTCTACCACTGCTTCGGCTGCGGCGCGCACGGCACCGCGATCAGCTTCCTGATGAACTACGACCGCCTCGAATTCCTCGACGCGGTCGACGAACTGGCCAAGCGCGCCGGCATGGAGATACCGCGCGACGCCCAGCAGCGCGGCGCCGCGCAGGCCGCCGGCGACGACCATCGCGACCTGTACTCGGCGCTGGACGCGGCGGCCAAGTTCTTCCAGCGCCAACTCGATAGCAGCGACAAGGCCCGCACCTACCTGGACGGCCGCGGCGTGGACGCGGAGAACCGCGCGCGCTTCCAGATCGGCTACGCCCCGGACGGCTACAGCGCGTTGAAGGACGCGCTGGGCACCGACGAGCGCCGCCACAAGCTGCTCGACCGCGCCGGGCTGTTCTCCAAGAACGACCGCGGCCACGTCTACGACAAGTTCCGCGACCGGGTGATGTTCCCGATCTTCGACCGCCGCGGCCGGGTGATCGCCTTCGGCGGCCGGGTCATGGACAAGGACGACGGCCCCAAGTACCTCAACTCGCCGGAAACCGCGCTGTTCCACAAGGGCCGCGAACTGTACGGCCTGTGGCAGGTCCGCCAGGCCAACCAGAAGATCGAACGGCTGATCGTGGTCGAGGGCTACATGGACGTGGTCTCGCTGTTCCAGTTCGGCGTCACCCAGGCGGTGGCGACGCTGGGCACCGCGACCACGCCCGACCACGCCGAACTGCTGTTCCGCAACGCGCCGGACGTGTTCTTCTGCTTCGACGGCGACGCCGCCGGCCGCCGTGCCGGCTGGAAGGCGCTGGAATCGGTGCTGCCGCGGATGAAGGACGGGCGCCAGGCGTTCTTCCTGTTCCTGCCCGATGGCGAGGACCCGGACAGCATCGTGCGCAAGGAAGGCGCCGCCGCGTTCGATGCGCGGCTGAGCCAGGCCACGCCACTGTCGCAGTTCTTCTTCGACGAACTCTCGCGCGAGGTCAACCTCGGCACGCTCGACGGCAAGGCGCGCCTGGCCGAACGCGCGCGGCCGATGCTGGCGCAGATCCCCGACGGCGCCTTCGGCGACCTGATGCGCCAGCGCCTGGCCGAACTCACCGGCATCGGCGGGCCCGCGCCCGCCGCCGCGCAGCCGGTCAAGCCGCCGCCGCGCGCGGCGCCACGGCCGACGCACAAGCGCAGCCTGGTGCGCGAGGCGATCGTGCGTCTGCTGCAGGCGCCGAGCCTGGCCCTGGACCTGCCGCCCCCCTACCCGTTCGCCGGCCTGCGCCTGCCCGGCATCGAGTTGATGATCGAACTGCTGGAGATCGTGCACACGCGCCCGGAAATCACCACCGGGGCGCTGCTGGAGCACTTCCACGAGCGCGAGGAACTGGCCGCGCTGCAGAAGCTGGCGGTGCAGGAGATCGCCGGCGAGACCGCGAGCTGGCGCCAGGAGCTGCACGATGTGGTGGTGCAACTGGAGCGGCAGACGCTGCAGCAGCGGCTGGAGGAACTGCTGGCCAAGCAGCGCGCGCAAGGCTTGGACGAGACCGACAAGTACGAATTGCGCGAATTGTTGAAGGCGCGCGCGTCGCTGCACTGAGGGCAGACGACGCACAGCGGTCCGCCCTCGACACTGGCGTTGGCGCGGGCTCGGCCCGCGCTGCCGATCGCGGCGGGCGGCGGCATGCGCGCCCACGTCGCGGCGCCGCTCCCCGCAACGTGGATCGGCGCCGGGGCTTCGACGCCGCTTAGGGCGAGGCCGTCGTCGCCGCGCGGCGGTCCGCTTCGAGCCGCGCCAGCAGCGCATACAGTTCCGCGTCCGTGTCCACTTCCGCCGTCAGCCGTTCCTGCGCGGGCGGCACCACCGGGGTCAGCGGGTACGCGATCAGCGCCGAGTAGGCGGTCGTATGCTGCGCGGCGGCCTGCGTCATGAACGCCAGGGAGGTAGTCGGGACGCCGCTCAGCGTGCCGGCGAGCTTCTGGTTGGCGATCTGCGCATACGCGATGTGGGACGACCTGGCGCTGTTCATCGCCATCTCGACCGCGAAGTCGATCAGCGCGAACGGCGTGTTGTCGTACAGGGTCCCGACCTGCGCGAGCATCGTCAGCTCCCAGGCATGCGGCACCACGTCGTACGCATTCCACAGATCGCGGTTCCAGACCCGATAGCCGTTGCCGGACGTCGGCGGCAGCGTCGCCGTGCACAACGCCGCGAACGCGGCATTTCCCGGCGTGGCGCCGGCGGTGGGATAGCAGTAGACGGCCTTGCACGCGTCCAGCCGGTGCGTGCTCTTGAACCAGGTGGCCATGGTCGGCGACAGCGCGCCGCCCAGGCTGTGGCCGGTGAAGATCACGCTTGCGCCGGTGCCCGCCACCGTTTTCAGGAAGCCGTCCAGCGTGGTGCCCGGCGCCCGTCCGGACGGCGGGCTCACCATGGTGAGCAGGTGCCAGACGCCCAGCGCGGTCCCCATCGAGATGCCGACGGTGCGCTCGGTCGGATCCAGCAGCTGCGCCGGCGCCGTGCTCGCGGTGGGATCGTAGGTCGAGAAGTCGACCACCTTGGACACGTCGAAGTCTTCGGTCGTCCAGTCGTAGGGAGAGAGCGGATTGGTCGCGGCGATCGCGACCACATAGACGTCGCCGAGATCGCCCAGGCCGCGCGTCCTGGCGACGAACATGGCGTTGTCCGAGCGATGCGAGTCCTTGCCCTGCCAGACCTGCGGCCCCCAGACCAGTTCCCAGGAGCCGATCGCCGTCTGCGCCGGCGCCGAGGCCAAGGTCCCCAGCAGCACCCGCTGATAATCGGCCTGCAGTTGCTGCACGGTGCCGGTCTGCTTGCTGACCCAGTTGGCCAGGCTGGAAAGCGCGAAGACGGCCTGAAATTGATCGTAGCGCATGGTGTGCTCCTGGTCCGTGGCGGTCGCTGGAGGCGCGGGAGGCGCCGCTGCGCGACCCGCCCGCGTGCCCGGCGCGCGCCTCGGCGAACCGGGTCGGCGCAATCTAGCAAGCCCGTCATGCGCGCATTCGGCAAACGCCGCCCGCACCGCGATCTGTCTGCGAGTTGTCTACGCCGCGCTGACGGATTCGCGTCCGCGCGCCGGGCTTCCTAGAATGGGGCCTCCCCCGCTCGGCGCTTCGCAATGTTCAGATCCTGGCTCGCCCGCCTGCGCATCGAACCGTTCACCCTGGCCCTGCTGTGCACCGTGCTGCTGGCCTCGCTGCTGCCGGTGCACGGGCGCGCGGCGGCGGTGATGGACGTGGTCACCGATCTGGCCATCGCCGCGTTGTTCTTCCTGCACGGCGCGCGCCTGTCGCGCGAGGCGATCGTCGCCGGCGCGCTGCACTGGCGCCTGCATCTGACCATCCTCGCCGCCACCTTCGTCCTGTTCCCGCTGCTGGGGCTGCTGCTCAAGCCGTTGTCGCACTGGCTGCTGACGCCGCAGCTGTACATCGGCGTGCTGTTCCTGTGCGCGCTGCCGTCCACGGTGCAGTCGTCGATCGCGTTCACCTCGATGGCCGGCGGCAACGTGCCGGCGGCGGTGTGCAGCGCATCGCTGTCGAGCCTGCTCGGCGTGTTCCTGACGCCACTGCTGATGGGCCTGCTGGCCGGCGCGCAGAGCGCGATGGCCAACCCGCTGGAGGCGATGGGCAAGATCATGCTGCAGTTGCTGGTGCCGTTCGTCGCCGGCCATCTGCTGCAGCGCTGGATCGGCGGCTGGGTGGGGCGGCGCCGCGCGGTGCTGCGCTATACCGACCAGAGCACGATCCTGCTGGTGGTGTACACCGCGTTCAGCGCCGCTGTGATCGAAGGCCTGTGGCGCAAGACGCCGCTGCCGGCGCTGCTCGGCGTGGCGCTGGTCGCGACGCTGTTGCTGGCGCTGGCGATGGGCCTGATCATGTTCGCCGCGCGGCGGCTCGGCTTCAGCCGCCACGACGAGATCCCGATCGTGTTCTGCGGCTCGAAGAAGAGCCTGGCGACCGGCGTGCCGATGGCCAAGGTGCTGTTCGCCGGCGGCAGCCTTGGCGCAATCGTGTTGCCGGTGATGATCTACCACCAGATTCAGCTGATCGTCTGCGCGGTGGTCGCGCAGCGCTACGCGCGCGCGGCGAAGGCGGCGCGGAGCGGCTGACGTCTCGCGCTCGGGACGTTGCGGACGGCGACATCAGGCACCAGCGACCGCTGCGGCGACGCGCAGCCCCGGCAAGGCGGCCGCGACCGCGATCGCGCCCCGGCATGCTGCCTAGCGAAACATCAGGCGCCTCCCTGGGCTTGTCGGCACTGCGGGATCTCGGCGCCAGCGCGCGGAACCGCCCGCCGGCCGCCACCGTCCTGGCATATGCAGATGCGCGAACGGCATGTGCGGCGGCCACCCGTGGCCATGGCCGCCAGGTAGAGTGCGAATTGGCGCGACGGCCCGCATGGCCTGCGCCTCTCTTCCCCCTCCCCGCCGGTGATCGCCGCATGCGCCGCACGCTCCGCCTTTCCCTGATGACGTCCGCCAGCCTCGCCGCCGCGCTGGCGCTGGCCGGCTGCGACAAACCGCCCGCGGCGGCCAAGCCACAGGCCGCCGCAGCGGCCAAGGCGCCGGACAGCGCCGGCATCGCCTGGCGCGAGGGCGATGTCGACGATGCCTTCGCCGAAGCGCGCGAGCAGAACAAGCCGGTGCTGCTGTACTGGGGCGCGGCCTGGTGCCCGCCATGCAACCGGCTCAAGGCCACCCTGTTCAAGGACCCGGCCTTCATCGCCCGCACCCGCGCCTTCGTCGCGGTGCACCTGGACGGCGATTCGCAAGGCGCGCAGGCCTGGGGCGAACGCTTCGGCATCAAGGGCTATCCGACCATCATCGTGCTGCGCCCGGACCGCAGCGAGATCACCCGCCTGGCCGGCGACAGCGACAGCGGACGCCTGGCCGAGGCCTTGCGCGTGGCCGCGACCCGCACCACCACCTCGGCGCAGTTGCTGCGGAAGGCGCTGCAGACGCCGGCCACGCTGAGCGCCGACGATTGGACCCTGCTCGGCGAGTACGGCTGGGCGGTGGATGCGAGCCGGCTGGTCGAGCCGGAACAAGCCGCCGGCGTGCTCGCGCAGTTGGCCGCCGCCGCGCCGCAGCCGGCGCTGCAGCGCCGTTTCGCGCTGCTGGCGTTGGCCGCGCGGAAACCGGACAAGGACGGCACGACGGACGCCAAGCAGCGCGCCGCCGATCGCAACGTGCTGCAAACGGTGCTGGCCGATCCGGCCGAAGTGCGCGCCAACCGCAGCACCCTGACCTATTCGGCGCGCCAGTTGGTCCAGGCCGCGGCCGCCGACGCCGCCGAGCGGGCCGCGCTGTCGAGCGCGCTGCTGTCCGCGCTGGACCAGGTCTACGCGGACACCAGCCTGCCGATCAGCGATCGGCTGGATACCGCCTACGCCGATATCCAGCTCGCGCGGCTGGCGCAGGGCCAACCGGACGCCGTGGGCGACGCGCCGCATCCGCCACTGCCGCCGGCGGTGACCGCCAAGGTGCGGCAACGCGTGCAGTGGGCCGAGCAGGCCGCCAAGACCGACTACGAACGCCAGTCCACCATCAGCGATGCCGCCGGCCTGCTCGACAAGGCCGGCGACAGCGCTGGCGCCGAGCAGTTGCTGCTGGCCGAACTGCGCCGCAGCAAGACGCCGTATTACTACATGCCGGAACTGGCTGGCCTGGCCGAGGCGCGCGGCGACACGCCGACCGCGCTGTTCTGGCTGAAGAAGGCCTACGAGAGCGCCGAAGGCCCCGCCACCCGGGTGCAGTGGGGCGTGCTCTACGTCGATGGGCTGATCCGGCTGCAGCCGGACAATGCGCCCGCGATCGAGGCCGCCGCCGGCCAGGTCATCGGCGAACTGGCCGCGCAGCCCGGCGGCTACCACCAGCGCACCAGACAGCGCTTCGACACCCTGGCCAAGACCCTGCAGGGCTGGAGCAAGGACCATGGCGGCAGCGCGGTGCTCGCGCGCCTGCAGCACAAGATGCAGCAAAGCTGCGGCAGCCAGGATCGCGATAGCTGCCAGCACTGGCTGGGGTGAGCGCGCGGGCGCGCAAAACCCACCGCGCCAGCGTCCTCCAGCAGACGACGCCCGCTGCGTCCGTCACGATCCCGGCATCGGACCCACAACGCGCCGCGGCTCGGCTGTTCCGCGCCGCCTTCACGTCTCCGCGGCATCGTCGCTGGTCGATCGGACGGTAGCGACGGAAGCCGTTGGTCCTTAGCCAGGGGACGAATGCGCGGTTCAGGCGACCCAGTGATCGATCAGCAGGAACGCGAACAGCGCCATCAGGTACACGATCGAATAGCCGAACATGCGCATCGAGAACGCCTCGTCCGGCGGGTCGAGCATGCGCCAGGCGAACCAGACGAACACCGCGTCCAGCACCAGCGTGCCGCCCAGATAGAACACGCCGCTCATGCCCACCGCCACCGGCAGCAGCGTCACCACCACCAACAGCAAGGTGTACACCAGGATCTGCCGGCGGGTGTGCGCCACGCCGTGGGTGACCGGCAGCATCGGGATCGACGCCTTGGCGTAGTCGGCGCGGCGGAAGATCGCCAGCGCCCAGAAATGCGGCGGCGTCCATACGAAGATGATCAGCACCAGCAACGAGGCGTAGGCCCAGTCCCACTCGCCCTGCATGCCGGTGATCGCCGCCCAGCCCAGCAGCGGCGGCGCCGCGCCGGCCAGGCCGCCGATGACGATGTTCTGCGGCGTGGTGCGCTTGAGGAACACGGTGTAGATCACCGCGTAGCCGATCAGCGAGGCGAAGGTCAGCACCGCGGTGATGGCGTTGACCCAGATCACCAGGATCGCCATCGACAGCGCGGTCAGCGCCGCGGCGAACAGCAGCACCTGCCACGGCAGCACCTTGCCCACCACCAGCGGCCGCCACGAGGTCCGCGCCATCTGCGCGTCGATGCGCGCGTCCAGCAACTGGTTGATCGCGGCCGCGGCCGAGGCCGCCAGCCAGATGCCGAAGAAGCCGATCAGCCCGGTGCGTACCTGCAGCCAGCTCGGCACGCCCGGAATCGCCAGGCACATGCCCACCAGCGCGGTGAACACGATCAGCGCCACGACCTTGGGCTTGGTCAGGTCCCAATAGTCGCGCCAGTGCACACCCCTGGCGCTCATTGCGGCGCCCGCAAGCGCGCCAGCAACGACACCAGCACGAACAGCAGCGCCACCGCGCCGGCGTTGTGCAGCACCGCCACCGGCAACGGCAGCGCCAGCTTGACGTTGAGGATGCCCAGGCACACCTGCGCCACCAGCAGCAACGCCAGCGCCGCCGCCCAGCCGCGCATGCCCGGCGAACGGCTCAGGCGCCAGCTCATCCACAGCAGATACGCGGCCACCACCATGGCCATCAGCCGGTGCGCCATCTGGATCGCGATGCGCGCCGCGCCGTCGAGCACGCCGCCTTCGTAGTCCACGCCGATCCCACGCCACAGGGTGAAGCCTTCGCGGAAATCGTGCGGCGGCCACCATTGGCCGACGCAGCGCGGGAAATTGCCGGCCGACCAACTGCCGCCGCCGCAGGCCAGCGCCGCGTAGTTGGCGCTGACCCAGCCGCCGAGCGCGATCTGCAGCGCCAGCACCGCCACGCCGAGGCGCAGCAGCCACTTCAGCCGCGCCGCATCGGCCAGCGTGATCGGCAGATGGGTGGCGCGCCAGGCCATCCACACCAGCAGCGAGAACATCAGCAGGCCGCCCAGCAGATGCCCCATCACCACGATCGGCTTGAGCAGCAGGGTCACCGTCCACATGCCCAGCAAGGCCTGGAAGATCACTACCGCCAGGGTCAGCACGGCCGCGCGCGCCAGGTCGATGTTGGACCAGCGCAGCGCGGCCAGCAGCAGGATCGCCTCGCCGGCGGCGGCCAGGGCCATCGCCGCGCGCGGCCAGCCGGACATGTACAGCGGAATCGACAGCGCCACCAGCAGCGCCGCGCCGACCACCTGGGCGATGCCGAGCCGGCGCCGGCGCACGGCCAGCAGCGACAGCACCAGCACCTCCACGCCCAGCGCGCCGGCCAGGAACCGGTGGATCTGCTCGCGCCAGGCCTTGTGCGTTTCCAGCGGGCGGATCTTGCTGGCCGCGTGCGCATTGGCCTCGTCGCTGCTCTGCGGCCAGGTCACCCGGCCATAGCACGTCGGCCAGTCCGGGCAGCTCATGCCCGCGTCGGACAGGCGCACGAACGAACCGAACATGATCGTGCTGGCGGTGAACAGCGCCGCCAGCCAGGCCATGCGGTGGAAGTGCCGAAACAGCGCCGGTGGCGCGAACAGGGTCATAGTCGGACGGCTCACAGGAGTTTCAGCAGCTTCGCCACATCCGCGCGCAACCCGACCGGGTCGAACCCTGGCGCATAGCGCAGTACCACGAAGCCGTTCGGGTCGATCACGTAGACCGGCACCCCGGCCGCATCGTGCACGCGGGGCAGCGCGGCCAGCAGCGCCGGATCGGCGCGCAGCACGCGCACCTCCGGCAGCGCGCGTACCGCCGGCGGCGGCGCGCCGATCCACAGGATCTGCACGTGGTCGGCGTCGTGCCCGAACAGTTGCCAGACCTTGTCCAGGTCGCGCGCCAGCGCCTCGCAGGCGCTGCCGCAGTCGCCCGGCGGCGCCAGCGCGATGCGCCACAGCCGCCGCTGCGGCTGCCAGGCGTAGACGCTGCCGTCGTCGAGACGCGGTTGCAGCGCGCGCAGGTCGGCCGGCGGCTTCAGCAGTTCGCCATGATTGCGGCTGGTCGGCGGCTGCCAGCCGGAAAAGCGCAGCGCGCCGGCGACCAGCATGGAGCCGAAGAACAGGGCGAACAGCGCGATCAACGTCCAGCGGCCGCGCGCGGTCGCCTGGCGTGGAGCCGAAGGGGAGGCATTCATGCCGGGGATTTTCTCATGCGCGCGCGCTCAGCGCCCGCCCCGTCCCTTGCGCGCGCGCCAACTCAGCAGCGCCGCGGTGATCAGCACGGCCAGCGCCAGGCCGAACCATTGCACCGCGTAACCCAAGTGGCGCTCGGGCGGCAGCGTGTTCGGCAGCATGTCCAGGTCGCGCGGAAAGCCCAGCGGCAGCGCCGGATCCAGGCGCAGCACCTGCGACAAAATGTCGCGGCGCCCGAGCGCCTCGCCGATCGCCTTGGGTTCGATGCGCATCGCCAGCCACAGCCGCGGCGCCGGCGCGGCGACCAGCGCCGGGCCCAGCGCGAGTCCGTGCGACGGCGCCGGACCGAGCAGGCCGGCCAGCGCGTACCGCCCCTGCAGCGGCGCCGGCTGCGGCAGCGTGCGATCCGGCGGCAGCGGCAGCCAGCCCAGTTCCACCAGCAGCGGCGCGGACGCGCCGTCGGCCAGGAACGGCTGGTAGACCTTGACCCCGCTACGGCCCTCGCGCAGTTGGTTGTCGAGCAGGATCTGCCCTGGCAGGAAGCGACCGCTGCCGTGCACCCAGGCCAGTTGCGCCGGCGACCGCATCCGCAACGCGTCGGCCAGCGCCTGCGGATGCTCGCGCACGTGCGCGGCCTGCGCGAGCAGCGCCTGTTTCTCGTGCATGCGCAGCAATTGCCAGCGGCCCAGCGCGCAGAAGCCCAGCGCCACCGCCAGCGCGAGGCCCCAGCCCAGCCACAGCGGCATGCGCGCGCGCGTGGCGACGCGCGAAGGCGCGGCGAGGGTCATAATGCGGCGATACCGTGCACCGGGACGCCCATGAACGACTCGCTGAAAACCCTGCTGATCGTCGCCTTCCTGCTGGTCATTCTGTGGAACCTCGGCGCCGGCCTGTACTACCTGCTGGTGGACCGCGGCCAGAGCAAGCGCACGGTGAACGCGTTGACCTGGCGCATCGGCCTATCGGTGGCCCTGATCCTGCTGGTGATCCTGGGCATCTACACTGGAGTGATCAAGCCTCATGGACTGGGCCGCTGAGGTGCCGGGATTGGAGATTCGGGAGTGGGGATTCGCAAACGCGGATGCGCTCGCGCTCCTGCCTTTCCGAATCCCCACTCCCTAATCCCTAATCCCCGCCGTCAAAGCACATAGACGAACAGGAACAGCGCCAGCCACACCACGTCGACGAAGTGCCAGTACCAGGCCGCCGCTTCGAAGGCGAAATGGTTGTCGCGGCTGAAATGCCCGCGCGCCGAGCGCAGCCACATCACCAGCAGCATGATCGTGCCCAGCAGCACGTGCGCGCCGTGGAAGCCGGTGAGCATGAAGAAGGTGGAGCCGTAGATGCCCGAGCCCAGGGTCAGGTTGAGTTCCTTGTAGGCGTGGATGTATTCCTCGGCCTGGAAGCACAGGAACACGCAGCCCAGCAGCACGGTCAGCCCCTGGAACACCAGCAGGCGCCCGCGATGGCCGGCCTTCAGCGCATGGTGGGCGATGGTCAGGGTCACGCCGGAGCTGAGCAGGATCAGCGTATTGATCAGCGGCAGGCCCCACGCCGGGATCGTCTGGAACTGGCCGCCGACCGCGCCCGGTCCGTTGGTCGGCCATGCCGCCGAATAGCCGTCCCACAGCAGCGCGTTGGTCATCACCCCGTCGCCCTCGCCGCCCAGCCACGGCAGGATGAAGGTGCGGGTATAGAACAGCGCGCCGAAGAAGGCGCCGAAGAACATCACTTCGGAGAAGATGAACCAGACCATGCCCATGCGGAAGGACACGTCGACCTGGCGGTTGTAGTGGCCGGCGATCGACTCGCGGATCACGTCGCCGAACCACATGAACAAGGTCGCCACCAGCATCGCGATGCCGGTGAAGAAGGTCCACTTGCCCCAGGACGCGTCGTTGAGCCAACTGGCCACGCCGATCATGGTCACGAACATCGCGATCGAGCCGATGAACGGCCAGCGGCTCTGGCTGGGCACGTAGTAGGCGTTAGCGGTGGCGTCGGTGCTGGGCTGGGCCATGGCAGGCATTCCGGTCGGGTCAGGGAGCCGCGCGCGCGGAACCGGCCAGTCGTGGCGATCCCAGTTCCGCGCTCAGCGCATCGTTCTTGTAGAAGGTGTAGGACAGGGTGATGGTGGTGACGTCGCGCGGCAGGTTGGGGTCGACGATGAAGCGCACCGGCATGTCGCGCTTCTCGCCGGCCTGCAGGGTCTGCGCGGTGAAGCAGAAGCACTCGGTCTTGGTGAAGTAGCCGGAGGCGCGCGCCGGCGCCACCGACGGCACCGCGCTGCCGACGATGGCCTGGGTGCTGTCGTTGTGCGCGTAGTACAGCGCCTCGTTGAGCTCGCCGGGCACCACCTGCATGGTCATCTGCTCCGGATGGAACGACCACGGCAGCTTGGAGTTCACGCCGCCATCGAACTGCACGGTGACCGTGCGCTTGCCCGCCAGCGACTTGCCCGCCTGCGGGCCTTCGCCGGGGCCGCGCTCCAGGCGCACGCCGAACACCTTCTCGCAGGCGATGCGGTACAGCGGCACCAGCGAGAAGGTCAGCACGAACACCGCCAGCGCCACGCCGACCAGCTTGAACAGCCCGGCGCTGTTGTCCGCCCGCGGCGCCGGCGCGTTCATCGGCCCAGCACTCCGGACAGGATGAAGCCGGCATAGATCAGCAACGCCACCGCGCCGACCACCAGCGCGGTGCGCACGGCGCGCTTGCGGCGCAGGGCCAGATCGTCGAGCGGCGGCTGCGCGGTCATCAGTGGCTGATGTCGTCGTGGGCCAGGTCGCCGGGCTTGAGCACCGGCGGCAGGGTGAAGGTGTGCGCCGGCGCCGGCGACGGCACCGTCCACTCCAGGCCGCGCGCGCCTTCCCACGAACGCGCTTCGGCGCGCGCGCCGCTGCGCAGCGACGCCAGCAGGATGCCGGCCATCAGGAACGGGGTGACGAACATGCCGAACGCGCCGATCGAGCTGACCAGGTTCCAGTCGGCGAACACCACGTTGTAGTCGGGAATGCGCCGCGGCATGCCGGCCAGGCCGAGGAAGTGCTGCGGGAAGAACAGCAGGTTGACGAACAGCATCGTCCACCAGAAGTGGAACTTGGCCCAGCCCTCGTTGTACATGCGCCCGGTCCACTTCGGCCACCAGTAGTACACCGCCGCGATCAGCGCGAACACCGCGCCGGTCACCAGCACGTAGTGGAAGTGCGCGACCACGAAATAGGTGTCGTGGTACTGGAAGTCGGCCGGCACGATCGCCAGCATCAGCCCGGAGAAGCCGCCGATGGTGAACAGGATGACGAACGAGATCGCCCACAGCATCGGCGACTCGAAGGTCAGCGAGCCCTTCCACATGGTGCTGACCCAGTTGAACACCTTCACCCCGGTGGGAATGGAGATCAGCATGGTGGCGAACATGAAGTAGATCTCGCCGCCCAGCGGCATGCCCACGGTGAACATGTGGTGGGCCCAGACGATGAAGCTCAGGAACGCGATCGCCGCGATCGCGTAGACCATCGCCTGGTAGCCGAACAGCGGCTTGCGGCTGAAGGTCGGGATGATTTCGCTGATCACGCCGAACGCCGGCAGGATCATAATGTAGACCTCCGGATGCCCGAAGAACCAGAAGATGTGCTGGTACATCACCGGGTCGCCGCCGCCGGCGGCGTTGAAGAACGAGGTGCCGAAGAACTTGTCGGTGAGCAGCATGGTCACCGCGCCGGCCAGCACCGGCATCACCGCGATCAGCAGGAACGCGGTGATCAGCCAGGCCCAGCAGAAGATCGGCATCTTCAGCAGGTCGATGCCCGGCGCGCGCATGTTCAGCACGGTGGCGATGATGTTGATCGCGCCCATGATCGAACTGATGCCGGCCACGTGGATCGCGAACACCGAGAAGGCGACGTTGTAGCCGCCCTGCAGCGACAGCGGCGGATACAGCGTCCATCCGCCGGCGGGCGCGCCGCCGGGCAGGAACAGGGTCAGCAGCAGCAGGGTGAAGGCCACCGGCAGCAGCCAGAACGACCAGTTGTTCATGCGCGGCAGCGCCATGTCCGGCGCGCCGATCTGCAGCGGGATCATCCAGTTGGCCAGGCCGACGAAGGCCGGCATCACCCCGCCGAAGATCATCACCA
>Ga0105251_10000137_pt1 | contig 74569 bp, 58 predicted proteins | sample KBSS64metaG_FD_80424 | JGI IMG/M metagenome (GOLD analysis project Ga0105251, IMG submission 80424) | Switchgrass rhizosphere microbial communities from Kellogg Biological Station, Michigan, USA - KBS S6-4 metaG | ecosystem: Host-associated > Plants > Roots > Rhizosphere > Soil | place...
CCACGTCGCGGATCTCGCCGAGCATGATCACGTCGGGATCGGCGCGCATGAAGGCGCGCAGCGCCTTGGCGGAGGTCCAGTCGATCTTCGGGTTGACCTGCACCTGGCGCAGCCCCGGCTGGGTGATCTCGACCGGGTCCTCCGCGGTCCAGATCTTGCGCTCGGGAACGTTGATGTGGCTGAGCACCGAGTGCAGCGTGGTGGTCTTGCCCGAGCCGGTGGGGCCGGTGACCAGCAGGATGCCGTGCGGCTGCTCCAGCACCTTGCGGAACTGCGGCAGGAACGCATCGGTGAAGCCGAGCCGGTGGAAGTCGAACACCACGGTCTCGCGGTCGAGCAGGCGCATCACCACGCTCTCGCCGTGCGCGGTCGGCACGGTGCTCACGCGCAGGTCCAGTTCCTTGCCCTGCACCCGCAGCATGATGCGGCCGTCCTGCGGCAGGCGGCGTTCGGCGATGTTGAGCTTGGCCATGATCTTGACGCGGCTGATCACCGCCGCGGTCAGGTTGGCCGGCGGGCTCTCGCCGTCGATCAGCACGCCGTCGACGCGGTAGCGCACCTTCAGCCGGCTCTCGAACGGCTCGATGTGGATGTCCGAGGCGCGCAACTCCACCGCGCGCTGGATCACCAGGTTGACCAGGCGGATCACCGGCGCTTCGGAGGCCAGGTCGCGCAGGTGCTCGATGTCGTCGGCGGCGACGCTGTCGCCGTCGGCGGTTTCCACGATCGCGCCCATCGCGCTGCGGCCCTGGCCGAACCAGCGCTCGATCAGGTCGTCGATCTCCGAGCGCAGGCCGATCCGCGGCAGCACCTGCAGCCCGGTGGCCAGGCGCACCGCGTCGGCCGCATAGGGCTCGTGCGGATCGGACATCCACAGTTCCAGCGCGCCGTCGCGCTCGCCCAGCGGGCACACGTGGAACTGCTTGAGGAAACGCAGCGACAGCGGCTGCGCCTCGGGCAGGTGCTCCGGCGCGGTGGCCGGCAATTGCTTGGCATCGAGCAGCGGCAGGCCCAGGACCTCGGCGCTGACCTCGGCGTGGTCGCGCTCGGAGACCAGCCCCAGCCGCGCCAGCAGCGACAGCAGGCTGCCGCCGGATTCGCGCTGCAACTGGCGCGCGCGCAGCAGGTCGCCTTCCTTGAGCCGGCCCTTGGCCAGCAACGCATCGACGATGCGCGCCTCGGGCGTATCGGCAGCGGCGACAGTGTCCTTGACGAGCGCGTTCACACAATCCCTCCAGAGCGTGCGGCGACTTTAGCAGTTCGGCGCGACCTGCCGCCCACCCCGGTCGCGACGTCCGCTGCGACTGTCTACGAGGCCATGGCCGCACAGCGCACGGTCATCGGCGTGACACGCGCGGTGCGCAGCATGGCGGATTGCGGCGCGGCGCGCACGGCGGCGCGTGGCGACCACCGCTCGCCCAAGCCCGTACAGGGTCGCGCAAGGCCGTGCCCATCCCCGCACGGCGCAGATGCCACAGGCGCTGCGGGGACAGGACGTTTTGCGGCGCGGACGCAGAAGACCCGGCCGTAGCCGGGTCTTCTGGGTGACCTGCGGCGCCGCGAACGGCGCCGTCCTTCGCTCCCGCTACTGGCGAGCGACCAGGCTGACGCCGCTGTACGCCGTCGTGCCGACCAGCTTGATGTAGTACGTCCCGGCCTGCGGCGCGGTGAAGCGCACCGTCTCGTTGTTGCCCGGGCGGGCCGACTTGGCGTCGTAGCTGCTGCTGCTGGGCTCCTTGTCGAAGCTCACGTACAGCGACACGTTGCCGCTGCCGCCGTAGGTGAGGACGCTCAGCACTGCGCCGGCTTCGGCCTGGAAGCTGTACAGCGTCTCGTTGCCGGCCGCGCCGGTCAACCCGGAGACCACGACCTTGTTGGTCAACGCCGTCGCCGGCGGCGCGCACTGCTCGGTGTCCGGATCGCACGGCTCTTCCAGCGCCTTGGCCAGCGCGGCCTTGGCGTCGAGGATACCGGTGCCGATCGGCGTGCTGGTCGGGATCGACACCGGGAACGGACGCGCGGTCTGCTTGAGCAAGGTCTCCAGCGCGGCCGGGGTCAGCGGCGCCTTGTTCGCGGCGATCAGCGCGCTCTGCACCAGCGCCGCCACCGCCGCCACGTGCGGCGAGGCCATCGAGGTGCCGCCCAGGCCCATGTAGGTGTAGTTGCCGGAGGTCGGCGTGGTCGTGCCGCTGTAGCCGGTCTGCCAGATGTAGCCGCCCGGATTGCCGTCGACGCTGCCGCCGCCGCCCGGGCCGGACAGATCGACCTTGGCGCCGTAGTTGGAGTAGTAGGTGATGCCGCCGGTGATGCGGGTGGCGCCGACCGCGATCACGTTGTCGCAGCTGGCCGGGCTGAAGTTGGCGGCATTGCCGCTGCTGTTGCCGGCGGCCACCACCACCGTGGTCCCGCGCGACACCGCGCCGTTGATCGCGTCCTGGGTGGCGCTGTCGCAGGCGCCGCCGCCGCCCAGGCTCATGTTGATGATCTCGGCCGGGTTCTGGTTGGCCGGCACGCCGGCCACGGTCCCGCCGGACGCCCAGACGATGGCGTCGGCGATGTCGGAGGTGTAGCCGCCGCACTTGCCCAGCACGCGTACCGGCAGCACCGTGGCGTTGGGCGCCACGCCGGCCATGCCGACGCCGTTGTTGGTGGCTTCGGCCACCGTGCCGGCCACGTGGGTGCCGTGCCAGGAGCTGTCGTCGGCCAGCGAGCCGGCGTAGCACTCGTTGTCGTTCTCGACCCAGTCGCCGTAGTCGAGCGCGCCGGGCACGCGCGCGTCGGTCGGGCGCCGCGAGGTCTCCGCGTCGGAGATGAAGTCGTAGCCCTGCAGCAGGTTCACCGCCACGTCCGGGTGGTTCGGCAGGATGCCGGTGTCCAGCACCGCGACCACCACGCCGTCGCCCTTGGACACGTCCCAAGCCGACGGCGCATTGATGCCGCCGGTGGCGTTGCTGTAGTGCCACTGGTACTGCGCGTACAGCGGATCGTTCGGCACCAGTTGCGGCTGCACCTGCGCCTTGGCGCGCAGCAGTTCCACCGGCCGCAGCTTGGCATCGACCTGCGCGTACTTCACCGCCGGGTCGGCGGCGATCTCCGCCACCACCTTGTCCAGGTCGGCCTTGCTCAGCTTGCCGGTCAGGCGGATCAGGTCCGCGCCGATGCCCAGGGTGCGCACGTACTCGGCGCGCACGCTGGCCGCGGCCGCGCGCGAGATGCCGTTGCCGCCGCCGAGGCTGGCGCGGCCCACCGCCGACTGCACCGTCGACAGCTTGGCGCTGCGGTCGCTGGCCGCGGCGGTGCCGGCGTTGTAGCGCACCAGGATGCGGTTGGAGGTCACCGCGTCGGCCGGCGCGGACGTGCTCGGCTCCTTGACCGGCAGCGACGACGCGGCACCGGCCGCGTACGCGCTGGACGCGCCCAGCGACATCATCAGCATGGCGGCGGCGATGGCATTGATACGGGGATTTTGCTTGTCGATCACGTTGACGTCCTCTTCAAAGTTTCGTGGATCAGGCGACAGTTGCGGCCGTAGAAGAACTCCTTTTTCCCGAATCCGTTGGCCGGCCCAGCCAAGGTCCTTTGGTCTGCCCCCTCAGGCCATGTCTGTGACGGACGGCGGCGGTCGCCGCCGTCCGCGATGCCTCACCAGCCGAAACCGGCGCCGATGCCGACCGAGCTGTCGTCGCCGCTGAACGCGCCGCCGATGGTCAGCGTGGCGCGGTCGCTGAAGGCGCGCTGGTAGCCCACCGACAGGGCCGACTCGCCGTTCTGGAAGCCGACGCCGGCGCCGACCCGGTTCTGGGTGCGGATGCCCGCGGCGCTGGTGGCCATGTTGAGCATCGCCGCGCTCATCGCGCCCTGCCGGTCGATGCGGCGGTCCTGGTCGCGCAACCGCGCATCCACGTCGCCGCGCAGCACGTCGAAGCTGTCGGCCATGGTGTTGAAGCGGGTGTCGGTATACGACTTGGCAGTGGCCACGCCGCTGTCCAGCTGGCTCTTGTTGACCGCATCGGTGGCCCGCGTGCCGGCGGCGACGTTGGCGACCTGGCGCTCGTTGCCGGCGCTGCCCACCGACACCGTGTTGGCGCGGTCGGCGACCGAGCCCTGGCCCAGCGCGACCGCCCCCTGCGCCGTGGCGCTGGCACCCTGGCCCAGCGCGGTGCCCGAGGCGGCGCTGACGCTGGCGCCCTCGCCCATCGCCACCGCGTTGGTCGCCACCGCGGCGATGTGGCTGTTGGCGCCCACCGCGGTGCTGCCGTCGGCGTTGACCTTGGCGTTGCTGCCGATCGCGGTGTCGTTGGGGCCGTGCGCATAGGCGCTGCCGCCGATCGCGGTGCCGGTGACGTCGTTGGCGCGCGCCGCGGTGCCGACCGCGGTGGCGCCGCCGCCGGCATCGGCCACGGCGCTGGTCCCGACCTGCGCGGCGGACGGGTTGCCCGACACAGTGGCCGCCGAAGTCGCCGCCGGCGCCGTGTCCTGTGCCGCCGGCGCCGCGACCGTGGCAGCGCTGGCCATCCGCGCACTACGCGACACGCTGGCCGTGCCCGTGCCGCGCGCATCCAGCTCGCTGACCTTGGTGTCCAGCGCCGCCAGCGCATCGCCGACGTTGCTGTAGCTGGCGCCCTGGATCAGGTAGGTCGGCGCCACGAACACGCCTTGCGCGCCGAGCCCGGCACCGCCGCCCAGGAACGCCGCCATGTTGCTCAGCGACTGGTATAGCTGGCTGCCGTTGATCGCCTCGGTGCTGCCGGCGGCGACGCTGCCCGCGGTCAGGTTGACGATGCGCCGCGTGGCCGGGCCGCCGCGGCCGTTGCCGCTGCCCAGCGATACCGTGTCGGCCTCGTAGACGCGCGAACCGGCACCCAGCGCGACCGCGTTGTCGGCCGACACGCCGGCGTTGGCGCCGATCGCCACGCCGTTGCTGCCGCTATTGCGGACGAAGCTGTTGTAGCCCAGCGCCACGCCGTTCTCGCCGATCGCGTTGGTCTGCAGGCCGATCGCGGTGCTGCGCGCGCCGCTCGCCGAACTGCTGGCGCCCGAGGCGGTCGCACCGGCGCCGCTGGCGACGCTGGCCACGCCCAGCGCGGTGCTGCGCAGGCCGCTGGCGGTGGCGCCGGCACCGGCCGCGGTGCTGTTCTCGCCGCTGGCGCTGGCCACCCCGCTGCCCGAGCTCTGGAACGCCGCGCTGGTTTCGCCGGCGGCCGCGGCCACCGCGTCGAGCTGCGCCTTGTTGACCGCATCGTTGGCGTTCAGCGCCGCGCCGACATTGGTGATGCGGCGCGTGGCCGGCGCACTGACCCCGTTGCCGCCGCCCACCGACACCACATTGGCTTCGCTGGCGCGCGAACCGGCGCCGAGCGCGACGCTGTTGGCGCCGTTGGCCCAGGCGCTGGTGCCGAGCGCGGTGGCGTTGATGCCGCTGTAGGCGTAGGCGTCCTGGCCGATCGCGGTGCCGCCCTGCACGGTCGCCCAGGCGAACTGGCCCACCGCGGTGGTCTGCGCCGCGGTGGCCCAGGCCGACGCACCGAGCGCGGTGGCGTCCTCGCCGGTGGCGCGGGCGCTGTGGCCCAGCGCCGACGCGTACGCGCCGGACGCGGTGCTGCCCCAGCCCAGCGCCGAGGCATAGTCGCCCGCCGCTGCCGCGCCGTAGCCGAACGCGCTGGTGCGGGTGCCGCTGGCGCTGCTGAAGGCGCCGACCGCGGTGCTGTAGTCGGTCGCGGCCTCGGCCTTGTAGCCGCTGGCGGTGGCCTGCACGCCGCTGGCGGTGGCGCCGGCGCCGCTGGCGCTGCTGAACGCGGCGGTGGCCTGCGCGCCCGCGCCGAGCGCGGTGGCGCCGGCCTCGCTGGCGGTGGTGGTGCCGTCGAGCAGCACATTGCCGGCGTCGTCGGTGTAGTACAGCGAGCCGCCGATCGCGGTGCTGGACTCGCCGGTGGCGGTGGCGTTGTAGCCGGACGCGGTGGCGTACTGCGCGCCGGCCAGCGCGCCGCTGCCGAACGCCGAGGCGCCGGTGCCGAAGGCGTTGGACGCCTCGCCGGCGGCGGTGGCGTAGTTGCCCTCGACGTAGCTGCCGACGTCGTCGGCGGCGGTGTCGCCACCGCTGGCCTTGAACTGCTTGCCGGTCGCGTCGGCCGATTGCTTGACCGCGTCCAGTTGCGCGACGTTGACCGCGTCGGTGGCCTCGGTGCCGGCGGCGACGTTGGTGATCTGCCGCTCGCTGCCGGCGCTGCCCACCGACACCGTGTTGTCGCGGTCGGCCTCCGACGCCGCGCCCAGCGCCACGCTGTTGCTGGCGGAGGCATAGGCGCCGTAGCCGAAGGCGCTGGAATCGCTGGCGCTGGCGTAGCTCAGGCTGCCGATGGCGGTGCTGAAGTCGGCGGTGGCGCCGGCGCCGGCGCCGAACGCCGACGCATTGGCGCCGGATGCCTCGGCCGGAATCAGCCCGAAGAACGAGGTGCCGCCGACCGCCACGCTCTCCTCGCCGGAGGCCACGCTGTACTCGCCCACCGCCACGCTGCTGGTCCCGGAGGCGGTGGAGGCGACGCCGACCGCGGTGCCGTAGTCGCCGGCGGCGAGCGCGCCGTAGCCCAGCGCCGAGGACAGCGCGCCGCTGGCCTCGCTGTAGCCGCCGAGCGCGGTGGCGCCGATGTTGGAGGCGCTGCTGCGGAAGCCGGTGGCGGTGGCCTGGTTGTCCGAGGCCACGGCCTCGTTGCCGGTGGCGGTGGCGTAGGTGGCGCTGGCCTGCGCGCCGGCGCCGCTCGCGGTGGCGCCGATGTCCGCGGCCAGCGCTCCATTGCCGATGGCGATGCTGTCCTGGCCCAGCGCCTGGCTGGCGCTGCCCAGCGCGACCGCGTCACTGCCGCTGGACACGGCGTTGAAGCCGATCGCGGTGGCCCCGGCGGCCAGCGCATTGGCGCCGCCGCCGAGCGCGGTGCTGCCGTCGCCGATCGCGTTGGCCGCTTCGCCGGCGGCCAGGGCATCGTCGCCGTCGACCAGCGCGCCGGCATCGCTGGCGTCGCTGCCGCTGGCCTGGAAGTACTTGCTGGTGGTTTCCGCCGCCTGCTTGACCGCATCGAGCTGGGCGACATTGACCGCGTCGGTGGCTTCGGTGCCGGCGGCGACGTTGGTGATCTGGCGCGCGTTGCCGGCGCTGCCCACCGACACACTGTCGGCGCGGTCGGCGACGGACCCCGCGCCCAGCGCGACCGCGTTGGACGCGGTCGCCTCGCTGCCGGCGCCGATCGCCACCGCGCTTTCCGCATCGGCCAGGCTGTTGGTGCCCACGGCGATCGTGTTGACCTGGTTGCCCAGCGCCTGGAAGCCCATCGCCACGCTGTAGTTGCCGTAGCCGAACGCGCCGCGGCCCACCGCGGTGGCGCTGAGGCCCGGCGCCCAGCTGTTGAAGCCGATCGAGGTGGCGCCGCTGCCGCTGGCCCAGGCGCCGGTGCCGAACGCCGAGGCGTTGGTGCCGGTCGCCCACGCCGAGGCGCCGAACGCCGAAGCGCCATCGGCGGTGGCCCAGGCATAGGCGCCGCTGGCGGTGGCGTCGTCGCCGCTGGCCCAGGCATTGTCGCCCTGCGCCAGGCTGTAGCTGCCGGTCGCGCGCGCCTTGTAGCCGCCGGCGGTGCTGTGGTCGCCGGTGGCCTGCGCGCCGTAGCCGGTGGCGGTGGCCTGCGCACCAGTGGCCTGCGCGCCGGCGCCGAGCGCGGTGGCGTTCTCGCCGGCGTTGGCGCCGATCAGTTGCGCTTTGCCGTCGGCATCGACGATCGGCTGGTTGTACTGGTCGAAGGCCTGGCCCTGGCCGCCGATCGCGGTGGCGCCGGTCCCACCGGCGCTGCTGCCAGTGCCGAGCGCGACGGCGTTGTCGCCCATCGCCGCGGCACCGCTGCCGTAGGCGGCCGCGCCGGTGCCGTAGGCATTGGCCGCATCGCCCGCGGCCAGCGCGCCCTCGCCGTCGGCATAGGCGCCGACCGTGCCGCTGCCGCCGGCGGTGAAGAACTTCGCGGTGGACTCGGCGGTCTGCTTCACCGCATCCAGCTGCGCGACGTTGACCGCATCGGTGGCCTGGGTACCGGCGGCGACGTTGACGATCTGCCGCTCGCTGCCGGCATCGCCGACCGACACCGTGTTGGCGCGGCGCGCGACCGAGTTCGCGCCCAGCGCCACGCTGTCGGCGGCGAGCGCGGTGCTGTAGTAGCCGAGCGCGGTGCTGTTGGCGCCGCTGGCCCAGGACTCGGCGCCGAGCGCACTGGCGAAGGCGCCCGGCGCGTAGGCGAAGTAGCCCAGCGCGGTGCTTTCCAGGCCGGACGCCTCGCTGAGGCTGCCGTTGGCGACGCTGTAGTCGCCGGAGGCGATCGCGCCGGCGCCGAACGCCGCCGCGCTCTGCCCGCTGGCCTGGGTCTGCACGAACAGGCCCAGGCCCGGAATCAGGTCGGCCGGGCCGCCGACGGCGACGCTGCTGGCGCCGCTCGCCGCGCTCTGCGTGCCGACCGCGGTGGCGTAGTCGCCGGTGGCATTGGCCACCGCGCCGAACGCGGAGGCCTGCGCGCCGCTGGCGTAGGCGCCCACGCCCACCGCCGAGGCGGCGAAGCCGCCGGCGTCGGCGCTGGCGCCCAGCGCGGTGCCGCCGACCCCGGCGCTGGTGGCGCCGGTATCCACCGCCACCCCGCCATTGGTGATCAGCGGATCGCCGTTCTCGTCGACCGCCACGCCGCCCACCGCCACCGCCGCCGGCCCGGTGGCCTGCGCGTTGGTGCCGAACGCGGCACTGTTCTGCCCGGCCGCGACCGCGCCGTTGCCCACCGCGGTGGCGCCGCTGGCGAGCGCGTCGGCGCCGCCACCGAGCGCGGTGCTGCCGTTGCCGATGGCGTTGGCGGCCTCGCCGGCGGCGAGCGCGTCGTCGCCTTCGACGTAGGCGCCGGCGTCGCTGGCGCTGCTGCCGCTGGCCTGGAAGTGCTTGGCGGTGGCGTCGGCGACGCTGGCGACCGCATCGAGCTGGTCGCGGTTCACCGCGTCGGTGCCTTCGGTGCCGGCGGCGACGTTGGCGATCTGGCGCTCCTTGCCGGCGCTGCCGACCGAGACCGTGTCGGCGCGATCGGCGGTGGATCCCTGGCCGAGCGCGACGCTGCCGCTGGCCGCGGCCTTGGCGCCGTAGCCCAGCGCGGTGGCGTCGTCGGCCTGCGCCCACGAGGCGCCGCCGAGCGCGGTGCTGGAGTCGCCATCGGCCGAACTCAGCCAGCCGATCGAGGTGGAGAACGCGCCATTGGCCCAGGCGCCGGCGCCGAACGCGGAGCCGCCTTCGCCCTGCGCCTCGGTGGCGAAGAAGCCAAGCACGCTGCCGCCGACCGCGGTGCTGGATTCGCCGCTGGCCAGGCTCGATTCGCCCACCGCCACGGCGCTGCCGCCGCTGGCATTGGCGCCGTAGCCGAAGGCGGAGGCGAAATCGCCGCCGGCCTGGCTGAAGCCGCCCGTGGCCGTGGTGGCCAGACCGCTGGCCGCGGCCGAGAAGCCGCTGGCCGTGCTCTGCACGCCGTCGGCGCGCGCGGCGGTTCCCAGCGCGGTGGAGAACGCGCCGTTGCCCTGCGCGCCGGCACCGAACGCGCTGGCGCCCTGCGCCGCGGCGCTGGTGGTGCCTTCCAGCACCACCTGGCCGTCTTCATCCACGATCGACAGCGCACCGCCGACCGCGGTCGCCGAGGCGCCGGTCGCGGTCGCGTTGCTGCCCACCGCGGTGGCATTGCCGCCGATGCTGGTGGCGCCGCTGCCGAGCGCGCTGCTGCCGTTGCCGATCGCGTTGGCGGCTTCGCCGGCGGCCAGTGCGTTGTCGCCCTCGACATAGGCGCCGGCATCGCTGTCGGCGCTGCCGCTGGACTGGAAATACTTGGCGGTGGTGTCGGCGGTCTGCTTGACCGCGTCCAACTGCGCCACGTTGACCGCGTCGGTGGCCTCGGTGCCGGCGGCGACGTTGGTGATCTGGCGCTCCTTGCCGGCGCTGCCGACCGACACGCTGTCGTCGCGATCGGCCACCGCATCGGCGCCCAGCGCCACGCTGTTCTCGCCCTGGGCGACGGCGGCGTTGCCCAGCGCGGTGCTGTTGCGGCCGGCCGCATTGGCGAAGCCGCCGATGGCGGTCGCGTAGTCGGCGTCGGCGCTGGCGGCCAGGCCCAGCGCCGCGCTGGCGACGCCGGTGGCGACGCTCTCGGCGCCCAGCGCGGTGGCGCCGGTGCCCTGGGCGGTGCTGTAGTAGCCGAGGGCGGTGGATTCCAGGCCGCTCGCTTCGCTGAGCGTGCCGCTGGCCACGCTGCCGTCGCCGCTGGCGTTGCTGGCCGCGCCGGTGGCGGTGCTCTGCTCGCCGCTGGCGCTGCTTTCGGCGCCGACCGCGGTCGCGTAGTCGCCGCTGGCGCTGGCGCCGTCGCCGATCTGCAGTGCCTGCGCGTGCGCGGCGGAAGGCAGTGCCGCCGCGCCGGCGCCCAGCGCCATGGCGATCGCGGCCGACAGCGCCAGACCCTGCGCGCGCCCTGACCTGCCTTCACGGACCACCTGCCCGCGGGCATCGCCGCTGGCCAGTTCCGAGGCCACGGTCCACATGCCCAATGCCTTGTTCCAGACCTTGCGATAAATCCGATTCATCGACTGCTGCTCCTCAAATAGGCTGGTTTTTGGTCAGAAAAGCCACCCTCGCCCGGCATTCCAGCCGGCCGACCCCCTGTCGGTATTTGGCGCCGCATGCCCTGGAATCTCGGGCAACCCGCTTGCGCGGGTCGCGGCTCGGTGCGCGTTGATGAACCGAGACGAAATGCGGAACTGCCCCGAGTGTTAACCCCGTATCTGGAGTACGTCAAGTTTTTGACTTGAATCCGCGCAATCAGTGATGCGAACCTCACAATCGCGATTAAATTGTTAATTTTTAGATAAAATTCAATCAAAACAAGACATTCCGCCAAATTATCGGCACGTCACTTGCCATCCGTTGACGCCGGACGGCAGCGGCATCCGCTGTCGCGCCAAGGCTTTGACGCGCAGTCGGCCAAGGCGGGGGGGACGATCTGTCGCTCTCGGCGTCGGGTTGCCTGCGGTCGTGCACAAGTGCAACTGCGCAGATCGCGGTCGCTGCCCGGGAGCGGCGGCAGCGCGGGCAGCGCGGCGGGCATTGGGGGCGGACCGGGCGTTTTTCAGCCGTAGGGAGGCTGCAGCGGAGACTGGCAGGGCCGGGCGAGAGCGACTCGCGGAGTTTGGCGTACACGAGGCTGCGCCCGGCCCCTCATCCGCCCCTACGGGGCACCTTCTCCCGACGGGAGAAGGGAATAGCCGCTCCCCCCTCTCCCGTCGGGAGAGAGGTTGGGGTGAGGGTCCGGCGCGAAAGCGTCTCGCGGAGTCCAAGCGCACCCCACATGCTTCACGCCGCGCCCCCGCCAGCGGACGCGGCTACACGCCGCTCAACCCACCCACACCCGCGCGTTGCGGAACATGCGCAGCCACGGCGAGTCGTCCGCCCAGTCCGCCGGATGCCAGCTGAGGTTGAGCGAGCGCGGGGTGCGCTCGGGATGCGGCATGAGGATGGTCACCCGGCCATCGTCGCTGGTCAGGCCGGTGATGCCGTCGGGCGAGCCGTTCGGGTTCAGCGGATACCGCTGCGCGACCTCGCCGTTGCCGTCGACGAAGCGCAGCGCCACGCGCGCGGCGGCCTGGTCCACGGCGCTGGCGAACTCGGCGCGGCCTTCGCCATGCGCCACCGCCACCGGGATCCGCGAGCCGGCCATGCCGCGCAGGAAGATCGACGGCGACTCCACCACTTCCAGCAGGCTGGTGCGCGCCTCGAACTGCTCGCTGCGATTGCGCAGGAAGCGCGGCCAGTGCTCGGCGCCGGGGATGATGTCCTTGAGCTGGCTGAGCATCTGGCAGCCATTGCACACGCCCAGGGCGAACGTGTCCGGGCGCGCGAAGAACGCCGCGAACGCATCGCGCAGCGCCGGCCGTTCCAGGATCGAGGTGGCCCAGCCGCGGCCGGCGCCGAGCACGTCGCCGTAACTGAAGCCGCCGCAGGCGGCCAGGCCGACGAAACCGGCCAGATCCACGCGGCCGGCGATCAGGTCGCTCATGTGCACGTCGAAAGCGCGGAAGCCGGCGCGCTCGAACGCGTTGGCCATCTCGATCTGGCCGTTGACGCCCTGCTCGCGCAGGATCGCCACCTTCGGCCGTTCGCCGCTGGCGACGAACGGCGCGGCGACGTCCTCGGCCGGGTCGAACGCCAGCTTGGGCCTGAGCCCCGGCGCGGCGAAATCGCGCGCCACCGCGCGTTCCTCGTCGGCGCTGTCGGGGTTGTCGCGCAACGCCTGCATCGCATGGCTCACCGACCACCAGGCATCGAACAGCTCGTCCCAGCGCCATTCGGCCAGGGTCTTGCCGGCCAGCCCGACGCGCACCGCCGCGGCCGTGCTGGGGCGGGCGATGCGCTGCGCGCATTCGGTCAACGCATGGCGCTCGACCAGGTCGGCGAACGCGGCGCGGTCTTCCCTGGCGATCTGCACCACCGCGCCCAGTTCCTCGTTGAACAGGCTGCGGAACGGATCGTCGCCCCAGGCATCGAGGGTGATGTCCAGGCCCTGCCGCGAGGCGAACGCCATCTCGCACAGCGCGGCGAAGGCGCCGCCGTCGCTGCGGTCGTGATAGGCCAGCAGCATGCCGGCCTCGCGCGCATCGCGGATCAATTCGAAGAACGCGCGCAGCCGCTGCGCATCGTCCAGGTCCGGCACCGCGCCGCCGAACGCGGGCAGCCCGCCTTCGGCATGCACCTGCGCCAGCACCGACCCGCCCAGGCGCTGCTTGCCGCCACCCAACCCGATCAGCCACAGCTCGCTTTCGGCCTCGCGCGCCAGCAACGGCGTGAGCTGGCTGCGGGCATCGGCGACCGGCGCGAATGCGGAGACGATGAGGGAGACGGGCGAGACGCTCTTGTGCGTGGCGCTCGCGCCGGGAGTGGGGAGTGGGGATTCGGGATTGGCAACAGCACTGTCCGTGCCCGTCGACCCGCTTCCACCAATCCCCAATTTCGAATCCCGAATCCCGGCCACACCCCACTGTGCCTGCATCGACAGCGAGTCCTTGCCCACCGGGATGCTCAGGTCCAGCTGCGGGCACAGTTCCATGCCCACCGCCTTGACCGCGGCGTACAGGCGCGCGTCCTCGCCGTCGTGGTTGGCCGCGGCCATCCAGTTCGCCGACAGCTTGATCTGGTCCAGCGCCTGTACCGGCGCCGCGCACAGGTTGGTGATCGCCTCGCCCACCGCCATCCGCGCCGCCGCGGCGGCGTCGAGCAGGGCCAGCGGGGTGCGCTCGCCGATCGCCATCGCCTCGCCGGCGTGGGTGTCGAACCCGGCCAGGGTGATCGCGCAGTCGGCCAGCGGCAGCTGCCAGGGGCCGATCATCTGCTCGCGCGCGGTCAGGCCGCCGACGCTGCGGTCGCCGATGGTGACCAGGAAGCTTTTCGCCGCCACGGTCGGATGGGCCAGCACGCGCAGCCCGGCCTCGCGCAGGTCCAGCGCATCGGTATCCAGCTCCGGCCAGCGCGGCGCCGGCGGCTGCCGGGTGTCGCGGTGCATCTTCGGCGGCTTGCCGAAGAGGACGTCCATGGGCAGATCGATTGGGTGCAGGGATTGGGGAGTGGGGATTCGGGATTCGTGAGAAGCGGGGGAGCCGGCCGACATCGTGCCGTTGCCAATCCCCAATCCCGACTCCCCATTCCCGCCGCCGAGGACACCGTAGCCCACGACGAGCCGTTCCTCGGCGGTCGCCACGCCGACCGCGGCGAACGGGCAGCGCTCGCGCTCGCAGATCGCGGCGAACTCGGCCAGGCGCGCCTGCGGCACGCCGAGCACGTAGCGCTCCTGCGATTCGTTGCACCACAGCTGCATCGGCGACAGCGACGGGTCGTCGCTGGGCACGCGGTCCAGGTCGATGAGGCCGCCCACGCCGGAGTCGTGCAGCAGTTCGGGAATGGCGTTGGACAGGCCGCCGGCGCCGACGTCGTGGAACCAGCGGATCGGATTGTCCGCGCCCAGCGCCACGCAGCGGTCGATGACCTCCTGCACGCGCCGCTCCATCTCCGGGTTGTCGCGCTGCACGCTGGCGAAATCCAGGTCCTCGGCGCTGTCGCCGGAGGCCACCGAACTGGCCGCGCCGCCGCCCAGGCCGATCAGCATCGCCGGGCCGCCGAGCACGATCACCGCATCGCCGGGCTGCAGCGGGATCTTCTCCACCTGCACGCGGTCGATCGCGCCCAGGCCGCCGGCCAGCATGATCGGCTTGTCGTAGGCGCGGGTCAGGTCCTGCGCCTCCGGCAGTTCGAAGCTGCGGAAATAGCCGAGCAGGTTGGGCCGGCCGAACTCGTTGTTGAACGCGGCGCCGCCGAGCGGGCCGTCCAGCATGATCTCCAGCGCCGGCGCCATGCGCGGGTTCAACGGGCGCTCGCCCTCCCAGGGCTGCGGCAGCGTCGGTATGCGCAGGTGCGAGACGCTGAAACCGGTCAGGCCGGCCTTGGGCTTGCCGCCGCGGCCGGTGGCGCCCTCGTCGCGGATCTCGCCGCCGGCGCCGGTGGAGGCGCCCGGGAACGGCGCGATCGCGGTCGGGTGGTTGTGGGTCTCGACCTTGATGCAGAACGCCGACGGCGTCACCGCCTCGCTGCGGTACTCGCCGCTGGCCGGATCCGGGCGGTAGCGCGCGGCCGGATGCCCTTCCACCACCGCCGCGTTGTCGCTGTACGCGCTGAGCGTGTGCTGCGGGGTCTGCTGGTGGGTGTGCTTGATCATCCGGAACAGCGAGCGGTCCTGCTCCTTACCGTCGATGGTCCAGCTGGCGTTGAAGATCTTGTGCCGGCAGTGCTCGGAATTGGCCTGCGCGAACATCATCAGTTCCACGTCGGCCGGATCGCGGCCCAGTTCGCCGAAGCGCTGGCGCAGGTAGTCGATCTCGTCCTGGGCCAGGGCCAGGCCTAGGCGTGCGTTGGCCGCGTCCAGCTGGTCCAGCGCGATGCGCTCCACGTCGCCGCGCGCCGGCGCCTGGAACAGCGCCTGCGCCTGCGCGGCGCTGTCCAGCAGCGACTGCGTCATCGGGTCGTGCAGCAGCTTGGCCAGCGCGGCCTGCTGGATCGCGTCCTGCGGCCAGCCGGCCAGGTCCAGCCGGGTGCCGCGCTCCACGCGCCGGATCGCCAGGCCGGCGCCGCGCACCAGCTCGGTGGCCTTGCTCGACCACGGCGAGCGCGTGCCCAACCGCGGCACCACGTAGCGCGAGCGGGTGCCCGCCGCGGCCGCGGCCGGCGCGTCCTGCGCCTGCAGGATGCGCTGCGCGACCGCGATGTCCACCGCGGCGTCGGCCGCGCTGTCGATGAAGTAGACGTGCCAGGCACCGGCGATGCGCACGCCGGGCACGAGGGACTGCAGGCGGGTTTCGAGCCGAGCGCGACGGAACGGCGAAAGGGCGGAAGCGCCCTCGAGGACGATCATGTCCGGGGAACCGTGTGAGGAAACGGGCTGGCTATTGTAAGCCGGGATTGGGGATTCGGGATTTGGGATTGGCAATAGCGGTGTCCCGCGCACCGACGTTCGCCGGGCAACCGCTTGATGGAGTGCCCGTGGCGGGGTGCGGAAGCGGGAGTGGCGGCAATGGCGGCGTCCCGTGCAGGCACGCTCGCAGGGGACGCACTGGCGGCGTCTGACGCCGTGGTCTTGGAGACTCGGGCTTGCGGACCGGGAGCGGTCGTCTCCGCACGGAATTCGCCGCAGCAGCGCTCCAGCGAATCCCCAATCCCGAATCCGCGCGCGGCCCTTAGCGGCTTCCGCCAGCCTTCGTCGCTTCCGCCGCGCGCTTGTCCAGCGCCTGGCGCAGTTGCGCCGGCGGCAGGTAGCCGCCGAGCTGGGTGCCGTCCGGGGCGAAGATCGCCGGGGTGCCGTTGACGCCCAGGCGCTGGCCCAGGTTGTACTGCATGGTCACCGGGTTCTTGCAGCTGGCCGCGCCCGGCACCTTGCCGCTGGCCTTGGCCTCGGTCAGCGCCCTCTTCCTGTCGGCCGCGCACCACACCGCGACCATGTCCTTGTAGTCCTGGCTGCCCAGGCCCATGCGCGGGAACGCCAGGTACTCCACCGCGATGCCCTGCTTGTTGAGCTCGGCGATCTCGCTGTGCAGCTTGCGGCAGTAGCCGCATTCGATGTCGGTGAACACGCTGATCGTGTACTTGGGATTGGCCGGGGCGAACACGATGCGCTCGGCGCGCGGCGCCGATTCCAGCAGCTTGCGGCGATAGCTCAGCAGGCCTTCGCTGGAGGCGAACTGCTTTTCCTGGATGTCGAACGGCTGCGCCTGGAACAGGTAGCGGCCGTCGTCGGACACGTACAGCACCTGCCCGCCGACCACCACTTCGCGGAAGCCCGGGAACGGGGCGGCGCCCATGTAGTCGGGCTTGAAGTTCGGATCCAGCTGCAGCAGGGCCGCGCGCACGCGCTGCTCGCCGGGCGCGCCGGCGGCGGCGGGGGCGGCCGGCTTGGCCGCGGCGGCAGCGCCGGTCGGGGACGCCGGCTGCGCGCAGGCGGAAAGGGAGGCGGCGCCCAGCAGCGCGCAAAGAGCAAAACGGAGCATTGGCTATCCATCAGGGCTGCGAATCGGCCGGATTGTCGCATACCCCCGCGCCCGCTCCATGTAGACGGGCTGAGCGGTCCGCGGCGCCGGGCGCCTCAGCCGCGGGGATGATGCTTGCTGTGCAGCTTCTGCAGGTGTTCGCGCGCGACCAGGGTGTAGATCTGGGTGGTGGACAGCGAACTGTGCCCGAGCAGCATCTGCAGCGCGCGCAGGTCGGCGCCGCGGTTGAGCAGGTGGGTGGCGAAGCTGTGGCGCAGGCCGTGCGGGCTGACCGACGCCGGGTCGATGCCGGCCAGCGCCGCGTAGCGCTTGACCAGGCCCCAGAACTGCTGCCGGCTCAGCGGGCGCCGCGTCGCATCGATGAACATCGGCACGATGCCGTCGCTGGCCGGCACCGCCTGCCCGGCCGCCAGCGCCGGCCGCGCCGTGTCCAGGTAGCGCTGCAGCCAGTGCTGCGATTCCTCGCCCAGCGGCACCAGGCGCTCCTTGCTGCCCTTGCCGGTGACGCGCAGCACGCCCTGGCGCAGGTTCACCGCGTTCGCCGGCAGGTTGACCAGTTCGCTGACGCGCAGCCCGGCCGCGTACATCAGCTCGAGCATGGCGCGGTCGCGCAGGCCGGCCGGGGCGGTGTCGTCCGGCGTGGCCAGCAGCGCGTCGATCTGGCTCTCGGCCAGGGCCTTGGGCAGGGAGCGCGGCAGCTTCGGCGGGTCCAGCAGCGCGGTCGGATCGTCGCCACGCTCGCCGCGGCGCAGGCGCAAGGCGAAGAACGCGCGCAGCGACGACAGCCAGCGCGCGTTGCTGCGCTGCGAATAGCCCATGCGCGCGCGCCAGGCCAGGTAGTCGAACAAGGCCTGGCGATCGGCCCCGGCCAGGCCGCCGCCGGCGCCGTCGCGCCAGCGCGCGAAGCCCTCCAGGTCGCGCCGATAGCTGTCCAGGCTCTGCCGCGCCAGGCCTTGCTCGGCCCAGGCCACGTCCAGGAACTGCTGGATCGCGGCCGCATCGGCGTCGCGCAGCGGGGCGAGCTGCTGGGCCTGCTGGCGGCGTTCGGCGGGGGTGCGGAGTTCTGGCATTGGCGGGCTTGGAGAGTCGGGAGTCGGGAGTCGGGAGTCGGGAGTCGGGAGTCGGGAGTCGGGAGTCGGGAAAAGCCTAGCGTCCGTGCGGCGGGACGCAAGGGTGAGACGCGACGGGCGGTGACGCGTCCGCGGCGCTGCCGCTAAGCTGTGGCGATGCCCGCCACGCCTGCCGCCGCTGCCCGCCCCCGTGCCCTGCTGCCGTGGCGGCTGCTGTCCCTGTTCTACGACGCCTGGCCGGTGCTGGCCCTGTGGTTCGTAATCTCGGCGCTGTTCACCCTCGGCTACACCCTGGACGGCCACGCGCCGCGCGAGAACATCGCGCCGTTCAGCGCGCTGCAGTGGCTACTGTGGCTGTGCTGCTGGGGGGTGTCCGGGCTGTACGCGACGCTGAGCTGGCGCCGCGGCGGCCAGACCCTGGGCATGCGCCCATGGCGGCTGCGCCTGCTGGCCGCCGACGGCGGCACGCCGGGCTGGGGCGCCCTGTGGCTGCGCTATCTGGTCGGCACGCTCTCGCTGCTGCTGGGTGGACTGGGCTTCTGGTGGGCGCTGTTCGATCGCGAGCGGTTGACCTGGCACGACCGCGCCAGCGCCACGCGACTGGTGCGACTGCCGAAGCGAACGCCCTGACCGTATCCACCGATGCGTGGCGGCGCGTCCAACGACACTGGCACGTCGGAACTGCTGCGGCACGACCACGCCAGCGCCCCCGGTGCTGATTCGCCCCCAGGGCAACACCCTGATTGCAATCGCTGCGACCTCGGCACCACACCAATCGTGTCTGCCGGGCAGTCGCGGCGTGGCTTTTCTGCATCGCCCCGTCGCGCATCACGCGAGCGGGCCTATCCCTGGAGCGCCGCATTCCCTTCGCGAATGCGGCCGCACTGCGACACGAGCACTACACCTTGGATTGCCCGTTCGCGATCTTTTCTATGACCGCCAGCTTCACCCTGTCCTCGGGAGAATCGCTGTAATTCAGGAACCCCTCGACGCCGTGCTTGTAGCCATTCCGGAAATCCTGGAACGTGTCCAGGATCCTGGTCTCGTATCGCGCGACGTACTGCTCGCCCTTCAGGAAGACGGTCACGCAATCGTTCCATTGGTCCAGGTGCTGATTGCCGACATAGGACTCCAGGAGCACTGCATCGACCTTGTTCCACTTCGCCCAGGAGATCAGCGCCTTGCCGCTGTCTGGATAGAATCTCCAGCAGTCGACCGGATACCGGTGGAAGTCGCCATTGGACGGCGTATTCAAGTAGCACAGCCCGCCGGGCTTCAGCACCCGCATGATCTCCAGGAACACGAGCCAGAACATTTCCGAATGCTCGAGGCAACTGCTCGACAGCACCATATCGATGGACGCGTCGTCGAACGGAAGCGAATACGGCGAATCCAACACGACATCGACGCCGTCGCCACTGGAAAAATCCACACCGATGTACTCGAACTGCTGTGGCGCCACCTCACGCAGGCTGCCATTGAAATTCCTGGAGCCTATCTCGACGACCTTGACATTCGCTTGATCCTTGAATGGCTTGGAGTAAGCCTCAAAAAAAAGCTTGCCATTGCTCATAGCAGTGGGATGCATCTGGAACCCTTCAGTTTGGCAATTACAACGATCTCGGGCTTCAACGAGCCGGCAAGCAGCGCCGCTCGAAGCGCCAGCTTCTATGGAGCACGACGTGCAATGCCCGCTGCAGAATGCGCATGATTATTGCCGCATAGCCACGCAGGGTAAAGCAAAACCGCGCCGCCTGGCGCGTCGCACCCGGATCGTCGCTGGATCGCACAAGCATCGACTTGCGCTTTCAGCATCACGCCGATGCCGCGCATGACCGCAAGCCCCATCGCCCCCCGCTCAACGCGGCCGCACGCGCCGCATCACCGCGCGGCGCAGCAACGCCTGCAGCCCATGCCCGGCGACGTAGAGCAGCAGCAACACCGGCGGCACCAGCGTCAGATAGGCGACAGCCCAGGGCATGCCGTGCAGCCAGGCATCGAGGCCGAGCGCATCCAGCGCCGCCAACTGCGGGGTCAACGGCAGTTGCAGCATCACGAAATGGCCCTTGTCGTCGGCGCCCTGCGCGGCCCAGACGCACAGCGCGGTCGGCACCGCGTACAGCAGGCAAAAGCCGACGCCGAGCAGACTCACCCGGCGCATCGGCTCAATTGCTGCGCTTGCGGAACAGCAGCCACGACACCGTCAGCATCACCAGCGGCGGCAAGGCGTAGGCGATGCGGTAGTCGAACTTGAGCGCGCCGGCCATGCGCCCAAAGAAGAGTTGCAGCAGCCAGAACACCAGCGCGAACAGGATGCCCAGGAACAGGCGCTTGCCCATGCCGCCGCTGCGCAGCGCGCCGAACGCGAACGGGATCGCGGCGAAGCACAGCGCCAGCACGTTGATCGGGTAGAACCAGCGGCTCCAGTACTGGTCCTCGTAGTCGCGCGCGTCCAGGCCGTTGCGGCGCCGGTACTCGATGCTGGTGTGCAGGTCGTGCGCGGACAGGTTGCGCGGCTTGGCCAGGCCCGAAGCCAGCGCCGCCGCGTCCAGCCGCGACTGCCACGGCAGGCTGTCGAATTTCTCGCGCTGCACCGAGCGCTCGGCGAAGGTGTCGCGGTAGACCTGCCTGAGGGTCCAGCCGGTGCTGCGGTGCTCGGCGGTGGTGGCGTGGGTCAGCGAGGCCAGGCGCCCGGCCTGGTCCAGCGTGTACAGGCGCACGTCGCGCAGCTCCAGCCAGGTGCCGCCGCCGGCTTCCAGGTGCTCTTCGCCGCTCTGCGCGTTGAGGAAGGTGTCGCCCTCGCGCGCCCACAGCCCGGAGTAGCGGGCCATGCTCATGTTGCCGTTGTACTTGGCGTTGGCCTTGATCGCATCGGCCTGGTTCTGCGCCCACGGCGCCAGGGTCTCGCCGCTGAACACCATCGCCGCGGTCAGCACCGCCATCGTCGCCGCGGCGGCCACGCTCAGCCGCCGCCGCGACAGGCCCAGCGCGCGCAGCGCGGTCAATTCCGAGGTCGCCGCCAGTTGCCCCAGGCCCATCAGCACGCCGATCACCGCGCCGGTCGGGAACAGGGTGTAGGCGCGCCGCGGCACGGTGTAGGCGACGAACGCCACGGCGTGGCCGAGGCTGTAGCTGCCCTTGCCGATGTCCTTGAATTCGTTGGACAAGGCCATGATCACGTCGAGGCCGAGCAGCACCGCCCAGGTCAGCAGGACGGTGCCGAGCACGGCGCGGCCGACGTAGACGTCGTGCAGGTGCGGACGCAGCCTCATGCCGCCCGCCTCCGCGGCCGCGACAGGCGGCCGTCGCGCAGGTAGCTCCACACCGCCAGCGCCAGCAGCGGCAGGGTCAGCCACCACAGGCCCAGCATCCGCGGCAGCTTGTCGGTGCTCAGCCACTGGGTGCCGAGGAACATCAGGTTGGTGCCGACCAGATAGGCCAGGAACGCCAGCATGATCCGCCCGTAGCGCTGCTGCCGCGGCGAACTGCGCGACAGCGGCAGGGTCAGCAGGGCGAAGGCCAGCGCCAGCAGCGGCGGGGCGATGCGCGCGTGCAGCTGCGCGTTGGCCTGCGGGCGCGGATCGCCGACCAGCTGCGCGGTGGGCAGCAGTTCCGGATCGTCGTCCTTGCGCGATTCGTCGCGGTCCGGCAGGGCCACGTCGTTGCTGGCGTAGCGCATCAGCCGGTAATCCCTGTCCTCGCCGGCCAGCGGCCCCTCGATGCGGTAGCCGTCCTCCAGGCGCAGGTAGCGGTCGGCGCTGCCCTCGAAGAACATCGCGCCGCGCTGCGCGGTGACCACGTCCAGGCGCCCGTCCTTCTGCCGCTGCATGAACACCTTGCCGAGCTGGGTGCCGTCGCCGGACAGGGTGCTGATGTAGACGATGCCGCCATCGGACAGGGTGGTGAAACGCCCCGCCTCCAGCCCGGCCATGAGCAGGCTGCGGTTGGCCTCGTCGATCAGCCGGTCGGAGGTGCGGTCGGCCCACGGGCCCAGCCACAGCGAGCACAGCCCGACCAGGGTCACCACCGGGAGCACCAGCAGCAGGATCGGCCGCAGCAGGCGCCGCGGGCCGACGCCGATGGCGGTGATCACCGCCATCTCCGAGTCGCGGTACAGCCGCGCCAGGGCCAGCAGCAGGCCCAGCATCAGCGCCAGCGGCAGGATCAGCGGCAGGTACACCACGAACTGCAGGCCCAGTTGGGAGAACAGCAGCTTGGCCGGGATGCGGCCATCGGCGATGTTGCCCAGCACGTCGACCAGCACGCCGCCGACGCTGACCACCAGCAACACGATGAGGGTCGCCAAGAAGCTCTGGATGAAATCGCGCAGCAGGTATCGATCGAGCTTCGGCATGGGGGTGGGTTGATTTAAACTCTCGGATTCGTTCGCGGCGCGGCCAGCCTAACCCGGCTGGGCGTAAACAGCCCGCGATTGTACGGATTTGCCAACGGAATCTGCTCAATGGCCCTGGAATTCACCCTGAACCACGACGCCCCGGCCACCGCGGCGTTCGACTGCATCGTCGTCGGCATGTTCGCCGACAAGCGCCTGTCGCCGGCCGCCCAGGCCCTGGACGCCGCCAGCGGCGGGCGCCTGACGGCCCTGGCGGGCCGCGGCGACGTCAGCGGCAAGACCGGCGCCACCGCCCTGCTGCACGACCTGCCCGGGGTGGCCGCGCCGCGCGTCCTGGTGGTCGGCCTGGGCGAGGTCGCCAAGTTCGGCGTGCCGCAGTACCTGAAGGCGGTCGGCGACGCGGCGCGCGCATTGAAGGGCGGCCCGGCGGCCAAGGCCCTGTTCACGCTCTCCGAACTGGAGGTCAAGGGCCGCGACCAGGCCTGGGCGATCCGCCAGGCGGTGATCGCCAGCGACCATGCCTGCTACCGCTACACCGCCACCCTGGGCAAGAAGAAGCCCGAGGCCGGCGGCCTGGCCCACCTGGCCGTGCTCGGCGAGGACGCCACCGCGCTGGCCCAGGGCCAGGCCATCGCGGCCGGCGTGACCTTCGCCCGCGAGCTCGGCAACCTGCCGCCGAACCTGTGCACCCCGGCCTACCTGGCCGAGACCGCCGCCGCCTTCGCCCAGGGCGTGGACGGCGCCGAGGCCGAGATCCTCGACGAGACGCAGATGCAGGACCTGGGCATGGGCTCGCTGCTGGCGGTGGCGCGCGGCTCGGCCAACCGCCCGCGGCTGCTGGTGCTGAAGTGGCACGGCGGCGGCGACGCCAAGCCCTACGTGCTGGTCGGCAAGGGCATCACCTTCGATACCGGCGGCGTCAACCTGAAGACCCAGGGCGGCATCGAGGAGATGAAGTACGACATGTGCGGCGGCGCCAACGTCATCGGCACCTTCGTCGCCGCGGCCACCGCACGCCTGCCGCTGAACCTGGTGGTGGTGGTGCCGGCGGTGGAGAACGCGATCGACGGCGACGCCTACCGCCCGTCCGACGTCATCACCAGCATGTCCGGCAAGACCATCGAGGTCGGCAACACCGACGCCGAGGGCCGCCTGATCCTGTGCGACGCACTGACCTACGCCGAGCGCTTCGAGCCCGCGGCGCTGATCGACGTGGCCACCCTGACCGGCGCCTGCATGGTCGCGCTCGGCCACCAGACCGCCGGCCTGATGAGCAAGCACGACGACCTGGCCGAGGAACTGCTGGCCGCCGGCGAGCACGTGTTCGACCGCGCCTGGCGCCTGCCGCTGTGGGACGAGTACCAGGGCCTGCTGGATTCCAGCTTCGCCGACGTCTACAACATCGGCGGCCGCTGGGCCGGCGCGATCACCGCCGGCTGCTTCCTGTCGCGCTTCACCGAGAACCAGCGCTGGGCGCACCTGGACATCGCCGGCGTGGCCAGCGACGAAGGCAAGCGCGGCATGGCCACCGGCCGCCCGGTGGGCTTGCTGTCGCAGTGGTTGCTGGACCGCGTTGCGGCGGCCGGGAATTGAGAATCGGGAATCGGGAATCGTGAAAAGCGCCCTGACCGACCGGACTGTGGGCGGCGCATGCGCCGCACGCTGTTCCCATTCCCTATTCCCCATTCCCTACTCCCCGCTCTGATGCGCGCCGACTTCTACCTGATCGCCAAGCCGCGGTTCCTCACCGAACCGCTGCGGCTGGTCTGCGAGCTGGCGCGCAAGGCCAACGACGCCAACCTGTGGACGCTGGTGCTGGCGCGCGACATGGCCCAGGCCGAGGAACTGGACGAGCTGCTGTGGGCGTTCGACGACGATGCCTACATCCCGCACCAGATCGCCGGCGCCGACGTCGACGAGGAAGAGGCGCAGGTGCTGATCGCCCCGCCCGGGGTGGAAGCACCATCGCGTCCGCTGGTGATCAACCTGCGCGACGACGCCTACCGCGGCGCCTGCGAGCGCGTCCTGGAAGTGGTGCCGGCCGACCCGGCCGCGCGCGAACCGCTGCGCGAACGCTGGAAGCAGTACAAGGCGCTGGGCTTCGAGGTCAGCAAGTACGACATGTGATGAAGCCGGGAATCGGGAATGGAGAATCGGGAATCGTGATGCCTCCTCACCGATCGCGGCGAACGCCGCCCCGCGCTTTGTCGATTCTCCATTCCCGATTCCCGATTCCCAGCCTATGACCACCCTCGCCTCCAGCTACGACCCCTCCTCCTTCGAATCGCGCCTGTACGCCCAGTGGGAAGCGGCCGGCCACTTCAAGCCGTCCGGACAAGGCGAGCCGTACACCGTGCTGCTGCCGCCGCCGAACGTGACCGGCACGCTGCACATGGGCCATGCCTTCCAGCAGACGCTGATGGACGCGCTGGTGCGCTACCACCGCATGCGCGGCTTCGACACGCTGTGGCAGGTCGGCAGCGACCATGCCGGCATCGCCACCGAGATGGTGGTGTCGCGCAACCTGGCGCTGGAAGGCAAGGGCGAGACCCGCGATTCGCTCGGGCGCGAGGGCTTCATCGCGAAGGTCTGGGAGTGGAAGCAGCATTCCGGCGACACCATCGAGCGGCAGATGCGCCGCCTCGGCACCTCGGCCGACTGGTCGCGCAGCACCTTCACCATGGACCCGCAGCCGTCGGCGGCGGTGGTCGAGGCCTTCGTGCGCTGGCACGAACAGGGCCTGATCTACCGCGGCCAGCGCCTGGTCAACTGGGACCCGGTGCTGAAGACCGCGATCTCCGACCTGGAAGTGGAGAATGTCGAGGAAGACGGCTTCCTGTGGTCGATCGCCTACGAACTGGAAGATGGCGCCAGCTACGAACACGTCGAGCACGACGCCGACGGCCACGAGACCCTGCGCGAGACCCGCGGCTACCTGGTGGTCGCCACCACCCGTCCGGAGACCCTGCTCGGCGATACCGCGGTGATGGTGCACCCGGAGGACGCGCGCTACGCGCACCTGATCGGCAAGACGGTGACGCTGCCGCTGACCGGCCGCCAGGTGCCGGTGATCGGCGACGCCTACGTGGACCGCGCGTTCGGCACCGGCGTGGTCAAGGTGACGCCGGCGCACGACTTCAACGACTACCAGGTCGGCGTGCGTCACGGCCTGCCGATGATCAACCTGTTCACCGTCACCGCCACGCTCAACGACAACGCGCCGGAGCGTTTCCGCGGCCTGGACCGTTACGACGCGCGCAAGGCGGTGCTGGCCGAACTGGAGGACCTGGGCGTGCTGGTCGAGACCAAGCCGCACAAGCTGCAGGTGCCGCGCGGCGACCGCACCGGCCAGGTGATCGAGCCCTACCTCACCGACCAGTGGTTCGTGAAGATGGACGCGCTGGCCAGGCGCGGCCTGGAACTGGTCGAATCGGGCCAGATCCAGTTCGTGCCGCCGAACTGGATCAACACCTACCGCCACTGGATGGAGAACATCCAGGACTGGTGCATCAGCCGCCAGCTGTGGTGGGGGCATCGCATTCCGGCGTGGTTCGACGACGCGGGCAACTGCTACGTCGGCCGCGACGAGGCCGACGCGCGCGCGAAGGGCGGTCTGGGCGCCGACGTCGCCCTGCACCAGGACAGCGACGTGCTGGAGACCTGGTTCTCCTCGCAGCTGTGGCCGTTCGCGACCATGGGCTGGCCGGATCCGCAGGCGATGGCCGCGCGCGGCTTCGACCGCTACCTGCCGTCGAGCGTGCTGGTCACCGGCTTCGACATCATCTTCTTCTGGGTGGCGCGCATGATCATGGCCACCGACAGCTTCACCGGCAAGGTGCCGTTCCGCGACGTCTACATCACCGGCCTGATCCGCGACAAGGACGGGCAGAAGATGTCCAAGTCCAAGGGCAACGTGCTCGACCCGCTGGACATCATCGACGGCATCAGCATCGAGGACCTGGTCGCCAAGCGCACCACCGGGCTGATGCAGCCGCGCATGGCCGAGAAGATCGAGAAGGCCACGCGCAAGGAATTCCCCGAGGGCATCATCGCCCACGGCGCCGATGCGCTGCGCTTCACCATCGCCGCGCTGGCCGGCCACGGCCGCGACATCAAGTTCGACCTGGGCCGCGCCGAGGGCTACAAGAACTTCTGCAACAAGTTGTGGAATGCCAGCCGCTTCGTGCTCATGAATACGGAGAGCCGGGAATCGGGAATCGAGAATCGGGAATCGACACGGCATGTCCCGGTCACCGATGCCGAGAAGTGGATCCTGGTGCGCCTGGACACGGTCGCCGCCGAAGCGCAGGCGCACTACGCCACCTATCGCTTCGACCTGCTGGCGCAGTGCCTGTACGAGTTCGCCTGGAACGAGTTCTGCGACTGGTTCCTGGAGCTGACCAAGCCGGCCTTGAACGGCGACGACGCCGTCGCCGCCGACAGCACCCGCCACACCCTGCTGCAGGTGCTGGAAACCCTGCTGCGCCTGCTGCACCCGCTGACCCCGTTCGTCACCGAGGAACTGTGGCAGCAGGTGGCGCCGCGTCTGGGCATCGCCGCATCGACCATCTCGCTGCAGCCCTATCCGCAGCCCGGCGCGCTGAACGTGGCCGACTACGCCAGCGCCGAAGCCGATATCGAATGGCTCAAGGCGATGGTCTCGGCGCTGCGTCGCGTGCGTAGCGAACTGCAGGTGGCGCCGTCGCGGCAGGTGCCGCTGCTGCTGCAGGGCGGCCAGGCGCAGGACCGCGCTCGGGTCGAGCGTTGCGCCCCGCAACTGCGCTTCCTGCTCAAGCTGGAGGCCATCCAGTGGCTGGAGGATGGCGCACCGGCGCCGGCCGCGGCCACCGCGATCGTCGGCGAACTGCGGCTGCTGGTGCCGCTGGAAGGCCTGGTCGACCTGGATGCCGAACGCCTGCGCCTGGACAAGGAGATCGCCCGCGTCGCCGCCGAGAAGGACAAGAGCGCGGCCAAGCTGGAGAAGTTCACCGACAAGGTGCCGGCGGCGGTGGTCGAACAGGAGCGGCAGCGCCTGGCCGACTGGAGCGCGCAACTGGACGGCCTGCGCGCGCAGCGCGCCAAGCTGTAACAGGGCCGGCGGCACGCCATGCGCTGGTGCGTGCCGCCGCCGTTGCTCGTGCTGGTCGGCGCCGCGGCGGCCTGGGCCGCGGCCCGCGCGTGGCCCGCGCCGACCTTGCTGCTGCCGGGGCAACGCGCGCTGGGCGTGGCACTGATCGTGGCCGGCGTGATCGTGAACGTTGCACCGAAACGGCATTTCCGCCGCGCGGGCACCACGGTGAACCCGCTGCGGCCGCAGCGCGCCAGCGCGCTGGTGGAGTCCGGACTGCATCGCCACTCGCGCAACCCGATGTATGTCGGACACGCGCTGGCGCTGCTGGGCTGGGTGCTGTGGCTCGGCCATCCCGCCGCATGCGCGGCGTTGGCGATCTACCTGCTGTATGCCGATCGCGTGCAGATCCCGCGCGAGGAGGCGGCGTTGCGGGCGCGCTTCGGCGCCCGCTACACCGACTACTGCCGGCGCGTGCGCCGCTGGCTGTAGAACACCGGTTCCCGCCGTGCGCGATGCTCGCGCCTTGCACACGGCCGACGCCGCCGCCCGATGCGCGGGCGGCGGCGCGTACGCTCAGAGCTTGCCGGCGCCGGCCTTGGCTTTCACGTCCGCCGCCACCTTGTTCGCCGGCAACAGCGAATAGGTGTACGGCGGCGTCCAGCCGATGCTGTTGTTCCAGGAGCAGGTCAGCGCCTTGCCGTTGAGCAGCGAGCCGAAATCGCGGTAGACGCTGCCGCCATAATCGGCCGCGATCTTGTCGCAGCCGCTCACGCCGCTGATGTCGAAGGCATTGTTCTCGGAGAAGATCTTCGACTCCTTGCCGACGCCATGCGCGTAGGAGAACGGATACACCGCGTTGCTGGTGCTGCCCACGTGGTAGTTGTTGTACAGGTGCACCTGGCCGAAGCGCACCCGCGGCGCGCGCGCGGAGATGTTCTCGAACAAGGTGTTGTGGATGGTCACCTTGAGCTTGCCGCTGTCGGTGCTGGAGGCGCTGTCGCTGGAGCCGATCAGGTTGTTCTTCTCGTGCGACTTGAACGCCGAGTAGGACACGGTGACGTAGTTGGCGCCCTTCTTGATGTCCAGCGCGCCATCGTGGTGCTGCTTGGGGCGGCCGTTGGCGGTGCCGTTCTGGTCGTCGGTGCGGCGCCCGTCGGTGAAGGTCACGTGGTCCACCCACACGTTGCTGGCGCCCTCGATGGTCATGCCGTCGTATTCGGAATTCCAGTTGCCGGCGCTGCCGTCGTCCGGATCCCACACCGGTTGCGGATCCCACGGATTCTCGATGGTGAGATTGCGCACGATCACGTCGTTGGCCTTGACGTAGAAGTAGCCCTCGCGGATCTCGGCGTTGCTGCCGACGCCGATCAGCGTGGTCTTGGTGGGAATGTCCAGGCGCGCGCGGCTCTTCATGTCCGCGGTGGTGCTGTAGGGCGCGCCTTCGCTGATGTCGATGATGCCGTTGACCTTGATGATGCGGCCGTTGCTGCCGACGCTGGCCTTCAATGCGGCTTTCAGCTGCGCGGCGTTGCTCACGCTGTAGACGTTCGCGGCGGCGGCCTTGGAGCCGCCCTTGGTGCCGCCATTCTGGGTCGCCCAGCCGGTCGTGGCGACGTCCAGGCTGGCATCGGCATGCGCGCTGCCGGCCGCTCCCGCCAGGCAGAAGGCGAGCGCAAGCGCGCCGGTGCGCGCGCGTGGGAAAGCGATGGGTGGCTGTGTCTTCATCCTGGAACCTCGTCGGCATGGAAGGAGTCGGCGCGCCCGCGGCGCGGGCGCATTCGCTGTCCCTTCGGACAACCGCGCGCAATGCGGCCAACCGCGGCGGCGCCGAAGAGGCGCGCACTGTAGGGAGTGCGTGCGCCTTGGGAAGAGACAAATGCGATGGGCGCGACGTCGAAGCCGCGATATGCGAATGGCATCTAGGAAAATGCGGTCGCGGCGGCGCTTCCACATGCGCAACCGCTGCGGGACAACAACGCTGTCCCCACGACACCTCGCGACATTCGCCGATACGCGACGTTTCCCGCCGGAGCACGCCGCCGGATTCAACCAGGTCGAATCGAAGCACTGCGACCGTCCCCGGCAATCAGGCGCCGCACGCCCGCAATCCGCCGCAGATCCGCGATCCGCCAATGTGCCCCCGGCCGCAGGCCGTGGCGCGCTACGACATGCCTTCGAAGAACAACTCGATCGCCATCACCAGCGCATCCTCGCGGCCGTTCGCCGCCGGGTAGTAGCGCGGGCGGCGGCCGATCTCGTTGAAGCCTTCGCTGTGGTACAGCGCGATCGCGTTGGGATTGGACGGGCGCACTTCCAGGAACACCCGGCGCGCGCCCAGGTCGACGCCGTACTTGATCAGCGCGCGCAGCAGCACACGGCCGTAACCGCGCGATTGCCGCTCCGGCGCGACACAGACGTTGAGGATATGCGCCTCGTCGGCGGCCACGCTGATCACGCCGTAGCCGACGATCCGGCCCTGCTCCTGCAGCACCCAGCCCGGATACCCGGCCTGCAGGCAGTCGCGGAAGATGCCGCGCGTCCACGGGAACGGATAGGCGCGGCGCTCGATCTCCATCACCGCATCGAGGTCGGCCTCGCGCAGTGGACGCAGCGTGGCCGCGGCCGGCGAGGAGGCCGAACCCTGTGCGCTCATCGCGGCGCCTGCTTGCGCAGCGCGCGCAGTTGCGGCCACAACGCGCGCTTGGCGGCGGCATTGCCGCGCAGTTCGGCCAACGGCCAGGTGGCCATCAACGTCTGCGTGGCCGGATCGTTCGGATTGCGCCCGGACGCGCGCAGCAGCGCGATCTGCAGGCGGTCGGGCAGACGCAGGCCGCTGCGGCGCGCCGGCGGCGCGCGTGGCGGCTCGGGCGTGGTCGCCGGCGGTGACGGCGCGCGCTCGCGCGGCGGCGCTGCGGCAGGCGCGGCGGAGCGCGCTGGCGCCGGGACAGTGGCCGGGCGCTCAGGGGTCGCCGCGTCGGCCGCCGCTGCGGCGCGCGCCTCGGTCGCCGGCTGCGCCACCACCGCGTCGACCTCGGCGTCGGCCGCGACGTACAGCGTATGGCCCAGCGCCTGCAGCCAGCCGTGCTGCTCGGCCGACCACAACGGCGCGTCGTTGCGCATCGCCTCGCTCACGCCGCGTCCGGCAACTTGCGCCAGCGCCGCCACAGCCAGTAGCAGGGCCCGGACAAGGCGTACAGCACGCCGATCGCCAGCAAGGCGCGCGACAGGTCGATGACCAGCACCGCGATCACCACCGGCGCCAGCACCAGCATCAGGAACGGCACCCGGTCCGCGCGCGGGCCTTTCTCGCCGCCGCCCTTGAAGCTCCAGAAACGGATGCGGCTGACCATCAACAGCGCTGCGACCACGGTCACGCCCAGCGCCACGTAGCGCAGCTGCTCGCCGTCCCAACCGAGGTTGCCGTCGGCGAAGGCCCACACGAAGGCCATCATCAGCCCCGCCGCGGCCGGACTGGCCAGGCCGACGAACCAGCGCTTGTCCACGGTGCCGACCTGGGTATTGAAGCGCGCCAGGCGCAACGCGGCGCAGGCCGCGTACAGGAAGGCCACCGACCAGCCGACCCGGCCCATCACGCTGCCGTCGAACTTCAGCGACGACAGCGACCAGTGATACATCACCAGCGCCGGGGCCATGCCGAAGCTGACCAGGTCGGCCAGCGAGTCGTACTGCACGCCGAATTCGCTGCTGGTGCCGGTCAGTCGCGCCACCCGCCCGTCCAGCCCGTCCATCACCGCGGCGACGAACACCGCCACGCTGGCATGCACGAACTGGCCGTTGGCCGCGGCGATGATGGCGTAGAAACCGGAGAACAGGCCGGCGGTGGTGAACAGGTTCGGCAGCAGATAGATGGTGCGCGAACGGGGAGGCGGTCGGGATGGGTCCATCCGGGCAGTTTAATCGACTTGCCAGCCCCGTCGGCGGGTGCTGCAATCGGCGCTCGCCCGCCCTGGAGAACGTGATGCGCGCCCTGACCCGGCTTTGTTGCCTGTCCCTGCTCGCCGCCAGCGGCGTGGCCGGCGCCGCCACCTTGTACCAGTGGAAGGATGCGCAGGGCGTCACCCACTATTCGCAGAGCCCGCCGCCGGGCGGCAAATACCAGGCACGGCGGGTCGACAGCCGCGGCGGCGCCCCGGCCGAGGCCACCGAGGCCGCCGCCCCGGCCGAAAGCGGCAACTGCCTGAGCGCGCGCAAGAACCTGGACATCCTGAGCAAGCCGGGCAAGGTGATGACCGACCGCGACGGCGACGGCAAGCCCGACGCGGAGCTGGACGAGGACCAGCGCACCGCGCAAAAGGGGCTGGCCGAGGCCGCGATCAAGGCCTATTGCGCGCCGCCGCCCGCCGCCGACTGAGCGCAAGCGCCCGGCGCGGACGCGGCGCCGGGGGCCATGCATCCCCGCAGCGCCGGCAATGACTGGCAAAATGGGCGACCCGCCGTCTGCGAAGCCCCTCGATGCGCCTTTCCCAGTTCCACCTGCACACCACCAAGGAAACCCCGGCCGACGCCGAACTGGTCAGCCACCGGCTGATGCTGCGCGCCGGCATGATCCGCAAGCTCGCCTCCGGCCTGTACACCTGGTCGCCGCTGGGCCTGCGCGTGCTGCGCAAGGTGGAGGCGGTGGTGCGCGAGGAAATGAACCGCGCCGGCGCCGTGGAAGTGCTGTTCCCGACCATCCAGCCGCGCGAGCTGTGGGACGCCACCGGGCGCTGGAAGAAGTTCGGCGGGCTGATGCTGCGCATGAAGGACCGCAAGGACCAGGAATACTGCTACAGCCCCACCGCCGAGGAGGCCGCCGCCGACTTCGCGCGCCAGGAGCTGAGCAGCTACAAGCAGTTGCCGCTGAACGTCTACCAGATCCAGACCAAGTTCCGCGACGAGATCCGCCCGCGCTTCGGGGTGATGCGCGCGCGCGAATTCCTGATGAAGGACGCCTACTCGTTCCATGTCAGCGACGAGGACCTGGCGCGCGAGTACGAGAACATGAAGGCCGCCTACAGCCGCATCTTCACCCGCCTGGGCCTGCAGTTCCGCGCGGTGCAGGCCGATTCGGGCGACATCGGCGGCGACGCTTCGCAGGAATTCCACGTGCTGGCCGAGTCCGGCGAGGATTCGCTGGCGTTCTCCACCGGCTCGGACTACGCGGCCAATGTCGAGACCGCGATCGCCGCCGACCCGGCGCCGCGCCCGGCGGCGCAGGAAGCATTGCGCAAGGTCGCCACGCCCACCCAGAAGACCTGCGAAGCCGTGGCCGAACTGCTTGGCATCGCCCTGCAACGCACGGTCAAGTCGGTCGCGGTGATGGCCGGCGAGCGCTTCGTGCTGGCGTTGGTACGCGGCGACCACGCGGTGAACGAGATCAAGCTGGGCAAGGTCGCCGGCCTGGCCGGCTACCGCATGGCCAACGAGGCCGAGATCCGCGCCCATCTCGGCGGCGAGCCGGGCTTCCTCGGCCCGCTCAATCCCTTGCTGCCGGTGCGCGTGGTCGCCGACCGCGACGTGGCGGCGATGGCCGATTTCGTGGTCGGCGCCAACGAGGCCGGCTTCCACCTGGCCGGCGTGAACTGGGGCCGCGACCTGCCCGAGCCGGAGACCGTCGCCGACCTGCGCAACGTGGTCGAGGGCGAGCGCGCGGCCGATGGCGGCGAGATCCGCCTGGCGCGCGGCATCGAGGTCGGCCATGTGTTCCAGCTCGGCCGCCAGTACGCGCAGGCGCTGGACGCCACCGTGCTGGACGAGAACGGCAAGACCGTGGCGATGGCGATGGGCTGCTATGGCATCGGCATCTCGCGCATCGTCGCCGCGGCGATCGAGCAGAACCACGACGAGGCCGGCATCCGCTGGCCGCAGCCGATGGCGCCGTGGGCGGTGGCGATCTGCGTGATCAACCCCAAGCGCGACCCGGCGATCGACACCGCCGGCCAGGCTTTGCTGGCGGAACTGCAGCAGGCGGGCCTGGACGCTGTGCTCGACGATCGCGGCCTGCGCGCCGGCGCGATGTTCGCCGACATCGAACTGATCGGCATCCCGCACCGCGTGGTGGTGTCCGAGCGCGGGCTGGCGGCCGGCACCTTCGAATACCGGGCACGCAGCGGCGGCGAGGCCGAGAGCCTGGACCGCGCCGCCTTGCTGGCGCGCCTGCAGGGTTAATTCGGGAAGGCCGGGAGTATATCCCGGCCTTTTTTCTTGCCCGGCACGACGACACCGCCTCGACATTTGCCGGGCCAATATGCCGATCGAATCGGAGCGTTATGGCGCTTTGATTTGACAATCCGAATTCGGCGCGTATAAGTGTCACGCGTCGACCCAGCGGCCGCCGGCATATCGAAATACCGGAATATTTGTCAATCCGATAAAGCGATATTATGATTCCGCTCTAGCCAGGGAATGGCGGTCCGCTCACCACCCATTTTCCGGAGTAAAGATGACCATCGATCTCAGTGGCCTGTCGGCCAAGCAGTTGGGCGCTCTCATCAAGACGGCCAAGAAACAACAGACCATCGTCGCCAAGCGCACGCCCATCGCCAAGGTCCGCACCCTGCTTGCACGCCTGGCCAAGAGCCATGGTTACAGCCTCGAAGAGGCCGTCGGTGGCGCCGCACCGGCCAAGCGCGGCCGCAAGGCCGCCGGCAAGCCGGGTCCGAAGCCGGGCCGCAAGCTGGGCAAGGTGCCGCCGAAATACCGCAATCCGGCCAATCCGGCGGAAACCTGGACCGGCCGCGGCAAGCAGCCGCGCTGGCTGGCCGAGCAGGTCGGCAAGGGCAAGAAGGTCGAGGATTTCCTGATCGCCGGCGGCGCCGCCAAATCCGCCGCGCCGGCCAAGAAAACCGTCAAGAAGGCCAGCAAGCGCGTGGCCAAGAAGGCCAGCAAGGCCGCGTCGTCGAAAGCCTGATCGGCAACGACGCGCGCATCGAAAAACGCCGGCGCATGCCGGCGTTTTTTATTACCGGATTCAAAGATTCTTTCGCGCCGGTACCAGCAGATTGCCGAACAGCAGCCCGGCCACCAGCGCCATCACGATATTGGTCACCGCCAGCAGCGCCGACTGCCCGCCGGGCACGTCGTGCTGCTGCACCAGGGTCAGCAGGCCGCGCAGGCTGGCGCTGCCCGGCACCAGCATGATGATCCCGGGCAGCCGGATCAGCGCGCCCGGCCGCTGCACCAGGCGACCGAACAGGTTGCCGGCCGCGGTCAACGACATCGCCGACAGGAAGATGCCGACCGGGCTGCCCCAGGCCTCGCCGGCAACGCGCGCGATCACGTAACCGGCCACCGAAGCCGCCATCACCCACGGGTAGTCGCGGCCGCTGGCCTTGAACAGCAGCGCGAACGCATAGGCGGCGACCGGCAGCGAGGCCCATTCCACCCATCCCGCCTGCGGCCACGACACCTGCGCCATCGGCTCCAGGCCCAGCAACTGCGCCAGAGTCACCGCGATCACCGCGCCCACGGTCAGCTTGAGGATGGTGGTGACCGCGCCGGCGAAGCGCGCGGTGCCCGACACCCAATGCTGGCTGGTGAGCTCGTTGACCGCATTGGTCAGCGCCATACCCGGCAGCAGCACCACCAGCGAGGCGATGATCACCGAGTTGAGGTTCAGCGGCGCCACCATGGTCGCCACCAGCGCCGCGACCACGCCGGCCAGCAGCGCCGCCAGCGCCTCGTTGGCCTCCTTGGCCGCCGGGCGCTTGTCGGTCAGCTGGGTCAGCGCGCCGATCAGTACGCCGATCGCGGTGGCGGTGGCGATGTCCAGCCACGGCAGCCGCCACAGCCCGGCCACGCCGGCCGCGGCCAGGCCGAAGCCCAGCACCTGCATCGCCATCCAGCGCCGCCCCGGCGGCTGGTCCAGCTGGCGCAGCGCGGTGTGGCCCTGGGCCACGCTCATGCGTCCGCTGGCGACAGCGTCGGCGATGCGGTCGGCGACGCTGAGCTTGTGCAGGTCGTTGTCGCCCGGCGCCAGACGCACCACGCGGGTGATGTCGCTGGAGCCGATCGCCTTGGTCGGATCGCTGAAGCTGAGGATCAGCCCGGTCGGGTTGGACCACGGCTCGCAGTCCAGGTCCAGTTGCTGCGCCAGGGCCACCACCGCCGCCTCCAGGCGCTGCGCGGTGGTGCCGTAGGTATGCAGGCGGCCGGCGATCTCGGAGACGAAGGCGATCCGCTGCGCATAGGTGGCGGTGGAGGACGGGCTGACGGTAGGCGCGACGGGCATGTCGGCTAGTATGGCGCCAACGCCGCGCGCAGCCACCCCGTCGCGCGCGATGACGTTGCGGCGCCGGCGAAACAGGTATGCTCGCGCCCGCACGCCCCGGACGCCCCATGATCGAACCGCAACCGCCCAGCCTCAGCCAAGACGAACGGGATCCCTCGCGGGTGCGGCTGTCCGGAAGCTGGACCCTGGCCACCGCGCTGGCCTCCTCGGACGTGCTGCGCACCATGCCGCCGGGCACCACCGGCATCGACGCCAGCGGCATCCTTCAGCTGGATTCGGCCGGCGTGCTGCAGCTGATGCGCCACGCCACCCGCAACGGCATCGCCCACGAGGCGCTGGACTTCCGCCAGGATCACCGCGCGCTGGTCTCCACCATCGAGGACGTCGCCGACGACCGCCCCAAGCGCAAGCGCGACTATGGGTTCGCCGCGGCGCTGGAGCGCCTGGGCTACGCGGTGCACCGCAACGGCAAGGAGATCGTCGCCCTGGTCGGCTTCCTCGGCGAGACCCTGGTCAAGATGATGCGCCTGCTGCACGCGCCGCGGCGCTTCCGCCTGACCTCCACGGTGCATCACATGGAGCAGGTCGGCCTGGACGCGGTGCCGCTGGTCGCCCTGCTGTCGTATCTGGTCGGCGCGGTGATCGCGTTCCTGGGCTCGACCATCCTGCGCGACTTCGGCGCCGAGATCTATGTGGTGGAACTGGTCAGCATCGCCTTCCTGCGCGAGTTCGCGGTGCTGCTGACCGCGATCGTGCTGGCCGGGCGCACCGCCAGCGCGTTCACCGCGCAGATCGGCGCGATGAAGGCGCGCGAGGAGGTGGACGCGATCCAGACCCTGGGCCTGGACCCGATGGACCTGCTGGTGATCCCGCGGCTGGTGGCGCTGCTGGTGATGCTGCCGCTGCTGACCTTCGTGGCGATGATCGCCGGCCTGGCCGGCGGCGTCACCGTCGGCGCCTTCGACCTGGGCATCCCGCCGCAGATGTACCTGGCGCGCATGCACGAGACCATCCAGTTGCGGCACATGCTGGTCGGCCTGTCGAAGGCGCCGATCTTCGCCCTCGTGATCGGCCTGATCGGCTGCCTGGAAGGCCTGCGCGTGGAAGGCACCGCGCAATCGGTCGGCGAGCGCACCACCTCCAGCGTGGTGCAGACGATCTCGCTGGTGATCATCATCGACGCGATCGCCGCGCTGTGGTTCATGAACGTGGGGTGGTGAGTGAAGCCGGGATTCGAGATTGGGGATTGGGGATTCGTTGAAGCCGGGCGCTGCGCGCCTGGGCGGGAGCTCTTGCTTTGACCAATCCCGAATCCCCAACCCCCAATCCCGAACTGGCCATCTCCGTGCGCGGCCTGGTCAACCGCTTCGGCAGCCAGACCGTGCACGAGGCGCTGGACCTGGACGTGCGCCGCGGCGAGATCCTCGGCGTGGTCGGCGGCTCGGGCACCGGCAAGTCGGTGCTGATGCGCAGCATCCTCGGCCTGCGCACGCCCGACGCCGGCCGCATCCACGTGCTCGGCGTGGATACCGACTCCAGGCGCCGCGAAGACCGCCTGCACGTGGAGCGCAACACCGGGGTGCTGTTCCAGGACGGCGCGCTGTTCTCCTCGCTGACCGTCGGCGAGAACGTGCAGGTGCCGCTGAAGGAACACTTCGGCGAGCTGCCCGACAGCTGGCACTACGAACTGGCGCTGCTGAAGGTGAAGCTGGCCGGCTTGCCGGCCGATGCGCTCAACAAGCTGCCCTCGCAGCTGTCCGGCGGCATGCGCAAGCGCGCCGGGCTGGCGCGCGCGCTGGCGCTGGACCCGCCGCTGCTGTTCCTGGACGAACCCACCGCCGGCCTGGACCCGATCGGCGCGGCCGCCTTCGACCGGCTGATCCGCACCCTGCAGGAAGCGCTGGGCCTGACCGTGTTCCTCATCACCCACGACCTGGACACCTTGTACGCTATCTGCGACCGCGTCGCGGTGCTGGCCGACCGCAAGGTCATCGCCACCGCGCCGCTTTCCGAGATCGAACAGGTCGACCACCCCTGGATCCAGGACTATTTCCACGGCCCGCGCGCGCGCGCGGCCCGCGACGCCAAAACCGCCTGGACCGAGAACGCCTGAGCCATGGAAACCAAAGCCAACTACGTCCTGATCGGCGCCTTCACCATCGTCGCCGGCTTCGCCCTGCTGCTGTTCGGGCTGTGGGCCGCCAAGTACTCGTCCGACCGCACCTGGCAGGAGTACCGCGTGGTGTTCCGCGAAGCGGTCACCGGCCTGTCGGTCGGCAGCCCGGTGCAGTACAACGGCATCGCGGTCGGCTCGATCACCGAGCTGACCCTGGCGCCGAACGACCCGCGCCAGGTGGTGGCGCGGATCCGGCTGAACTCGACCACGCCGGTCAAGACCGACACCCGCGCCAAACTCGGCATCACCAGCCTGACCGGGCCGTCGATCATCCAGCTCTCCGGCGGCACCCCGGAGGCGCCGACGCTGACCTCGACCGATCCCAGCGACGCGCCGATCATCCAGACCACGCCATCGGCGCTGCAGAACATCACCGATACCGCCAACCGCATCGTCGAGCGCCTGGACGAAGTGCTCAGCGACCGCAACGTGGCCAGCATCACCGCGACCCTGCACAACCTGGAAACGATCAGCGGTTCGCTGGCCGACCGCGACGAGGGCATGCAGTCGCTGATCCTCAGCGCGCGCGACGCCGCGCGCAATCTCGACGTGACCCTGAAGACCACCAACGGCACCATCCAGCGCCTGGACCAGAACCTGGTGCAGCAGCTGCCGCCGATCCTGGACAAGCTGGAAAGCACGCTGAGCAAGCTCGATTCGGCCTCCGGCAACGCCGACAAGATCCTGGGCGAGAACCGCGCGGCGATCAACAGCTTCGCCAACGACGGCCTGGGCCAGCTCGGCCCGACCCTGACCGAACTGCGCGGGCTGATCCGCGACCTGCGCCGGGTCAGCGACCGCCTCGACAACAATCCCGCGCGCTACCTGCTCGGACGCGACGCCCCGAAGGAGTTCGAACCCAAATGAAGCCGACGCGCGCCCTCCTGCCGCTCGCCATCCCGGCCCTGCTGCTGCTCGCCGGTTGCTCCGCGCTGACCGGCGGCAGCAAGGACCCGGTGACCATCTACGCGCCCGACGTGCGGGTGACGCCGGACCCGTCCTGGCCGCAGGTGACCTGGCAACTGGCGATCGCCAAGCCCAGCGCGGCGCGTGTGGTCGACAGCCCGCGCATCGCGGTGCGCCCCACCCCCGGCGAACTGCAGGTGTACAGCGGGGTGAGCTGGGCACAGCCGGCCACCGACATGCTGGAAGACACCTTGGTGCGCGCGTTCGAGGATTCCGGGCGCATCCCCGGCGTGGCCCGGCTCGGCACCGGCATCCGCGCCGACTACAAGCTGGTGCTGGACCTGCGCCGCTTCGAATCGGACTACGCCGGCCGCGCGGTGCCGTCGGCGACGATCGAGCTCAACGCCAAGCTGCTGTACACGCCCGACCAGCGCGTGGTCGCCTCGCGCACCTTCCTGGCCGCGCAGCCGTCCGCCAGCACGGCGCAGGCGCAGGTGGCCGATGCCTTTGGCCAGGCGCTGTCGCAGGTGACCGGCCAGGTCGTCGGCTGGACCCTGCAACAAGGCCAGGCCGACGCGGCCACCGCGTTGGCGCCCGCGCCAACGGTCGCACCGGCACCGCGCCACTGACCTGAAGCCCCTCTCCCCTCGGGAGAGGGGTTGGGGTTGTGGGGTGAGGGTCCGGCGCGAAAGCGTCTCGCGAAGTTTGGGTGCACGAGGCTGCGCCCGCACCCTCATCCGCCCCTGCGGGGCACCTTCCCCCGAAAAGGGGGCCGTGGTCCCGACGGGAGAAGGAACAGCCGTGAGCCCCTCTCCCACCGGGAGAGGGGTTGGGGTGAGGGTCCGGCGCGAAAGCGACTCGCGAAGTTTGGGTGCGCGGGGCTGCGCCCGCCTCCTCATCCGCTCTGCGGGGCGCCTTCCCCGAAAAGGCGGCCATGGTCCCCAGGAGAGAAGGAATACGGCGTTCCTAGCCCACCACGACCCTGCGAAACGTCAGATTGATCCGCTCGCCAACCGGTCTGGCGGTACGCGGCAAGGCATGTCGGTACAGGCGCTGGGTCTCGCCCCCCATCAGTAACAGGCCGCCGGAGGTCAACTCCAACGCCTGTCGTAGCGCCGGCTCCTGCCGATGGCGCAACGCGAAGCGGCGCGTGGCCCCCAGACTCAACGACGCGATCAGCGGCTGCGGGCCGAGTTCCTTTTCGTCGTCGCTGTGCCAACCCATTGCGTCGCGGCCATCGCGATAACGGTTGGCGAGCACGCTGTTGAACGCCACGCCGGTCTCGGCCGCCAGCCGCGCACGCAGCGGCAGCAACGCCGCCGGCCACGGATGCGGCGCGAAACGGGTGCCGGAATAACGGTAGCTGGCGTCCGTATCGCCAATCCAGCAACTCAGCCGCGGCGAATCGACCAGCCGCCCGAACAGGCGGATGCGATGCACCTCCCACTCCACCGTGTGCAGCAGTTGGGCGAACAGGGCGGCGGCCTCCGCCTGCGCCAGCCAGCCGGGGAGCCAGCGGACCTCGGCGCCTGGCAGATCGAGTTGCATCGCGTCACGCTACCACGCCCGCGCCCTCCATACGCCAGCGTGCGGAATTTGCCCCTTCACGCGCAAAGCCTGAAAATGCGGCCAGCCAGATCGAGCCAACGGGAGCGGACCAAATGACGGGAACGGAGGGCGGCGCCAGCGCGCCGGAGCCAGTGGAGCGCGACGTCATGGAGTACGACGTCGTCACCGTCGGCGCGGGCCCGGCCGGATTGGCGTTCGCGATCCGGCTCAAGCAGCTCAACCCGGACATCTCGGTCTGCGTGATCGAGAAGGCCAGCACGGTCGGTGCGCAGATCCTGTCCGGCGCGGTCATCGAACCGGCGCCGCTGGACGCGCTGCTGCCGGGCTGGCGCGACAACCCGCCGCCGATCTGTGTCCCCGCCGGCGAGGACGAGTTCTGGCACCTGAGCAGGGACGGCGGACGCAAGTTCCCGATCGTGCCGCCGGGCATGCGCAACCACGGCAACTTCATCGTCAGCCTGGGCGCGCTGTGCGCGTGGCTGGCGCCGCAGGCCGAGGCGTTGGGCGTGGAAATCTATCCGGGCTTCGCCGCCGCCGAGACCCTGCATGCCGACGACGGCACCGTGCTCGGCGTGCGCATCGGCGACATGGGCGTGGCCAAGGATGGTTCGCACAAGCCCGGCTACACCCCCGGCATCGATATCCGCGCCAAGGTCACGGTGCTGGCCGAAGGCGCGCGCGGGCATCTGACCAAGCGTCTGGTCAAGCGCTTCGCGCTCGACGCCGACAGCGATCCGCAGGCCTACTCGATCGGCATCAAGGAGCTGTGGCAGTTGCCCGAGGGCCGCGTCAGCCCCGGCAAGATCGTGCACACCCTGGGTTGGCCGGCCGACAGCAAGACCTATGGCGGCAGCTTCCTGTACCACCTGGAGAACAACCAGGTGGCGCTGGGCTACGTCAGCGGCCTGGACTACCGCGACCCCGACTACCGGCCGTGGGAAGCGTTCCAGCAATGGAAGAACCACCCGATGATGAAGTCGCTGCTGGAAGGCGGCACGATTCTGTCGGCCGGCGCGCGCGCCATCGCCAGCGGCGGCTGGCAGTCGCTGCCGAAGGTGGAGATGCCCGGCGCGCTGCTGATCGGCGACACCGCCGGCCTGCTCAACGTGCCCAAGATCAAGGGCACCCACCAGGCGATCCGCAGCGGCATGCTCGCCGCCGAGCACCTGGCCGCCGGCGCTGCGCTGGACCCGGCGGGGTTCGACGCCAAACTGCGCGGCTCGGAGGTGATGGCCGAGCTGCGCCAGGTGCGCAACATCAAACCCGGTTTCAAGAAGGGCCTGTGGTTCGGCCTGCTCAACGGCGCCTGGGAGACCCTGGTCAAGGGCGCCTCGCCGTGGACGCTGAAGGTCGGCGCCGACTGGAAGAGCCTGGACCGGCTGGGCGAACACGAACAGCCCAAGCGCGACTACGTGCAGCGCGAGCTGGCGCCGCGCGACCGCCTGCAGGGCGTGTACTTCGCCGCCACCGAGCACGACGAGGACCAGCCGGTGCATCTGCACGTGCTCGATCCGCAGATCTGCGTGACCCGCTGCACAGAGGAATACGGCAACCCGTGTACGCGCTTCTGCCCGGCGGCGGTGTACGAGATCGTCGACGACGCGGCCGGCAAGCGCCTGCAGATCAACGCCGCCAACTGCGTGCACTGCAAGACCTGCGACATCAAGGATCCCTACGCGATCATCGACTGGGTGACGCCGGAAGGCGGCTCCGGGCCGAATTACCAGAACCTGTGAGCGCAGGCCTGCCCGCGCGCCTGAAGACCGCGCTGTACCTGGCGCTGCGCGCCGGCTTCCGCGCCCTGCCGCTGGCGCCGGCGCAGCGCGACCGCCTGCGTGCGCGCTTCCTGGAGCGTCATGCGGACCTGGTCCCGCCACCGCCGCGCGGGCGCGTGGGCAGCGGGCTCGGCGAACGCCGGCCGCGCGCGCGCGCCGACGAACGCGCGATCGGCCATGTGTCCTCGCAGGAAGCGCCGTTGCCCACGCCGCTGCCGGCCACGCTGGTGGCGTTCTATCTGCCGCAGTTCCATCCGATCCCGGAGAACGACGCCTGGTGGGGCGCCGGCTTCACCGAATGGCGCAATGTCACCCGCGCGCTGCCGCAGTTCGAGGGGCATGCGCAGCCGCGGCTGCCGGCGGACCTTGGGTTCTACGACCTGCGCAATCCGCAGAGCATGCGGCAGCAGGTGGCGCTGGCGAAGCAGTACGGCATCGGCGCCTTCTGTTTCTACTTCTACTGGTTCGGCGGCAAGACCCTGCTGGAGACGCCGCTGCGGCAGTGGCTGGACGATCCCACGCTGGAGTTGCCGTTCTGCCTGTGCTGGGCCAACGAGCAGTGGTCGCGGCGCTGGGACGGCCGCGGCGACGACGTGCTGATGGCGCAGGCGCATAGCGCGCAGGACGACCTGGATTTCATCGCGCACGTCGCCGACTACCTGCGCGACCCGCGCTGCCTGCGCGTGGACGGCCGGCCGATGCTGCTGGTGTACCGCCCGCACCTGCTGCCGGATCCGCAGGCCACCGCCACGCGTTGGCGCGATTGGTGCCGAGCGCACGGCATCGGCGAACTGCACCTGGCCTACGTGCAGGGTTTCGAGCGGCCGGACCCGCGCGACATCGGCTTCGACGCGGCGGTCGAGTTCCCGCCGAACATGAGCAATCCGCGCTCGCTGGCCGCCGACCAGCACCTGCTCAACCCCGACTACGCCGGCAGCGTGCTGGATTGGCGTGCCCTGGCCGCGGAGATCGCCGCGCGCCCGCTGCCGGACTATCTGCTGTATCCGGGCGTCAACCCGGGCTGGGACAACGAAGCACGCCGCCCAGGTGCCGGTCGCGTGTACCTGCACGCGTCACCGCGCGGCTACGAGGAGTGGCTGCGCACGACCATCCACACCCGCCTGCAGGGCCGCCGCGCCGACCAGCGCCTGGTGTTCGTCAACGCCTGGAACGAGTGGGCCGAAGGCGCTGTCCTGGAGCCGGATGCGCGCCTAGGCCATGCCTACCTAGACGCCACCCGCCGTGCGCTGGCGCCGCTGCCGGCGCACGACGCGAGGCCGCACGCGATCGTGCATGCCTGGTATCCGGAGGTGCTGCCGGAACTGCTGCTGCAGCTCGCGGCAAGCGCGCTGCCGTGGCGCCTGCTAGTGACCACCTCGCCCGACCAGGCTGCGGCGGTGCAGGCGCGACTGCAAGACTGCGTCTTCCCGTACGAACTGATAGTGCTGGACAACCGCGGCCGCGACATCCTGCCATTCCTGCACGCCGCCGAGCGGCTGCTGCGCGACGGCGTGGACGTGGTGCTGAAACTGCACACCAAGCGCAGCACCCATCTTCCCAACGGCGATGCCTGGCGCACCGAGCTGCTGCAACGCCTGGCCGGCGCCGACCGTGCCGCGCGCGTGCTGCAGGCCTTCGCACAGGAGCCTGCGCTCGGCCTGGTCGCGCCCGAAGGCCATCTGCTGCCGCTGGCCGACTTCTGGGGCGGCAACCGTGCGGCCGCCGACTATCTGCTGCGCCGGACCGGCCACAGCGACGCACGCCTGGAGCAGGCGCGGTTCATCTCGGGCAGCATGTTCTGGGTACGCCTGCAGGCACTGCGGCCGCTACTGGACAGCGGCCTGTGCCCCTCGGAATTCGAGGCGGAACAAGGGCAGCTCGATGCCACCCTGGCACACGCGGTGGAGCGGCTGGTGGCGCCGCTGGCCGAGCGCGTCGGCTATCGGGTCACCACCGCGGCCGACCTGCTCGGCCAGCCACCACCGGCGGCCACCGACTACGCCTACGCGCAGCGCAGCGCCTGAGCGGCGCCGACGCGCCCCTTACCCGCGCCGGAACGGCACGCCGGTCTTGGCGACCAGTTCGGCCTCGTCCACGCCCTCGGCGGTTTCCACCAGCACCAGGCCGCTGTCGGTGACGTCGAACACCGCCAGGTCGGTGATGATGCGGTCGACCACGCCGACGCCGGTCAGCGGCAGGTCGCAGGCCGGCAGGAGCTTGTGGCTGCCGTCCTTGGCCACGTGCTCCATCAGCACCACCACGCGCTTGACCCCGGCCACCAGATCCATCGCGCCGCCCATGCCCTTGACCATCTTGCCCGGCACCATCCAGTTGGCCAGGTCGCCCTTCTCGCTGACCTGCATCGCGCCGAGGATGGCCAGGTCGATATGGCCGCCGCGGATCATCGCGAAGGAGTCGTGGCTGCCGAAATAGCTGGCACCGGCGCGGGCGGTGACGGTCTGCTTGCCGGCGTTGATCAGGTCGGCATCGACCTCGTCCTCGCTGGGGAACGGGCCGATGCCGAGCAGGCCGTTCTCCGATTGCAGCCAAACATCCACGCCCTCGGGAATATGGTTGGCGACCAGGGTCGGCAACCCGATGCCCAGGTTCACATAGGCGCCGTCGGTGAGTTCGCGGGCGGCGCGCTGCGCCATGTCATCGCGGGTCCAGGCCATGTCAGGCGTCCTTCTGGCGCAGGGTGCGCTGTTCGATGCGTTTTTCGGGATGCGGGTTGTGCACGATGCGGTCGACGTAGATGCCGGGCAGGTGCACCTGGTCCGGATCCAGGCTGCCGGTCTCCACCACCTGCTCGACCTCGACGATGCAGAGCTTGCCGGCCATCGCGCAGGCCGGATTGAAATTGCGCGCGGTCTTGCGGAACAGGAGGTTGCCGGCCGCATCGGCCTTCCACGCCTTGACCAGCGCCACATCGGCGCGCAGGGCGGTCTCCAGGACGTAGTGCTTGCCGTCGAATTCGCGCGTCTCCTTGCCCTCGGCGACGACGGTGCCGTAGCCGGTGGCGGTGAAGAACGCGGGAATGCCGGCGCCGCCGGCGCGCAGGCGTTCGGCCAGGGTGCCCTGCGGGTTGAATTCCAGTTCCAGTTCGCCGGCCAGGTATTGGCGCTCGAACTCCTTGTTCTCGCCGACGTAGGACGAAATCATCTTGCGGATCTGCCGGGTGGCCAGCAATTGGCCCAGGCCGAAGCCATCGACGCCGGCGTTGTTGGAGATCACGGTCAGGCCGCTGACGCCCGAGTCGCGCAAGGCCGCGATCAGCGCCTCGGGAATGCCGCACAGGCCGAAACCGCCGACCGCCAGGGTCTGGCCATCGGCGACCACATCGGCCAGCGCCGTGGCCGCATCGGGGAAAAGCTTGCCGCGTCGCCCGGTCGCCCGGGTAGAGGTGTCGCCCATTCGCCAGCTCCGCATCGGAAGTAGACAAGTAGTTTAGCCGCTCGCCGCGCGCGGCCTGCTGCGCACTGCCGCAATGACCGATTAAGGGCCGGAACGTTACACTCCGGGTTCCCCCATGCAAGGTCCCCTCCCCTATGTCGCTTCCCGCATTCAAGGCCTACGACATCCGTGGCCGCGTTCCCGACGAACTGAACGAGGACTTGGCCCGCCGCATCGGCGTGGCATTGGCGGGACAGTTGCAAAGCGGCCCGGTCGTGGTCGGCCACGACGTGCGCCTGGCCAGCCCGGCGCTGCAGGCGGCGCTGTCGGCCGGCCTGCGCGCCAGCGGCCGCGAGGTCATCGACATCGGCCTGTGCGGCACCGAGGAGGTCTACTTCCAGACCGACCACCTCAAGGCCGCCGGCGGAGTGATGGTCACCGCCAGCCACAATCCGATGGACTACAACGGCATGAAGCTGGTCCGCGAGAACGCGCGCCCGATCAGCTCCGACACCGGCCTGTTCGCGATCCGCGACACAGTGGCCGCCGATACCGCGCCGGCCGTCGCGCCGACCGCCGCCGAGCATCATCGCCCGGACAAGAGCGCGTATATCGAACACCTGCTCAGCTACGTGGACCGCACCACGCTCAAGCCGCTGAAGCTGGTGGTCAACGCCGGCAACGGCGGTGCCGGCGCCATCGTCGACCTGCTGGCGCCGCACCTGCCATTCGAGTTCGTCCGCGTGTTCCACGAGCCGGACGGCAACTTCCCCAACGGCATCCCCAACCCGCTGCTGCCCGAGAACCGCGACGCCACCGCCAAGGCGGTGAAGGACCACGGCGCGGACTTCGGCATCGCCTGGGACGGCGATTTCGACCGCTGCTTCTTCTTCGACGAGAACGGCCGCTTCATCGAAGGCTATTACCTGGTCGGCCTGCTGGCGCAGGCGATCCTGGCCAAGCAGCCGGGGGGCAAGGTCGTGCACGATCCGCGCCTGACCTGGAACACGATCGAGCAGGTCGAGGAGGCCGGCGGCATTCCGGTGCTGTGCAAGAGCGGCCACGCCTTCATCAAGGAGAAGATGCGCAGCGAGAATGCCGTGTACGGCGGCGAGATGAGCGCGCACCATTACTTCCGCGAATTCGCCTACGCCGACTCGGGGATGATCCCGTGGCTGCTGATCGCCGAACTGGTCTCGCAATCCGGCCGCTCGCTGGCCGACCTGGTCGAGGCGCGCATGCAGAAGTTCCCGTGCAGCGGCGAGATCAACTTCAAGGTCGCCGACGCCAAGGTGGCGGTGGCGCGGGTAATGGAACATTTCGCCGCGCATGCGCCGGCGCTGGACTACACCGACGGTGTCAGCGCCGAATTCGCCGACTGGCGCTTCAACCTGCGCAGCTCCAACACCGAACCGCTGCTGCGCCTGAACGTGGAAACGCGTGGCGATGCGGCCTTGCTGGAAGCGCGTACGCAGGAGATTTCCGAACTGTTGCGCGGCTGATCCTTTCCTCCCCCTAGACGCACTATGGAGTTCCCCCGCCCATGAGCGACGTCCTTCCCATCATCCTGTCCGGCGGTTCCGGCACCCGTCTGTGGCCGCTGTCACGCGAGTCCTATCCGAAGCAGTTCCTGCCGCTGGTCGGCAACCAGAGCATGCTGCAGGCCACCTGGCAGCGCGCGGCGCCGGTCGCCGCGCATGCGCCCATCGTGGTCGCCAACGAGGAGCATCGCTTCGTCGCGGCCGAGCAGTTGCAGCAGATCGGCGTGACGCCGCATGCGATCCTGCTCGAACCCAAGGGCCGCAATACCGCGCCGGCGATCGCCGTGGCGGCGCTGGAGGCCTCGCGCGACGGCGCCGACCCGCTGTTGCTGGTCCTGCCATCGGATCACGTGATCGGCGACGAAGCGGCGTTCCAGGCAGCCGTGCGTCTGGCCGCCGCGGCGGCCGAGCAAGGCAAGCTGGTGACCTTCGGGATCAAGCCGACCGCGCCGGAAACCGGCTACGGCTATATCAAGGCCGCCGCCGGCGACGGCGCGCGCGCGGTCGAGCGCTTCGTCGAAAAACCCGACCTGGCGACCGCGCAGAGCTACCTGGCCTCCGGCGAGTACTACTGGAACAGCGGCATGTTCCTGTTCCGCGCGTCGCGCTACCTGGAAGAACTGCGCAAGTTCCAGCCGGCGATCGCCGATGCCTGCACCACGGCATGGCAGGCCGCCAAGCGCGATGCCGACTTCACCCGCCTGGACAAGGACGCCTTCGCCGCCAGCCCCTCCGACTCCATCGACTACGCGGTGATGGAGAAGACCGCCGACGCGGTGGTGGTGCCGCTGGATGCGAAGTGGAGCGACGTCGGTTCCTGGTCGGCGCTGCTGGATGTATCGCCGCAGGACGCCAACGGCAACGCGCACCATGGCGACGTGATCGAGATCGACTGCCACAACACCTACGCCTACGGCTCGCGCCTGATCGCGATGGTGGGGCTGCAGGATGTGGTGGTGGTGGAGACCGACGACGCCGTGCTGGTCGGGCACCGCGAGCGCATCCAGGAAGTGAAGGACATCGTCGGCAAGATCAAGGCCAGTGGCCGTTCCGAAGCCACCTGGCATCGCAAGGTGTACCGCCCGTGGGGCGCCTACGATTCGATCGACAACGGCCAGCGCTTCCAGGTCAAGCGCATCACCGTCAAGCCCGGCGCCACGCTGAGCCTGCAGATGCATCACCACCGCGCCGAGCACTGGATCGTGGTCAGCGGCACCGCCGAGGTCACCCGTGGCGACGAGGTGCTGCTGCTCACCGAGAACCAGAGCACCTACATCCCGCTGGGCGTGACCCATCGCCTGAAGAACCCGGGCAAGCTGCCGCTGGAACTGATCGAGGTGCAGTCCGGCAGCTACCTGGGCGAGGACGACATCGTGCGCTTCGAGGACACCTACGGACGCACCTGAGTCCGGCGCATGCCGCACACGCAAAGAGCCGGGCACTGCCCGGCTCTTTGTTTTTCCGCTGCGTGGTGGTCTACCGCGCGCGCCGCGTCAGGGCGCCGGCGACGTCGCGGCGAGTTCGCCGATCACCTGGCGCAGGCCATCGCGCCACTGCGGCAACTCCAGCGCGAAATCGCGCTGCAGGCGGGACACGTCCAGCCGCGAGTAGGCCGGACGCTTGGCCGGCGTCGGATACTCCGCGGTGGTGATCGGCAGCACCCGCGGCGCGCGTGGCAGCAGGCCAGCGGCCACCGCCTCGGCGAAGATCGCCTCGGCGAAGCCGTGCCAGGTCGTCTCGCCGGCCGCGGTCAGATGCCAGGTGCCGGACGGCAGCGTCGCGCGCTGCGCCAGCACGCGCGCGGTGACATCGGCGATCAGGGCCGCCGGCGTCGGCGTGCCGACCTGGTCGGCGACCACGCGCAGTTCGTCGCGGTCGGCGCCGACGCGCAGCATGGTGCGCAGGAAGTTGTGTCCATGCGCGGCATACACCCAGGCGGTGCGGAAGATCAGGTGCTGCGCACCGGACGCGCGGATCGCCTCCTCGCCGGCCAGCTTGGTGGCGCCGTACACGCCCAGCGGCGCGGTCGGCGCGTCCTCGGGATAGGGCTGCGTGCCTTGGCCGTCGAACACATAGTCGGTGGAGTAATGCACCAGCGGTACGCCATGCGTCGCGCACCAGGCGGCGATCGCCGCCGGCGCTTCGGCATTGGCGCGGCGGGCCGCCCCGGCGTCCTGCTCGGCGCGATCGACCGCGGTGTAGGCGGCGGCGTTGACCACCGCCGTCGGCCGCAGCCGGTCCAGCAGCTCGACCAGGGTCTGCGGCTGGTCGAAATCGGCGCGCTCGCAGGCGCCGCCGTCCGGCAACTGGCCGCTGCGCGTGGTCGCGACCACCGGCCCCTGCTCGGCCAGCGCGCGCAGCAGCTCCTGGCCGACCTGGCCGTTGCCGCCGAAGACCAGCACGCTCATGGCTGGTAAACCGGCAGACGCTCGACCGGGATATCGGCCAGGAACGGCGCGACGGCATCCTTCGCCGACAGCAGCGGCTCGGCGACCGGCCAATCCACGCCGATCGCGGCATCGTCCCAACGCACGCCGGCGTCGGCTTCCTTCACGTAGACATCGGTGCACAGATAGCTGAATACCGCGCGTTCCGAGAGCACGGCGAAGCCGTGGGCGAAGCCTTCCGGAATCCAGAACTGCTTCTTGTTCTCCGCGCTCAGCACCACCGCGGCCCAGCGCCCGAAGTGCGGCGAGCCATGGCGGATGTCGACGGCGACGTCGTACACCTCGCCCTCCAGCACGCTGACCAGCTTGCCCTGCGGCCGCGGCCACTGGTAATGCAGGCCGCGCAGCACGCCCTTGGCCGAGGTGGAGACGTTGCTCTGCACGAACTCGGTGGGCAGCCCGTGCGCGCCGAAACGCTCGGCGTTCCAGGTCTCGAAGAAATAGCCACGCGCGTCGCCGAACACCGCCGGCTCGATCACCACGCAGCCGGGCAGATTGGTTTCAATCACTTTCACGGAACGGTTCCTCGGACAGCCAGTTCATGCAGGTATTTGCCGTAATCGTTCTTCAGCAGCGGAGCGGCAAGTTTCTCCAGCTGCGCCGCATCGATCCATCCCTGCCCGAAGGCGATCTCTTCCGGGCAGCACACCTGCAGGCCCTGGCGCGACTGGATGGTCTCGATGAAGTTCGACGCTTCGTGCAGCGACTGGTGGGTGCCGGTGTCCAGCCAGGCATAGCCGCGGCCCAGGGCTTCCAGGTGCAGTTCGCCGGCCTCCAGGTAACGGCGGTTGAGATCGGTGATCTCCAGTTCGCCGCGCGGCGAGGGCTTCAGTTCCGCCGCATGGTCGCTGGCCTGGCCATCGTAGAAATACAACCCGGTGACCGCGTAATTGGAGCGCGGCTTGGCCGGCTTTTCCTCGATGTCGATGACCTTTCCGGAAGCGTCGAACTCGGCCACGCCGTAGCGCTCGGGGTCGTTGACCCAGTAGCCGAACACGGTGGCGCCCTGTTGCCGCGCATCGGCTCGGCGCAGGGTCTCGGTCAGGCCATGGCCGTGGAAGATGTTGTCGCCCAGCACCAGGCAACTCGGCTTGCCGGCGACGAAGTCGCGGCCGATCAGGTAGGCCTGGGCCAGCCCGTCCGGGCTCGGCTGCACCGCGTACCGGATGTCCATGCCCCACTGCGCGCCATCGCCCAGCAGCGCCTGGAACAGGGCCTGCTCGTGCGGGGTGTTGATGATCAGCACCTCGCGGATGCCCGCCAGCATCAGCACGCTGAGCGGGTAATAGATCATCGGCTTGTCGTACACCGGCAGCAGCTGCTTGCTGACGCCCTTGGTGATCGGATACAGCCGCGTGCCGGAGCCGCCAGCGAGGATGATGCCCTTGCGTTGTGTCATGAGGTGCTTCCTGGTGACGTCCGCATGTGGAGGAGCGGACTCTTGCAATGGACGCGCGTTATGCCGCGGTGCCGATCCGTTCCAGCCGATAGCTGCCGTCGAGCACGCCCTGCACCCAGTCCTGATGGCTCAGGTACCAGTCCACGGTGAGCGCGATGCCCTGTTCGAACGTGTACTGCGGTTCCCAGCCCAGCTCGTTCTTCAGCTTGGACGCGTCGATCGCGTAGCGGCGGTCGTGCCCGGGGCGGTCGGCGACGTAGGTGATCTGGCTGGCGCGCGGCTTGCCGTCTTCACGCGGACGCCGCGCGTCGAGCAGCGCGCAGATCGCCTGCACCACCTCGATGTTCTGCTTCTCGGAGTTGCCGCCGACGTTGTAGGTCTCGCCGACCTTGCCCTTGGCCAGTACGGTACGGATCGCCTCGCAATGATCGCCGACGAACAGCCAGTCGCGCACCTGCTTGCCGTCGCCGTACACGGGCAGCGGCTCGCCGGCCAGCGCCTTGGCGATCACCAGCGGGATCAGCTTCTCCGGGAAGTGGTAGGGGCCGTAGTTGTTGGAGCAATTGGTGGTCAGCACCGGCAGGCCGTAGGTGTGGTGGAACGCGCGCACAAGGTGGTCGGAGGCGGCCTTGGACGCCGAATACGGCGAGTTCGGCGCATACGGCGTGGTCTCGCTGAACTTGCCGGTTTCGCCCAGCGTGCCGTAGACCTCGTCGGTGGACACGTGCAGGAAGCGGAATGCGTCGCGGCGGCCGTCCGGCAGCGCCTTCCAGTGGTCGCGCACCGCCTCGAGCAGGCCGAGCGTGCCGACCACGTTGGTCTGGATGAAGGCGCCGGGACCGTCGATCGACCGGTCCACGTGGCTTTCGGCGGCGAAATTGACCACGGCGTCGGGCTGGTGCTCGGCCAGCAGGCGGCTCACGAGGTCGCGGTCGCCGATATCCCCGTGCACGAACACGTGGTCGGGGTTTCCCTCCAGCGACGCCAGCGTGTTCAGGTTGCCGGCATAGGTCAGGGCGTCGAGGTTGATCACACGGATGCCGCGCGCCACCGCCTCGAGCACGAAATTACCGCCGATGAAACCGGCGCCGCCGGTCACGAGCCAAGTCGCCACTGTGTGTGTCTCCTGATTCGGCGCCGCGGCGCCTACTGTCCAAACCGCACAGGATATACGCTTTATATGATCCGGTCGTGGTCGCCGCACGGGGCGGTCGCGGCCGCGCCTGCGTCGACCATACGCCCTCGCATGGTCTTTCGCAGCCGGTTAGAATTCCCCACTGCCCCGCGCCAGCCGCCGCGGCCGGGCCTTCCCGCATTGCTGAAGGATCTCGTACAAGATGAAAATCCTCGTCGCCTACAAGCGCGTGGTGGACTACAACGTCCGCATCCAGGTCAAGCCGGACGGCTCCGGCGTCGTGACCGAGGGCGTCAAGCTCTCCGCCAACCCGTTCGACGAAATCGCCCTGGAAGAGGCGCTGCGCCTGCGCGACGCCGGCATCGCCAGCGAGGTGGTGGTGGCCACCATCGCCCCGGCCGATGCCGCCGCGCACCTGCGCAACGGCCTGGCGATGGGCGCCAACCGCGCCATCCACGTGGTCGCCGACGCGGCGATCCAGCCGCTGACCGCCGCGCGCACCCTGCTCAAGCTGGTCGAGCAGGAGCAGCCGGACCTGGTGATCCTCGGCAAGCAGGCGATCGACGACGACGCCAACCAGACCGGGCAGATGCTGGCCACGCTGTGGGGCCGGCCGCAGGCCACCTTCGCCGGCAAGCTGGTGGTGGCCGACGGCAAGGCCACGGTCACGCGTGAAGTCGACGCCGGCCTGGAGACCCTGGAAGTGGACCTGCCGGCGGTGGTCACCACCGACCTGCGCCTGAACGAGCCGCGCTTCATCAAGCTGCCGGACATCATGAAGGCCAAGAGCAAGCCACTGCAGACGCTGGCCTTCGCCGAGCTGGGCGTGGAGGCCAACGACAGCCTCACCACCACCCACTACGCCCCGCCGGCCAAGCGCAGCCGCGGCGTGATGGTCAAGGATGCCGCCGAACTGGTGGCCGCACTCAAGCAGAAGGGGTTGCTGTAATGGCCAAGATCCTCATTGTCGCCGAACACCTCAACGGGCAGCTCAACGCCGCCACCGCCAAGTGCGTCAGCGCTGCGCAGGCCCTGTCGCCCGAGGCCATCGACATCGTCGTGCTGGCCGCCGACCCAGCGGCCGTCGCCGCCCAGGCCGCGCAGATCGCAGGCGTGACCCGGGTGCTCACCGTCGCCAATCCCGCCAACGAACACGCCATCGCGCAGGTGCTGGGTCCGCAGATCGCCGCCCTGGCGACCGGCTACAGCCACGTGTTCGGCCCCTCCACCACCTTCGGCAAGGACCTGATGCCGGTGGTCGCCGCCCTGCTCGGCGTCAACCAGATCTCCGACCTGATGGCGGTGGACGGCGAATACGCGTTCAAGCGCCCGATCTACGCCGGCAACGCCATCATCAGCGTGCAGGCCCCGGCCGACCAGATCGTGGTCGCCACCGTGCGCAGCGCGTCCTGGCCGGAAGCGGCGCAGGGCGGCAACGCGGCGGTCGAAGCGGCCAGCGTGGACGCGGCGTTGCCGAGCCACACCCGCTTCGTCGGCCTGGCCGCCGGCAAGTCCGATCGTCCCGACCTGCAGAGCGCCAAGCGCGTGGTTTCCGGCGGCCGCGGCGTGGGCTCGGCGGACAACTTCAAGCACATCTACAGCCTGGCCGACAAGCTCGGCGCGGCGGTCGGCGCCTCGCGCGCGGCGGTGGACGCCGGCTATGTGCCGAACGAACTGCAGGTCGGGCAGACCGGCAAGATCATCGCGCCGGAGCTGTACGTGGCGGTCGGCATCTCCGGCGCCATCCAGCACCTGACCGGCATCAAGGACGCCGGCACCATCGTCGCCATCAACAAGGACCCGGAATCGCCGATCTTCGAGATCGCCGATATCGGGTTGGTCGGTGACTTGTTCAGCTTGTTGCCGGAGTTGGAAAAGGCGCTGGGCTGACGCGGGGCGGTAGCAATGAGTCCGCTGCCGCCTTCCGGTCACGACGGCGTGCAGGTGCCACGGCGGCGCATGGACCACCTTGCCATGTTCGTGCTGCTATTGAGCGCTGGCTATGTCGCAGCGCTGTTTTGGCTGGACCGCGGCAACGGCACCTTCTCGCGACTGAGCGAGGTCGCCAACCTGATGGCGCTAGCCACAGTGCCCGTCACCGCCAGTTACCTGTTCCGGTACTGGCGCTGGCGCTGGTTGCTGCGGCGCTACGGTCATCAGGTCCCGTTCGCCGCCGGGTTGGCCGGCTACCTGGCCGGTTTCGCGCTGACCGCCACACCTGGCAAGGCCGGCGAACTGCTGCGTATCCGCTATTTCGCCAGGCTGGGTGTGCCGGCGCGACGGACCATCGCTGTGTTCGTGTTCGAGCGTGCGTCCGACCTGTTGGTGATCCTGTCGCTGTCCTTGTTGGCGGCGCCGGTGTTTCCCACATTGGGCGTCTTGGCGGCCGTGGTGCTGGCCTTCGTGGGCCTGCTGTTCGGCGCGGCCGCCTGGCCGCCGCTGCTGGACAGGCTGACGGATCTGGCCTGTCGGCTCCCTGGCCGGTGGCTGCAGCGGCCGGCACAGTTCGCGCTGGCAGCAGCGAAGGAGGTGCGTGGTTGCCTCGGCCCTCGCCAGTTCGGGCAGAGCATGTTCGCGGGGTTGATGGCCTGGGGCCTGACCTCGGCGGTGTTCGTGGGGCTGTGCCTGGGGATGGGACTGGACCTCGATCCCAGCGTGGCGTTCGGGATCTACCCGCTGGCGATGCTGGTCGGCGCACTGTCCTTCGTACCAGGCGGCGTCGGCACCACCGAACTTGCGATCGTGCTGATGCTCGACCGCCTCGGTGTCGCCACTGCGGACGCGGTCGCGGTGGCGGTGGCCGCACGCCTGGTCACGCTGTGGTACGCCATTCTGGTCGGAGCGCTGGCGATGATCCGCGCCGAACTCCTGCCCCGCGACGAGAGCACCTGATCCACTGGGTATAATCGCGGCCCGCCATGGATCGCCAGGCCATCGAATGCCCGCCCCCTCCCCCAGCTCCCTGCCCCAACTCCCGGTAGTTTCGGGGCGCGCCCTGTGCGTGGATCTGGACGGGACCCTGCTGAACTCGGATATTCTCTACGAGTCGGTACTCGCGCTGCTGGCACGCAACCCGCTGTACCTGTTCATGCTGCCGCTATGGCTGCTGCGTGGAAAGGCGGCGCTGAAACGAGAACTGGCGTCGCGCGTCTCTTTGCCTGCCGAAACCCTGCCCTACAACGAAAAGGTACTGGAGCTGCTGCGCACCACGACGCAGCGCCCGCGGGTGCTGTGCACGGCCTCGGACGCCCTGCTGGTCAAGCCGATCGCGGATTATCTCGGCCTGTTCGAGCAAGTGATCGCCAGTGACGGCAAACGCAATCTCTCCGGGCGCAACAAGGCCGATGTCCTGGTCGACGCGTTCGGCACCGGCAACTTCGACTATGCCGGCAATGGCACGGTGGACCTGCATGTCTGGGAAAAGGCCGGCGGTGCCTGGGTGGTCAACAACGGTGCCGCGCTCGGCAGGGCCGCCGCGCAACGCACCACGGTGCATGCGCATTGGCCCGCGCCGCCGCGCGGCCGCGCTTGGCTGAAGGCGCTGCGGTTGCATCAGTGGCTGAAGAACCTGCTGGTCTTCGTCCCACTGCTGACCGCGCACCGCTTCCTGGACCCGGAGTCGGTCCTCCAGGCGGCGATCGCACTGATCGCATTCGGCTTGTGCGCCTCCGGCGTGTACGTGCTGAACGACCTGCTCGATCTCACGCCAGACCGCCAACACCTGCGCAAGCGCAGGCGCCCGTTTGCCGCGGGCCAGATTCCCTTGCTGCATGGCCTGTTCGCCGCTCCGGTACTGACCCTGGGCGGACTCGCGCTGTCGCTGGCCTGCAACCTGGAATTCACCCTGGTGCTGCTGGCCTACTACGTGATGACGCTGGCGTACTCGTTGCGCCTGAAGCGGATCGTGATGATCGATGTGGTCCTGTTGGCCGCGCTGTACACGGTGCGCATCATCGGCGGCGCGATGGCGATCGGCGTCGAACTATCGTTCTGGCTGCTCGCGTTCTCGATGTTCATGTTCCTGTCGCTAGCCCTGCTCAAGCGCTATACGGAACTGCATGCGATGCTGAGCACTGGCAGGACCAAGGCCAGCGGGCGTGCCTACTCGGTGGAGGACCTGTCCCTGCTGCAATCGATGGGTGCCGCCGCCGGCTACATCGCGGTGATGGTGATGGCGCTGTACATCAATAGCCCCGCGAGCGTGGCGCTGTATCGCCACCCGCAGGTGCTGTGGCTGATCTGCCCGGTGCTGCTGTATTGGGTGAGCCGAGTCTGGGTGATCGCGCACCGCGGCGACATGCACGACGACCCCATCGTGTTCGCCGCCACCGACCGGGTCAGCCAGATAGTGGTCGCGCTATGCGGGCTGTTCGCGCTGAGCGCGATCTGATGGCGGACGCGGGGCAATCCTGGGGACGCTATCCGAAGGCCACGCAGGCGTTGCTGCCGGTCGGCGATCGGGCGGCGGCGCTGCCTGCGTTCGACGGTCGCGCGCTCCCGCGCGGCAACGGCCGCAGCTATGGCGACAGCTGCCTGAATCCGGACGGCACCCTGCTGTGCGCGCGCAGCCTGGACCGGTTCATCGGATTCGATCCGGCAACCGGCCTGCTGCACTGCGAAGCCGGGGTCACGTTGGCCGAGATCATCGACCTGGCCTTGCCGCAGGGCTGGTTCCTGCCGGTCACTCCAGGTACGCGCTACGTCACCGTGGGCGGGGCCATCGCCAACGACGTGCACGGCAAGAACCACCACCGCACCGGCAGCTTCGGCCACCATGTGCGCGCCTTCGAGTTGCTGCGCAGCGACGGCACGCGCCGCGTGTGCACCCCCGACGATGACGCCGAAGGCTGGTTCGCCGCCACCGTCGGCGGCCTGGGATTGACCGGTCTCATCACCTGGGCGCAGCTCCAGTTGCGCCGGGTCGCGAGCGCCGCCCTGGAAACGGAGAACATCCGCTTCGGCTCGCTGGACGAGTTCTTCGCCTTGTCGGCAGCGTCTGCAGACACCCATGAATACAGCGTCGCCTGGATCGACTGCCTGGCCAGCGGCCGCGCGCGCGGCCGTGGCCACTTCACCCGCGCCGACCATTGCCAGGGCTTGCCGGACGAACGCCCCAAGCCCCCCGGCGCGGGTCTGCCCATGCCGCTGACGCCGCCGTTCTCCTTGGTCAACCAACTGTCGCTGCGGCCGTTCAACGCGCTGTACTTCTGGCGCCAGCCCGCGCCGCGCAAACGCTTCGTCAGCCACTTGCTGCCGTTCTTCTATCCGCTGGACGGCATCCGCAACTGGAACCGCATGTACGGCCCGGCCGGCTTTCTGCAATACCAGTGCGTCCTGCCGCCGGCCGCCGCCCGGGACGGGGTGGACGCATTGCTGGCGGAGATCGCGCGCAGCGGCAGCGGCTCGTTCCTGGCGGTACTGAAGGAATTCGGCGCAGCGCGTTCGCTCGGCATGCTGTCGTTTCCTCGGCCAGGCACCACTCTCGCACTGGATTTCCCCAATAGCGGCCCGGAGGTGTTCCGTCTGCTGGAGCGGCTAGACCGCATCGTCGACGCGGCCGGCGGCGCTCTGTACCCTGCCAAGGACGCGCGGATGAGCGCAGCCTCGTTCCAGCGCGCCTACGGCCGCTGGCGGGAATTCACTGAGTATCTCGATCCACGCTTTTCTTCCGGCTTCTGGCGCCGGGTCACGGAGTAGACATGCAACGCGTCCTCATCATCGGCGCCACCTCGGCCATCGCCGAAGCCACTGCCCGACGCTATGCCGCACGTGGCGCGGCGATCCATCTGCTCGGCCGCCAGGCCGCGCGCCTGGACGCGATTGCGGCCGACCTGTCCGTGCGCGGCGCAAAAGCCAGCGCGGGCGTGCTCGACGTCAACGACGACGCGCGCCACGGCGACGTGTTCGACGCCGCCTGGGCGGCATTGGGCGGCGTGGACGTCGCCCTGATCGCCCATGGCACCCTGCCGGATCAGGCTGCCTGCGACGCTTCGGTCGAGCTTTCGTTGCGCGAGTTCGCCACCAACGGCACCTCCACGATCGCACTGTGCGCTGCACTGGCACCGCGCCTGGCGGCTGGCGCGACGCTGGCGGTGATCTCGTCGGTGGCTGGCGATCGCGGCCGCGCCAGCAACTATCTGTACGGCAGCGCCAAGGCCGCGGTCAGCGCCTATCTGAGCGGCCTCGGCCAGCGCCTGCGCCCGGCCGGGATCAACGTCCTCACGATCAAGCCGGGCTTCGTCGACACGCCGATGACCGCCGCCTTCAAGAAGGGGGCGTTGTGGGCCAAGCCCGACCAGATCGCCCAGGGCATCGTGCGTGCCGTCGATCGCCGCCGCGCCGTTGCGTATCTGCCTGGATTCTGGTGGGCCATCATGATGGTGATCAAGAACATCCCAGAGTTCGTTTTTCGTCGTATTTCTCTGTAACCACCCCGCCCACCAAGGAAGTGCTGAGATGCCTGATATCGACCAAGATCTCGATGTGCTCTACCAACATCGGTTCCCCAAAGAAGAACTCGCCAACAAGAACCGGATCTGGCAAGTGCTGTGCAGGCAATATTTCAGCCGGTTCGTCGGGCCGAATGAAACCGTGGTGGACATTGGCGCGGGCTACTGCGAGTTCATCAACAACATTCAGGCCGCGAACAAGATTGCCGTCGATCTCAATCCCGACGTGCGCAAGTTCGCCGCCGACGGCATCCGCATCATCAACGAATCGTGCGTCGCGGTCAGCTCTATCCCCAGTGCCAGCGTCGATGTCGTGTTCATGAGCAACTTCCTCGAGCACCTGCCGAGCAAGGACCTGGTGCTGCAGACGCTGCGGGAGAGCGCGCGCATGCTCAAGCCGGGCGGCAGGGCGATCATCCTGCAACCCAATATCCGTTTCCTGTACGCCGAATACTGGGATTACTTCGATCACCACACCGCGTTGAGCGACCGCAGCCTGGTCGAAGGCGTCTTGATGGCGGGGCTGGATCCGAAGGTGGTGATCCCCAAATTCCTGCCCTATACCACCAAGAGCCGGCTGCCGCAGGCCCCCTGGCTGGTGTCGCTGTATCTGCGCATCCCGCTCGCCTGGCGCATTCTTGGCAAGCAGGCGCTGGTCGTCGCGTACAAGCGCGCCTGACCCTCCATTCACTGTTTTCGAGTCCGTCCATGGCACAGAAAAGCGACAAGATCGTCTTGACCGGGGCCGCTGGCCTGGTGGGGCAAAACCTCATCGTCGAGATGAAGCAGCAGGGATATACGCAGCTGGTCGCCATCGACAAACATGAGCACAATCTCGAGATCCTGCGCAAGCTGCACCCGGACGTGACAACGGTACTGGCCGACCTCGCCGAACCCGGCGCGTGGACCGAAGCGTTCGCGGGCGCCCGCCTTGTGGTACAGCTGCATGCACAAATCACCGGCAAGTTCCGCGCCTTGTTCGACCGCAACAACCTGCAGGCGACCGAGCGCGTGCTGAAGGCCTGCATGGAGCATCAGGTTCCCTACATGGTGCACATCAGTTCGTCGGTGGTGAATTCGGTCGCCACCGATGACTACACCGAAACCAAGAAGCTGCAGGAAGCGCAGGTCCGCGCCAGCGGCATCGCGCATTGTGTGCTGCGCCCCACGCTGATGTTCGGCTGGTTCGACCCGAAGCACCTCGGCTGGCTGTCGCGCTTCATGGCGCGCACCCCCGTGTTTCCGATCCCCGGCGATGGGAAGTTCATGCGCCAGCCGCTGTATGAGCGCGATTTCTGCCGCTGCATCGTCAAGTGCATCGAAACGGAGCCGGATGGCGCGGTGTACGACATTGTGGGCGATACGCGCGTGGACTACGTGGACATCATCCGCACCATCAAGCGGGTCAAGAAGTTGCATACGCTTATCGTGCATATCCCGATCGGCTTCTTCGCGCTCCTGCTGCGCACGTATTCGTTGTTCAGCAGCAAGCCCCCTTTCACCGCGGACCAACTGAAAGCACTGAGCGCCGGCGATGATTTCAAGGGCGTCGACACCGAAGCCGTGTTCGGCGTGCGACAGACGCCGTTCGAGGATGCGATCCGCGAGAGCTACACCGACCCACGCTACAGCCACATCGTGCTGCAGCGCTGACCAGACAAAGACAGACGGAACAACACTCGAATGAGCAAATTCGCCATCACCGGTAGCGGCCCCATGGGCCTCATGGCAGCACTGGAGCTGCTCAAGCGGGGCCATGCGGTCGACGTGTACGAACGCGACGACCGGATCGGCGGCATGTCGGCGGACTTCGATTTCGATGGCCTGCGCATCGAGCGCTATTACCACTTCATCTGCAAGACAGACTATCCGCTATTCCAGCTACTGGACGAGCTGCAACTGTCCGATCGCCTGCATTGGACGGACACCAAGATGGGGTATTACTACCAAGGTAAGCTGCACAAGTGGGGAACTCCATTCGCACTGCTGAGCTTCCCCCACCTTGGGCTGATCGACAAGGTCCGCTACGCCCTGCATGTGATGCACACCAAGGGCATCAAGGATTGGACCGAGCTGGACAAGGAGAATGCGCGCGCCTGGATCACGCGCTGGATCGGCCCGAAGGCCTACAAGGTGATGTGGGAAAAGGCATTCTCGCTTAAGTTCTTCGAGTATCAGAACGCCCTGTCCGCGTCCTGGATTGGCACGCGCATCAAGCGCGTGGCGCTATCCCGGCGCAACCTGTTCAACGAGAGCATGGGATACCTGGAAGGCGGTTCGGCGGTACTGCTCGACCGCATGGCCGACGAAATCCGGCGCCTAGGCGGCAACATCCTGCTCGGGCAGCCCGTGGAGCAAGTCATGTCGGACGCGGGCAAGGTGACCGGCATCCGTACCCGCGAGGGAATCCATGCGTATGACCGCGTCATTTCCACGGCACCGATCCAGTACGTGCCCAAGCTGGTGCCTGGCCTGCCGAAGGACTATGCCGACAAGATCGATGCCATCGAGAACATTCCTGTCGCGTGCGTGATCCTGAAGCTGTCGCATCCGATCAGCGAGAACTTCTGGATGAACATCAGCGACGATCGGATCGCGATCCCAGGCTTGATCGAGTACAGCAACCTCAATCCCGGCAAGGGCCGCGGCGATCACATCGTGTACGCACCTTACTACATGCCCAAGACCCACCCGAAGTGGCAGTGGAGCAACCAGCAACTCATCGACGAAGTCATTGGCTACCTGCCGATGATCAACCCGGCGTTCAAGCCCGAGTGGATCCGCGCCACCCATTGTCACCGTTATGAGTACGCGCAAACCATCTGCCCGCCTGGCTTCCAGAACATGCTGCCGCCGATGAGGTCGCCGCTCGACGGTTTCTTCATGGCCGACACCGCCTATTACTATCCGGAAGATCGCTCGATCAACGAGAGCATCGCCGTGGGCCAGACCTTGGCCCGCCTGGCGTCGTCGGACACGGGCAGCGAATGACGTCTTCCTCGTCGTCCCGCCAGTTCGCGATGTTTCTGATCGTCGTCGGACTTGCCGCGGCGATCAATGTCGGCTCGCGCGCCGCGCTTGGCCAGTGGCCGCACTGCGCGCCCGCCATCGTCGTTGCTGACGCGTAGAAGCGCATCATGGAAAAGCACAACGGATATCACCGCAAATGATTCTGCACTCCAAGCCACCGACAGACCGACAGTTCCGGACGCTCAAGGGTCAGATTGGGTTCTTTCTGGTCATCCTTTTCGCGATCGCCTACAAGAGCAACGATGCGCTGAGCAATCCGCAATTCTGGGCGGAGGATGCCACTGTCTTTTTCAAGGACCAGTTCGGCAATGCTCTGCCGCAGCTGTTCACCCCGTATGCCGGCTACCTGCACGCCATCCCCAGAATGGTGGCGTGGATCGCATCCTGGCTACCTTCCGCGAAGGCGCCGTTGATCTACAACGCCTGCGCCATCATCGTGAGCACGGCAGCGCTCGCGTTTACCTGCAAGCGGCTGCAAGCGTACATTCCTGCCTGGATCGTTGCGCTCTCCCTGCTTGCGGTGCCGACCAGTGGCGAGATCTTCGGCACGATCACAAACGCGCAGTGGTTCGTGCAGTTTCCGATGGCCGCCTACTGCCTTGCGCCGGCGGAGCGAGGCGCCACGACCAGCACCTCTTGGCTGCGCGCCGCTGCCATCCTGTTCATCGCGCTGACAGGCCCATTTTCGATTCTGTTGTCGGCTGTCGTCATGGGCATGCTCGCGGCCGGCTGGATAGCCAAGCGGTCTGCCGTGGATCCTTTCGATGGCGCCCTGAGTGGCTTTGCCGCCAACCGCGATTGGCGCATGCTTTCGGCCCTGGCGCTAGGCGGGGTGGTGCAGACGATCGTGCTGGTCACCAACCCCCCAGCGGAGAGCGGCATACAACATGGCCTGGTCCCGACGCTAAAGGCCACCTTCACCGAGCTCGTGCCGATCCATACCTTTGGCAGTGACTTTCTCACGGGAACGGCCTGGATCCTTCTGTATGCATTGATCATCGGGACGTTAGTGCTCTCCAAAAAGATCGATGGGCGCGCCCGCTTGATCCTAATGGGATTCATCGCGTTTGCTGCGATCGAGGTCTTCGCGCCCGTGGCCAGAATGAAGGACGCGTCTCCCTTGTATGCACTTGCCGCAGCGGACCGTTATTTCTATCTGGTCAAGGTGGTCTGGTGGTGGTCAGTATGGCTTGCGCTTTCTGCCACCGACAGGCGCAGCCGAGCGAATGCGACCGTGATGACCGCCGCACTGATCTGCTTGTTTGCCGTCACCAACCAACAGTACATGCGAAGAAACGCGTTCATCGACTACGCATGGCGGACCCACGCCAGGCAGCTCGAACTGCCTGGCCCCCAGACGGTTCCGGTCAATCCTCCAGGATGGGGCGTCACCGTAGAAACCAAGACGACCAAGGACGGGCGATGAGCAGCCATTCACGCCCCTCTCCGGCCAGACGCCCGGGACCCGGCCCGCAGTCATGCTCGCGCACGCAAGCAGCGACTGGCGGCCCATGGGCGCCCGCGATTTTTTCGACGACCAGCCGGGTAGGCCACCGGATTCCGCAGATAGCAGTCGACCGATGAAGACTCCTGCCCTTTCCCAGCAGTTCTTTCGGTTCCTGGCCGCCGGTGGCCTCGCCGCAGCAGTCAACTTCGGCTCGCGCATCGTATTCAGCCAGTGGCTGCAATATGTGCCCGCGATCGTTGCGGCCTTCTGTCTGGGTTTGATCACTGGCTTCACCCTCAACAAATTATTCGTGTTCAACGAGGCAGGGAACCGCCTGCATCACCAAGTGTTGTGGTTCGTCGCAATCAATCTCGCTGCGGTCGTGCAGACGATCCTGATCAGCCTGTTGTTCGCGCACTGGCTGTTGCCGAGTCTAGGCGTCGATTTTCACAATGAAACGATTGCGCACGCCATCGGCGTAGTCGTTCCGGTCGTTACCAGCTACCTCGGCCACAAGCACCTGTCGTTCCGCACGTGACTCGACTCAGCGTAATCCTCCTGATGTGCTACCTGATCGCAGGCGGTCATCCTGCGCCCGGTCCAGCGCCCGCCCCCACGTCTGCGCCCGCGCCCGCAACGATGCGAGCTGCAGCACCGACCGGCCCGCAGTGTTTGAAAGACGTGATTCGTGATCTGCAGGTGGAGTGGCCCAGCAACAGCACGGTGAACATCGTAGCGTTTGGACACAGCGTCCCCGCCGGTTATGGCATCGCACCGATCGTACACAAACGCGATGCTTATCCGCGGCTGCTTGAGGACGCGTTGGCCACGGCATACCCGCACGCGGTACTCAACGTGATCACCGCAGCCGTGGGAGGAGAAGATTCCACACGGGGACTGGTCAGGTTCCAGCGCGATGCGCTGGACCATCATCCCAGGGTGATATTGATCGATTACGGCCTCAACGATCGGGGTCTGGAATTGCATGAGTCCGCCCGCAATCTGTCCGCCATGATCAGCGCCGCCCGTGCGGCAGGCGCATGTCCTGTGCTGCTGACGCCCACCTGGGATATGCAGGCGACTCCGGAGCTGCCGGGTGACAAGCTCCTTGCGCAGGCAATCATGATCCGGAACCTGGGCGCGCTGACCGACGTACCGGTAGCCGACAGCCTGGCGGCGTTCCAAGCCTACAGCGGCGACCGCGCACAGTTGATGGCCCAGTTCAACCATCCCAACCGGAAGGGACACCAACTGGTGTTGGAAAAGCTGATTCCGCTATTCGTGCCCGCCCAGGTCGGCCACTAACATGGCCGGCGCCAAGGGTGACGTAGAGCCTTCTACGGGTACTGGCCTCACCTGACCAGTACCGGCATGTCATCCGTGCGCTGAATGGTGAGCATTGCGGGGGTACAGAGCAACTGCCGGGCGCCATTGTTTTGGACGACTCGGATCTGCGCGGCAGCGGGGAGCTGCCGAACATCCACATAAGCCTCATAGCCTGCATACTCGAGTGTAGGCCGCTTGAAATAGGCGGCTACGTCAGGACGCGATACGCGGCCAGCCGGCACGACATGCGTGACCAGATCGCGCCCGGTGACAAGCAAACTTACCCCCTTGTTCGGCATGCCCTTTGCGCTGTCGAGCGCGGCCCAACCTCTGATCACGACCACGCCGCTGGAAAGATCCATGGCCGCGGCGGTGACTTTGCGGCCATCGACATCATCGATATTGCAATCACCACCTAACGCATACGACGAAGGCACGGGACTCGGCGCTCTCGATCCGACCAGCGCCGCGTCCGCTGCGATCGACGACGGGATATCCAGGCGCGCGAAGCCGACGCGATAGTCGAGGTCCCAAAGGAACCGCGTGCCACTGTCGCCGACCACGGTGAATGCGACCACCTTACGCTTGCCAAGCAGGTCTGCACGGTGCAGCGAACCGAGCGCAACGAATTCCTTGGCGTCTGCAACGGTGGGCGAAAGCAGGAAACCTGTCTTGGTCATGCCCGCGATAAGCCGGAAGTCCGCGCTTTGGCCATTTTCATAGCGCACCCGCAGTGATAGCCTGGGCGCCTTGTAGAGCGTCGAGAACAGCTTGCCCGCCAGGGTTGGCCTGATGTCCATCGTGACCCAAACCGGCTGATCCGACCCGATCACTGTCACTTCCTTGCCCAGCATGGCATTCACCTGCACCGGCGCCCGGGGGACCAGCGCTGGCCTGATGGGATCAGCCCGCTCGAGCACCGCATACCCGCCATCGAGCGCTTTCGGCGTGAAACTGCCAAGCAGTGCCAACCAGCTAGCGCCATCCTCCAGCGAAGGATACCGATGGTCGATTGGAGCCGTCTTGAAGTACACGCGTGACGGCGGATCACTGGCCAGATGCGCTGCATTGGTTTTGAGAAGAGAAGGCGAGTATGCCGCATAGCTTTGCAGCGTCGGACGCGGCTTCCAGGCTCCGCCGGCCGCCAGCATCGATGACAGCTCCGCCGGATAGACGTCGGCGGCCCCCCTGTAATCGGCGAACGGCGGCGTCGCGCCCATGTACGCGATCTTTCCCTCGAAATGTTCAGCCAATATGCCTGGCTTCGTCATTCGCAGCCAGATGCCGTGCGCTGGGTGGCGGATCATCACGGAAAACCTCGCCATCGAGGTGTCCCAGGTGACCGGCGTGTAGGCGCTGGAGATCAACCCCCACCCCACCAAGCTTGCGATGACTGCAAGACCGCCTGCGCGGCCTCCCTGCGCCAGGCAAAGAAGAAGCCCGACAAACGCCAGGGCGACAGCGGCGACGAGCGCGTGCCCGTCGTGCCGAACGAACCCGGACTTGAAGGTGACGAACAGATAGGCGGCAACCAGGATTGGGACGTACCAGTGACGACGGAGCCCGCCAAGCGTGGAGATCGCCAACAAAAATGCGCCAACCACCATGAAGATGACCACATCGAGCGCACGCCCCTCCACGGACATGCCATCGGTGTACCCCGCGAGCATCGGCCCAAGCGCCAGGAGATACCGCGGCAGATCGATCAACGCCTGACCGGAAATCAACCAAACACCTACGATGGCGATCAACTGGACGACGACGATCATGATCGCGGTCTTCCGTGAAGAGCGCCAACAGAGAATCAGGGCAATCGCCGTCGCAAACGCGACGATCAGGCCGAAATTACCCTTCACTACAGGCAGCATGGCCATGGCGGCCGCTACGATGCACAAGGTCGCCGTGAACTGCTTGCCTCGCTCCACTCCTCGCACGACGACGTAGGGCAGCAGCAATGGCAGGAACAGAAATACCGCATCGCGCCCCCACCCAAGGCCGATGACGACCGGCAGCAGCAGCAACAGAGTGCGCCTGTGCGGAGGCACGACCGCGAACAGCCCGGCGAAAAGCGCGATGGCGATGAGCAACGCCCCACCGAGCATCAAACCGTCGGTGGCTGGATGGTAGACACCGGTATAGACCGATGCCAATGGACCAAACGTAAAGACGACGTCCGACCCGAAACGCAAGTGTTGCGCCGTCGCGACATTCAGTGCGTGTGCCCATGATCCATCGATGCCGACGAAAGGCATCGTCGCGGCGAAAGGCGTCAACATCAGCACCGTCAGAACGCAGGAGAGCACCGAAGCACCCCAACCCCACGTCGTCATCGACTCCGTACCGGCCTTCACCTTGCCATGTTCCATGCTTGCCCCAGCGCCCCCGTCTGTAGTGATGTGCGCGATGAACCCGGATCAACCCGACGTCAGGTTACGCAGTTTGCGTCCTATTCTCTGAGCGAGCGATGCCTTCTTGCGCACAGTGAAGAAACCTTGCGGCAGCAAGCCAGGATCGTCGACGAACGTGATCGCAGCGGCCAGCGCTCCGATCTCCCTTTCGACGAAGGCCGGCGGCATGGCCGCCCAACCATAGTTGGCCGCTTCAAGGACATCCGCATTCCCCGCCACCGCGGCGTACACATGCTCACCTGCAGCGTAGCGGCGGCGCGCATCTGCAGGATCGGCAAACATCCTTGCATAGTCATCCTCGTAGTGGTTGCGCCCATCCTGCTTGAGCGAGCAGGCCTGGCACAACTCGAGGAAATGATCGGTCGTGGTCGTCATCACGAGCGTACCGCCCGGCTTGAGCACACGCATCAGCTCGCGCAGCCAGAACGATGCCGATGCAGCCGAAAGATGCGAAAACACAGAAAATGCGTAAATGACGTCGAAGTAGCCGTCGTCGTAAGGCAGCCGCGCATTTGTTCCTATGCTGCGCAGGGTTCCCGGCACCCCCGTCGTCCTGGCCACATCGAGAATGGCCTCGTCGACGTCGACGCCATGCAGATTGGCCACATCCACATCATTGAGGAAGAAGCGAATGATGCGACCCCAACCAACACCGAAGTCGAGCACCCTGGAGCTGCTGCGAAGCGGATGGCCACTCGACTTGACGATCTTGTAGAACGTGAAGGCTTCGGCCAGGGCCGCTTCATTCGATTTACCGACGAAGACTTCCTGCTGATAGGCCGACGGGAGTCCAGGCAACCCAAGCGACCGGTCGTCGATTGAACGAACAATACGCTCGTACCACTGCTGATCATCCATTTCGTCGCTCCGCACGTCGGAACATCAGGAAGGCAAAACAAAAATCCCCTGCTTGTCGTAATCCTCATGGCGCAAGGCAACACCAGGGGAACGCGTCGTCCCGGCAAAATAGCCTTCATGCTCGGCACAGAGCACAAAAAGCCGTTCGATCACATGCGCGAGCGTAGCATCGCGTTGCCCCGCCTCGGGATCGAACTCGCTCAACCCGATGTTGCGCGCGCGGAGCGCACGCAATGCGGCGGGCCGAAACCAGAACATGGTGCCGGCGAAGAACCCAAGACGGATGCGCGCGTCGTCGATCCCCATCTCGGCGCCGAGGACACGCAAGCGCTCCTCGTTGCCTCCCCAGAAACGTGCGTTGCTCAGGTAAGCCGACTCCGGACCGACAATACCGCATGCAGGATGCTCATCAAAGGCCCGAAGGATCCTCAGGACCTCGAACGACGAGCCCAGCAGGGACTTCATCAGTTCGTCGCGCCATTGGCCGCCGCCATCGTGGTACACGCTCTTCTTCGAATGGATCTTGCAGACCGCGTCGTAGCGGTCGAGCAAGCCGGTGTTGAGCAGGCTGATGAAGGGCCCGACGTCGCGCCCGATGTTGGGATGAATGAATACCCGGGCCGGGACCTTATGCTCCTGGAAATATCGGATCGCGATGCGGCGATCGGCAATCGACTTGACCGAAACGAAGACATCGTGATCGACAATCACGTTACGCATGTAGGCGAAAATCGAATCAATCAGATCGACATGGAAAAGATGCAGGACGATCGCAAATCGCGCGCCCAGCTCCTCGGCATCAATCGCCCCGACCCCATAGCGATCCAGCTCGTCCGGCGTGGGCGCATCACGCTCGCCCGTGACGATCGGCATCACGCTCTTGCGGGTCTGACGCATCCGCGCGATCTCACGCTCGACCATCGCACGCGCTGCGTCGTCTGTGATCAGGCGTGCCAGCTCGACATCGAGCACCCCATTGGGATCATCACGCAACACTTCGCTCTTGATGAAGCCGAAACGGCGATACAACTCATCCCAGAGATAGTGAGCCGGATTGGCATGCAGCACCCCCTGCTTGCTCGGCGCCGCGATCAGAGCATTGACTCCGTCTCGCAGCCGTTTGCGCTTCAATCTGACCGCCACGGTCCGCCTTGCAGCGTCATCGGGCTGGAACGCCACCGCGATCCTTGCCCCGTGCGAAAGCAACCATTGGGTCAAGCCGACTTCATAGGAAAGGATGATTTCCCACTTGTCGTCCAATACCCTGACGTTCCTCCAGAAACGGTCGAAGTAATGACTGAAGAAGGCGCTCTTGCGGAACACCAGGAAATAGGACTGAAGATGCCGACTTACTTGCAAGGACTCGGTCATCCCCCAGACATCGCATTCGACATCGCGCATCTGGGCGAATGCCTTGCCGATGCCACCCCGATCGATGGTGATCACGCTATCGTTGGCGACGATCAGTTCGTCGTAAGAATACAGCGCCTCGATCGCGAAGATGCCGGTGCGGAACGAGTAGAAGTCGTAGCCGACGTTTTCGCGAATGATCACCGTGATTCGGTCATCCAGGCCCTCGGCCTGTTCGGGTGCCAGCCGAGTCGATACCAATACGATCCGCTCGGCGTGCAGCAGCAACTCATCAAGCAGCCGCCGGGCGGACTCGGTCAGCAGACCTTCGGCGTCGAAGTGGGCGAGGACCGCAACCCGACGCACCGCCATCATCGATTCCATATCTGATAGACCTGGACAGCGGACGCGCGCAGCCGCGGAAAGGGCAGCAGCACCCTTCCAATCAGGGATCGCAAGCGGGAACGCTTGACCACCGGGGCTGCCAGCGGCTTGGCCTGCCGCAGCTCCGCAGAAAGCAGAACCACTTCGTTGATGAGGCGGTCGCGATCATCCAACAGCGCTGCGGCGCGTTCGCCACCAAGAGCGCGAAGCAGCTTGCCGTCGTTGAGCAGATCATCCGAATCGGCACGGGCTCCTGTCACCGCGGCATGCGTGGCCTCAAGGTAGGCCAGACCGTGCTTCAGGTCGGGCTCGAGATGGCAACCCTCTCCCCATTCGTTCCAGGCATTGATGAAGATCAACTGGTCTTCGGGTGCGTTGTTGACCCGCGTGTAATCGACCAACTGGCGTAGCCAGTACTGGTAGATCGGCGGAGAGGAATCCACCAGGATGTGCGACGTATGCTGACGCCTTGCGGTGTTGTCCCATGAAGGAACGATACCGCGGTACCAACGGAAGTCAGGCTTTTCGCGGCTGATGGATTGCGCGACGACCTTGCGATAGTCGGCCATGCCACCTCGAAATTCCGGGTTGAGCATGTCGATATGGTGGGTCACCCGATTTTCCGAGCCAAGAAAGGTATGCGGCGGGAATTCGACAGCGGCGTCGAAACCCCAGTCGCGCGGATCCACGATGCCGTAGAACTGTACGGCGACCAGATGGATTTCGCCGATACCGTTCTCCCGCGCGACGTCGCGCCAGCGTTCGGCCGTCTGCTTCGAGTCCGGGAACAGGTCCGCACGGTACACGAGCAGCATCGGCTTGCCATCCACCCGGATCGCCCGTCGGTCGCTCAGCAGCGGCAAGATATCTTCAAGGAACCGGCGATCTTGATCCTCGCCGTGCTTCTGCTCCAGCAGGACGTCTTTCTCCATGCCATCCCAGGTCCGCGTCCAATTCTCGTTCGCCCAACAGATGCAGAACGGGAACTCGATATCGCTCTTCAGATAGTTGTCGAGCGGCAGTTCGAGGATGCGGCGGCCATCGAACCAGTAGTAATAGAAGCAAAATCCGTGGACACCGTACAGGGCAGCGAGTTCAGCCTGGGCCCGCATGTTTTCGACCAGGCGCAGATCGTAGAACCCGAGTTCACGAGGAACATGCGGCTGATAATGGCCAACGAAGTTCGGCCGCCCCTTTGCCACATTGGTCCACTCCGTGAACCCTGGCCCCCACCATTCGGAGTTCTCCGCGACCGGATGGTACTGCGGCAAATAAAAGGCAATTGGCTTTACAGTCGACATTGTCATTCCAGAAAATTCGGGCAGATTCCGTTTACCAGGACATCTGCGAGGCCTGAAGGCAGACAGTCGTCCCCACGACCCCGCGGCTAATCGTACACGGCCCGGCGTGCCGGGCCTCGCTCAAAGCAGATGCCGAGTATGTCGCCAGCTTGTCTCGCAGCCGATACGCTCAGCGGCCGATCAACGGCGCCACCACCTTCGCGGCAACAACAACTGATCCAGCTTCTGCTCGTTACCTTCCAACCGCGGAACCACAACGGCCATCACCTCGCTTAGCGCCTGTGCGCGCTCCTCGACGATGGTACGCCGCAGCTCAGCGGACGATACCGCGTCCTGCGAGAGCTGCTGGACCCGTAGCTCCAGTTGCTGGACATGCTCCTGCTGCTGCCGCAGCAGTTCCTGCTGCTGCTGCACCTGCTGCTGCAACTGTTGGGCACGCTCCTGTTGCGCTTGCTCCCGCTGGGTAAGGTCAACCACCTGACCGCGCGCGTCGGCAAGACCTGCATAGACGCGCTCGATCTCCTCCATGTTTTTGACGTTGCGACCGAACGCGTCGAACAACCGATTGATCAATGCGAATCCACCGGAGGCCGCCGCTTCAGCCAGCTTCAACAGCGCAGGATCGCGTTGCTCCCCCACCAACAGCACGCCCAGTCCATGCGTGTGAGTGAACTCGAACGCGGGATACTGTTGGCTGATTTCGGCCCAGTACTGCCAGACACCGAAGCCCCGCTCGCGCACGCAAGTGTCGTGGAACAGCACCACACCGCGACCGGATAGCTTCGGCAGCCACGTTTCGAAATCTTCCCGGACGGCCTCATACGTGTGCAGGCCATCGATGTGCAACAGGTCGACTGAGCCGTCGGCGAAGTACTCCAATGCCTGACTGAACCGCATGCGCAGCATTTCAGAGATGCCGGCATAGTGACGCTGCTGATACTCGCGCAATTCGTTATAGATGTCATCGCCGTAAAAGCCGGCGTGCTCATCGCCCTCCCAACTATCCACCGCGAACACGCGCGAGGTCAGTTGCTGCTCCTCGACCGCCTGGCAAAAGGCCAGGAAAGACGCGCCGCGATGCGTACCCAGCTCCACGATCGACTGCGGGCGAAGCTGCTCGACCAGCCACGATGCGAACGGAACATGCCCCAACCAGGCGCTGAAGGGCACCGATCGCGGGGCAATCAACATGCTGGGAGACAACGGAATATCGATCATGGAGAAATCTGATGCTTAGAAGAAGAAATGGAGTCGTCATCGCGCGATGCCGCTGCAATGAAGACAGAGATGTCGCTGGAACACAGCAAGGATTCGAAGGCACGGATCTTCTCGATCGGCCAGCGCCACCAACGGATCTCCAACAGCCGCGCGACGACCTGCTCGTCGAACCGCATGCGCACCACGCGCGCGGGGTTGCCGGCGACAATTGCGTAAGGCGGTACATCCTTGCTGACGACCGCGCCAGCGCCGATGCATGCGCCGTCGCCTACAGTGACACCGGACAACACCATGGCGCCATGGCCGATCCAGACGTCGTTACCGATGAACGTGCGGCCCTTCGTGTGCGGAAGCCCGTCTTGCCCGGCACCCGGGGAGTTAAATGCAATCCGCAGCGGATAGGTGGTAACCCAGTCCGGGCGATGTTCGCCCCCACCGAAGATGATCACGCCGTCGGCGATCGAACAGAACGCGCCAATATCGATCCGCTCGCCTTCGCTCCACACTTTGAACTGCGGATTGCCGTAGGTGAAGCGGCCCACGGATATACGAGGATCGCTCGACACCAATGGCGGGATGAATCCGTGCCGTTCTGTCACCGACAGCGACGAGACGACGTGCTCATTGCCTGACACTCGTGCGCTCCATCTTCACCTCATCGAAAGGAATCCCGACCAGCCCATAGCGCAGACGGGGCGATGCGACCCGGATCAGCACCGCGTCATGCAACCAGGCGTGCTGCGTATTGGCATAAGGATCTCCATCGGCGATGGAGACCGTCATTGAGTACTCGCCGTTAGGCAGAAGCGGCAGGGTGAAACGGAAGGACGCTTCCAGGCCGGTATCGGCCTCCACCTGGATCGGCGGCTGCACGTAGGTGTAGGTGTGTTCGCCGAACAACGACTGGCCAAGCCGGTCCTTGACGAAGAAGCCGATCAGTGGACTCTGCATTGGCTCGTGAGCAGTGGCGCGGATCTTCAGCACCACGTCTTCTCCACCGGCGAAGGTGGTGAAGGGTTCACCCTGGTCGTTGCACAGCGTCACCGAATCGATGCTCGCCACGCCAGACTGCCAGCCTCCAGAGTTGGCTACGTTATCGAAGAGTTCGACCCTCAGATCCTTCTCTACGCGCGCCAACGACGCCGTCTTCGACTCGGCCTTGCCGGCCTGCCGCGACTGCAGCTTGACCGTATCGCCGTAGACTTCCTGGGAGCAATACTCGATGTAGGCGTTGCATGTCTCCTGCGCGGTGCCATGCATCCGCATCTCGCCCCGATCGAGCCACACCGCGCTCTGACAGAAATTCAGCACCGAGGACGTGTCATGACTGACGAACAGGAGTGTGCCGTTCTCGCGGAACTTGCGCAGGAAACGCATGCACTTCTGCACGAAGATCGCATCCCCCACCGCCAGCGCTTCGTCGATCACGAGGATGTCGGCGTCGACGTGGGCGATCACTGCGAACGCAAGCCGCACATACATGCCGCTGGAATAGGTCTTGACCGGCTGTTCAAGGAAGTCGCCGATATCGGCAAATGCCACGATGTCGTCGTACTTGCGGTCGATTTCCTCCTTTGACAGGCCAAGGATCGAAGCGCTCATGTACACGTTCTCGCGGCCGGTGAACTCGGGATTGAAGCCCGCACCCAGTTCCAGCAGCGCCGCAACGCGTCCACGCACGGAAACTTCCCCGCTCGTCGGCTGCAGCGTACCGCAGATGATCTGCAGCAAGGTGGACTTGCCCGAACCGTTACGCCCGATGATGCCCACCGTATCGCCGCGGCGCACTTCGAAGTTGACGCCCTTCAACGCCCAGAACTCGCGATGGTAGTTGCGGCCGGGCTTGCGCAGGAAACGTGACAGGCGCGGCAAGATGGCCTGCTTGAGCCGATCCTGTGGCTGCGAGTAGACCTGATAGCACTTGGTGACATCCGATACGCGGATAGCAAGCTCTGCCTGGTCTTGCGCAGGGTGCTTAGATGACATCGGCAAATCCTCGGCGCATCTTCTGGAAGCACGCGTAGCCGACCCACGCGACGAACGCGGCGAAGACGGTGTACTTGCCCAACCCGATGAAATCGGGCGCCTTGGCCCAGATCAGCACGTCGCGCGATTCCTCGATGATGAAGGTGAGAGGATTGAGATAGATCCACCTGCGGAGGCCCTCGGGCAGCGACGTGACAGGGTAGAAAACCGGCGCCAGGAACAGCAGGATAGTGGTCAGGATGCCGGTCATCTGCCCGATGTCGCGCACGAATACGCCCAATGCCGACAGCAGCCAGGCCAGACCCATGGTCAGCAGCACCAGCGGGAGCAGCACCAGCGGGAGGTACACGACCGTCAGCGGCAGGACACCGCGAATGAGCAACTGCGCAAGCAGCAATACCATCAGCGATACCAGCGCATGGAACAGCGCCGCCCCCATTGCCACCCAGGGCAGCGTCTCCAACGGAAACACGACGCGCTTGACGTAGCTCGCATTGCCAATGATCAGGCTGGGCGCGCGGTTTACGCACTCGGCGAAGACGCCATGCACCAGAATGCCGACGAACAGAATGATGGCGAAATCGCCCTTGTTCGCTGTTTCAACGCCCCAGCGCGCCTTGAAAACCACAGAGAACACGAACGTGTAGACGGCCAGCATCAGCAGCGGATTGAAGAACGACCAGGCCAGGCCCATCAACGAGCCGCGATAGCGACTGATGACCTCGCGTTTGGCCAATTGATAGATAAGGACGCGATTGCTGACGAAGCTACGTATCATCGCCATCGGCGAACCGGAGGCAGCGACGGAGGACGAGATCATCTGGTTCATGCGGAAGCGGCCGCCAGCGCCAGGTCCAGATCCGCCCGCAAATCCCCCACATCCTCCACCCCCACGCTCAACCGCACCAACCCATCGCTGATGCCCAGCTGCGCGCGACGCTCCACCGGGATCGAGGCATGGGTCATCACCGCCGGATGGTTGACCAGGCTTTCCACGCCGCCCAGCGATTCGGCCAGGGTGAACAGTTCGGTCTTCTCGCAGAAGCGCTTGGCCGCGTCGAAGCCGCCCTTGAGCACGATCGAGACGATGCCGCCGAAGCCGGACATCTGCCGCTGCGCCAGC
>Ga0105251_10000139_pt1 | contig 74032 bp, 56 predicted proteins | sample KBSS64metaG_FD_80424 | JGI IMG/M metagenome (GOLD analysis project Ga0105251, IMG submission 80424) | Switchgrass rhizosphere microbial communities from Kellogg Biological Station, Michigan, USA - KBS S6-4 metaG | ecosystem: Host-associated > Plants > Roots > Rhizosphere > Soil | place...
CGCAGCGCCGCGCGCAGGTTGTACTGCGCGCCACCACCTTCCAGTTGGCTCAGGAAGTGCAGGCGGCGCTGCATGTGCGACAACGGATACTGCGTCTGGTTCAGCGCCGCGATCGGCGCGGCCTGGCCGTGCGGTGCGGACAACCAGGTCACCAACTCGTCCCGATGCGCGCGCACCAGTTCGCGCAGCGGCTCGGTGAACTGCCCCGCCCGCGCCTTGAAGGCCAGCTTCCCGCCATCCAGATACAGGATGACGCCGGCGTCGCGCGCGGACCTGACGATCTGTTCCGGCCGCATCAGATCAGCCCCGATTCGACCGCGTCGGCGTCGCCCAACACGGCGGTGTCGGCCTCATCGGCCTGCTGCAGCAGGCGCTCGACGATCGCCGCGACCGAGCGCACGGTTGCCGCGCCGAAGAAGTCGTTGAACTGGAATGCGTCGCCGGACAAATGGTACTTCTCGCGAATGGCGGTGATGGCGCGGACCGCCACGATCGAATTGCCTCCGAGCGCGAAGAAGTTGTCGGTGACCCCGAACCCCTCCTTGCCGAGCAGACCGCTCCACACGGCGGCGATGTCGGACTCGATGGGTGTCGCCGGCGCGACGGGTTCGTGCCGCGTGGCGGCGATGTCCGGGTCGGGCAGGCTGCGCCGATCGACCTTGCCGTTGCCGGTCAACGGGATCGCCGGCAATGCGACGAAGGCCTCGGGCACCATGTAGCCCGGCAGGACCCGGCGCAAGGCGGCGTCGAGCCGCTCGGCCAGCGCGTCGGCCTGCCACTGCGGGGTGGCGAGCGCATCCTTCGCGGCCGGCACGACGTAGGCGACCAGGCGCCGCGCGTCGCGATCGCCGGTGGCGACGGCGACCGCTTCAGCGATGCCATCGAGCCCGATCAGGTGGCTCTCGATCTCGCCCAGTTCGATCCGGTAGCCATTGATCTTGACCTGGCTGTCCATGCGCCCCAGAAACTCCAGGTTGCCGTCGTCCATCCAGCGCGCCAGATCCCCGGTCCGGTACAGCCGGCGTCCCGCGGCATCGGTGATGAAGCTGGCGGCGGTGAGCTCCGGATCGCCGTGGTAGCCCATCGCCACGCCGACGCCGCCGATGTACAGGTCCCCGCGTACCCAGGCCGGACATGGCTGCCCTGCCGGGTTGAGCACGTGCATGCTCTGGTTCTCCAGCGCGGCCCCGTACGGCACGCTGCGCCAGTCGGGGTCGATGGCATCGATGCGGTAGCCGACCGACCAGATCGACGCTTCGGTGGCGCCTCCCAGGCTCTGGATGACCGCGTCTGGCAACGCCGCGCGAATCTGCGGCGGCAAATCCAGCGGAATCCAGTCGCCACTCATCATCACGACGCGCAAGCACAGATCGGCAGCTGCGCGTTCGACCTCGTCGAAGAGCAGCTTCGCCAGCGCCGGCACGCTGTTCCAGATGGTGACCGAATGCCGCGCCAGCAACGCGGTCCATGCCTGCGGATCGCGGGTATGGCGCGCCGCCGGGATCACCAGCGCGGCGCCCGCGGCCAGGGTGCCGAAGATGTCGTACACCGACAGGTCGAAGTTGAGTTCGGAGATGCCGAAAACGCGGTCTTGCGGCCCCACGTCGAAGCGGGCGTTGATGTCCAGGATCGTGTTGACCGCGCCGGCATGATCGATCATCACGCCCTTCGGCACGCCGGTCGAGCCGGAGGTAAAGATGGTGTACGCCAGGTCGGCCGGCGTCTGCAGCGCCGGACGGAACGATCCGGCGCATGCCGCGAGTGCCGCCGGCGGATGCAGCAGGACCGCTTCCACATGCAGCGCCGGGTCCAGCGCCATGGCATGGTCGCGCTGCACAAGCACCACCCGCGCCCGCGTCTGCGCAATGAGGTGGGCGACGCGGTCGGCGGGCAGATCCGCGTCGATCGGGAGATAGGCCGCGCCGGCCTTGAGGATCGCGATGACGGCGACCACCTGCTCCCAGCCCTTGCGCATCAGCACGGCGACATGATCGCCGACGCCGACGCCATGTGCCGACAGCGTGTCGGCGAGCAGGCTGCTCTCGCGGTCGAGGCGGTCGTAACTGAGCACGACCTCCTCGGCGATGACGGCCGGCGCATCCGCGCACGCCTGCACCTTGTCGAGAAACAGGTCATGCAACAGGCGCGGTGGCCTGGGCACGTCGGTCGCATTGCTCGCATCGATCACGGCCTGCTGGCTTGCCGGCAGCAGTGCGAGCACGGACGCGCCGCGTGCCTGCGCATCCAGCGCGATGGATGCGATCCGGTCGACGTAGGCGGTGAACATCGCGTCGACCACGCCGGGGAAGAACAGCGCGTCCACCGTATTCCAGGTCACCGCGATGCTGTTGGCGGCGTCGTAGACCTGGCAGTCGAGATAGACCTGGGAGGTCTGGGTGGCGCCGACCGTGGAGGCTTCGCTGTCGAGCGGCTCGGGGGCGCCGCCCTGGCGCCCGGTCTCGCCGTGCGACCCGACCAGTCCGGTGAACACCACCGGCATCAGCGCCGCGCCGACGCCGCCATTGCGCGTGACGAGCTGGCGCAACACGTCCACGCCGCTGTAGGCGCGATGGTCGATGTCGTCCAGGAGTCGGGTCTGGACTGCCCGCGCCCGATCGGCGAAGGTCGATCCCGGCGGTACCTCCATCTGCAGCAGGTTCGAGGAGGTGAAGTCGCCGATCAGGCGGTTGACGTCCTCATGCAGCGGCAAGCGATTGAACAGCGTGACATTGACCGTGAAGTCGTTGCGGCCGCCCCAGTAGGCCAGGACGTCGGCGAATGCCGTCATCAGCAGACACAGCGGGGTGATTTGCAGGCTGGTGGCGCAGGCGCGCAGTTGCTCCCACACCTGGCGGTCGAACCGGTGGTTGCGACGCACGAAGACCGGCGTCTCAAGCCGGGACGGATCCAGCGCCAGCGGCAGTTCGGGCGCTGGCGGCAAGGTTTCCAACCGGTCAAGCCAGTATCGCTGCGCGCGCGCGAACACCTCGTCCTTGCGCTGCCGCGCCTCGGCCAGGACATAGTCGCGGAAGGTGATCGCCAACGGCGGCAGCGCCAGCGCCGGATCGGCGTACAGGCGCATGAGTTCGTCGACGAGAATCGCGCGACTGCGCGCATCGAGGATGATCGCATCGGTGCACACGTGCAGCCGGCCCACGGCGCCGGGCAGCAGCGTCACCCGAAAATCGAAGATCGGCCAGACGTGCACCGAGCGCACCTGGCTGCTCATGTCCGCGCGCAGCCGTTGCAGGTGCAGATCGAGTTCGCTGCGCGGACGGGCGCTGTAGTCGCTGACCGGGATCGTGTAGGCGGGCACGGAAGGCAGCACGCGCTGCTCGCCCGATTCGGTGATCACCGCGCGCAGCATGTCGTGACGGTCGATCACCGCCTGCAAGGCGGCGACCATCCTTTCGTGATCGTAGGCCGGGATATCGTGTTCCACATAGCCCTGGGTGGCGACATTGCCGAGCGCGAACGCGCCACTGCGTCCGAGCCAATACGCCTGCTGGATCGGCGTGAGAGGAAACGGATCGTGGCGGCCGTCGCGGTCGGCCACGAGAGGCGCGGCCGCGACGGCCGGCGCGGGCGCCGCGCGCCTGGCGTCGATGCAGCGCGCACAGCCGGCGATGGTCGGCGCATCGAAGAAATCGCGCAGGCTCAGCTGGACCGAAAGGCGTCGCGCCACCGCCGAGATGATCTGCAACGACTTGAACGAGTTTCCGCCCAGCGCGAAGAAGTTGGCGTGCACCCCGATCCCGGCGACGCCGAGGACTTCGCTCCATATCGCGGCCAGCTCCCGCTCCAGTTCCGTGCGCGGCGCGATGTCGTCGCCCGTTGTGGCGGCAGCGGCGACCGACATGCCTGCCAGGGCGCGGCGATCGATCTTGCCGCCGGCGGTGCGCGGCAGCTCCGGCAGTTCCAGCAGGACCGTCGGCACCATGTAGGTGGGCAGCGCGTTCGCCACCTGCCGGCCGATCGTTTGCTGCAAGGTCTCCCAGGCGGGCGCATCGCTGGCGCGCACCACGCATGCGGCGATCACGTCATGGCCCTGTCCGTCCTGCGCCAGCACCGCGGCGGCGGCACGTACCCCTGCGACGCTGCCGATGGCCGCCTCGATTTCCTCGGGAGCGATGCGCTGCCCGTGCAGCTTGAACTGGTTGTCGCGCCGCCCCACGTAGCGCAGCGTTCCATCGGGGCGCAGGAATGCGAGATCCCCGGTGCGATAGGCGCGCCGGCCGTCCTCGGCGGTGGTGAAACAGCGTGCCGTCAGCTCGGGCAGATTGAGGTAGGCGAGCGCGAGCGCATCGCTCTCCACGACAAGTTCGCCAGGCTCGAACAGGTCCGCCGGGCGGCCATCCTCCCGAAGCGGATACAGGCGCATTCCCGGCATGACCCCGCCGATGTCGCGGCAGTCCACAGCGGCGCGCGACGCCGGCGCTTGCTGCATCGAGACCAGGGTCGCCTCGCTGCTTCCGTACAGGTTCGCCACGGTGCAGTGGACCGGCAGCAGGCGCTGGGCGAGTTGCAGTGTGGCCGCATCGGGGGCTTCGCCGCCGAACACCACGGCACGCAGGCGGTCCGGGAGTCGCTCGCCTCGCGCCGCGAACAGGAACTTGAAGACGCTCGGCGTGGAGTGATAGAGCGTCGTTCCCTGCTCGATGGCGGTGGTCACCGCCTCGGGGCCGTGCAGCTTCAGGTCCACAAGCTGCAGGCAGGCGCCCTGGCTGAGCGCGGCGAACATGTCCAGCACGGCGGCGTCGTGGCTGAACGAGGCCAGTTGCAGGATCCGGTCGGATGCGTCGATCCGTAACCGCTGGACATAGCACGAGACGTACAGCGCGACGTGTGCGTGGGACTGCACCACGCCCTTGGGAGTGCCGGTGGAGCCCGAGGTGTACAGCACGTAAGCCTCTTGCGCGCCGGTCGCGCGCGCGACGCCGGGCCCTGGCGGGATCGATGCGATGTCGATGAGCGCGGGAGAGGCGAGCCCTGTCGCGACCGCGGCGGTATGCGGATTGTGCAGTACGCAGCCGATGCCGGCGTCGGCAAGGATGTACGACAGACGTGCGGTTGGATAGGCCGCGTCCAACGGGACATAGGTTCGTCCGGCCTTGATGCAGCCCCAGATCGCGACGACCATGTCGGCGCTGTGTCCAAGGCACAGCCCGATGCGTCCCTGCGGCGCGGCCGAGAGCGCGCCTGCCAGCGCATCGCTGCGACGATCCAGTTCCGCGTAGGTCAGGGTCGTGTCGTCCGTCGCGACGGCAACGGCGTCGGGACGCGCCGCCACCTGGCGCAGCAACCGGTGCAATACCGGCGTGGCGTCAACGGCCTCGCCGCGGCGGTCCAGTGCCACCGCCGTCGCCGGGACGCGGGCGAACGGCGCATAGGCGTCGATTGCCCGCGTCGGATCGGCGATCACGTCCTGGATCAGGCTTGCGAAACCGTCGGCGAAGCTGGAGATGGTCGATGGATCGAACAGCGCCGCACGTGCCACCCACGCCACAGCCAGCCCGGCCGCGTCTTCGGTGACGTACAGATTCAGTTCGTGCTTGGCCGAGTCGACCTGGGTCGTCTGGTCCGCGCGGATGATGCAGCCGGGCAGTTCGGTGGCGACCTTGGCATTGTTCTGAAGCACGAACCACACCTGGAAGATCGGGTGGTGCGCATTGCTGCGCGACGGATTGAGTTCATCCACCACCAGCTCGAACGGCAGGTACTGGAATTCGTGCGCGGACAGGATGCGCTCGCGCATGCGCTGCAGGTGCGCGTCGAAGGATTCGCCTGGAACGAACGGATTGCGCAGCACCACGGTATTGATGAACAGCCCGATCAGCGGCTCCAGCGCCACGTCGGTGCGCCCCGACATCGGCGTGCCCATGACGATGTCCGGCTGGCCGCTGGCGCGGTGCAGCAGCAGCGCGAACGCGCTCTGCAGGAACATGAACAAGGTGACCCCGCGCGCCTTGCAGAACGCCTGCATCCTGGCGAGGGTCCGCGTGTCGATCCGCTGCTCCACGCGCAGGGCGGCAACGTCCTGGGTGGCCGTGCGCGCCCGATCCATCGGCAGCGCGTGGACGTCGGGGATCCCTGCCAGCGCCGCTGCCCAGTACTCGACCGCCCGCGCCCGCGCGGGACCCTCCAGCAGCTGTCGCTGCCAGACGGCGTAGTCCATGTACTGCAGCGGCAACTCGGCGCGCGCGCCCTCCCCGGCTTCCCGCGCGTGGAAGCGCTTGAGCTCCTCGACGAACACGCCCAGCGACCATCCGTCCGAGGCGATATGGTGGAAGCAAAAGATCAAGACATGCATCCGTTCCGCGAGACGCACCACGTGCATGCGCAGCATCGGATCGCGCTCGAGATCGAACGGGGCGAGCGCATCCTCGCGTACCAGGCGGGCCAGTGCCTCCTCGCGCGCCTGCGCGTCCAGCATCGATAGATCCACGCTGTGGAGCGGCACATCGAACGCAGTCTGGACGAACTGGAAGAAGTTTCCGTCCAGCTCCACGATGTTGGTGCGCAGAACCTGGTGGCGCTCGATGATCCGGCCCGCCGCCTGCCGCAAGGCATGCACGTCCAGCGCGCCCTCCGCGCGAAACACGCCCTGGATGTTGTATTGCCTGCTGCCTTCGCCGAGACGGTCGGTCAGCAGCAACTGCTGTTGCGCATGCGACAGCGGCGCGTCGTCCGCGGCGACGCGCGGCGCGATCGGCGGCAGCGTGGCCGCGACCGGCTGCAGCGCGGCGAGATAGGCGACGATCGCGTCCTTGTTGGCCACGATGTCGTCGCGCAGCGCCGCGGGCACGCCCTTGCCGGCGGCCGCCCGGTACGCCAGACCGCCTTCCTTCAGGAACAGCACGACATCCAGTTCCAGCGCCCTTTCGATGATCGCGTTGGGTGACATCAGAACGTTCCCTCTTCCAGGTCGGCGCTCATCGCGAGCAGTGATCGTTCCTTGGCCAGCAGCCTGCCGTAGCTGCGCCGGGCATCGATGACCCGCGCCGCGGCCGCGATGGTCGGGTTCTGGAAGAATTCCTTCACGCTCATCGATGCGTCCTCGAGATCGAAATCGCGCGCGACCCGGCTGGCCAGGCGCGTCACCAGCAGCGAATGGCCTCCCAGTTCGAAGAAGTCGTCGTCCACGCCGACCGCATCGGTGGCCAGCAGTTCCTTCCATATCGCCAGCAGCGCCGCCTCCGTTTCGGTCTCCGGTTCGCGCGTATGGCGCACGAACCGCCATCCCGGATCCGAGCGGGTGTGCGCAAGCAGCGTGGCTCGGTCGATCTTCCCGTTTGGCGTCAGCGGCATCGCCTCCACGCGAATCAGCCGCCCAGGCACGATGAAGGCCGGCAGTTGCTCGACCAGGCTGGCCCGGATCTGCCGGAACAGCGCGTCGGCCGCCTCCGTGTCCGGCGCCGGCGCCGCGAACGCGATACAGGTCGCCAGCGACATCTCCCCTGCCGCATCCGCGTGCGCCAGGGTGAGCGCATGCCGCACCCTCGGATGACGGGAGACCAGGGCATCGATTTCGGCCGTCTCCACGCGATAGCCGCGGATCTTGACCTGGTGATCGGCGCGGCCGATGTAATGGAACACGCCCTGCCCATCGATGCGGACGAGATCGCCGGTGCGATAGGTGCGACCCGCGCCTGGCAGGACGTCGTCGGGGAAGCACCTGAGGTTGAGGTCATCGCGATCGATGTAGCCATCGCTGACGCCGATGCCGCCGATATACAACTCGCCCACGACGCCGCGCGGCTGCAACTGCCGCTGGTCATTGAGCACGAACGCGAAGCAGTTGGGGATCGGGCGCCCGATCGGGACGGTGACCGTGTGCGATGCCGCCGCGTCGCGGCTGTAGAGGCCGGCGATGGCGATGTCCGTGCATTCGCTGGGTCCATACATGTTCAGCAACTGCGCATGGCACAAGGGGCTGCGCAACCACGGACGCAGGTCGCTCATCCGGATCGCTTCGCCTCCCAGCGCGAGCAGGCGCAGCGAGGTGAGGCGCGGCCAGTGCGTCGGCGACTCCAGCAGCTGCGCCGCCGCGCTCGGCGCGCAATTGATGACGCTCACGCCCGTCGCGTCGATCAGCGCGGCGATCGCGGCGGGGTCGAACACGTCGTCGGGCACGACCAGCGCCGCGCCCGCCAGCAAGGGCGTGAAGACGTTCTTCTGGGTCATGTCGAAGCCGATCGACCCGATCAGCAGGCAACGGTCCGCCGGCGTGAACGCGTAGTCGGAGAGATACCACAGCACGAGGTTGAGGAAGCTGTCCCGACGGACCCGCACCCCCTTGGGCTGGCCGGTCGAGCCGGAGGTATAGACCACGTAGGCGTGCCGTCTCTCGTCCAGCGGGGGCATCGACTGCAGCGTGGCATCAGTGGCGTCCTGACCACCGGCGCACGCCTCTTTCAGCGCATCGTCGATCCTGCGCACGCACGCCGTGCCGGCCGCGCCGGACAGGCGCGACGCGGTCGCGTGGTCGCACAGGACCAGCGCAACCTGGGCATCCTCCAGGATGAAGCCCACGCGTGGCGCCGGGTAGCCGAGGTCGATCGGCAGGTAGGCGGCGCCGGACTTCATGACCGCCAGCAGCGCGATCACCAGTTCCACGCCGCGGGCCATGTAGATCGCCACCGGTCCGCCAGCGGCATGGCCGTTGCGGACCAGCCACGACGCCAGACGCCGCGCATGCGCGTCAAGTTCGGCGTACGTTACCTGCCGCTCGCCGTGGATCACCGCCACGGCATCGGGCTGCCGCTGCGCCATGCGTTCGAACCGTTCGCAGATCGACCCGCCGGGGATCAGCGCGGCCGGCAGCGTCCGCACTGGCGCCAGCAGGGCCTCGCGCTCGGCGTCGCGCACGATGGCGTGCTCGTGGATACCGAGCGCGGGGTGGGCGAGCAGCGATTCGAGCAGGCAGGTGAAGGTATCCGAGAACCGCTCGATGGTCTGCGCCTGGAACAGGTGGGTATCGAACAGCCACTGGCAGGCCAGCCCGTCCTCGCCACCGCTGATGGCCAGTTCCAGGTCGAACTTGACCGGACGCGGTCCGTCCTCGTCGAGAACCTTCACCGCCAGGCCGGGAATGCGCAGCGAGGCCAGTTTGGCCTGGGGGCTCTCGCCGTAGGAGAACAGCAGTTGCACGAGCGGCGAGTGCGCAGCGGTGCGGACGGTGCCGGTCGCCTCCACCACCATCTCGAAGGGCACGTGCTGGTGCGCGAAGCCATCCAGGAAGGCGGCCCGGCTTTCCTGCAGCAGCGTCCCGAACGGGACGTTGCGGGTACAGTCGGTTCGCAACACCAGCGTGTTGGCGAAGAAACCGATCAACTGCCCGAGTTCGGCACGGTGGCGGTTGGCGATCGGCGTGCCGATCACGATGTCGCGGTGCTCGCTCCAGCGCGATACCAGCACCGCGAACGCGGACTGCAACACCACGAACAGCGTGGTGTCGTGCGCCCTTCCCAACTCGGCGAGCCGTGCCGCCAGCGAAGCCGGGATCCGGCTCGTCCACGCGCGCCCGCGCAGCGATGCCGTGGCGCCACGCGGTGCGTCCAGCGGCAGGCTGTGGCAGGCGGGGACCCCCTGCAGGCGCGCGCGCCAGAACTGCAATCCGGCCTCCAGGCTTCCGCCCAGCGCCTGCGCCCGCTGCATCGCCGCGTGCTGGCCATACTGCAACGGCAGCGTCGGCAGCGGATCCGGGCGCCCTTCGAGCATCGCGCCGTAGAGCGCGCCGAATTCCGCGATCAGGCGATCGACCGACCAGCCATCGGCGGCGATGTGGTGCAAGGTCAGGAACAGGACGGCCTCGTCGTCGGCGACGCTGAGCAGGCACGCCCTCAGCATCAGCGCATCGGCAAGGTCGAACGGCGTGTCCTGCTCTTGCTGGCGCAAGCGCTGCGTCCATTCGGCGCCGGTTTCGCGCGGCACACGGCGATGCTCCAGCCGTAGGTGGAGGTCATCGCGGACCAACTGCACCGGTGTGCCGTCCGCGCCCGTACTGAACGTCGTACGCAGGCTTTCGTGACGCGCGACGATGCGCTGCAGCGCTGCTTCGATCAGCGGTGGCTCGACACGCCCCCGCAGTTCCAGCACGACCGGCATGTTGTAGTGCTGGCTGCCCTGCTCCAGCTGGTCGATGAACCACAGGCGCTGCTGTTCGAACGACAGCGGATAGCTGCCGCCCTGCCCGCCCGCAAGTACGGGCGCCACGGCCACATCGGGTTCCTGGTGCAACGCGCGCGGCTGGCGGTCGATGAACGCGGCGAGCGCGGCGATCGTCGGATGTTCGAAGAACTGGCGATAGTCCATGGCGATGCCGAAGCGGCCGCGCAGCGCGGCCAGCGCATCGGACACCAGCAGCGAGTAGCCGCCGAGCTCGAAGAAGCCGCGGTCCGGATCGTTGGCCTGCGGTCCGAGCAGGTCCACCCACAGATCGCGGACGATGGACTCCGTGGCGGTCAACGACCGCCGCGCCGTGGCGGCGGCCATCACGTCGTCGCGCGCGGCCAGCGCCTTGCGATCCACCTTCCCGCTCTGGTTCAGCGGCAGCGCGTCGAGCAGCACGAAGCTGGACGGCACCATGAAGCCAGGCAGCGCGCCGAGCAGATGCTGGCGCAGGGCCTCGATGCGCGCGGCGCCGGCGAACTCGCCGTCGGCCGCCAGATAGGCGACCAAGACACGGTCGCCGCCCGGTACGTCTCGCGTGCCCACTGCGGCCTCGCGAATGCCGGGGAACGCGGCAAGACGCGCCTCGACTTCCCCGCATTCGACCCGGTGGCCACGGATCTTCACCTGCTCGTCGAGGCGGCCCTCGAATGCCAGCTCGCCGTCGGCAAGGCGGCGTACCCGATCGCCGGTCCTGTACACCCGATGGCGCCGTCCGTCGTCGCACTCCAGGTGGACGAAGGACGCGCGCGTCTGCTCGGGCTTGTTCAGATAGCCCTTGGCCAGCGCGACGCCGGCGATGCACAGTTCGCCGACGGCGCCTTCCGGCAACGGCCGCAGATCGCGGTCGACGACGTACAACCTCAGTCCCTCCATCGCACGCCCGATGGTGACCTCCCCGGAGCGTGCGCTGATGCCGCCGATCGTGGCGCAGACCGTGGCCTCGCTGGGGCCGTAGGCATTGATGAAGCGGCAGTGGGCGACCCAGCGCCGTGCTTCGTCCAGCGTGACCGCTTCGCCGGCGGAGATGACATGGGTCAGGGTCGGCCATGCCTGCGGCGACAGGCGCCGCAGCACGGTGGGCGGCAGCGTCGCATGGGTGACTCGGTGCCGCAGCGCCCAGGCGGTGAGCGCTTGCGCATCCGGCACCACGTCCTCGGGCACGAGCACCAGTTCCGCTCCCGCGGACAGGGTGGTACTCCACTCGGACACCGCGGCGTCGAAGCTTGGCGAGGCGAACTGCAGGACGCGCGCATGCGCGTCGATGCCGAAGGCATCGGCCTGGGCCAGGGCCAGGTTGACGAGGCCGCGATGGCCGATGAGCACGCCCTTGGGCTGCCCGGTCGAGCCGGAGGTATGGATCACGTAGGCATCGCTGTCCGGCGACAACCCGACCTCGGCCGCCGCGATCGCGGTGGCCGGTAGCACGGATAGCGCCGCATCCACCGTTGCCTCGTCCAGCATGAGCACCCCGCGCTTCTGCACCAACGCGGCCACCTCCGGGGCCAGCGTGGACGTCGCAAGGACGCAGGCCGGGCCGGCATCGTCCAGCAGATAGGCGATGCGCGTCGGCGGATAGCCGGGATCCACCGGAACATAGGCTGCGCCCGCCTTGAGGACCGCGAGCGTGCCGACGATCTGAAGCGCTCCTCGCGGCAGGCACAGCGCCACCCGCTCGCCGGGCCGCACGCCGCGTTGCAGCAACAGCCGCGCCAGGCGGTTGCTGCGCTGCTCCAGGTCGAGATAGGAGACCGCCTGCTCGCCCCAGCGCAGCGCGACGGCGGCGGGACGCGACCGTGCCTGCGCCGAAATCAGTTCATGCACGCCGGCGACCGTGACCGGCCGCGCCGGCTGCCCCATCGCCGATGGCGTGCTCGCGAGGCGGACCTGCGCCATCGCACGGTCGGGCGTGCAGATCAGTTGTTCGAGCGCAGAGCCAAAGGCGTCGGCGAGCGAACGCAGTCCGTCCGTCTCCATCACCCCGGGCGCTGCAAGCCATCGGCATGACCACCCCTCGGCGGCGCGGGTCACCAGGCATTCCAACTCGTATTTCGCGACGGGCGCCGGATCCGGCAGCCGCTGCAGACGCAGCCCGCCGGCATCGATCCCATCGGGCAGTTCGTCCTGGAAGGCGAACAGGACCTGGAACAGCGGATGCCGACCCGCTTCGCGCGGCGGCTGCAGCGCCTCCACGATGGCCTCGAACGGAACGTCCTGATGGTCGAGCGCGCGCGCCGCGTCGCGTTGGAATCGCGCCAGGTAGTCGGCGAAGCTCTCGCCGCGCGTGAAGCGATGGGGATACGCCAGCATGTTGACGAACATGCCGACGCTGCCCTCGAACTCCGCGGCCGTGCGGCCGCTTACCGGGCTCCCGATCACGATGGTGTCGCTGTAGCTCCATTTGCACAGCGTCAGCGCGAGCGCGCTTTGCAGCACGCTGAACTCCGTCGCCGCCGCACGCTTGGCGTACGCCTGGAGGCGATCCACCAACGGACGCGCCAGCACGGTGTCGACCGCTTCGGGAGCCGAACCATCGGCTTTGTGCGAGCGCGGCGCCGGCAATGCGTGGGTCGGCGGCAGCCCAGCGAGCCGGTCTTGCCAGTACTCCAGTTGCGCCGCCCAGGCATTGCCGGCCAGCATCGCGTGCTGCCACGCCGCGAAATCGGCGAACTGGCGCACCGGCGCCGGCATCGGCGCGCCGCGCCCATGCGTTGCGGCGGCATGGTCCGCCAGAAACTCCCGTAGCGCGATCTCCACCGATGCGCCATCGGCGGCGATGTGGTGGACGCCGAGCAGGAGCACGGCCTCTCGATGGCCCAGGGTGATCAACCGGGCGCGGAACGGATAGTCGCGCCCCAGATCGAACGGCCTTCGCGCGAACGCCTCGCGCTCGGCCGTCGCGGCCTGGACGCGAAGCGCCTCTTCTCCCGTGCTTGCATCCACCTGTTCCAGGCACCAGCCCTGTGCGGGGAGGAGCACCTGCACCAGGCCTTCGTCGCCATCACGAAAGACGGTCCGCAACGCGTGATGTCGCTCGACCAGACGCGCCAACGCCGTCTGCAGGACGTCGACATGCACCTCGCCGTCGAGCCGATAGCCGGCGGTCATGTTGTAGCGGGCACTCCGAGGGTCCTGCTGGCTGAGCAGCCACAGTTGTCGCTGCACCAGGCTCGCGGGGCCCGGAGCATGGCCGTTGGCGGCTGCCGAAGACAGCCCCGGCTGCCAGGCCGCCAGCTTGTCCACGCGTGCGGCCAGGTCGGACAACCGTGGGTGATTGAACAGATCCGCCGTTTCGACGTGGCGGCCGGTCGCCGCGCGAAGGCGAGCGACCATCCGCACTGCGAGGACCGAATCGCCGCCCAGTGCGAAAAAGTCGCTTTGCCCGCCCAGGACGTCGAGGCGCAGACCGAGAAGGTCCGACCAGTGCGAAGCAATCAGGCGCTCGGTGGCGCCCTCCAGCGTAAGCGGTTGCTCCGCGCTTTGCGGCTCGGCCGCCGGCAGGCGCGCGACATCCAGCTTGCCGTTGGTATTGACCGGCAGCGCCGGCAGGGCCGTAAAGACCGCCGGCACCATGTAGGCCGGCAGTTGCAGCTTGGCATGGGCGCGCGCCGCCTCGAGCATGGTCGACGGATCCTCGCCCGCCTCCGCACAGAGATACGCCGACAGGTGCGCCGGACGGTCCGCCACGGCCGCGCGGTGTACCACGGCGGCATCGCGCACCCCGGGGAAGGCGAGCAGGACGGAGCGGATCTCGCCCAGTTCGATGCGGTAGCCACGTAACTTGATCTGGTCGTCGTTGCGCCCCAGGTAACGGAAGCATCCGTCCCCCAACTGCCTCACCAGATCGCCGGTGCGGTACAGGCGCGTCTCGGGCACGCCTTGCGGCACGACGAACTGGCGTGCGGTGAGCTCCTCGCGATTGAGGTAGCCGGCGGCGAGCCCGGCGCCGGCGATCACCAGTTCCCCGGTCAATCCGGCCGGAATCAGGCGTTGCCAACGATTGAGGACGTAGTGCCGGTAGCCCGGCAACTGATCGCCGATGGCGACCCGAAGGTCCGCCGGTTCGGCGTCATCCACGCGTTTGACCAGCGAGTACACCGTCGCCTCGGTCGGACCGTAGCCGTTCCACAGGACGACGCCGCAAGCCAGCAGATCCTGCGCGAGTTCCTGCGACAGGGGCTCGCCCGCGCTGATGACGCGCTGTCCTGGGCGAGGACGCCAGCCAGCGCTGCGTAGCTGTTTCAGGCGCGAGGGCGTGCTCTGCAACAACGACAGCTCCGCCATGTTGGCCAAGTCGGCGAGCGCGAACGGATCGGCCAGCTGCGACGTCGAGGGGATCACGCAGGTCCCGGCCGAACCCAGACAGCCGAGCCATTCGACGATCGAGATATCGAAGCCGACGCTCGACATGAACAGCCACCGCCCTCCCTCGACCGCGCCGAGCCTGGTCAGGAGGCCGGCCAGCAGATTCCGCGCCGACCGCCGATGGATGAGCACACCCTTCGGAAGGCCGGTGGAACCGGACGTATACAGAACATAAAGCGCACCGTCCGCATCGACGGCCTCGCCGGCGGGGCGCACCGCATGCCCGTCGCGGTTCCACAATTCGACCAGCGTGACCAGGCGCAGGCCCGCGGCGGGCGACAGCTGGAGCGCCATGTCGCTGACCAGTAGCGTCGCGCCACAGTCCTCCAGGATGTGACGCGTTCGCGCCGCCGGACTCTGTGTGTCGATGGGCACATACACGGCGCCCAGCCGGATCAGCGCCATCAGCACGATCACCAGTTCCGCCGAGTGCTCCAGCAACACTGCAACGCGGTCGCCGGCACGGACGCCATGGTCCTGCCACAGTGCGGCAGCGATGGCGTCGATCCTTTCGGCCAGCTCGGCGTAGGTCGTCTGCGCGGATCCGCACTCCAGCGCGGTGCGTTGGGGATGTCGGCGAACAATCTCGGCGATCCGCCCCTCCAGGTCGAATCCCTCCGTCGCCTCCATCGCACCGTGCTGCGCTGCTTGGACAAGCGCGGCGCGCTCCTGCCGGGTGACACAGTCCAGATCGAGCAGGCGCTGATCCGGCGTCTCGTGTAGTTGGTCGATGAGGTAGGTCAGGCGCGCCTGGAACGCCTCGATGTGCGCGGCGGAGAAGCACCCGAGATTGAAGTCGAGGAGGATGCTGCTGTCCGCCGACCCGCCATCCCAGAAGGTGGCCAGCAACGGATGCGGTTCATGGTCGTGCGAACAGTAGACGAGCTGTGCCGGAACGGTGGCGAACGCCAGCCCTGCCCCGGCGGGCACATAGCTGTAAGCGAAGTCGAACGGCTGCCCGTGCGGGCGTCGATTGCCTGGCTGATGGAGGATCCCGGCCAACGGATAGCGACGATGGCGGAGCAGTTCCCGCTGACCACGCCCGATGCGATCGAGCAGCGAGGCCATGCCGGCATGTATGTCCAGCTCCACCACCAGGGGCAGCATCTGGGTGAACAGGCCGATCTTCGCGCGCTCGCGCGCACCCTGCCGCCCGTGTTGCGGAATGCCGATCACCAGCGCGTCCGCGCTGTAGCATTGGCTGAAATAGATCGACAACACGGCGAGCAGCACGGCATGCGCTTCCACGCCTAGCCGGGTCGCCAACTCTCCCAGCTTCCGATACATCTGAGGTGTCAACGGCATCCGCCGTCGCACGCTGCGCCGCGCATCATCGGCGACGGACGTCATGTCGTCGGCGAATAGGCTGTCGGGAAAGCGTGCGGCCTGGTCCGACCAGTAGCGCCGATCGCGCTCGTACTGCGCGCTTCCAAGGTAGTCGGCATCGCGCGCGGCGAGTTCCGCGTAGCTCGGTTCGTCCGCTGGCGCGGATGCGTCTGCGCCATCTTCATCGTGATAGCGGGCAAGCCTGTGGGCCCAGTTCACGAACCCCATGCCATCCACCGCGATGTGGTGCGCCATGCCTACATACCAGTAGACGCTGTCGGACAACTTCAGCAGCGCGGCTCGATGCAGCTCGGCATCCTCGACGGGAATGCACTGCGCGAAGAGCGCGCCGATCCAAGCGCGCGCCGCTGCGTGCGGATCCCGGCGCGTGGAGAGATCGACCAGGGGGAGGTCATCGCTGACCGCATCGCCATCGATCAATGACTGCCGTGCACCGTCTTGCGTGTCGGCCACATGGACCCTGATCCGGAACGCTTCGTGGGTCCGCACCAACCTGGCATGCGCCCGTTGCAGGCGCGCCACATCGGGGCGTTCGAGCCGGATGTAGCCACCGATGTTGTAGAGAGGATTTCCCTGTTCCTTGCACTGGTGAAGATAGATTCCGGATTGCGCGGATGACAGCGGAAACCACGTGTGCACTGAAAGCTCCCTGCTCGGCAAGAGGGCGCCAATCCAGCAGCGCCAACGGTACATTCAGATTTTCATACGGTAGCGATGCGCCCACATGGGGCTGAGCCATGATGCCGTGCGATGCAGTGTCAAAAAGTGGTGGGTGATCACGTCGGCGCGGGGAAATAAAACACACCGCAATGACAGGCGCAAGTGAATTTACTGCGCAATTTTTCTTCACGTTGTTTATGAATGGCGGGTGGCGTCGGCGATTGTGTTTGAGGTGTCCATCCCAATCGTGAGGCGAATAATTTTGTCTACCAAAACGACCGAAGCAACCGCATTTCAGCCTGTACCATGCGTGCCGCATCTAACGCTGCAAGTACCAATGTTCTCATCGTGTCGGAGCCGAACTTTCTCCGTCTTCGATTGCACTGTTGTATTGCATAAATATCCATTTACGGAAACGCCTACGCTGGACGCATCGCCTGACGGCAAATTGATGCGTGCGGACGTCGATTGCGTTGGATTTCGTATGGCCGTGCGTCAGTTGGCCAGCGGATTTTGACGTCCGCGATGCCCTTGCTGTCGATGCGCGCAATTATCATGACGAACGCGAGAATTATGCTGCGGTGCCACAGTTAGGGGGGCGCCATATTCGTAGCGAAAACGCGTCCGCTCTGTTTTGCCCTGGCCGGGCCAAGTCCAATTTGGCCGAGCCGAATTGGCTCGCATGCCGCTTGTCGCGTCGCACAGCGTTCGCGTTGTCAGCCCGCCGGATGCCTGGTCCGTGCGCAGTAGGTCACCGCTGCTTTCCACAATGCGCAAGCGGCGCGCCGCTCCGTAGCGGCAGTACGTGACGTATCGCGGGACACGTCGTACCATTCTTCCTGTCCGGCCGGTCCGTACCGGATCGGTAAGGAAAAAGACGCATACGCGACGCAATAGCTACCGTATCAAGGAATGGATCGTGATAAACATCACGCGTTTACTTTTGGCGCTGCTCGCAATCCTTGTGTCCTACACCGCGGCTGCGGACGATGGAATGGCATCCAGGCTCGACCGGCAACTGCAGAAGAACCGGGAACGCTACGGGATCGCCGGGCAGGCGCTGCTGATCGCGCACGACGGCCGCGTCCTGTACCGCGGCGCGGATGGCCAAGCGGATCTCGCCAGCCATCGCGCGGTGACTGCCAGCGATGTGTTCCCCGCGTATTCGCTCAGCAAGCTGCTGGTGAGTACGCTGGTCCTGCAACTGGTCGAAAAAGGACAGGTGGATCTGGATGCCCCCGCAAGTCGCTACCTCGCCACGCTACCTCCGCGTTGGCGCGGCATCACCGTTGGCCAGTTTCTCGATCATATGTCTGGTGTGCCCGAGTACTTCACGACGGAGCAGGGTCAGGTGGTCACACCGCCGGCCGGCTTTCCGCCCGACGTCGATGCGCTTTTCGCGTCGCTGGCGGATGTGCCGCTGCAGTTTCCGGCGGGTACCCGCACGCTTTACACACAGACCAACTATGTCGTGCTGGCTGCGCTGCTGTCGGCGCACTACCACATGCCCTATGCACGCATCGCCGAGCAGCGCATCTTCCGCAAGCTCGGCATGCGCCATACCACGTTGGGCAAGCCGGGGTCCGGCGAGCGCGATGTCGTCACCAGTTACATCGGGCGCGACGGCGGCCTGCAGCCGATGCCGGACGTCGCGTGGCCGGCCTATGCCTATGGCCACGCCGCATTGTATCTGACAATGGATGACCTGGAGCGTTTCCTGCAGGCCATGACGGCCGGCGAACTGGTGAACAAGCGCACCCTGCAACGCGCGTGGCGGCCTGTCCGCCAGGCGGACGGAACGCCAGGCTGGTTCGCCGGCGGATGGGAGACCGGCGATGTCGACGGCTACCGGATGGTCGGGCACGATGGTGGCGCGCGCGACCGCGTGCGCATCCTGTTTCGTGGCGTGCCTGGCAAGGACACCTGGATCGTGGTCTATCTGACCAACGGCAGTGTGCGAAACGTATGGTCTCGTGTGCTCGTCGATAGCGCCATGGCCGCCGCTGCGCCCGAGCGCTTTCCGACTGCCGCGCTCTCGGAGTCGCTGATCAACCAAGCGACGTTGGAGCACCCTCCTGCAGCGGCCGCCTGGGCGGCCGACCTGCGGGCGCGCAGCACGTTGAGCGACGATGCGCTGCAGAAGACCGTCAAGCGCACCGCTGAGAGCGTCCGAGAGAATCTTGGCATCGACACCGCCATCGGGATCTTCGCGCTCAACACGGCGCTGTTTCCCGAGGCTGCGGCGACATGGTCGGATCTCGCCGCCGCGCATGCCAGTCGCGGAGACCAGGCCGCCGCCGGCATGTTCTCCGCGAAGGCGCGTGAAGTCGAACGGATGCATCTCCAATCGGCTGGCACCGATGGCAGGGCAACAACGAAACCGTAGTTCGCCTCGCTTGTGCTGCCTGCGCCTCCAGGTCCGCCCAGGCACGTGTCGCGCAGCGATTGGGTGCGCTCACCGCTAAGCGCGTGTCGGCCGCGTGGCGAACCGTTCGGAGCGGTCACTCCCCAGCACATCCGGGCGTCTGCCCTGGAGGCGATGCCGCGGATCGTGTCGTCATGCTTGGTGGTCCGCCGAAGGTTCCATCGCCAGATGCTGTCGCTGGCCGCGGTGTTATGCATGGTGCCTTTTCTGGCCGCGCAAACCGTCTACAAGGCACTCCGTCCGGCGACATCGCGGTATTGGAAGATAGTCACTGCGCCATTGTTTGGAACCCGCCTGGCGCGCCATGGCGCCATCACCGCCTCACTGCGTGCGGGTTGGCTAGGCGAATGCCCGGATCGCCGTCTTTCGACATCCCATCTGCGACAACTCCGCCAAGGAAACGAGACATGCCCAACGACTACGAGAACCCGCTCAACCCGGAAAACCGGCAGACGCCATGGGAAGCGGCAAGCAAGCCTGGCAACGCGAAGCAGTTCTACGATCAGGTCGGCAGCGGCGCCAAGGCGCTGACAGCCGTGCCATCTGGCCTGCTGCTCGCCAACGGCAGGACCTTCTTCCGTTCCGACGACCGGCCCACGGAAGAGATCTTTCGCGATGGCTTCACCCCGCGCGATGGCCAAGGCATCGTCTATCGCCTGATGAAGCAGGATATCCACCCCCATACCGCGGTCTGCGTGACGGACTCGCCGCAGGTCGCGGCGCTGTTTCCGATCAAGGTGGATCGCACGCGTGCCGATTTCGACCCCTCGCAGAAGGAGGCGCCTGAGGAGACGCGTGTCTATGTCGTCGCGCCGAAGCTGCTGGTCGACACCTACGACATTCAGGCGCGCTTCGCTGCGCGCGCGGTGCGCGACCAGGGCGTCGAGCAGCAGACGATGGCCGATGGCAATCTGTACGGCATGGAGCGCGCCGCGCCGCGCATCGCGCCGGAGGATGTCATCGGTGCCTATACCATCAAGCGCACCTGGGCGGGCCGCGACTACCTGGACGGCGGCACCTACGAGGTGACCGGTTACACGCCCAACGCGCGCGCCCACGCCCACGACTACCGGCACACGGATCTGCTCAATACCACCGGCAAGTTGGCGGTGCAGGCGGACAAATCCGACGCCATGGTCGCGCTGGTGGACCGCTACAAACGAGACGGCAACGTGCCCGCCGAGCCCGAACCCGCCGCCGCATCCGCGCCAAAGCCGGATCGCGCGTCAGCGCTCGGACCCGTGCTCGATGCGCAGAAGACCGCGCAGGAGACGGTGCGCGCCACGCGTGCGGAGCAGACCAGGGCCTGGAACGAATGGAAGGCCGGGGTCTCCAACCCCGAGCAGGGCATCACCGCGGACACCCCTGTCACGGTGCGCAGGATAGACGACCGCAGCGCCTTCCTGGCCGAGATCGAGAAGTTCGAGTTGCGCATGGGCCAGACCGACGAAATCGGCAACATGGCGCGCAAGAAGCACTTCGACCAGGGAGACAATGCGCCCGGCACCGAGCAGTACGTGGCCTTCAAGAACGACGTGCCTGTCGGTTGGATGACGGTGGACACCAGCGCCGGCGCGAGAATCGACAAGATCTGCACGGACGCCAAGCCGGCGCATGACGCGAATGTGGGGACCCATCTGCTCGTGGAGGCGGTCGGCACGTCCTTGCGCCACGGCGGTGGCGGCGTTGTGTCGATGGACGGGCCGGAAACGCTGAAGTATGCGAGCGTCGACGGCAGCCTGTACGCGCGGATGGGTTTCCACGACGCCGGAGCGCGCAGCGAACTGTTTCCATCCGACCACGTCCGCCGCAATGCCGACGGCACGCCCACCTACCCGCGCTGGGAACAGACTGCGGTGCCGCTCGGTACCTACAGCGAGCGCGGCAACGAACGGCTCGGCCTGCGTCTGGCGTATCTGCCGGAGGCCGGGCGGCGGCTGGAGCCAACGACGACGCCGCAACTGGTTCCTCCGGAACGCCCAAAGTTGTTCACCGAGGCGGTCACCGGAATCCGGGCGCTGGGCGCGGTCAAGGGGCTGGAGAGCGATCGCGACTATGCGTGCGCGGCGGGTTCCCTGGCGGCCTCGGCCCACGAAGGCGGGATGACGCAGATCGACAGCGTGGTCCGCGGCACCAAGGGCAACCTCATCGCCGTACAGGGAGATCCCAAGTCGCCAACCTGCCAACGCGCGTCGGTCCTCATCGCGCCGGACATGACGCCGTCGCTGGAGTCCAGTCTCGCGCGGTTGGAGCGCCCACTCGTCCCAACCGGGGCGCCGGTCGAATCCGTTACGCATGGAATGGGCGTCGGCGGGCGCTGATGCCGTCGCCAGGGGCGCGCGGCGCGTCGCCCCCTGGCGGTGCGAATCTCTAGGCGGCGCGCGTGCTGTCCCCTGCTCCGCCGCTATCGATCCAACCGGTTCCTCCGCCATCCGGCGTTCAAGGTTGGGCTGGCGTCGAGCAGGATCACAAGCGACAGGCGGAAACGCAGATCCGCCGCATGCTCGTTGAGATGCATGTGCCTCCAGCAGCAAGCTGGCCGCGATGGGCAGTTCATCGCGAGGGGCAAGGAGCTCAACTCGCCGGGTTCGCCTCGGCGCCTTGAGGCTGGCCGAGACCGTTCTTCACATCATGCGGGACCGCTGGCAATCGCTGCGTTCAACGCCGCCAACAACGCCAGGTGACCCACGTAGTACAGGTAGAACGCCCAACGCGTGCGCGGGACGGGAACGTTCCGCTTCGCCAGCAGCGCCACGATGGGCAATGCCAACAACGCCCAGGCGTTGTCGTTCAACCAGCACAATGGCCCGAACGCGAGGACGAGAAGCGCGATCCTGACGGCATGGCGTGTGGAGGGCGGCAGCGGTTGATCCTGCGCCGCCGGCGACTTGAACAGCCACCACGCCGCAACGACCAGGATCAATCCGGTCCAGTAGTATTCAACCAGCCCCGGTGCGATCACCACGCACATGCCGAGCAGCACCCATTCGCGCCGCTGGATGCTCCAGATCGCGGCGGCGGCGAGACCGAAGCTAAACAGGACGTTGAACGGCAGCCAATGGCCGAACGCCAGCCCCCACGCCGGTTGGGCGATGACGCCCCACAGCAGCAGCCGGCGCACGGACTTGAGCAGGTCGGCGCCGGGCTGGGCCAGGTTGTAGGCCAGGACCAGGGCGAACAGGGGAAAGGCGATGCGGCCGAGTTCGGACACGACCGGGATGTAGCCGTCTCCCAGGACCCTCGCCACGTGATCGCCGGTCATCAGGACCACGGCGATCCATTTCAACAGCTCGCGGGCACCGCTGGTGATGGTGTAGTTCAGAACGCCGCTCCTGGCCGGCCGTACGTCCCCTGCCCCAGCCCTTGCGCCGGTGCCTGGTGAGGTGCGATGACGGAGGTTCGGCAGGCGGACGCCGCGTATCGCGCTTGGCCGACGAACATTAGTCCGTTCCCCCAACGCTGGCAACATCGGAGGGCGCGTGGCGCTGCCTGCGCCATTGGCTGGTGCGGCGTGGTGCCTGTCCGTGGTGTCAGTCGGCGTCCGCCGTTGCAGGCGGCGGCACGGCTGGCGCGCGCGCGATGTGCAGGCAGCGATCGGCCACGCTGGACAAGCTGGTCCGGTGCGACACGACGATCAGCGCGGTCTGCGGCAGCCGCTGGCGCAGCGCCGACAGTACCTGCTGTTCCGAGGCGGCGTCGAGCGCGCTGGTGGCTTCGTCGAGCAGGGCGATCCGGGGTTGCCTGAGGATCACCTGCGCCAGCAGCAGGCGCTGCAGTTCGCCCCCTGACAATTTGGTGGCGGCGCTGTTCACCGTGGTGTCCAGGCCGTGCGCGCCCGCCTGCAGGCGGCGGGCCAGGCCGACGTCGTGCAGCGCCTGCCACATCGCCGCGTCGCTGGCGCCGGGCGCGGCCCAGGCCAGGCACTCGCGTACGGTGCGCTGCCACGGGCGCACGCTCTGGCCGACATAGGCACCGTGCCGGATCGCGGCGCGGTAGGCGGCGAAGTCCAGCGGCCGCTCTCCGCTGTGCGCCGCGAACACCTGCGGTTCGACCATGCCGGCCAGGGCGTCCATCAGGCTGCTCTTGCCGGCGCCGGACGGCCCGCTCAGCAGGGTCATGCTGCCAGGCGCCAGCAGCAGTTCGCCCAGTGCGACCTCGGCCAGCGGCGGTGCCAGGCCAATCTTGCGGATCCGCAACGGAGCGGACGCGGTAGCGACCGCGGGCGCGGCCGACGCCCCCGCCCGCGCCACGCCCAACTCGACGTGGCGGCGCCACAGGTCCAATGCCGGTGCCGCCGAACGCAATTGCTGAAAGCTCTGCCGGGTCGAGACCAGATACGGGAGCAGCCGCCCCAGCAGCAGGCCGACGGTGATCAGGGCGCCACGGTCGATGCCGTGCCACAGCCCGGCCAGCAGCATGATCGCGGCGATGGCGGCCACGGCGCTGAGTTCCAGCATCAGCCGGCCCGAGGCGACCAGCGCCTGCTGCCGCCGGTAGCCCTGCGCCAGCTGGCCGGAGATGGCGTCGTAGGCGTTTTTCTCCAGATCCTCGCGTTCGAACGAGCGAACGTGGCGCAGGCGCCGCGGAAAGTCCTCGCTGAGCCAGAAGAGCTGGGTCATGTCGGCGACGTACTGGCGGCTCACCCTGGCCTGCTCGTGGCCGGAGATGCGGAACGCCAGCACGGCCAGCGCCAGCAGCGGCGGCAACGCCAGCATCAGCGCCGGCGATACCAGGAAGGCGATGCCCAGGCTCACGCCGGCGGTGATCGCCGCGACCAGCAGTTGCAGCAAGGCGCTGAAGCCCTGGACGATGATCTCGATGTTGTAGGTGAGCACGTTGGCGATTTCCGCCGAACTGGCATCGGCGAGCGCCGGCAGCGGCGCGTCGAGCAGGCCGGCATGCACCTGCCGGCGCAGGCGCACCGCGCGCTCGGCGACCAGGCGCGCCGCCAGTTGCGCGGTCGCCCAGCGCAGCAGGGCGAAGGCGATGCTGGCCACGACGAAGAGCGCGGTCTGGGCGACGACGCCATCGGGCAATGCGAGCGCGTAACCACCCAGGCGCGGTGCGTGCCCCGGCTGTACCAGGGGTACCAGGGCGACGGTGGCGATGGCGCCGGTCAACGCGGCGATCAGCGACAGCCCCACGTAGAGACACACGCGCCAGCGTTCCGTGCGATCCAGGGTGGCGAGGAAGGCGCGCAACAAGCGATGCGTCGGGTCGGGCGTGGTTGCGCGCGCGCTCATTGGCGCCGGTCCGATGCAGCCCACTGCGCATCGCGCATGGGCGCCGCGCGGGTCGGCGTTCGCTTCGCGCCGCCGCGTTGGCGCGCGCGCGCGCGGGCGTGCATCGGTCGCATCAGCAACGCGCTCGCGGGCTCATCGCAGCAGTCGCTGGATGGCGTCGACCGACGCGTCCGGATGCGTGCCGCGCTGCAGTTCGTATACGCCCAGCCGCTGCAATTGCCGGGCGAACAGCGACCATCCCGGTTGCGCGGCGGCGTACGGTTGGTCTTCGGTCAGACGCTCCAGCACCGTCGCGCCGTCGATCGGCTGCAGCAACTGTCGCGGGTCCGTCGCGGTGGTGGCCGAGACGAAGACCGCCGCCACCAGCTGCGGCGGCGCGGGCGCCAGGCGCGCGCGGCCGTGGCGGATGTCGACCTCGTACTTGGCCGCGCCGCTGCGGCGATGGATCGTCGGCGCGGCCGCGATCCAGGCGCGGGTGGCGTCGTCGACCAGCCGCAACAGCTCCGGCCGCAGATGCAGGAAGTTGCCGATGCCGGTGGCCAGCATGCGCTGCGGATCGACGAACAGCGCGTCTTCGGCGAGGAAGTCCAGGCCGCGCAGCAGGCTGTGCAGGGCCAGGGTGGACTTGCCCGAGCCGGTGGCGCCCAGCAACAGCACGCCGCGCCCCTCGCTGCCGACACAGGCGCCATGCAGCGGCACCAGGCCCATGCCGCGCGCGGCCAGCACGAACACCGCGAACTCGATCAGTTCGTAGCGCAGGTGGTACGGATGGGCGAGCATGTCCTCGGAGACCACCAGCAACGCCCTGCCCTGTTCGGGCATCAGCATCATGTAGTTGTCGGCATCGATGACCCCGCACAGCGCGCCGGCGCCGGAATGGGTGCGGACCGGCGGCGGCGCCAATGCCAGCGCATAGGGCGCGTCGCGGCGCGCCACCAGGCTCAACGCGATGTGGAATTCGATCCCGCCGGGCAGCCGGTGCGCCGGGACATCGCCGAACGCCGCTTCGACCAGGTCCAGCAGGGCCTGGCTGTTGCTGCGGAAATGGAAGCGGCCGCCCAGCACCTGCTTGCTGAGGACATGCTCGCGCCGCAGCCGGTCGTGGAAGGGATCGTGGGTGGCATCGGCGTGCGCCACGTCGGCGTTGGCCGCGGGCTGGCCGTGGCGCGCGCGCGCGGTCGAGAACGGCATCGGCATGGATCCCTTGGGTCGATACGGCGTGAGTGCGCGCCGCGGGCGCAAAGGTTGCGAGGTGACCGCGCCGCTGATCACGCCGGATGGCGAGCGGTCGCTGCGTGCAATGCGACGCCGCCATCGCCCGGATGTCGAGAAACGGCGCTTTCGTGGATGGGGGATGCGGTCGCGTCGCAGGCGGTCCGCGTCCGTTGGGTCCGGGGTTTCAACGACGCACATGCGCAGCGCGACAACCAAAGCCGGCGCCAGCGGCACTTACGGCACGGCCACCTGTGCGCGGCCCCTGCTGCATGTGCCGCGGCCTCCGCCGATGGCGCCGAACGAGACCCTTCCGCCGATGTCAAAGATCCAGGTCAGCCATTCCTACTTCCTGCGCTACGACCCCAAGCAATGGGAACGCGGCAAGCCGTATCCGCCGCTGGCGACGCTGCAGGTGGCCACGCTGTTGCGCCGGCATGGGCACCAGGTGGTGCTGTTCGATGCGATGCTCGCCGACGGCGTGGAGGACTACCCGGCGGCGGTGCGCGCGGCGCAGCCGGACCTGGTGGTGTTCTACGAGGACAACTTCAATTTCCTGACCAAGATGTGCCTGAGCCGGATGCGCGAGGCCGCCTGCCAGATGATCGCCGAGGCGCGCGCCCGCGGCAGCCGCGTGATCGTCGCCGGCTCCGACGCGTCCGACCATCCCGAGGCGTTCCTGGCCGCGGGCGCGCACGCGGTCCTGGTCGGCGAAGGCATCGCGCCGTTGCTGGAGCTGGTCGAGCGATTGCAGCAGGCGCCGGACATCGAGGCGGCGGACTGGCTCGCCGGCGTGGCCGACGTCGCCTCGGCCGCGGCGCCGGAACTGAAGCGCGCGCACATCGGCGCGCGCCCGCCGGATCCGCGCCTGTCCGGCCTGGCCGCGTGGGATCTGGTGGACATGCAGCGCTACCGCGACCTGTGGCTGCGGCGGCACGGCCATTTCAGCCTGAACATGGCCGCCTCGCGCGGTTGCCCGTTCCGCTGCAACTGGTGCGCCAAGCCGATCTGGGGCAACCACTACAAGCGCCGCAGCGCGCCGGAAGTGGCCGAGGAGATGATCCACCTCAAGCGCGCCTTCGCCCCGGACCACATCTGGATGGCCGACGACATCTTCGGCTTCCACATCGATTGGGTGGAAGAATTCGCCGACGTGCTGGCCGCGGCCGACGGCTCGGTGCCCTTCACCATCCAGACCCGCGCCGACCTGGGCAGCGAACGCATGGCCGCCGCACTGGCGCGGGCCGGCTGCGCGGAGGCGTGGATCGGCGCGGAAAGCGGCAGCCAGCGCATCCTCGACAAGATGACCAAGGGCACCGCGGTGGAGGACGTGATCGCCGCGCGCCAGCGCCTGGGCGCGCAGGGCATCCGCGTCGGCTTCTTCCTGCAGTTGGGCTATCTGGACGAACAGTTGGAGGACATCCTCGCCACGCGCGAGCTGGTGGCGCGCGCGCGCCCGGACGACATCGGCGTGAGCGTGTCCTATCCGCTGCCGGGGACCAAGTTCTACCAGCAGGTGAAGAACCAGCTCGGCCGCAAGACCCATTGGCAGGACAGCGACGACCTGGCGATGATGTTCCACGGCGCCTACGACTCGGAGTTCTACCGGCGGGTGCGCGATCTGCTGCACCGCCAGGTGGACCTGCAGCGCAGCGAGGCCACCGCCGCGCCGCACGCGCATGCGCAGGCGCGCGCCGCGCTGGAGGCGCAGTGGGACGCGCTGATCGCCAGCGAAGGCCGGCATCGCACCGCCGCCGCGCCGCCGCCGGCCGTCACGCGCCGCATCCCGCTGGCGCGGCACCAATGAGCGCGCAGGCGCCAGGCCAGGCGCAGCTGCCCTGCTCCGCCGATCTCCCCGCCGCCACGCTTGCCGCGCCGCCGCTGAAGCGGATCGGCGCCGGCTTGCGCCTGGCCACGGAAACCCTGGCGCAGGAATTGGCGCGTCCAGGCAACGCCATGCCGCAGTGGAGCCGGTTGCAATGGCAACTGGCCGCGGCGGCGACGGCGGCGCACGGCATCGCGCCGTTGCTGAGCCGCTTGTCGGTGTGGCCGGACCGCGAATGGAGCGCGTTCCTGGCCGAGCAACGCGCGCATGTGGGCGACCGCTACCGGCGCATCGCCGTCTTGCTCGAGCGCATCGATGCGCTGGCGCAGGATGCCGGCGTGGCGATCGTGCCGCTGAAGGGCGCGGCCCTGCACGCGAACGGCCTGTACCTGGCCGGCGACCGGCCGATGGCCGACATCGATCTGCTGGTGCGTGCCGAAGACGCCGCGCGGGTCGGCGCGTTGCTGCGGCAACTGGGCTACGTCGCCGAGTTCGCGCAGTGGAAGCACCAGACCTTCCGCCCGCTGCACGCGCAAGCGGTCGCCGGCCTGGGCGAGCATCGCGATACGCCGATCAACATCGAACTGCATGCGCGCATCCAGGAGCGGCTGCCGCTGGCCACGGTCGATATCAGCGAGCGGGTCTTCCCGCGCGACAGCCGGCCTGGGTTGAACGCGTATCCGTCCAACGGCGCGCTGATGAGCCATCTGCTGCTGCACGCGGCCGGCGGCCTCTGCAGCCGCAGCCTGCGGTTGATGCATCTGCACGATATCGCGCTGCTGGCCACGCGCATGAGCGGCAAGGACTGGCAGGTGCTGTGCGACGCCGCCGACGGCGCCCCATGGTGGGCGCTGCCGCCGCTGCGGCTGGTGCTGCGCTACTACCGCAACGCGATCCCGACGGCGGTGCTGGCGCGGCTGCGCGCGCATTGCCCGCCGCTGCTGCGACTGGCCTCGCGGCGGCTCGACCTGACCCGGGCCTCCTGCTCGCAGCTGTGGCTGCCGGCATTGCCCGGGATCGAATGGGCGCGCTCGTTCGGCGAGGTGGCGCGCTACCTGCGGCAGCGGCTGCAGCCCTCGGCGGAGAGCCGGCAGGAGCGCGCCGACATGATCCGCACGCAATTGTGGTTGCAGGGCCAGGCGTGGGTCACTCTGCCGCAGCGGCGGCGTTTGCTGCTGCGCCTGCTGCGGCCGGTGCCGCGGATGGATGCGCTGTATGCGGTGCGCAGCGCCTTGCAGGGGTATGCGGTGGAACCACGTAACCTCCTGTAGGAGCGGCTTCAGCCGCGACGCTTTCCCGGGAAGGCCGGGTCGCGGCTGAAGCCGCTCCTACAGGGAATGCTTGCGTTCGAACGCCGCCGGACACAGTCGCCGATACAGCGCGTTGAAGCTGCGTGCGGTGTGGTCGGCATCCTCGCGTACGGCGATGCACTGCGCCGACCAGGCCAGGCGCAGGCGCAGGCCATCGTCGGCCAGCACCTGGCGCAAGGCCTCGGCCAGGCCGGCCCAGTCGCCGGTCGGCACCACCAGCGCCGCCGACGGCGCCCACTCCTGCAGGTGCCCGACCGCGGTGCCCACGGTCGGCACGCCGGCCACTGCCGCTTCCAGCAGCACCATCGGCCCGGCTTCGTGCAATGACGACAGCACCAGCAGGTCGGCCGCTTCCACCAGCGGGCGCAGTTCGCGCTGGGTCTTGAAGCCGAGGAAGCGGATCCGCCGCGACAACCCCAGTTGCGCGGCCAGGCGTTGCGTCTCGCCATCGAGGGTATCCACGCCGACGATATCGATGTCGAACGCCACCCCGGCCCGCGCCAGCGCCGCCAGGGCGCGCAGCAAGGTCGGCGGGTCCTTGACCCGGTTGAGGCTGGCGACGTGCAGCAGCCGTGCCGGGCCGTCGGTGCGCGGGCGCGGTGCGCGCGGTGGCCAGGCGCGCAGGTCCACGCCCAGCGGCACGCGGTCGGCGGCGATGCCCAGCGAATGCAACGAAGCGACGATCGGGGCGCTGGCCGCGGTGACCGCATCGGCCAGCCGCAGTACCAGCGCCTCGCGCAGCCGCCCCTGCCACTTGCGCCGTCCGCCGTAGCCGATCGCGTGCAATGCGACCAGTTCGCCGCCGGCGATGTGCACCGCGCTCGGCCGCCGCAACAGGCGTGCCGCGGTCACCGCGATCAGGCTGCAATGGCCGGAAAAGATCGACTGCACCAGGTCGAACGGCGCCCGCCGGTGCTCGGCGCGGATCGCGGCGACCGCGCGGCGCCGGGTACGGCCGTCGCCGATGTTGTGGATGTGCGCGCCGAGCAGCGCCCAACGCGCCGGCACCGGCTCCTGGTGCAGCACGAAGACGTGCACCTCATGCATGCGCGCCAGGCGTTCGATCAGGGTCAGCAACACCGGGATCACCCGGTACTCGCCGCTGCGATCGACCCCGCCGGGCACCACCAGCGCCAGCTTCATGCGCCGCCCCGCGCCGGTTGCTCCAGCAACTGCGCATAAGCGCGCGCCCAGCGCCGGCCGACCGCCGCGAACGACAACTGCGCGTCGAAATGGGCGCGAACCCGGGCCGGCACCGGCCGCTCGCTGGCGGCATGCACCAGCGCCTCGGCGAGCAGGCCGGCATCGCCGCACGGCCACAGTTCGCCGATGCGGCCGCAGTCGGTGAGCGCGCGGAACGCCGGGATGTCGGTCAGCACCGGCAGCGTGCCGCAGGCGAACGCCTCCAGCGCCGCATAGCCGCAGCTCTCGGACAGGCTGCCGGACACGAACAGGTCCGCCGCGCGCATCAGCGTCTGGATCTGCGCATGCGCGACCTTGCCCAGCAGGTGCACGCGGCCGCGCAGGCGCGGATCGCGCTGTATCCGGTCCTGCACCGTCTCCCGCATCGGCGCGCTGCCGAACGCGCAGAACAACTGCAGTCCCGGCAGCCGTGCGGCGGCGCGGGCCACGCCGTCGAGCACGGTCAAGGGATCCTTGCCGGCGCTGAGGTGCCCGACCCACAGCACGCAGGGCGCGCCGTGCAGGCCGCTGTCGCGCCGCGCCTGCGCCTGGTCGCCCGGCGTGAAGCGGCAACTGGATTCGGGAATCGCGAACAGGCGCGTGGACGGCGCGAACAGGCCGGCCTGCACGAAGCCGCGCGCCAGTTCCAGCGAGGTGAAGGCGATCCCCGACGCGGCCGCGTACCACCGCCGCCACTGCCCGCGGCGCCACCAGCGCGGCGGGCGGTTGGCATGGTCCTGCAGCAGGATCGGCAGCCGCGGCAACTGCCGCGCCATCGCGCAGGCCTCGCGCGCGAACTCCAGGCCGTGCACGTGCACCACGTCGGCGCCGAGCGCCCGCACCATGCCGGCCAGACGCGCCGCGCGGCGGCCCTCGTCGTCGCCTGGATCGGCGAAGTGGTACTCCACGCCATTGCGCTGCACCTGCTCCGCGCCATGCGCGGCCTGGATCACCGACACGCGGGTCCCGGCGCTGGCCACCGCCTCGGAGATGTCGCCCAGCGAGGGCCAGTGCGCGAACACCTGCGCCGGCGCCAGCCCGGGCGGCGTGCGGACGAAATTGATCTGTGCGACGTGCATGGTGTCGTGGCCGGGTACGGCGGGCCTAGAGGCCCGATACCTGCGGCCGGCGCAGCTTCACCAGCCAGTTGGCCAGGTTCAGTTCCCACGGCCGGTCGTAGCGCCGGTAGCGGTAGCGCCACGCCGCCATCGCGCTCAGCCCGCGCTTGGCCCAGCGCGGCGAGCGCAGGTCCTGCGCGGTGGGATAACGACAGCCGAGCACGGTGACGAAGTCGCGGATGCGCTGGCGCAATGCGTCGTCCAGCCAGGGCGCGTCGGCGTGGCAGGCGTAGTCCACCCACTGCGGCTGGGTCCATTCCTCGGGCGTGCGCGGGAACACCACCGGTGCGCCGTGCAGGTCCAGCAGCGGCATCGACGCGCGCTTGCCGCGGTCCTTCTCGTGGCGGCTGGTCTCCGGCAGCGGCGTGTACACGTAGACGATGATCTCCGACTGGGGATTGATGCGCTTGAGTTCGCGGATGAACTCGAAGGTCTGCTCGGTCTCGCGCACGCTGTCCTGCGGCGGCGCGACCATGAACGACAGTTCCGGGATCACCCCGTTGCGCCGGCACAGCTCGGCCACCTGCAGGGTCTGGTCCGGGCGCGTGCCCTTGCGAATCTCTTTCAGCATCGCGCTGCTCGGCGACTCGGCGCCGATGTAGGCCATGCGCAAGCGGCTCTTGCGCACCAGCGCCCAGGTGCTCTCGGACAGGTTGAGCAGCGCGTCGGCGCGCGCATAGCACCACCAGGGCATTTCCAGCTTGGCCATCACCTCCAGCAGCGGGATCATGTCCGCCTCGCGGTCGAAGAAGTTGTGGTCGAAGAACTGGATCGAGTCGGCGCCCAGTTCCTCCTTCAGGTAGCGCAGTTCGCGCTCCAGCCGCGCCGCGGTGGGCAGCGCGGTGGAGCCGCCGAACATCGCCGCCACCCCGCAGAAGGTGCAGCGGAACCGGCAGCCCAGCGCCGCCTGGTGCGAGGCGGTGCGGCGGCCCAGGAAACTGCGGCCCAGGTACTGGCGCGGGTCGCCGAGCTTGGCGTAGGGCAACGCCGGCGCCGCCTCGCCGCGGCTGAAGCCGCGGTTGCGGTTGTGCACCACGTCCCCGTCGCGCTTCCACGACAGGCCGTCGATCCGCGCCAGCTCCGGACCCTCGCCGCGCAGCGCCGCGACCAGTTCCGGCAAGGTGTCCTCGCCCTGCGCGCGGATCGCGTAGTCCACGTAGGGCGCGCTCAGCGCGGTGTCGGTGTACAGCGTGGGGAAGTAGCCGCCCCAGACGATCGGCATCGCCGGAAAACGCTCGCGGATCGCGGTGGACAGCGCGATCGACGGCGCGATCTGCGGCCCGCCCATGACGCTGATGCCGACCGCGTCGTAACGGTGTTCCTGCAAGGCCCGCAGCGCGGTGTCGATGAAATCGCGGTCGACGTTGCCGTCGATGATGCCGCTGTCGCCGTGGCGGTCCAGGGCCGCGGCCAGGTTCAGCAGCGCCAGCGGGAAGCGCGCGTTGCCGCGCGAGGTGATGGTCGGGTTGACCAGCAGCGTGTTCGGGGTGGAAGGCATGGTGGCGGACCGCAGGGCGAGGCTCACGGCAGGCGCCGCAGCCGGAACACCAGCGCCACCGGCACCTGCAACGCGGCAGGGTCGAAGTGCGCGCCGGCGGGAATGTCGGCGGGATCGAGCATCGGTTCGTGCACCGCTTCGATCGCCAGCCCCAGCGCGGCGCAGGCCGCATGCCAGTGGCTGTAGAGGTGCTGGGTGTGGCGCACCGCGTAGTGGCGGCCGTCGGCCTTGAAATCGCGGCGCCAGCCCAGTGCGTGGCCGATCGGGTGCACGTCGCTGCACAGCAGGCTGCCGCCCGGACGGGTGGCGCGGCGCAGTTCGGCCAGCGCCGGCAGCAATTGCGGCAGGTGGCCCAGCACCAGCGCGCAGATGCTCAGGTCGGCGTCGGCATCGGCCACCGGCAGGGCCTCCACGCCGCCCTGGCGCAAGCTGTAGCGCGCGTGGCCGCCGGCGGTCTCCAGTTCCTGCGCGGCACGCGCGAGCATCTGCGGCGACAGGTCCACGCCGGTGGCATGGTCCGCGCCGCGCGCCAGCGCCTGCAGCAGGTAGCGGCCGCTGCCGCAGCCGGCATCGAGCACGCGCTGGCCGTGCAGCGCCGGCGGCAGCAAGGCCAGCATGGCGCGCTGCTCGGCCTGCATGACCGGATTGTGCGCATGCGCCGGATAGCTCGCCGCCCACAGCGCGTAGGCGTCGAACGGGTCGAGGGTCGGGATGGCGCTCATGCGTTGCACGCCTGCAGGGCCGCGGATGCCACCACGCGTGGTGCGTGGCCTTGCAGTTCCAGGCCGGGTTCGAGTGCGAGCACCGCCGGGTCGGCTAGCTCGGCGGCCAGCAGCTTCGGCGCGCCGTCCAGCGTGACCGGCACCGCCGCCACGCCGGTGGCGTCGAACCAGTCGGCGAAATCGGGATCGGCGATGCGCGGGCGGCCGTCGCGCACGACCGCGCGCAGTTCGCTGCGGCGCAGCCCGACCAGGCTCTGCGCTGGGTCGCCGCCACGGTCGCCGACGATCACCAGGTCCGCGGCGGCGCCGGGCGCCAGATGGCCACGCCCGCGCAGGCGCAGGATGCGCGCCGCCGCGGTGCTCGCCAACGCGAGCGCGTGCGCGGCCTCCAGTCCATGCTCGGTGGCCACGCGCAGTTCCTCGAGCAGGTCGCGCGCGCCGCTCAGCCGCGAATCGCTGCCCAGCGCCAGGCGTCCGGCCGCGTGCAGCCGGCGTGGATCCAGGGTGCGGCCGAGCAGCGCCAGGTTGCTCGACGGGCACCACACCACCGCGGCGCCGCAGGCGAGGATGCGCGCGATGTCCGCCTCGCCCAGGCCGACGCCGTGGATCAGCACGCTGTTGGCCGCCAGGCAGCCAAGCCGCGCCAGTTCGTCCAGTTCGCCGGCGGCGATCGCATCGGTGCCCTCGGCCAGGTGGATCATCCACGGCTGCTCCGGCGGCGTCGCGGCGAAGCTCCGCGCCACCGGCGGGCCGTAGGCGGGACCGTGCAGGGCGTAGCTCCAGCCGAACTCGCGCAGCAGCGCGACCGGGAAGTCCGCCGCATCCAGTTCGGCATGCCAGGGGTCGTGCTGGGCCACGCAGGTGACGCCGGCGAGCAGGTTCTTCAGCGCGCCATGGCGCAGCCGCAGCGTCTTGGGCACTTGCAGGGCGGCCACCACCGCCGGCGCGCGAAAGTGCGCGGCGAAGGCGTCGATCCAGGCATAGCTGTTGGCGAACGGCGCGGTCTGCGGCAGCGGCGGCACCGCGTTGACCTGCAGGTGTTCGTGCGCATTGATCAGCCCGGGGAACACCAGGTGCCCGGGCAAGGCGATCGGGGCGGCGGCGGCGGACGGCGTCGCGCCGATGCGCGCGCCGTGCACGGCCAACGGCGCGTGCACCGCCCCGGCCGGGGCGACGATGCGCGCGCCGCGCAGGCACAGATCGGCGGCGGCGGAGTCGGCGCGCATGGTCAGCGCTTGCGCATCACGATCAGGAAGTGGTCGCCCATGTCGCGCAGCAGCGGCCAGCCGCCGATGCGGTCGTCGAGGCGGCCCAGGCGCTCGCCCCAGCGCGGGTGGCGCCGGTAGTGGTCGACCAGGTACGGCGGCGGCAGGCACAGGCTGAGCGCGCGGTAGGAGTCGAGGTCGAAATGCGCGGCGAAGGCGCGGTAGAACTCGCGCGGCAGGTAGTACCAGGTCCAGATCGTGTGTCCGTTCATGCCCACCGCGGTGGCTCCGCGCGCGGCGCGCACCGCGGCGCGGCGGAAGCGGCCGCGCAGCGCGTAGTGGCCCAGCTCCCACGGGCACAGCCGCCCGATCACCGAGAACACCAGGCGCCCGTCGCGGCGCAGCAGGCGCGCGCATTCGGCGGCGACCGCCGGCAGGTCGGGGGCGCAGTTGAGCGGGCCGAAGTTGGAGTACATGCCGTCGAACTCGCCGTCGAGCCGATCCAGTTGCTGGATGCCGACGTGCGCGGCGCTGAGCCGGCCGTGCAGCGCCGGATCCTGCGCGCGTTGCCGGGTGCGCGCCACCATCTGCGGCGACCAGTCGGTGGCCAGCACGCGATAGCCGCGGCGGGCGAACTCGTGGGCGTCCAGGCCGGTGCCGCAGCCCAGGTCGATCAACCGCGCGCCGACCGGCAGTTGCGTGGCCACCGTGTTCCACAGCGTGCCGCGCATGCGCTGGATCAGTTCGTTGTTGCCGCGCGGGCCGTCGTAGTCGGCCGCGACGCTGTCGAAGGCGCGCTGGGTTTCCAGCAACTGCGCCGGGTCGATCGTCGCCGCGCGCGCCGCGGCGCCGGGTTTGCCATTCGCACTCACATCCACTCTCCACTCGCCAGCCGGCGTCGCCGGGAACCGCCGTGTCGGCCGCAAGCGCGGACCGCACGGTACCCCCGTGAGTGCGGACCACGCCGCATTTGGTTGAATCGGCGGCCGCGCCGACGGCATGCCGCCGCGCTCAACCTTCGGCGCCAAGCGGCACGGCATGGACGGCGCCGCCGCGACCGCGCCGCCGCAGTGCGTCGCGCACGATCGCGGCGAACACGCCCAGGCCGCCGCCCAGCATCAGCGCCACCGCCAGCACCAGCAGCGGATTGGGGAACGCCGCACGCTCCGGCACGTAGGCCGGCCACGGCGCGGAGGTGTCGTAGGTAAAGCGTTCGCCGAGCCGCGCGAGCAGATCGTCGCGCTCGGATTTGAGCCCACGGATCGCGGTGTTCTTCTCCGACAGCAGCAGGCTGCCGAGCAATTGCTGCTCGACGCCGCCCTTGCCCTGTTCCTGCAGCAGGCGCGCGCGGTCGGCCTGCGCGGCGGCCAGCTCGCTGTCGATGTCCTGCAGGCGCTCGCGCGCCTGCCGCAGCGGCGCGGCCTGGATGCGGCGATGCAGCGTCTGCAACTCCAGCGTCGTCGCCGTGGCCAGGGCGCGCGCCTGCTGCGCGGAGTCCGCGCGCAGGCTCAGCTGGATCAGGTTGGCGTAGGGATCGGGGTCCAGTTTCAGGCTGCCGCGGTACAGCGCGGCCGCGCGCCCGTCCAATGGCAGGCGCAGACGCCGCAGCACCTGGTCCTGGAACAGGCGGGTCTTGATCCGGTCGATCACGCGCTGGAACGGCTCCAGCTTGGGATCGCGTCCGGCCGGGGTCGGGCCGAATTCGCCGACCTGCACCCAGGCGGTGGCCTGCCACTGCCGCGTGGCGACGTGCAGGAAGGCGAAGGCCAACGCCAGCGCGGCGAGCAGCGGCAGCACGCACCAGCGCCATTCGCGGCGCAGGATCCGCCACAGGTCGATCAGGTAGATTTCGTCTTCTTTCATGGCAGCGTGGGTCCGGGGAGAAGGGGGAGCGCCTGCCCTGTCCCGCCCTGCGCCAACGCGGCGCGGCGGTTCGGCAGCAGTGCGCTGCAGGCATGCAGGACCAGGCACAGCGCGATGAAACCGGCATTGGTCCAGGTGAAGGCCTGCGGCGCGAACGGCGCCATCAGGCAGGCATAGGCGATGCGCAGGAACACCAGCAGGTTGAACAGGCCGACCGTGGCGCCGAGCAAGCGCACGCTCCATAGCAACGCCGCATACAACGCCAGCATCGCCGCCAGCGCGGCGCCGGCGCCGCCGGCCAGCAGGAACGGGAAGAACTCGGTGCCGACATTGATGTTCGGCGCATCCAGCGGAATGCCGGTGCCGGCGGTGGCGATGGAGCCGCTCAGCGGCACCACCTGGTTGATCAGGAAGCTGGCGTTGACGTACGCCTTGGCCAGCATCGCGCCGAAGTTGTACGGCCCGGCGCCGATGTACAGCAGCAGCCACTTGATGCCCTCCGGCGCGGCGCGGTACAGGGCGCTGAAGGGCAGCGTCACCGACTCCAGCGAGCCCGAACGCAGGCTGCCCAGCACCGAGAACACGGTGGCGCCGGCCAACAGCAAGGCGACGATGGGTTTCCACGGCAGCGGCCGTGCCGGGTCGCGGCGCAGCAGCAGGAGCAAGGCGAAGCTGAACAGGCCGGCGAAGATGCGGTTGCGGTCGATCACCAGGATCGGGAACACGAAGCCGGCGACGATCATGCCGTTGCGCAGCGTGCGGTTGCGCACGCACAGCAGCGCGATCGGCGGCAGGATCCAGCACATGTTCGACAGGTGCCGCACGTGCGACTGCAACGGGCTCAGCGTGGCGTATGCGGACGGATCGGTGAACAGCGGGATCGGGAACAACGCCAGGTCCAGCACGCAGAACACGCCGACCAGCGCGGCCAGGCACAGGGCGACGAAGGATTCGCGCGTGCCGGCATGGCGCCGCGCGCGGAACGCCGCCAGCGGCGGCAGGCGGACGCCGAGCAGCGCGTCCAACACCAGCATCGCGGCCGCGGCCGCCGCCAGCAGCGCAATGCCGGCCAGATAGCCCGGCGGCAGGTCGAAGCTGAGCAGGGTCAGCGCGCAACTGAACAGCAACGGCAGGCCGAAGTAGGCCGACGGCACGCGCAGCAGCCGGTTCATGCGCGCTCCGCCGCCGGCGGCGGCGGCGCGGGTTGCAGCCGCGCCAGCAGCGACAGCCCGGCATGCGCCAGCAGGTGACCGCCCAGCGCCAGCGGCTGCCGCCGCAGGAACGCGATCTTGGCCGCGATGTAGTGCGCCTGCGCATGCAGCAGGGTGCGGCACGGCGCATCGAACAACGCGGCGCGGCGCAGCGCCACCCGGCGCGATTCGGCCAGGTTGGCCAGGCGGCTGGGCAGATGCCGGGTTCGGCTGGCGTTGGCGCCGTGCAGGCGATAGGCGCAGACGCCGACGTCGATGAAGCCCAGCGCGTCGCGCGCGACCAGGCGCAGGAAGAAGTCCCAGTCCTCGATGTGCAGTTCCTCGTCCCACGCCGCCCGCGCCTGCAGCGCGCTGCGCCGGACCAGCGCCACCGCCCCGCTCACCGCCCAGTGGCGGATCACCGCGCGGCGGATGCCGGCATCGCTCAGGTACAGGCGTTTGTCCACGCCGTGCAGGTCGCGCATGCTGCTCTGGTGCAGCAGGCGCCCGTCGGCGTCGACCACCACCGCATCGCCGATCACCGCCTGCTTGTTCGGCGACGCGCGCAGGTACGCGACCTGCGCCGCCAGGCCGCCGGGCAGCAGATAGTCGTCGCTGGCGCCCAGGCGCAGGAACTCGCCGCTGGCCATCGCCACCAGATGGTTCAGGGTGGCGGCGATGCCGCGGTTCTCGCGCTGCCAGAACCGCACCGGCAGACGCTCTCCATGCTGCGCGATCCACTCGGCGATGCGCGCCGGCGTGGCGTCGCTGGAACCGTCGTCGACGATCACGATCTCCTTGTTCGGATACGGATCCTCCAGCACGCTGTCCAGGCAGCGCTGCACGAAGCGTTCGTGGTTGAACGCCGGGATCAGCACCGACACCCGCGGCGGATCGCCATGCACTGCGTGCGCGTCCATCAACGCAACCCTCCCAGATAGCGCCGCACCACCACGACGTTGAACGCCAGGTACAGCGCATAGTTGACGGCGAACGCGTACGCGGCGCCGATCAGGCCCATGCGCGCGGTGAACAGGTAGACCAGCCCCAGATAGCTGGCGGCGAACACGCACTCGGAGAGTACGAACAGCCGCGTCATCGCCTTGGCCAGCATCAGGTAGGACAGCACGAAGGCGGCGATCTTGATCACGTCGCCGACCAGTTGCGGCGCATACAGCGGCGCGGCGGCGGCGAAGTCGGCGGCGAACAGCAGCCGGGTGACCCAATCGCGGCACAGGTAGATCGCCGCGGCGGCGGCGACCACCGCCGGCAGGACGTAGCGGTAGGCGGTGCGCAGTTCCCGCAGCAGGCCGGCGCGGTCGCGCAGCGCCGCCAGCTTGGGCAGGTAGTAGACGTTGATCGCGGTGGTGAAGAACAGCAGGTAGGCCTCGGAGACCTTGCTCACCGCCTGCCAGTAGCCCACCTGTTGCCAGCCGAACCTACCGGCCAGATGGTCGCGCACGCCGATGTTGACCAGCAGCGGCAGCAGCGCCGAGGTCAGCGTCATCACCGAGAACGCGGCCAGGCGCCGGGTCATTTCCGGGTCGAAGCGGATGCGCAGCATCTCGCGGCGGAAGTAGGCACTGCGCCGCAGCGCCGGCACCGCGGCGCACAGCCACAGCACCTGCCCGGCGACCAGGCCCAGCAGCGCGCCATACAATTGCAGCCAGCGCGACAGCCACAGCACCACCAGCACGCTGAGCACCGCGCCGGCGACCTGGATGAAGGCCAGCCGGCGCACGTCCATGAAGCCGTTGACCACGGCCAGCACGTAGTTGACCAGGGCGATGCCGAGCTGGGCCACGGCCAGCACGCAGATCAGGCTCTGGTAGCGCGGATCGCCGAGCAGGCGCTGCGCGATCTGCGCGCTGAACAGCAGCGCGACCACGCCCATCGCGCAGGCGGCGCAGCAGGCGTAGCCCAGCGCCGTGCCCAGCAGCCGCGCCAGCGCCGGCGCGTCGTCGCGGTACTCGGCCACGTACTTGACGATGCCCGCGCCGATGCCGCCACCGGCCAGCACCGCCAGCAGCGACATCAGGCTGGTGAACTGGCCGAGCCGGGCCACGCCGGCCGGCCCGGCATGGACCGCGACCAGCTTCAGCACCAGCAGCGCGGCCAGCAGCTTGGCCACGGTGGCCACGCCGCTGTACAGGCCGCTGCGCACGACGTTCATGCCGGCGTCGCCTCGAAGGCCAGGCAGGCGGCGATCACCCGCTCCACCGCTTCCGCGTCCAGGGTCGGCCCGATCGGCAGGCTCAGCACTTCGTCCTGCAACTGCTCGCACAGCGGCAGGCGGTGTCCGCTCAGGGCGGCGTACGCCGGTTGCCGGTGCGGCGGCAGCGGATAGTGCACCAGGCACTGGATGCCGCTGGCCAGCAGGTGGCGTTGCAGCGCATCGCGCCGCGCGCAGCGCACCACGAACAGGTGCCAGGCATGCCGCGCCTCGTCGCGCGCCTGCGGCACCTGGATCCGCGGGTGGACGATGCCGGCGCGGTAGCGCTGCGCGATGGCGCGGCGCCGCGCGATGTCCGCATCCAGGTACTTCAGCTTGACCCGCAACAGCGCCGCCTGCATCTCGTCCAGGCGCGAATTCACGCCTTGCACCAAATGCCGGTACTTGATGTCCGAGCCGTAGTTGCGCAGCATCCGGATCCGCGCCGCCAGTTGCGCGTCGTCGGTGACCACTGCGCCGCCGTCGCCCAGCGCGCCCAGGTTCTTGCCGGGAAAGAAGCTGAAGCCGGCGGCATCGCCGAAGCTGCCGGCGTGGTGTCCGTGCAGGCGCGCGCCATGCGCCTGCGCCGCGTCCTCGATCAGCAGCAGCCCGTGGCGCCGCGCCAGCGCCTGCAGTGCCTGCATGTCGGCCAGTTGCCCGTACAGATGCACGGCCATGATCGCCCGCGTGCGCGGCCCGATCGCGCGCTCCACGCAGTCCGGATCCAGATTGAAGCTGTGCGGGTCCGGCTCCACCGGCACCGGCCGCAGGCGGTTCTCGCTGATCGCCAGGAAACTGGCGATGAAGGTGTTGCCCGGCACGATCACTTCGTCGCCGTCGCGCAGCCGGCCCAGTTCGCAGTAGCCGCGCAGGATCAGGGTCAGCGCGTCCATGCCGTTGCCCACGCCGATCGCGTGGCGGTTGCCGCAATACGCGGCGAACTCGTCCTCGAACGCCTCCAGCTCCTCGCCCAGCACATACCAGCCGGAATCGATCACCCGCGCCGCCGCCGCCTTCAGTTCGTCGGCGTAGCGGGCGTTGAGCGCGCGCAGGTCCAGGAACGGCACGCTCATCGCAGATCCCAGGCGTAGAAATCGTGGACCACGGCGCGCGCGCCGAAGCGCTCCTTCTGCTCGACCAGGCCGGCGTTGAGGACCTGGCCCTGCCGTTCGGTGGAGATGCCGAGGCTGAAATAGTCGCGCTGCGCGTAGACGTGTTCGATCAGTTCGGCCAGCAGCAGGCTCAAGGCGTCCACGCGGCGGCCCTGCTCGGCGCAGGCCAGGTACTGGGTATGCACCACGCGGCCGAAGTCGTACAGCAGCGTGGCCGCCAGCAGGGTCTGGCCGTCGCGCACTTCGTACAGCACGAGGTGCTCGGGAAAGCGCGCACACAGCAGGCGCAGTTCGCGCAGGCTATGCGTCGGGGTTGCGCCGTGACGCCGCAGCACCTCGCTCAGCAGCGCATGGAACTGCGTCGGATCGTCGTTGCGCTGCACGCGCAGGCCGGCCCTGCGCGCCTTGCCGACCGAGCGCCGCCGTTCGGCGGCGAAGCGCAGCGGTTCGCGCAAGGCGATCGCCGAGGACAGGTCGCGCCGTTGCAGGCGTGCGCCGAGCCTGTGCAGGGCGTAGAGATCCTCTTCCGCGGGCGAGGCGTGGAACAGGTGCGGCACCGCCTTGTACAGCAGTTCGTGCGCGCCGCGGGCGCGGTAGTGCGCCGCGATCCGCTCGAACGCCTCCAGCGTCGCCGTCGCGCGCAGGCCGTGCGCCGACAACAGCCCGGCATAGCTCAGCCCGGCATGGCTGACCACGCGCGTGCCGTCCAGGTTGGCCGGGAACACCGCCACCGGCGCGCCGTCGCGTTCGACCAGCAGCGAGGCGTCGACGAAGCGCGCGGCGTGGTAGTCCATGTAGCCGCGCCGGTGCAGCAGGTTGCCGTTGCGGGACTCGGCGACCAGGGCGTCCCAGGCCGGCGCGTCGGCGGGCGTGTAGGGTCTAACCGATAACATCGCCGCCCTCGCCTGCGCCGTGCGCGATCGGCGCCACCGCCACGCCGAAGCCGTCGTGGCCCATGGCGTTGCCGTTGTAGAACAGCAATGCGCTGTCGCCGTGCCGGATCAGCGCCGGGTAGCACAACGTGCGCGCGTCCCAGCCGTCGTCCGACAGGGTCAGGCCCAAGGCGGCGTCGCAGCGCTCCCATTGGCGGCCATCATCGCTGCGCGCGACTCCGGGGAAATAGGCGCCGTCGCGATTGCCGCGGGTGAAGTACATCAGGTAGCCACGGCCGTGACGGTACACACGTGGCCGGCCGATGCGGTATTCGCTGCCCTGCGGTTGCAGGCAGACCGTGTCCTGGCGCGGGATCGCCTGCAGGTCGTCGGTCTCGGCATAGCGGATGTGGTAGCGCGGGAACGGCGTGCCGTCGATCCATTCCCAGTCGTCGCCGACCGCATACCACAGCCGCCAGCGGCCGTTCTCGTAGCGCGCCGAATGCACCGCGGCGATGGTGCTGCGGCCGGGCGCGCGCTCCAGCAGCGGCGTGTCCTGGCGGCGCTGGAAGGTCTCGCCGCCATCGGTGGAGACCGCCAGGCCGGTGAAGGCCAGGAACTTGGCCTTGGCCACGCGCTGGAAGCCGACGTAGAACATGTACAGCCCATCCGGCGCGGCCACCACGTCGCCGAGGATCATGCCGTTGTCGTCGAAGCAGCCGTCGCGGCCGACGTCCAGCACCGGCTGCGCGCCGACCCGCACCACGTGGGTGGGATCGTCGCCGCGCACGTCGACGTAGCCAATGCGGCTGACCCCGGCGTCGTCGCGGAAGCCGGCGTAGACGCGGATCAGCTCGTCGTCCAGGCGGTACGGGGTCGGGGTCAGCGCCGAATGCCGCATCCAGCCGCCGACGCCGTCGCGTGCGGTCGCGAACACCAGGCCGCGTTTCTTCCAGTCGAACATGGGCGTCTCAGAGGGTCACGTCGAAGCTGGACTTGCCGGCCACCGCGCGCGCCGGCGCGCCGACATACACCCGGCCCGGCTCGGTGTCGCGGGTGACCAGCGCGCCGGCGCCGATCACGTTGTCCGCGGCGACCTTGACCCCGTCGCTGAAGGTGGCGTTGACCCCGACGAAGCTGCCCTGGCCGATCTCGCAGTAGCCGGAAATCACCGCATGCGAGGCGACGAACACGTGGTCCTGGATCACCGTGCGGTGGCCCACGTGGTTGCCGCTCCACAGGATGCAGTTGTCGCCGATGCGGGTGAACGGCTGCACCACGTTGCCCTCGAACACGAAGCAGTTCTCGCCCAGCTGCGCGTTGCGCCAGACGAAGGCGCGCGAACTGACGTAGCTGGCCAGGCGGTAGCCGCGCCGCTTGGTCTGCGCATAGAAACGCATGCGCAGCCGGTTGAGGCCGGTGGCGGGAATCGCCACGAACGCCTCCACCTGCGTCGGCGGATACAGCCGCTCCAGATCCTCGTAGGCCACCACCGGCCGCTCGGCCAGGGTCGGCGCGGCGAGGTGGTCGCGCTCGGCGCTGAACGCCAGCACCTCGTAGTCGCTGTCGTGGCTGAAGTACTCGCAGGCGATCTGCGCCAGCTCGCCCGCGCCGACGATCACCAAAGGCCGTGCCATGCGCCTACGCCTCCTGCCGGTGCACGCCGGCCGCTTCGCGCAGGAACTCGTCGTAGTCGAGGATGTAGTCGGCCGGGTCGTAGGCCTGGTCGGCCAGCACCATCAGCACGCAGTCGTCGCTGAAATCGTACAGGTCGCGCCACACCATGCTGCCCAGCAGCAGGCCCTGGCTGGGATCGTCCAACACCACCTGCATCGGCCCGTTGCCGTCGTCGAGCAGGAACGACACCGATCCGTGCAGGGCCACCGCCAACTGGTTGAGCCGGCGGTGCGCGTGCTGGCCGCGATGCACGCCGTGCTTGGTCGCGAACAGGTAGTAGACGCGGCGGATGTCGAAAGGCACGTCGCGTTGCTGTTCAAGGGCGACCAGCAAGCCGCGCTCGTCGCCATGCGTACGCAACTGGATTCGTTCGATTGCCATGAGTGTGCCCGACACGGACTCCGACGCGGAGTTACCAGGCTGAGTGCCGGCGTGCCGCGGAAAGGTTGCGCCCCACCACAGGCCGCGCCGCTGCGCCGCGCGCGACGACACCCACGCAACCTTTTGCCGCGCACCCGGCACCCATCTGCGACCGCTGCCGTGTCGGCGCGCCCCGATATCGGCGACACGCATTCCACCGAGACGACCTGGACAGGACCCGCCACCATGACTTCCTCCACGCAGGCCGACGACGCCACCGCCCGTGCCGCGGCATCGGCGCCCGAACCGCGCAGGTCCGCCGGCGCCGCGTTGCCGCGGCCGCTGGTGCTGCTGCATTGGCTCACCGTGCTGTGCCTGGTGCTGGCGGCGGGCCTGATCCTGCTGCGCGAGGAAGTCGACGGCCGCGCCGTGCGCCAGTGGTTGCTGGAGGGACACCGCCATTTCGGCCTGTTCGTGCTCGGCCTGTTCTTCCTGCGCGCGGCGTTGCGGTTGCGCCTGGGCAGACGCGACGACGCCGAGGCCGGCTCGCGGCTGCTGCGCGCGCTCGCCGGCCTCACCCACCTGGCGATGTACGCCTTGCTGTTGACCCTGCCGGTGCTCGGCTGGGCGCTGAGCCAGTCGATGGGCAAGCCGGTGCATCTGTTCGCCGCCACCTTGCCGGAGCTGGTCGCCCCCGATCCGGACCTGGCCGACACCCTCGGCGCCTGGCACGTGTATGCCGCCTGGGCGCTGCTGGGGTTGATCGTGCTGCACATCGGTGCGGCGCTGTGGCACCACTTCGTGCGCCGCGACGATCTGCTGCGGCGAATGCTGCGCTTCCGCCGCGGCTGAGCCGCGCTTCCACGCCCTTCCCTCGTCCGCCGCCGCGCCGACCCGTTCAAGGACCCCTCGCATGCAGACCGCCCAGTCTCCCTCTTCCTTCTTCCGTCCCGGCCCGCTGCGTGGCGCCGAACAGGTCCTGCTGTGGACCACGCTCGGCTCCCTGCTGCTGCTGATCAGCCCGCGCGCCGCGGCGGTGCCGGCGTTCGCGCGGCAGACCGGTTCCTCCTGCGCGGACTGCCACATCGGCGCCTACGGCCCGGCGCTCACGCCCTACGGCATGCGCTTCAAGCTCAACGGCTACACCGACAGCGACGGCAACGGCACCAAGATCCCGGCCTCGGCGCAGCTCACCGGCACCCGCAGCGTGCCGGTGCGCGGCAAGACCAACAACCAGCTCAGCGCGGCCGACCTGTACCTGGCCGGCCGGGTCACCGACAACATCGGCGGCTACATCAAGGTGTCCACCACCAACAACGGCAAGGACAAGTTCACCACCAAGCTGGACAACGTGGACCTGCGCTTCGTCGCCAAGACCTTCAAGCTCGGCGGCAAGGACGCGCTGGTCGGGGTCAGCGTCAACAACAACCCGGGCAGCCAGGATCCGATCGGCGTGCTGCCCAACGCCTCCGGCCTGGGCCCGGCGTCGGCCTATGCCAGCAGCACCACCCTGCTCAACCAGTCCTCACTGTCCAACCGGGTGATCGGCACCAGCCTCTACGGCGTCTACGACCGCAACTGGTACGGCGAGATCGGCACCTACAACGCACTGCCGGTGTCCACCCAGGACGACCTCGGCTACGCGGTCGGCGGCGACCCGGGCAAGCTCAGCGATACCGGCTACCTACGCCTGAGCTACATGAAGGACATGAAGAAGCAATTCTTCTCCGCCGGCGTGGTCGCCCTGAGCACCCGCCGCCAGCTACCGCGCAGCACCGGCCCGCGCGACGACTTCACCGACCTGGGCTACGACCTGAACTACCAGTTCCTGGGCACCCGCGAGCACATCGTCAAGCTCGGCTATCTGAACATCTACGAGCGCCGCCGCTACGGCAGCGCGGCGATCGATCCGGACGACCCGAGCGTGGCCGGCCTGCGCCGCGGCAGCATCCGCGACCAGTCGATCAACCTCAGCTACACCTACAGGCAGACCTACGGCCTGCTGCTGGCGCACTTCATCAACACCGGCTCGGACGATGCGTTCCGCTACCGCCCCTACGGCGCGCCGGATACCACCAGCAACCTGATCAGCGCCTCGTGGGCGCCGTTCGGCAAGGACGACAGCTACTCGTCGATCTCCAACCTGCGCCTGTCCGCCACCTGGTTCCGTTTCAGCAAGTTCAACGGCACCACCGGCAACGTGTTCGGCGCCCTGCCGGTGACGCGCCCGCACGACCTTAACCAGTTCTCGCTGGCGCTGAGCCTCGCGTTCTGACCACGCCCTTCCCCCACGCACGGATCGTCATGAAACCAGCCAATCTCCCCTTGTGGTGCACCCTGATGGCCAGCCTGCTGCCGCTCGGCGCCGCGCTCGCCCCGGCCGCGCAGGCCGCCGGCGGCTCGCCCGGCGCCGGCGTGTTCGCCACCGAATGCGCCGAATGCCATAGCGCCTCGGCCGGCAAGAACAAGAAGGGGCCGACCCTGTTCGGCGTGGTCGGGCGCAGCGCCGGCAGCGTGCCGGACTACCGCTACTCGGAGGCGATGAAGAAGACCCAATGGACCTGGACCGACGACAAGTTGCGCACCTACCTGTCGCAGCCCGCGTCCAAGGGCATTCCGGGCGCCAACATGAAGTACGACGGGCTCGACGACAGCAAGCAGCTCGAGGAGCTGATCGCCTATCTCAAGACCCTGCATTGAGCCTGGCGCTCGGCCACGGCGGCGTCGAAGCTGAACCCGGCGTCCGTCGCCGCGCGGGCGGCCTGTCGCCGCCGCAGCGCGGTGCCGATAATGGCGGCCCACCGCGGGGCGGGCGGCGTGCGACTGCCGCTCCGTCCCCGCGCCCACCCTGCGATCCGATCCGCGAGCATCGAGCGACCGTGCACCAGCGCCCTTCCGCCGATTCCCTTCGCGCTTCCGCCGCCGCGGCGGCCGCTCCGCCTGGCCGCGGCCGGCACCGCCCCGCGTGGGCGTTTCCGGCGGCATGATCGGGACCGTGGGCGACGTGGCGGCAGTGGCCGCGCGCAGGGCGCCGCGCCGGGGCGCGGTGGCGTTGGCGGTCGCGCTGTGCCTGCCCGGCGCGACCCTGGCCGCCAGCGTCGGCGGCGCGGTCGGCGTCAGTTCGCAATTGGTCGATCGCGGCATCGCGGTGACCGCCGACACCCCCAGCCTGCAACTGTCCGGCTACTGGCTGCCGGCGCCGGGCTGGGCGGTGGGCGCCTCCGCCAGCACCGCGCTGGACGCGCCGGGCCACCAGATGCTGACCACGGTCGAACTGTCGCGCAGTTGGACCCTGTCCGACAGTTGGCAGATGCAGGCCGGGCTGCTGCGCTACAGCTACCCCGGCAGCCGCACCAATCGGCTGCTCAACCGCGACGAGGTCAGCCTCGGCTGGTCCTACCGCGACCGGCTGAGCGTGTCGGTGGCCGCGTTCACGCTGCCCGACAGCTATCCCGGGCGCTGGTACGGCGCCGCCGACCTCACCGTGCACCAGCCGCTGCTGGCGCAGCTCTCGCTCTCGGCCGGGGTCGGCATCAGCCAGGCGCCGTCGGCGCTGTACGGGCTCGGCTACGACGACCACCACTACGGCTACGGCCACGCCGGCCTGATCTGGAACAAGGGCGCCTGGAGCGCGGAGATCGACCGCGTGTTCAGCGAAGGGCATAGCATCTACGCCAGGCGCGGCGGCGGTCTGTGGCCGTGGGTGGTCACCGTGTCGCGCGCGTTCTGATCCGGATGCAACCTTTCCGTGCCGACCTGGCACATACCGGTGCCCGTTGCCAAGCCAGCCTTCCATGAACGACACCGATCCCCTCGGCGATGCCACCGACCGCATGCTGCTCCGGCGCATGGCCGGCGGCGACCGCGACGCGCTCGCCACCCTGTACCGCAACTACCACGGCCGCCTGTGCCGGTTCCTGTCGCGGCTGACCCGGCGCCCGGACATCATCGAGGAGGCGATCAACGACTGCTTCTGGATCGCCTGGCAGAAGGCCGGCGATTTCCGCGGCGACTCGCAGGTCTCGACCTGGATCATGGGCATCGCCTACCGCTGCGGGCTCAAGGCCATCCGCCACCACAGCGACGAGGCGATCGAGGACGGCGTCACCGCCGAGGAGCACTTCTCCTCCAGCGCCGACCCGGACGAGGACCGCGAGCTGCGCGACTGGCTCGGCAAGGGCCTGGAGCGGCTGTCGGCCGACCAGCGCCTGGTGGTCGAACTGGTCTACGGCCTGGGCCACAAGCTGGAGGAAGTGGCGGCGATCATGCAGTGCCCGGTGGGCACGATCAAGGCGCGACTGTTCCACGCCCGGGTCAAGCTGCGCAACGTGCTGCCGGGCTTGGCCGGCGGCGCTTCCCCCCTGATGGAGAGCATGTCATGAAGACAGGCTTCAACGAGCCGGGCAACGAATGCGCGCACGCCTGGGACCTGATGCCGTGGGTGCTGCAGGCCAGCGCCACGGACGAACAACACGAATGGCTGATCGCGCACCTGGCCAAGTGCCCGCACTGCAGCGCCGAGTTCGCGCAGCAGAGCCGGCTGCGCCTGGCGATGTCGCTGCCCAGCGACGTGCCGGTGGATGCCGAGGCCGGACTGCAGCGCCTGCTCGGCCGCCTCGACGCGCCGGTCGAGCCGCAGCGGCCGGCGGCGCGTCCCCGCGCCAGCTGGACCACGCGGGCGCTGGTCGCCGCCGCGCTGGTGCAGGCGGTGGGCCTGGGCGTGCTCGGCGCCAGGTTGCCGCATGACGACCGCAGCGGCGGCTACCGCACCCTCAGCGACACCCCGGCGGCGGCGCCGGCGGCCGGCGCGATCCGCGTGGTGCCGGACGCGCACATGACCCTGGCCGAGTGGGATGCCCTGCTGCGCAAGCTGCACCTGCGCGTGGTCGGCGGCCCCAACGGCGCCGGTGCCTACACCGTGGTCCCGGAAGCCGGCGCGGCGGCGCAGTCGCAGCGCAGCGTGCAGTCGCTGCGCGCCGCGCCGGGCATTCGGTTGGCGGAGCCGATTTCCGCGCCATGAGCCCGACCCGCGCCTGCCTGCTGCTCGCCTGCCTCGCCCTCGGCGGCTGCGCCCATGGCGCGCGCGGCGCTGCCGACGCCACGCCGACGGCGCCGACGCCGACGCCGACCGTCGATGCCTCGCCGGCCTTGGACAGCCAGCGCCAGATCGTGCTGGCGGTGGCCAACCCGATGGCCGCGCCGGGCCGCCACGCCGGCTCCAACCTGATCGGCTACGCCTCCTCCCGGTACTACGGCGCCGGCACCCAGGCCGCCGCCACGCTCGACGCGCTGACCCAGCGCTACGGCCTGCGCCAGGTGACCGGCTGGCCGATCAAGCCGCTGGGCCTGTACTGCGTGGTGCTGGAGCCGCAACCGGGCGTGGAGCGCGACGCGCTGCTGGCGGCGCTGGCCAAGGACGAGCGCGTGGCCCTGTCGCAGCCGCTGCAGGACTTCGCCACCTACGCCGATCCGGCGCCGGCCCCCGCGGCACCACCGTCGCCGCCCGCCAAGCCCGCGCAACCGCTGCGCTACAACGACCCCTACGTGGACATGCAGCGCGGCTTCGTCGCGACCAATGCCGCCACCGCGCAGACGCTGAGCCAGGGCCAGGGCGTGGGCGTGGCGATCGTCGACACCGGCGTGGACACCGCGCATCCGGATCTGCGCGGCCGCCTGCGCGAGGTGCGCGACCTGGTCGCCGCCGATCCCGGCGCCTTCAACCGCGATCACCACGGCACCGAAGTGGCCGGCATCATCGCCGCCGGCAGCAACAACCATCTGGGCATCGTCGGCATGGCGCCCAAGGCCACGCTCGACGTGTACAAGGCCTGCTGGTATCCGCCGCGCGCCGGCGCCGGCGCCGGCTGCAACTCCTTCACCCTGGCCAAGGCGCTGGTGGCGATCGGCGATACCCGCACCCGTATCGTCAACCTGAGCCTGGGCGGCCCGGCCGATCCGCTGCTGCGCAAGCTGCTCGAACAGTTGCTGCGGCAGGGCCGCATCGTGGTCGCGGCGATGCCGCCGGATGGACGCCTGGACGGCTTTCCCGACGGCACTCCGGGGGTGATCGTGGTCAGGAGCAGCGGCCCCACCGCGGCGCCGCCGGGCGTGCTCAGCGCCCCCGGCGAGGACATCCTCACCACCCAGCCCAACGGCACCTACGACTTCACCTCCGGCTCGTCGATGGCCACCGCCCACGTCAGCGGCGTGGTCGCGCTGCTGCTGGCGCTGGCGCCGCAACTGGACGCGCGCAGCGTGCACGACCTGCTGCAGCGGACCAGCCGCGCGCGCGACGGCCTGCTGCAGGTCGATGCCGCCGCCGCGGTGCAGGCGCTGCCGCGCACCGCCACGCTCGCGCGCTGAGCGACGCCATGGCCAAGTGGATCCCGCACTGGATGCATCGGCTGAGTTCGCCGCCGACGTTCTACCGCGTCGCCGGCGCGCTCCGCCCATGGGCGCTGGGCGCGGCCCTGCTGCTGGGCGCGGTGGCGTTCTACGGCGGCCTGGTGCTGGCGCCGCCGGACTACCAGCAGCACGACGCCTACCGGATCCTCTTCATCCACGTGCCCAGCGCCTGGATGAGCCTGTTCGTCTATGCGGCGATGGGCGTGGCCGGGCTGATCGCCCTGGTGTGGCGGGTGAAACTGGCGGAAGTGGCGTGCATGGCGTCCGCGCCGATCGGCGCGGCGTTCACCGTCATCACCCTGTGCACCGGTTCGCTGTGGGGCAAGCCGATGTGGGGCACCTGGTGGACCTGGGACGCGCGGCTGACCTCGGAACTGGTGCTGCTGTTCCTGTACCTGGGCGTGATCGGCCTGTACCGCGCGATCGAGGATCCGCGCCAGGGCGCGCGCGCCGCCGCGCTGCTGGCCCTGGTCGGGCTGATCAACCTGCCGATCGTGCATTTCTCCGTGGTGTGGTGGAACACCTTGCACCAGGGCGCCACGGTGCGCGTGCTGGGGCCGTCGACGATGCCGCTGTCGATGCTGTGGCCGCTGCTGACCGCGGTGCTGGCCAGCAAGTGCTATTACGTCGCCAGCCTGCTCGGGCGCATGCGCACCGACGTGCTGGCGCTGGAGCGTGGCAAGGCCTGGGTGCGCGCGATCGCGCTGGCCGCGCCGGCGTCGCCGAGGCACGCGCCACGGGCGACGGAGCGCGCGGCATGAGCGGCTTCTGGGCGATGGGCGGCTACGCGGCCTACGTATGGAGCGCCTACGCGCTGTTCCTGCTGGTGCTGCTGGCGGACACGCTGCTGCCGCGCTGGCGGCAGCGCCGCCTGCTCGCGCAGACCCGCGCGCAGCTGCTGCGCGAACAGGCGCGGCGCCAGCGCGGCGCTTCCTCTCCCCTGTCCGATCCCGACCATGCATCCCACCCGTAAGCGCCGCCTGCTACTGGTGCTGCTGCTGCTCGGCGCGGCGGCGCTGGCCACCGGCCTGTTCGTGCTCGCCCTGCAGCACAACATCAGCTATCTGTTCACGCCCAGCCAGGTGCGTGCCGGCCAGGCCGACGGCTACCGCGTGTTCCGCCTCGGCGGCATGGTCAAGGCCGGCTCGATCCGGCGCAGCGCCGATGCGCTGCGCGTGGAGTTCACCGTGATCGACCAGTCCGGCGCCACCGAGGTGGCCTACAGCGGGATCCTGCCGGACCTGTTTCGCGACAACCAGGCGGTGATCGCCACCGGCTCGCTGCACGGCGCCGAGTTCGTCGCCACCGAAGTGCTGGCCAAGCACGACGAAACCTACATGCCGCAGGAACTGAAGGACGCGATGGCGCAGGCGCATGCGGCGCGTACCGCCGCCAACGGCGCCGCGGCCGCCACCGCGCCGGCGCGGCCATGAGCCGGATCGCGCGCGCCGCGCAGGCCTCGGCGCTGGTACGGCGATGATTCCCGAACTGGCCCAGCTCGCGCTGATCCTGGCCCTGCTGCTGGCGCTGGCGCAGGGCGTGCTGCCGCTGTTCGGCGCCTGGCGCGGCGACCGCGCGTTGATGGCGGTGGCGCGGCCGGCCGCCTATGCGCAGGCCCTGTTCGCCTGGCTCGCCTTCGCCCTGCTCGCCCTGGCGCTGCTGCGCCTGGATTTCTCGGTGCGCTACGTGGCGGCCAACGCCAACCTGGCGCAGCCCTGGTACTACCGCCTGGCCGCGGTGTGGGGCGCGCACGAAGGCTCGCTGCTGCTGTGGATCGCCATCCTCAACCTGTGGACGGTGCTGCTGGCGCGCCGCAGCCGGCACCTGCCGGAGGCGTTCGCCGCGCGCGTGCTCGGCGTGCTCGGCCTGATCGCCGTCGGCTTCCTGGCGTTCGTGCTGTTCACCTCCAACCCGTTCGCGCGGCTGTCGCCGATGCCGCTGGACGGCAACGAACTCAACCCGGTACTGCAGGATCCGGGCATGGTGTTCCATCCGCCGGTGCTCTACACCGGCTACGTCGGCTTCTCGGTGGCCTTCGCCTTCGCCGTCGCCGCCCTGCTCGGCGGCGAACAGGAGAGCGGGCAGGAACGGGCCTGGGTGCGCTGGGCGCGGCCCTGGACCAACATCGCCTGGGGCTTCCTCAGCGCCGGCATCGTCGCCGGCAGCTGGTGGGCGTACGCCGAACTGGGCTGGGGCGGCTGGTGGTTCTGGGATCCGGTGGAGAACGCCAGCTTCATGCCCTGGCTGGTGGGCGCGGCGCTGATCCACACCCAGGCGGTCACCGAAAAGCGCGGCGCGCTGGGCGCCTGGACCTTGCTGCTGTCGATCCTGGCCTTCTCGCTGTCGCTGCTCGGCACCTTCCTGGTGCGCTCGGGCGTGCTGACCTCGGTGCACGCCTTCGCCGCCGACCCGCGCCGCGGCCTGTACATCCTCGGCTTCCTGATCGTGGCGGTCGGCGGCGCCCTGCTGCTGTACGCGCTGCGCGCGCCGCGGCTGCCCGCCGGCAAGCCCTTCGCCACGCTGTCGCGGGAGACCGCGATCCTGGTCGGCAACCTGATGCTGACTGTGGCCGCGGCGATGGTGTTGCTCGGCACGCTGTTCCCGCTGCTCGGCGACGCGCTGAAGCTGGGCAAGGTCTCGGTCGGGCCGCCCTACTTCGGCCTGCTGTTCCCGCTGCTGATGCTGCCGGTGGTGCTGCTGCTGCCATTCGGCCCCTACCTGCGCTGGGGCCGCACCGAAGCGGGCGCGCTGCGCGCGGTGGCGGTGCGCGCCGGCCTGGCCGCGCTGGCCTGCGCGCTGCTCGCCACGGCACTGACCGACGGCGCCGCGCGCGCGGTGGCCGGCGTCGCCGCCGCGGCCTGGATCGGCGTCGGCACCGCGCTGTACGCGTACAACCGGCTGCGCGCCGCGCCGCGCGGCCGCCGCTTCCCGGCGGAGATGGCCGGCATGCTGCTGGCGCACGCCGGCGTGGCGGTGTTCGTGGCCGGCGTGCTGCTGTCGCAGAACCTGTCGATCGAGCGCGACGTGCGCCTGGCGCCAGGACAGAGCGCGCGCATCGGCGAGTATGCGTTCCGCTTCGATGGCGTGCGCCTGGTCGATGGTCCCAACTGGAAAGCCGAACAAGGCACGCTGACGGTGAGCCGCGACGGCGCCGTGGTGGCGGTGCTGCATCCGCAGAAGCGCCTGTATTCCAGCGAACGCATCCAGACCGAGGCCGCGATCGACGCCGGCGCGCTGCGCGACCTGTACGTGGCGCTGGGCGAACCGCTGGACGACCAGCACATCGAACACGCCTGGACCCTGCGCCTGTACTACAAGCCGTTCATCCGCTGGATCTGGTGCGGTGGCCTGCTGATGATGCTGGGCGGCTTCGTCAGCGCCGGCGCGAAGCGCTTGCGCGCGCCGCAGCCGGTCGCGCACGGCGCCGGGTTGGCCGTTGCGGCCGCGGGTGCGCCATGAACCGGCTGCTGCCATTGCTCGGTTTCCTGCTGCTGGCCGCGCTGTTCGGTTTCGGCATCCACTGGAGCCGCGCGCACGATCCGCGCGAGGTGCCGTCGCCGTTGATCGGCAAGCCGGCGCCGGCGTTCGCGCTGCCGCGCCTGGACGATCCGGCGCAACGCGCCGGCAGCGCCGACCTGCGCGGCCGCCCGTACCTGCTCAACGTGTTCGGCAGCTGGTGCCTGGCCTGCGGCGAGGAACATCCGGTGCTGATGGCGCATGCGGGCGACCTCGGCGTGGCGCTGGTCGGCTACGCCTACAAGGACGACCCGCGCGACACCCGCGCCTGGCTGGCGCGGCATGGCAATCCCTACACGCTGGTGGTGGTCGACGCGGATGGACAGCGTGCGATCGACTTCGGCGTCTATGGCGCCCCGGAGACCTTCCTGATCGACGCCCAGGGCGTGATCCGCTACAAGCATGTCGGCGTGCTGACGCCGGCGGTGATCGCCGACGAACTGCGCCCGGCCATCGCCGCGCTGGACGCGGCGCCATGATCGCGCGCTCGCCGCACTCGCCGCGGCGTCATCCACGGCCCATGCCGTGGCAACGGCTGCTGGTGCTGTTGCTGCTGTTCGCGCAAGCGCTGCCGGCGACGGCGCAGGCGGTGGACCCGCTGCCGTTCCGGGACCGGCAGCAGGAACTGCGCTTCCAGCGCCTGACCGCGCAGCTGCGCTGCCTGGTCTGCCAGAACGAGAACCTGGCCGACTCCAACGCCCCGTTGGCGCGCGACCTGCGCCACCAGGTGTTCGCGCAGGTGCAGGCCGGCCGCAGCGACGCGCAGATCAAGCAGTACATGGTCGATCGCTATTCCCAGTTCGTGCTCTACGACCCGCCGCTGGCGCCCGGCACCTGGCTGCTGTGGTTCGGCCCGCTGCTGTTCCTGCTCGGCGGTGCGGCGATGGTCGCGGCCACGCTGCGACAACGGCGCCGTGCCGGCGCGGCGGCGACCGCGGACGTGGAGGCGGAGGACGCATGGTGACGGCCGGTTTCTGCGTCGCCGCCGTGGCCATGGTCGGCATCGCCCTGGGGGCCTTGCTGTGGCCGCTGCTGCGCCGCCGGGAGGACGCGGGGGGGGCGCGTCGCGCCGTGGCGGCACTGCTGGCGCTGGCGTTGCCGCTGGCGAGCGCTGGCCTGTATCGGCTGGTCGGCGATCCCGCCGCGCTCGCCGGCATCCCTGTGCAGGCCGCCGCGCCCACACCACCCGATGCGGACGCGGCGACGCGCGCCCTGCAGCGCTGGCTGGATCAGGCCGACGCCGCATTGCAGGCAAAACGCAGCGCGGAGGCGCGCGATGCCTACGCGCAGGCGCTGCGGATCGCCCCGGACGATCGCGACGCGATCCTCGGCTGGGTCGAGGCGGACATGGCCCAACAGCCCGACTTCGCCGTCGGCGCGACCGCGCGCGGCATGCTCGAGCGCCTTCTCGCGCAGCAGCCGGACAACCAGCGTGCGCTGTGGATGCTGGGCCTCGGCGAGTTCCAGCAGCGCCGCTACGCCACGGCCGCCGCGCACTGGCGGCACCTGCAGACCCTCCTGCCCGACGCGTCCCCGCTGCGCGAGGCGGTGGCGCAGAAGATCGACGCCGCGCAGGCGATGGCCGCGGCGCCCGCACAGGCGCCAACCGCCCCACGCTGAAACACGATCGCCGCAATAAGAGGTTGGCAGGGAATCAGTACCGAAACGGCCGAATCCGCTTCAAGCCTTTGATGTTGCGCAGTAGCGGATGGTTTCCTGATGGCAGCCGCTTGCCGATGCCGCTTCGCTGATCTTGACGAGCCGAAACCGCTCGACCCCGTGGTCGCTCCGGCGTTTACGCGTGTGGTCTATCGCCCGCCCTTCCCGGACACGGCCGACCCGGACCGGAGTATGCTGTCGGCATGTCCTCCGTATCTGCCGTGCTGCTGCGCGTTCTGCTGAGCCTGGCCCTCATCCTGAACGGGATGGGGGCGGCGGTAGCGTCCGTGCAAACGGCCGGGAGCATGATGGCTTCCGCGTCGCACGGCATGCGGGCGGTCGCTTCCGAGAGCGGCGATTCCGCGTGCCCCGAACATCGCGCGGCAACGGCAAGGCACGACGCCGATCCATCCGCGTTGCACCCCTCACCGTCCAAGGACGGCGGTGGCCATCCGTCTCCGGATTGCTGCAAATCGTCCAGTTGCCATTGCGTTGGCGTGCATGCCTGCGCCTCGGTGCCGGTGGCTTTGACGCAGGCGCCGCCGATCGCGGCGCATGCCCTCCGCATCGCGTCGAAGGCGCAGGAGCGTCCATCGCCCATGCTGCCGCACCTGATCCGACCTCCCATCGGCTAAGCGTCCCTTAGGCGCCCCAAGGCGCCCTCTGGCCGTGCCTGCCGCTTGTGTCTCCCTGAGACGAAGCGCCGCCTCGGCATATGCCCGGTCGCGGGCATTCACTGACGCTTGGAGTTGTTCCATGTCTTTCGATTCCCATGACGGCGCCGCCAATGGGCGGCGTGGCCTGTCGCGCCGCCGTTTCGTGCAGGGCCTGGCCGCCGGCGGCGCCGTCGCCGGCCTGGGGCTGTGGCCGGGAACCAGTTGGGCCTTGAGGGGCCCCGGCCAGCCCAACGTGCTTTCCGGCACCGCGTTCGATCTCACCATCGGCGAGACGCCGGTGAATTTCACTGGACGGACCCGTCCGGCCATCACCGTCAACGGCTCGCTGCCCGCACCGCTCCTGCGCTGGAAGGAAGGCACGACGGTGAACCTGCGCGTGGCCAACGCGCTGCCCGCCGGCTCCATCCATGGCGACGAGACCTCGATCCACTGGCACGGCATTGTGCTGCCCGCGAACATGGACGGCGTGCCGGGGCTGAGCTTCCACGGCATCCATCGCGGCGAGGCCTACCAGTACCGCTTCAACGTGCGCCAGGCCGGCACCTACTGGTACCACAGCCATTCGGGCACCCAGGAACAGGCCGGCTTGTACGGCCCGCTGGTGATCGATCCGATCGAGCCGGAGCCTTTCAGCTACGACCGCGACCACGTGGTGATGCTCAGCGACTGGACCGACCTGGGCGGCGACGCGCTGATGTCGCGGCTGAAGAAAATGGCCGGGCATGACAACTACTACAAGCGCACGGTCGGCGACTTCTTCCGGGACACGAAGCGAGACGGCCTGAAGGCGACCTTGGCCGATCGCCGGATGTGGGGGGCGATGCGGATGACGCCGACCGATCTGTCGGACGTCAACGCGACCACCTACACCTACCTGATGAACGGCACCACGGCGCTTGGCAATTGGACCGGCCTGTTCCGTTCGGGCGAAAAGGTCCGGTTGCGCTTCATCAACGGCTCGGCGATGACGTACTTCGACGTGCGCATTCCTGGCCTGAAGATGACGGTGGTCGCGGCCGATGGCCAGTACGTGCATCCGGTGACGGTGGACGAATTCCGCATCGCGGTCGCCGAAACCTATGACGTGATCGTCGAGCCGACGGGCCAGGACGCTTTCACGGTCTTCGCGCAGGATGCGGCGCGGACAGGCTACGTCAGCGGCACGCTGGCGGTGCGCGACGGCCTGCGGGCGCCGGTGCCCGCGCTCGATCCCCGGCCGATCCTGACCATGGCCGACATGGGCATGGATCATGGCGGCATGGCGGGTATGGACGGTGGCGGGATGGCCGGGATGGATCACGGTGCAATGAGCGGCATGGAGCATGTCCAGCACGGGGCCGCACCTGCGACCGATCCGCACGCCGGCCATGACATGGGCGCCATGCAGGGCCACGCCATGGCTGGCATGCACCATGGTGGCGGGACGCAGCCGCATCCAGCCAGCGAAACCGGCAATCCATTGGTCGACAACCAGGCGATGACCCCGACCTCACGCCTGAACGACCCGGGCAATGGCCTGCGCGACAACGGCCGCAAGGCGCTGACCTACGCGATGCTGAGGAGCGCGTTCGAGGATCCGGATGGTCGCGAGCCGGGACGGGACATCGAATTGCACCTGACCGGACACATGGAGAAGTTCGCCTGGTCGTTCAATGGCATCAAGTTCTCCAGCGCCGAACCGCTGCGCATGAATTACGGCGAGCGCCTGCGCATCGTGCTGGTCAACGACACGATGATGACCCACCCCATCCACCTGCATGGGATGTGGAGCGATGTCGAGGACGACCAGGGCAATTTCATGGTGCGCAAGCACACCGTGGACATGCCGCCCGGCAGCAAGCGCAGCTATCGCGTCCGCGCCGACGCCCTGGGCAATTGGGCCTACCACTGCCACCTGCTGTACCACATGGACGCCGGCATGATGCGCGCCGTGCGGGTGGAGGAATAAGCCCATGAATGTCTTGACGCCCACCACCCTCGCACTCGCCCTGGTCACGTCCCTCGCGCTGGACGCACCCGTGTTCGCGCAGACCATGGACCACTCGACGATGTCCATGCCGTCGCCGGACGCGTCGCAGCCACAAGAACCGGCGACGCCGAAGAAAAAGCCCGTGCCTGCGAAGAAGAAAGGCCCCGCGCAGCAGCATGCGCAGTCGAAGAATCGCCAGCCGGCGCCTGCGGGGGCGCAACCGAAGGCGACGGTGGACGACATGTCCTCGATGGAAGGCATGGATTCCGGCATGCAGCACGACATGTCCTCGATGCAGGGCATGGACCATTCCAGGATGCGGCACGACATGTCGGCGATGCCGGGGATGGAGATGGGCCACGGCACGATGGATCACTCGACGACGGATCACGAGGCGTCGCCCACGTCGCTGCCGCGCACGCCGATACCGCCCGTCACCGACGCCGACCGCGCCGCGGCGGTGCCGCCAGGCGGCACCCATGCGATGACCGACAACGCGATCCACGGCTATGTCCTGCTCAACCGCCTTGAAGCCTGGAATGCGGATCCCGGCATGGGCCAGGCCTGGGAGGGCCAAGGCTGGATCGGCACCGATCTCAATCGCGCATGGCTGCGTTCCGAGGCCGAGCGTGTGGACGGCCGCACTGAAGCGGCCGATCTGGAAGTGCTGTACGGACGCAGCGTGTCCACCTGGTGGGACGTGGTGGGCGGCATTCGCCACGACTTCAAACCCGGCGGTTCGCAGACCTTCGCCGCCATCGGCGTGCAGGGCCTGGCACCGCAGAAGTTCGAGGTCGAAGCCACGGCCTATCTCGGCGAAGGCGGCCAGACCGCGGCCCGGCTCGAGGCCGAATACGCATTGCTGCTGACCAACCGCCTGATCCTGCAACCGCAGGTCGAAATCGAAGCCTACGGCAGGAACGACCTGGCCCGCGGCATCGGTTCGGGCCTGAGCACCGCCGAAGCCGGGCTGCGCCTGCGTTACGAGTTCACCCGGCGATTCGCGCCCTACATCGGCGTGGTCGGCGAGCGCGCCTTCGGTCGCACCGCGGACTTGCGCCGCGCCGCCGGCGAAGACATCCACGACACCCGCTTCGTGGCGGGTATCCGCATCTGGTTCTGAGGAGGCAAAGCACCATGCCCTTCATGGCGCGAACGTCCCCGCAGTCGCCGGCAGCGGTGGCCACTCCCACGGCGCCGGCGACACCGGCGGTCACTCGCATGCGGAAAGCGGTGAAGACCGTCCCGACGACGGCGACATGCATCACCAAGAAGGAGGCACATTCGCATGCCGTCGGCGAAGAGCGCGGCGAGATGAACCGTCCGTCCACTGAGCCGCACCCGCGACCGGCAAGGTCCACGTCCACGCCGACGGCCCCCCCCATGTTCAAGCAGCGCAAGCGCCCGCACAGCCGGCCGCCACAGCCGCCGATCCGCATGCCGGCATGACCATGCCGCAGGCGCGGCCCACCGAGCCGGCCCCGTTGGCCACGACCATCAGCACTGACTTCACGCACCGGAGCCCATCCATGACCAGAACATTGACCACGCTGAGCCTGACCTTGCTGTTGGCGATGCCGGGCTTGTCCCAGGCACACGACGGCACGCACGCGACGACCGCGGCGAACGCGATTCCGGCCGCAGCACAGCCGGCGGTGGCCAGTGTCGAGCAGTTTTCCGCCGCCCTGCAGGCGGGCGATCTCGAGCGCGCCGGCAGCTTCCTGGCCGAGGACGTGTTGATCCTCGAAAGCGGCGGCGCCGAGCGCTCGCGCGAGGAGTACCTGGGCGGCCATGCCAGGCACGATGCGGCCTTCCTCAAGACCGCGCACGTGCAGCTGCTGCGCCGCACGGCCCGCGTCGAAGGCGACCTGGCCTGGGTCGGCAGCGAGAGCGAAGTCCATGCGACGCGCGAGGGCAAGCCGATGACGTTGCTGAGCACCGAAACCATGGTGCTCAAACGCACCGCGCAGGGCTGGCGCATCGTCCACATCCACTGGTCCTCGCGACCCAAGCGCTGAGGGACCCGCATGAATATGCCTCTTCGCGCGGGATGGGGACTGCTGCTGGTCGCCGGCACCGGGCTCAATGCCTGCGCACGGTCGCCGGCGCCGGCCACCGACGCTACTGCCACGCCCGCCACTGCGCAGGCCCAGGCGGTTTCCGTGGTCGCCTCGCATGTGGTCGTGCACAAGGACCCGATGTGCGGCTGTTGCGGCCTCTGGGTCGATCACCTGCGCAAGGCGGGTTTCGAGGTCGACGTGCGCAACGAGGCGAATCTCGACCCGCTGAAGGAGAAGCTGGGCATCCCCGCCGGCAAGGGCTCATGCCACACGGCGGAAGTTGGCGGTTACGTGATCGAAGGCCATGTACCGGCCGAGGACATCCGCCGGTTGCTGGCCGAAAGGCCCGCTGCACGGGGGTTGACCGTTCCCGGCATGCCGGCCGGCTCGCCCGGGATGGAAGTGCCCGGCGGGCACGTGCAGGCCTACGCGGTGGAAATCATCGCACGCGACGGCAGTACCAGGCCGTTTGCCGTGCATGGAGAAAGCCCCCCTTAACGCCCGGGCGTGGACGCTTGACTCTGGAGTGCAGTCAAGCCTCCAGACTGCCGGAACTGGAGCAAAGGATCACGGCGATGAAGATCGGTGAATTGGCGAAGCGCTCGGGTGTCGGGATCGACTCGATCCGCTTCTACGAGCGCGAGGGCTTGTTGCCGCCCGCGCGACGCCGCGCGTCCGGCTATCGGATCCGCGACGAGGGCGATCTGCGGCGCCTGCGATTCGTCCGCCGGGCGAAGGCGCTGGGATTCACCCTATCGGAGATCGTCGAACTGCTCGCCTTGTCCACGCACGCGAACGACGCCATGGCGGCGATGAAAACGGCGGCACAGCGGAAGCTGATCGACATCGAGGCCAGGCTGGTCGACCTGGCGCGCATCCGCGGTGGCCTCAGCAGCTTGGTCGACGCGTGTCCCGGACACGGCGAGTTGACCCGTTGCCCCATTCTCAATGCGCTTTCGGAGAACCCGGCGTGACCACACACGACCCACACCCCCATCACAACCACAACGGCCAAGCGGCCGGTTCGCGGAGCCGCGGCGCGAACCACGCCCCGGCCGTCTCCGCCACGGCGATCGACCCGGTATGCGGCATGCGGGTGGATCCGAAAACCACGCCTCATCATGCCGAACACGATGGGACGGCCTATTGCTTTTGTTCAGCCCGCTGCCGCGAGAAGTTCGTGGCCGGGCCCGGCGCGTATCCGGCGCCCGCAGCCGCAAAGGCGGACGTCGCAGCGGCGCACGCGGCCACCCTCTACACCTGCCCCATGCATCCGGAGATTCGTCAGGAAGGACCGGGCACCTGTCCGATCTGCGGCATGGCGCTGGAGCCGGAGATGCCCAGCCTGGAAGAGAACGAGAATCCGGAGCTGCGCGATTTCTCGCACCGGTTCTGGTGGACCCTGCCGCTGACGCTGACCGTCCTGGCCCTGGCCATGTTCGGCCCGCGCATCGGCGCGCTCCCGGTCGGCACGCGGACCTGGCTGGAACTGGTCCTGAGCGCGCCGGTGGTGGTCTGGGCGGGTTGGCCATTCCTCGAGCGTTGCGTGCAGTCGATCCGCAACCGCAGCCCGAACATGTGGACCCTGATCGGGATCGGTGTCGGCGCCGCGTTCGGGTATAGCGTGGTGGCCACCGTCGCGCCGGATCTGTTCCCGGTCTCGTTCCGCGAGCATGGCCGTGTCGGGGTCTACTTCGAGGCGGCGGCCGTGATCGTGTCGCTGACCTTGGTGGGACAGTTGCTGGAAGTGCGGGCGCGCTCGAAGACCTCGGCCGCGATCAAGGCGCTGCTGGGCCTGGCTCCCAAGACCGCACGGCGCGTCCGTGACGATGGCGGCGAAGAGGACATCCCGCTCGACCACGTGCACGTCGGCGACCGCCTGCGGATACGTCCGGGCGAGAAGGTGCCGGTCGATGGCATCGTGACCGAGGGCCGTTCCAGCGTCGACGAATCGATGCTGACCGGCGAGCCGATCCCGGTCGAAAAGACGCCGGGCGAACGGGTCATCGGCGCCACCTTGAACGGGACCGGCAGCTTGGTGGTCCGTGCCGAGCAGGTCGGTTCCGGCACGGTGCTGGCGCAGATCGTGCAACTGGTCGCCCAGGCGCAACGATCGCGGGCGCCGATGCAGCGCATGGCCGATCGCGTGGCGTACTGGTTCGTGCTGGCGGTGCTGGGCGCGGCCGTATTGACCTTCTTCGCCTGGGGCCTGTCGGGGCCCGAGCCGTCCTGGACCTACGCCGTGCTCAATGCGGTCTCGGTGCTGATCATCGCCTGTCCCTGTGCGCTGGGCCTGGCGACACCGATGTCGATCATGGTGGCCACCGGCCGGGCCGCACAGGCAGGCGTGTTGTTCCGCGATGCCCATGCGATCGAGCAACTGCGCACGATCGACACGCTGATCGTCGACAAGACCGGCACCCTGACCGAAGGCCGGCCGGCGTTCCGCGACGCGATCGCCGCCGAAGGCGTCGACGCCGACGAACTGCTGCAACTGGCCGCCAGCCTTGAACAAGGCAGCGAACATCCGCTGGCCGAAGCGATCCTGGCCGAGGCCCGGCGGCGTGGTCTATCGCTACCGGCAGCGGACGATTTCGATTCGATGACCGGCCAAGGCGTGCGCGGTCGCATCGCAGGTCGTGCGGTGGCCTTGGGCAACCAGGCGCTCATGGACGCCGTTGCCGCGGATGTCGCTCCTGTACTCGGAGCCGCCGAACGCCTGCGCAAGGAAGGCGCCAGCGTGATGTACCTCGCCGTCGACGGACGCCTGGCGGGCGCGATCGCGGTGGCCGATCCGATCAAGCCGACCACCTTGGCCGCACTGAACGAACTGCGGGCCAGCGGCCTGCGCCTGGTCATGGCCTCGGGCGATGCCCAGGCCACGGCCGAAGCGGTGGGCCGCGCGCTCGGCATCGAGGACGTGCGCGGTGGCGTCCGTCCGCGGGACAAGGCCGAACTGGTGCAGCAACTGCGCGCCCAGGGCCGTCGCGTGGCGATGGCCGGCGACGGCATCAACGATGCGCCGGCCTTGGCGGCGGCCGATGTCGGCATCGCAATGGGCACGGGCACTGATGTGGCCATGTCCAGCGCCCAGGTCACCCTGGTCAAGGGCGATCTACGCCGGATCGTGCAGGCGCGGGCCATTTCCGATTCGACCGTTGCCAACATGAAACAGAACCTCGGCTTCGCCTTGCTGTACAACGCCATCGGCGTGCCGATCGCCGCGGGCGTGTTGTATCCGGCGTTCGGCCTGTTGCTGAGCCCGATGATCGCCGCGCTGGCGATGAGCCTGAGTTCGGTCTCGGTGGTGACCAATGCGCTGCGATTGGCGAAGACCGCCGTGCCCGAACCCGCTTCCCCTGAGGCCCGCCACACCGAGCCGGTGCGCGGCGCATCGCGCCATTGACGGATCACTCCCCCGGATTCATCCCCATAGGAGATCGATAAGACCCGCGACGCAACCCGCTTGACTCAAAGGTCGGGCATCCCCCGACGGCCCGCGCCCGCGCGGCCCCCTTCCAATCCAGCTTTTCCATAGGAGTTCATCATGTCTTCCATTCGTCCCAGCGTCCGTGGCCTCGTCGCCGGCCTTGCGCTGTTCGCCAGCGCAGCGGCTTTCGCCCATCCCAAGCTCGTGTCCGCCACGCCGGCCGACCATGCGACCGTGGCTGCGCCGGCCAGCATCAACCTCACCTTCTCCGAAACGCTGCTGCCGGTTTCCGGCGCGGAACTGACCTTGACCAAGATGCCGGGCATGGAGATGCCGCCTATGAAGATCGAAGCCAAGGCGGCACCCTCGAAAGACGCCAAGTCGTTGCTGCTCACCCCGTCCCGACCGCTGATTGCTGGCACGTACCGGGTCGATTGGCACGTGGTGTCCACGGATACGCACGCCGTCAAGGGCCAGTTCGAGTTCACCGTGAAGTGAGGTGATCGCGATGGTAGACCCCGCACTGGTGTTCGCACGATGGACGTTGTACGTCGGCCTGATGGCGGGTTTCGGCCTGCCGATGTTCGCGCTGCACGCCTTGCGCGGACATGCCGGGGCGCGGGTCACCCGGCGCTTGCTGCAACTGGCCGCAGGTGCCTCGGTGCTGGGTCTGATCGCCACGATCTTCGGGATGTGGGCGATGGCGCGAGGTATGGGGGGCGGCGATGCCGCCGCCACATGGGCCATCATCCTCACCCTGTTGACGCAAACGACCGTCGGCACGACGTGGATCCTCCGCGTCGTGCTGCTCCTGCTTGCGGTGGGTAGCGCGCGAGCGCCGGTGATCCCGGTCCGCGTTCGCACCCTGCTCTCCACCGTGCTTGGCGCGGGCGCACTGGCGACCCTGGCATGGGGAGGACATGCCGCGATGAGCGAAGGCGCACGGGCCTGGCTGCATTTGGGCGCAGATGTCGCCCACTTGCTGGTCGCCGGCGCGTGGTTCGGCGCCCTCGTGGCATTTGTTCTGGTCGCGCAACACGCATCCGCCGAAAAAACGGCGGCGTCGGTTCGCCTGCTTGCGGACACCGCCCAAGGGTTCGCGCGCCTGGGCAGCGCGATCGTGGCCATCCTGCTCGTCAGTGGGACGATCAACTATGTACTCATCGTCGGCCCCACACCGTCGGGATTGATCGCCAATGCCTATGGCCGCCTGCTATTGGTCAAGCTCGGCTTGTTCGCCGGCATGTTGCTGTTGGCAACGGCCAATCGTTTCCGTTTCGCTCCGGCGGTGGCGCAGGCGCTGCGCGAGGGCGACGCAGCCGGCGCGGTCGCCACATTGCGGCGCAGCCTTCGCATGGAGACCGGCCTGGCGTTCGCCGTGCTCATCCTCGTGGCTGGACTGGGCACCATGGACCCGTCCGCGTGATGCGTTGAACCCTGGACCTTGGCCGGCATCTCCATGCCCACGCAATCGGCCATCACCGCGTGCGGTTGCGGCGGCGGCGCTTCGGCCATGGGGCGGGCATCGGCGCGAATGCCAACTGCTGGCACAACAGGGCCAGCAGGCCGAGCGTCGCGAAGCGCGCGGCCCAGCGGCGCGTTGCCGCGCAGTCGCAGGAGCGCAGCGATGCGCTGGAACAGCGCTCGGCGGGAAGCGATCGTCCGTGCGATCCGGCTCGCGCGGACGCGGCGCATCGCGTTTCCAGATTCGCTGCACAACGCGGCCTCCGCGCCCGCGGCCGGCGCCGATGCCCTCGGACGCCGACATCACCGCACGTTGCCTCACGCAGATAGGAATGCGTATCATTAACCAGTCTCGGCAGACGCACTGCCGCCACGCTCCGCCTAGCCTGACGCCAAGCCGGTGCTTTTTCCGACGGGCTTCCATGCACCCAGTTCCGCCAGCGCCTTTGCGCGATTCCCGCACCGCAGCCACGCCTGCCCGCCGTCCGTTGCCGCCCTGGCTGGGCGTGCTGTCGCGCAGCCTGGCGGCGATCCTCGGCGGCTACGCGCTGGCCGCGGCCACGTCCGCGCTGCTGCCGCTGCTGTGGCCGGCGCTGCGCGCGCAGGCGGTGCTCAGCGGCATGATGCTGGGCATCCTGGTCTGCGCCTGCACCGCGCTGTGGGCGTTCGCCACGCGCAGCGCCGCGCGCGCCTGGCTCGGCATCCTGGGGCTGTTGACGCCGATGGCCCTGGCCATCGCCTGGCTGCAGCACCACGCGCCATGAAACAGGGTTTCCGCCAGTCGATGGCCTGGCTGCATACCTGGACCGGCCTGCTGGTCGGCTGGGTGCTGCTACTGATCTTCATGGCCGGCACCGCCAGCTACTTCCGCGACGAGATCAGCCGCTGGATGCGCCCGGAACTGCCGCGTGCGCAACTGAGCACGGACGCCGTCGCCGCGCGCGCGATCGCGCTGCTGGAGCGCGACGCGCCGCAGTCGCCGCAATGGACGGTGTCGCTGCCGGGGCCACGGGCCTCGTTCACGCAACTGTTCTGGCGCAATCCGCCGCCGGCCGACGGCAGCGTCCAGCGCCGCGGGCAGCGGTTCGGCAAGGCCCTGCTGGATCCGCACAGCGGCCAGGCCAGCAGCACGCGCGAGACCCTCGGCGGCGAGTTCTTCTATCGCCTGCACTTCGACCTGCACTACATCCCGGCGTTGTGGGCGCGCTACATCGTCGGCTTCTGCGCGATGTTCATGCTGGTGGCGATCATCACCGGGGTCATCACCCACAAGAAGATCTTCAAGGACTTCTTCACCTTCCGCCCGGCCAAGGGCCAGCGCTCGTGGCTGGACTTCCACAACGTCAGCGCGGTGCTGGCCCTGCCCTACCACGCGATGATCACCTACACCGGGCTGGTCACGCTGATGCTGATGTACCTGCCGTGGGGCATCAAGGTCGCCTATCCGAACGCGGAAGCGGCGTTCTACGCGGACGCCTTTTCGCAACCGGAGAATCCCCGCCAGGCCAGCGGCCAGCCGGGCCAGCGCCTGCCGATCGCGCGCCTGCTGGACGTGGCCCGGGCCGAATGGGGCGCGCAGGCGCCGATCGCCGGGTTCTCGCTGTACAACCCGGCCGACGCCGCGGCGGTGATCGAGATCCGCCAGGGCGACGGCCGGCGCCTGGCCTACGACGCGCCGACCCTGCTGCTGGATGCCGGCAGCGGCCGACTCCTGGCGCGCAGCGGCGGCGCCGGTGCGGCGGCGCAGACCCGCAACACGCTGTATGGCCTGCACCTGGCGCACTTCGCCGGGCCGGGCCTGCGCTGGCTGTTCTTCGGCTCGGGCCTGCTCGGCTGCCTGATGGTCGCCAGCGGGGTGATCCTGTGGGCGATCAAGGAGCGGCCCAAGCATGCCAAGGCCGGCCGGATCGGCATGGGCCTGCGCCTGGTCGATGCCCTGAACATCGGCACCGTGGCCGGCCTGCCGATCGCCTTCGCCGCGTTTTTCTGGGGCAACCGCTTGCTGCCGCTGCACTTGGCCGAGCGTCCCGATCAGGAAGCGGCCGTGTTCTTCCTGGCCTGGGCAAGCGCGCTGCTGGGCGCCTTCGTGTGGCCCAAACGTGCGATGTGGGCCTGGCAGCTGTACCTGGGCGCCGCGTTGTTCGCGTTGCTGCCCCTGCTCAACGCGGCGACCACCGACGCGCACCTGGGCAACAGCCTGGCGGCCGGCGACTGGGCGCTGGCCGGGGTGGACCTGGTCTGCCTTGGCCTGGGCGGCGCGCTGGCGCTGGCCGCGCGGCGCATGCAGCGCTGGCGCCCGCCGCTGTCGGCGGCCGAACGCCGCGCCCAGGAACGTGCGGCGGCGCAGCCCGCGGCGGCCGCCGCGCTGGAGGCGCGATGAGCCAGCTCGGCCTGGCCCTGGCCTTCTCCGGTTTCGTCGCGCTGTGCCTGGCGATGGAAAAGCACCAGATGGAGCTGCATGGCGCGCGGCGCACCACGCCGGCGCGAACGCGGCAACTGCGCGGCGTCGGCTGGCTGCTGCTGGGTGCGGCCTTCGCCTGCTGCGTGACGGCCGCCGGTTGGGGCATCGGCCCGGTGCTGTGGCTGGGCACGCTCAGCGCCAGCGCCGCGCTGCTGACCTATGGCCTGCTGCCGTACCGGCCGCGCGCCATCGTGCCGCTGGCGCTGATCGCGCCGCCGCTGGGCCTGGTCGGCGCGCTGCTGTCCTGACGCCGCCGGCGGCTCCGTTCAGCGGCCGGCGCTGGCGGCCGGCGGGCGCAGTTCCGCTGCCACGCGGGCGCCGCCGATCACCAGCAACAGGCCGGCCACCAGGGTGATCGCCAGGTACAGCGGCACCATGCCGCCGCGTCCGTTGCGCAGGAACACCAGGCTTTCCATCATCAGCGAGGAGAACGTGGTCAGGCCGCCGAGCAGGCCGACGATCAGCAGCGCCCGCCAGTACGGCGCGCTGGCGCCCTTGCCTTCGATCCACACCAGCAGGAAGCCGCCGAAGAACGCGCCGACCAGGTTCACCGTCAGCGTGCCCCACGGGAAACCGGCGCCGTAGCGCTGCAGCAGCGCGCTGCCGACGGCGAAGCGCAGTCCGGAACCGACCGCACCGCCGGCCATGGCCAGCAGCAACTGCTGCCACCACAGGGCGAAATTCATGGCTGCCTCCACGTGCTGGCGGCGTGACGTTGGCGGGCGAAACAGGCGGACATCGGCATCGTGGTCTCCGAAATGGGCGATGCCGGGGCGCAGGCCTGCCGCCCCGGCGGGGGTGGGCAGGCATCATCAGCGCGCAGGTGCTGCGGGCGGTTCGAGGAGGAATGCCATCTCCTGAAGCGCGATTATGCGCGGGGCGGCTTGGCCTTGTCAGCCCGCGCCTGCTCGCGCGCGGCGCGCAGGCGGTCGAGCTTGTCCTTGAGCTTGATCTCCAGCCCGCGTTCCACCGGCCGGTAGTACACCCGCTCGCCCATCGCATCGGGAAAGCCGGTCTGGTCCAGGGCGATGCCGCCTTCGGCGTCGTGGTCGTACTGGTACTGCGCGCCGTAGCCCAGGCTTTTCATCAGCTTGGTCGGCGCGTTGCGCAGGTGCAGCGGCACCTCCTGGGTGCCGCTCTCGCGCACTTCGGCCTTGGCCTGGTTGAACGCGGCATAGCCGGCGTTGGACTTGGCGGTGCTGGCCAGGTACAGCACCAGTTGCGCGAACGCCAGTTCGCCTTCCGGGCTGCCCAGGCGCTCGTAGATGTCCCAGGCTTCCAGCGCCATCGACTGCGCGCGCGGGTCGGCCAGGCCGATGTCCTCGATCGCCATGCGGGTCAGCCGCCGCGCCAGGTAGGCCGGGTCGCAGCCGCCGTCGAGCATGCGCGTGAGCCAGTACAGCGCCGCGTCCGGGTTGGAACTGCGCACCGACTTGTGCAGCGCCGAGATCTGGTCGTAGAACTGCTCGCCGCCCTTGTCGAAGCGGCGGGTGCGGTCGGCCAGCACCTGCTGCAGGGTCTGCGCGGTGATCTCGCCGCCCTCGTCCTGGGCCAGCTCGGCGGCGATCTCCAGCAGGGTCAGCGCGCGCCGCACGTCACCGTCGGCGGCGCTGGCGATCTCCAGCAGCGCCGTGTCCGAGACCCGGATCGCCTCCTCGCCCAGGCCGCGCTCGCTGTCGTGCAACGCCCGCTGCAGCGCCTCGACGATGTCCTGCGGCGACACCGACTCCAGCACGTGCACGCGGCAGCGCGACAGCAGCGCCGAGTTCAGCTCGAACGACGGGTTCTCGGTGGTGGCGCCGACGAACAGGATGGTGCCGCGCTCGATATGCGGCAGGAACGCGTCCTGCTGCGCCTTGTTGAAGCGGTGCACCTCGTCGACGAACAGCACGGTGCGGCGCCCGTCGGCGAAACGTTGCGCGGCCTCGGCCAGCACCAGCCGCACCTCCGGCAGGCCGGACAGCACCGCCGAGATCGCCTTGAATTCGGCCTCGGCGTACTGCGCCAGCAGCAGCGCCAGCGTGGTCTTGCCGCAGCCCGGCGGCCCCCACAGGATCATCGAATGCACCCGCCCGGAGGCGACCGCGCGGCGCAGCGCGCTGGTCGGGGCCAGCAGGCGCTTCTGCCCGACCATCTCGTCGAGCGTGCGCGGACGCATGCGCTCGGCCAGCGGGCGCATGGCCCCGCGATCCACGTTCAGCAGGTCGGGGGCATCGGAAGCGAGGGGTCTGCGTTTGGCCATGCGCACATTCTATCCTCGCCGCCTGTGCATGCCGTGCCGCCGGGACGGCGGCCAAGGCATCCCTGCCCGACGCTGCCGCGCTTCGCGGTGCCGCCGCCGGCGCTAGAATCGCGGCGTCCCCTCCCCGCCCGGCCGACTCCGCCATGAGCCACCACGACACGCTGGACGCGTTCACCCATCACCACGATTTCCTCGGCGCGCGCCATGAGCGCAATGCGCGCCGCACCTGGTCGGTGGTCGCGCTGACCGCGGCGATGATGGTCGTGGAGATCCTCGCCGGCTGGTGGACCGGCTCGATGGCGCTGCTGGCCGACGGCCTGCACATGGCCACCCATGCTGGCGCGCTGTCGCTGGCCGGCTTCGCCTACTGGTTCGCGCGGCGGCATCGGCACGATCCGCGTTTCAGTTTCGGCACCGGCAAGGTCGGCGACCTGGCGGGCTTTTCCAGTGCGTTGATCCTGGCCCTGATCGCGCTGGGCATCGGCGTGGAGTCGGCGCTGCGGCTGGCGCAGCCGGTGCGGATCGCCTACGACGAGGCCTTGTGGATCGCGGCGCTGGGCCTGCTGGTGAACCTGCTCAGCGCCTGGATGCTCGGCGCCGACCGCCACCACGACCACCACCACGGTCATGGCCATGGGCACGGACATCGTCACGGCCACGGGCATCACCACGATCACCGGCATGGCCATGCGCATGCCGCCCCTACCGCGCATCGACATGGCCGACACGCGCACGAACACGGCGATGCGCATGACCACGATCACGGCGCGGGTCATGGCCATCACGACGATCATGGGCACGACCACCCGCATGCGCTTGCACATGCCGCCTCCGTGCAAGCAGTCGGCCACGACGGCCATGCCCACGCCGACCACAATCTGCGTTCGGCCTACATGCACGTGCTGGCCGACGCGCTGACCTCGGTGCTGGCGATCGTCGCGCTGTTGCTGGCCAAGTATCTGGGCTGGGCGTGGACCGATGCGCTGATGGGCATCGTCGGCGCCATCGTCATCGCGCGCTGGTCGCTGGCGCTGCTGCGCGACACCGGCGCGGTCTTGCTCGACGCCTCGGCGCCGGCCGCGCTGCAGGCGCAGATCCGGCAGCGGCTGGAGCAGGACGACGAGCGCATCGCCGACCTGCACGTGTGGCGGGTCGGCCCCGGCCAGCATGCGGCGATCGTGTCGTTGGTGACGCACCGGCCGCGCCCGGCGGCGTTCTACCACGCGCGGCTGCACGGCGTGGCCACGCTGGGGCATGTCAGCATCGAAGTGCAGGCCTGCCCGGACTGATACGTCGACGGCCAGGCGCCGGCGCAAGGCCGCCCCGCCGCGGCCCAACCGCGGCGGCTAGCGCGGGTCAGTTGTCGCCGACCACGTCCACGCCCTTGTCCGGCACGTAGCGGAAGGTGCCGGCGGCGAAGCTCGGGTTGCGCTGCCAGCCGCTGAAGCGGATCTCGGTGCGCTGGCCGACCGCATCGACCACTTCCATCCGCGCCAGGCCGTTGCCGTCGAAGCCGAGCTTGGCGATCTGGAAGCTGGCCTCGGTGTCCACCTTCGGCGTCAGCGACAGCCATTGCAGGCCGTCGCGGGCCACCGCTTCCTCGCTGACGTCGTACTGGCGGTCCAGTTTGCCCGGATCGATCAAGGCGGTGAGCGGGCTGTTCTGCTCCTCGGCGCCCTGGGTGCGCACGGTGACCTGCTTGAGGTCCGGATCGTAGACCCAGACCTTGGCGCCGTCGGCGACGATCAGTTGCTCGTAGGGCTTGCGGTACTCCCAGCGGAACAGGCGCGGCGCCGACAGCGCGACGCGGCCGCTGGCGCTTTCCTTCAGCGTGCCCTTGCCGTCGTAGACCTTCTGCGCGAACTGGCCGTCCAGACCCTTGAGCCCGCGGGTGAAGCTGGTGAGATCCTCGCGGGCGCCGGCGAAGGCGCTGCCGGCCAGCAACGCGGTGGCGAGGACGGTATAGCGAAGTGTGCGAAGCATGCCGATGAGGTTCCGGATGGGATGGAGGAAGTGTGCCGGGGTCTTGCTGAATAGGCGATCAGACCCGCGGCGCTCAGTGACCGGTCTGCATGCGGCCGAGGTCGCCGTACAGGATCTGCCCGCGGAAACCGCGCCGCACCTGCTGGTACAGCTCGCGGAACGCCGCGTAATCCTGCGGCTGGCACAGCGCCGCCGGGCCGTGGATCGCGCGCCGGTGCAGCGTGTGCGTGGCGGTCACGGTCTGCCCGTCGCGGACCCAGGTGGCGGTGTACTCGCCGGCCGCGTTGCGGAAGCGGGTGTCGGTCGGGATCGCGATGATCGGCACGCTGTCCGGGAAGGTCAGCCGGTAGGTCTCGCTGCGCGCGTTGTCGTTGCAGTAGAACGGGGTCAGGTTGCGCTCGGCCGAGGCGGTGCTGTAGACGCCGCGCACCGAATCGGCGCCGGGCATCAGCGGCAGGCTCATGCCGCCGACCACGCCGAAGTCGACGTAGTCGTCGGCGCGGAAGCGGTAGGCGTAGCCGAACGGCCGGCTCAGGTCCTGCGGCGCGCCCTGCAGCACCAGTTCGCCGCTGCCGTCGAAGCCGGACGTGGCGAGGATCGATTCCTCGATGCGGGTGCGGTTCTGCGCATTGAGCTGCACGAACATCGTGCGCAGGCCGATCTCGCCGATCTGGCCGCTGTCCAGGCGGGTGGTGCCGCTCAGGCTGCCGTCGGCGGCGAAGCGGTAGTCCGCCTCGGCCTGGTACAGGTTCACCCGCGCGTCGTTGGGCGGCGTGCGCGCCACCGTGCCGTCCGCGGTGTGCAGCACCGGCACGCCCAGATCGCCGGCCGGCAACTGGCCGAAGCGCGCATAGGGATTGGTCGAGTCCACGTACAGCTTGAACTCGGGCAGATAGGTGATGGCGTGGTTGAAGCGGCCGAGCACCGGCACCTCGGGCAGGGTCGGCCCGCCCTCGGCGCCGATCAGCACCGGCGTGCTGGCGATGCCCTTGGCCGCCAGCAGCGCTTCCAGCACCACGGTGTGGTCCTTGCAGTCGCCGTAGTGGTTGTCGAGGATGCTGTCGGCGCTGTTCGGCTCCAGTCCGCCGTTGCCCAGGTACACCGCGACGTAGCGGATGTTGCGCGCCACCCACTCGTACAGCGCCGCGGCCTGCGCGCGGCGGTCGCCGATGCCGGCGGTGATCTGCTCGGCGCGGGCGCGCACCTTGGGCGTGACCTGCGCGGCCACGCCGCTGCTGCGCTGGTAGGCCTGGCCCATCTGCGACCAGCGGCGGAAGCTGCTGGCCATGACGGTCGGGCTGAACTCCCAGGTCGCCGCCGCCCAGTTCTGGCTCTTCATCGGTTCGCGGCGGCTGTAGCGCCATTCCCAGCGCGCCTGGCCGCCGTCGATCGTGGGCGTGTCGCTGCCCTGCACGCCGCGCGTGTACAGGTGCATCGGCATGCGCCGCGGCGCGACCAGGGTGACCGTGGCGTCGTCGTACTGGGAGAACACGCTGAAGGTTTCCCACAGGCTGAAATAGCCGGGGAAGTACGGCACGGTCTGGGTGCGCCGCACCCGGTACACCAGGCGCGTGCCCGGCATCAGGTTCGGGAACACCACCACCTTGACCTTGCGGTCGGCGTACATCGCCGCCGAGGCGCTGGAATAGCTTTCCTGGGTGTAGATCTTGTCGGCCGGCACGTCGTGGCGCAGCCCGTCCGGGGTGATCGCGTAGGCGGCCAGCACCTCCAGCGTCTCCAGCTTCTCGCTGTAGCTCAGCCGCACCTGGCTGAACTTGTCCACCCCGGCCTTGGTCTTGAGCAGCAGTTCGTACTCGTCCGTCTCCACGCTGCTGGCGTCGTCGCGCACTTCGTAGTCGGCGCGATAGCGCACGTAGCTGTAGTTGTTGGCGACCTCGGGCGTGGCGGCCGCCGCGCCCTGCGCCGTGGCGGCGGGCGCCGGCTGCGCCATGGCGGGGCCGCAGGTCGCCGCCAGCAGCACGCCCCACAGCGACCCCCGCATCCACACGGCGGTGCGTGGTGACGGCGACGGACGCAGGTGGTCGCCGGTCTCGCGCCGGCGGCCGTGCCGGGCCGCCGGCGCGGAGGCGAAGCGCACTGCGGGCGGCGACGGACGCGTCACTTCGGCGGCGGCGGCGCCAGCACGCTGCGGTCGCCGTTGTGTTCGGGCGGGCTGACCACGCCGGCGGCTTCCATCGCCTCGATCAGCCGCGCGGCGCGGTTGTAGCCGATCTTCAGCCGCCGCTGCACGCCGGAGATGGAGGCGCGGCGGGTCTCGGTGACGATGCGCAGGGCCTCGTCGTACAGCGGGTCGGACTCGTCGCCGCCACCGCCGCCGGCTTCGGGCAGGCCGGTGGCGCCGATCACGGTGCCGTCGCCCATGGTCTGCACCTCGTCCAGCACGCCCTCGATGTAGTCGGCCGGGCCGCTGGCCTTGAGGTGCTCGACCACCCGGTGCACTTCCTCGTCGCTGACGAAGGCGCCGTGCACGCGGTCCGGCATCGCCGTGCCCGGCGGCAGGTACAGCATGTCGCCGTGGCCGAGCAGCGTCTCGGCGCCGGATTGGTCGAGGATCGTGCGCGAGTCGATCTTGCTCGA